>Ga0335083_10000440_pt1 | contig 64345 bp, 63 predicted proteins | sample Lox_Sample_42_FD_206716 | JGI IMG/M metagenome (GOLD analysis project Ga0335083, IMG submission 206716) | Soil microbial communities from Loxahatchee National Wildlife Refuge, Florida, United States - Lox_Sample_4.2 | ecosystem: Environmental > Terrestrial > Soil > Wetlands | place: USA...
GGGGCGGTGGAGGCGCAAACGGTGGTGGCGGCGAGGGCTCGCGGTTACGCTGCAGCGCTTCGCTTCGCGGATAGGCACGCAGGCGGTGCGCGTGTCTGGGCTGTCGAGGGAGCCGGCCATCGACTTGACAGTCATAGGAGATTCATTCCTGAGCACGGGCCTAGGCGAGGGTTGGCGACTCGGTGCCGCTACGTGCGGGGGCCGCGGCTGAGGGTCAGGTTCACGTGCGGTGCTTGCCGGCTCGTGCGGTGGGCGGACGTTCCGCCGTACGGGTACTGGCGGAGGACGTGGTTTCGCGGAGTCCGGGACGAGTAGCGTCGACGGATCTTTCCGACCCTGAGGTGCGCGCTCTGGAGGCGGTGCTTTGCGGCTTGGTAGTCGAGCGAGCGCACGGCGGGAACCGGTACCCGCATCACGTTCACGAACGGCGGCGGCCCTGCGCCTGAGACCGCGGGGATGATCTCGCCGTATTGCGCTCCTTCGTCCGAGAGGGCGAGTTCGTGTTCGTTTGTTCCGTCGATGTTGATCATGTACGTGCAACCAAGATCGCTTGCGCAGCCGACATCGCGGAGGTAGACAAGTTGGCCGCTGCTGCCCGCGATGAATTGCGCCTGATCCCCGCCGAAGGCGTCCGTCGTGACCTCGCGCGCAGCGAGGGCGGCAACGTCGTCGCCCGGATCACCGGCGTTGAAGAGGTCGCTGCCGTCCGTGTGATAGACGAACACCTCACCGAGCCAGTTCCCGTCGGCGCAGGGGCAAGGGACGACGCTGGTGGCGGCGAGCCACTTTCCATCCGCAGACCAGGCGAGGGAGTCAAAGGCTTGGTTGATCAGGATCACGCGCTTGTCGCTGCCGTCGGCGTTCATCCGGAACGCGGCGAACTCGCGGTAGCTGCCATCCGGCAGCGGCCCGCAGCCTTCACTCACACCGGCCTGGTCAACTGCGGACGTCGGCTGGCAGGAGTAGGCGATCGAGCTGCCGTCGGGCGAGAACGTCGGCACGTCGAGCTGGCTGTCGCCGCCTTTGGCGACCTCCTTGAGGCCCGAACCGTCCGTGTTGATGACGTAGAGGTCAGACGGCCACGTGCCTTGAAACTTTTGCGGTACCAATCGAGCAAAGACCACTTTCGAGCCGTCCGGGCTGAGCGAGGGATTGAAGTCGTAGGGATTCGAATCGAGCACCACGACCTGCCCGTCGGGACGGATCAACGTCACGGGCGCCGAAGAGCCAGGCCCATTTTGGCCGTTGCCGACCATCGACCCATCTGCCGCAACCGACCACACGCCCCCTTGATTGTCGTACGGGACCGTCCGGCAACCGGTTACCTCGCCCGTCAGCGTCTCGAGGATGAATCCGGAGCAATCCCCCGTGCGGCTGAAAACCACGATCTGTGCCTGGTCTCCCGCCCCCGACGCCGCGGCAGAGAAAGACAACAGCCCACCGAGCGTGCAGAGACAAAGGAAGAGTAGTCCCGCGCGACAACTCATACTCTCACGTATCGGCGAGCGGGCAGGCCTCCTTGACCCACGAAGGGTCCTCCGTCAGTCGTCGTTCCGGAACACTGCCCGGCCACGCTGCCGCCGCCCGCCGGTCTCGGTCACTGCTTCGCGTACGGCTTGCCGTCCGCCGCCGGGGCGACGGTGCGTCCGATCACGCCTGCCACGGCGACGAGTGTGAGCACGTACGGGAGGACCGCGAAGAGCGTCGACGCCTGGCTCGAGTACACCTGGAGCTTGAGTGCGAGAGCGCTCGAGAAGCCGAACAGGAGCGCTGCCGCGAACGCGCCGGCGGGCCGCCAGTTGCCGAAGATCATCGCGGCGAGAGCGATGAAGCCTCGGCCGTTGGTCATGTTGTTGATGAACGTCCCGTTCCCCTGCGGGCCGAGTGAGAGGTAGACGCCGCCGACCGCGACGAGGAGGCCCGAGAGGATGACGCACGCGTAGCGGATCGCGTACACGTTGATGCCGACGGTGTCCGCCGCGCGAGGGTGCTCGCCACAGGCCCGGATTCGGAGTCCGATCGGCGTCTTGAAGAGCACGACGTAGGCGACGATCACGAGCGCGAAGCTCGCCCACGTGAGCCAGCTCAGATCGCCGATCGAGCCTTCGAGGAAATTCCCGAGGCCAGGGATGTGAAGGTTCGGCACGGTCGAGACCTGGCCCGTGATCTGGCCGTTGTAGAACTGCTGGAAGAAGTAGCCGGTGATGCCGTACGCGAGGAAGTTGACCGCCGTTCCGCCGACGATCTGGTCGGCGCGGAGATGGATCGCGAAGTACGCGTAGACGAGCGCCAGCAGGCCGCCGGAGGCCATGCCCACGAGCAGCCCGACGACCCAGCTGCCGCCCTTGTCGGCGCCGTAGACGCCCCAGAAGGCGCCCATCAGCATCATCCCCTCCAACCCGATGTTGACCACGCCGCTTCGCTCCGAGAACATGCCGGCGATCGCGCCGAACACGAGTGGCGTCGCGAACCCGAACGTCTGGGCCAGGAGCGTCGTGTCGAAGACCAATTCGAGGTTTGAGGTTCCCGACTTCGTCGCGAGGATCCCGAGGCCGATCCCGAGCAGGCCGCCGACGACTGCGCCCCATCCGAGCCTCCGGCGGCCGCGAGTCGCCGTCCAGATGCCGAGAGCGATGGCGACGATGCCGACGGCGATGGGCCACGTCGGCGAGCGCGCCTCGATCGGCGGGATCGCGAGGAAGGCAGCGAAGGCGCCGAGACCGATCGCGAGGTACCCGGTCGAAGCGGGATCCCTGAGCCGGTCGCTGACGGGATTGTCCAGGCGCTGCGACCAGGTGCTCAATAGACTGCCGCCTTCGCGGGAGCCTGCGGGGGCGACTGCCGGCGCAGCCGTTTGCGCGAGTTCCAGACGTAGAGGATGAGGATGTCCGCGCCGATGAACAGGACGACGAGCCCCTGGATGATGTAGGTCAGGTTCGTCGCGAGCTCCGGCTGGATCACGTTCGAGCTGAGACCCTGCGTCGTCCCGTAGATGAGACCGCCGAAGATCAGCGAGCCGAGGAACACCCCGAGGGCCGTGTTGCGGCCGAGCAGCGCCACGGCGATGCCTATGAACCCAACCTGGCTGACGGCAACGTCGAGCGAGCCGTACTGGTAGAGGTAACCGAGCATGTCGATGGCGCCGGCGAGGCCGGCGAACGCTCCCGAGATCGCCATAGCCCGGACCAGGTTCTTCTTCACGTTGATCCCGCCGTACGCGGCCGCCTCGGGGTTGAAGCCGACGGCGCGAACCTCGTAGCCGAGCGTCGTGCGGTTGATCAGCGCCCAGAAGACGACGAGCGCGGCGATGGCGATGAGGAAGCCGATGTCGAGGCCCTGGAAGCCGATCGTCCCCCAGATCACCGGGAGCTGCGCGCTACTCGCGATCGGGTTCGAGACCGGCACCGTCGGCTGCGTCGAGTTCTGCAGTGGCCCGCCGTCGCCGAACAGCCACGTCGCCGTGTAGAGCGCGATGTAGTTGAGCATGATCGTCGAGATCACCTCATGGGCACCGGTGGTGGCCTTGAGGACGCCGGCGATTCCCGCCCACGCCGCGCCGGCAAGCGTCGCGCCGATGATCGCGATCAGGATGTGCGGGAGCGGGCTCATGCCGGAGAAGCTGACGCCGAGCCAGTTCGCGACGATCAGGCCGACGAAGTACTGGCCCTGGCCGCCGATGTTGAACATCCCACACCGGAAGGCAAATGCGACGGCGAGGCCCGTGAGGATCAGCGTCGCCGACTGCAGGAGCGTCTGCGAGAGGTTGTAGGCGGCGGTCGTCTGGGTGCTCGTCGTCGGATGGAAGATCCAGTTCAGGCCTGCTCCGTCGAAGATGTCGTGGTAGGCGTCGAGCGGGTTGTGGCCCGTTGCGAGCACGACGAGGCCGCCGATGAGGAAGGCGAGCATCACAGTTGCCACCGGCACGGCGACTCCGCCGGCGCGCTGACTCAGCGAGAGCCGCGCAGCGAGGGTTCCGGTCGACGCCGCCTGCTCGGGAGACTCGACGATGTCCTTCTTCGGCTCCGTCATGCTGCGGGAGCCTCGTTCTTGAGGCCGACCATCTCGAAGCCGATCTGTTCCTCCGACGCGGCTCCCGAGTGCTTCCCGACGATCTCGCCCTCGTAAAGGACGAGGATGCGGTCGGAGAGGGAAAGGATCTCGTCGAGCTCGAGCGACACGAGCAGGATCGCGCGGCCCTCGTCGCGCTCGGTCACGAGCCGTCGGTGGAGGTACTCGATCGCGCCGACGTCGAGGCCGCGCGTGGGCTGCGCGGCGATCAGCGCTCTCGGGTCGCGGGAGATCTCCCGCGCGGCCACGATCTTCTGCTGATTGCCGCCCGACAGGGCGCCGGCGGGCGTGAGCGGGCCGCCGCCGCGCACGTCGAACTCTTCGATCAGCCGACGCGCGCGCTCGATCAGCCGCTTGGGAAAGAGCCAGCCCCACTTCGAGTCCGGCGGCCGGCCGTAGTCGTGCAGCGCGACGTTCTCGGCGAGCGAGAACTCGAGGACGAGCCCGCGGCGCTGGCGATCCTCCGGAATGTGGCCCAACCCGGCGTCGAGGACCTCGCGCGTAGACGCATGGTGGAGCTCGCGGCCTCCGACCCTGGTCACTCCTCGCTCCGCACGGCGAAGGCCGGTGAGGGCCTCGATCAGCTCGGTCTGGCCGTTCCCGTCGACTCCCGCGATGCCGACGATCTCGCCCGAACGGACCTCGAGGGAAACGCCGCGGACCTTCTCGATGCCGCGGTCGTCGGAAACCCAGAGGTCCTCGACCTCCAGCAGGATGTCCCCGACCTCCGCCGGAGGCTTTTCGACGCGCAGCAGGACGTCCCGGCCAACCATGGCGCGGGCGAGAGACTGCTCGGTGGCCCCCTCGCGCGACACGGTCTCGATCGTCTTGCCGCGGCGGAGGACGGTGATGCGGTCGGCGATCTCGAGGACCTCGCCGAGCTTGTGGGTGATGAAGACGATCGAGACGCCTTCGTGGCGCAGCGTGCGCAGGATCTCGAACAGGTCCAGCGCCTCCTGTGGCGTCAGGACGGCTGTCGGCTCGTCGAGGATCAGGATGTCGGCGTTCCGGTAGAGCGCCTTCATGATCTCGACGCGCTGCTGCTGTCCGACGCCGATGTCCTGGACGAGGGCTCCCGGGTCGACCGCAAACTTGAACGTCTTCGCCATGTCTGCGACCCTGCGCTCGGCCGCCGTCTCGTCGAGCAGGACGCGGTCCCTAACCGGCTCCGTGCCCAGGACGACGTTCTCGGCGACGGTCATGACCGGGATGAGCATGAAGTGCTGGTGCACCATGCCGATGCCGGCCTGGATCGCGTCGCTCGCCGAGCCGAAGGAGACCGGCTTGCCCTTGATCCGGATCTCGCCGGCGTCCGGCTTGTAGAGGCCGTACAGGATGTTCATCAGAGTCGACTTGCCGGCGCCGTTCTCGCCGAGCAGCGCGTGCACTTCGCCGGGGCGGACGTCGAGCGAGACGTCGTCGTTGGCAACGACGCCCGGGAACTCCTTGCGGATGCCCCGCATCTCGAGGACGAGCTCGTCGCTCACCGATGCCGATGCTATCGCCCGTCGGCGGGAGGGCGAAATCGACGCGCCCTCCCGCTCTGACGGGTGATCCCTACTTGCTGATGGTCGCCGGCGGCTTGAGCGTGCCGGCGATGATCTGCGACTTGTACTGGTTCATCGTGTTGATCCACGACTGCGGAACGGTCGGGCTGATCGTGCCCACTCCGACGCCGTGGTTCTTCAGGTCGAGGGTTATGTCCGTGCCGCCCGGAAACTTGCCGGACTCCGCGAGTCGGATCGCCGTCTCGACACCGACGTCGGTCTTCTTCGTGGCGCTCGTGAGGATCTTCGAGGCGACGTGGTACTCGTCGACGTCGACGCCGATCCCCCACTTGCCGAGCTTCGACGCCTCCTTGAGCGCGCCGTCACCGCACAAGCCTGCGACCTGGAAGACAACCTGGGACTTCTGGCCGCTGATCTGGTTCTGCGCCTGCGCCGCGCACGCGCTCTCGTCCGTGAAGCTGTTCGAGTAGCTAACGACGGTCTTCGTGCCGGGCACCGCCTTGTTGGCGCAGTACTGGTAGCCGGCGATGTACGAGTCGACGGGAGGAATCTTGATTCCGCCGACCGCCGAGATCGTGCCGGGCTGGCCACCGTTCATCTTCTGCGCTTCCTTCGCGGCGAGGACGCCGACGAGACAGCCGACCTCCTGGGTCGCGTAGGTGATCCCGATCTCGTTCTTGTAGCCGCCGATGGCGCTAACCGGATCGTCCGTAATCGCGAACTTGATCTTCGGGTACTGGTGCGCGTACTTCTTCACCGTGTCCCCGAGCAGGTAGCCCGCCGCAATGATCAGGTTCGAGTTTGCGTGAACGGCCTTGTTGTAGTTCGGGACGTAGTCGCTCGACGAATGCGAGACCACCGGGAGAGCCTGGATCCCGAGCTGCTTCTTCATCTTGTTCAGGCCCAAGAGCTGGTTCTTGTTGAAGCCGTTGTCGTTGAAGCCGGCGACGTCGCTGATGAGCGCAGCCTTGAACGAGCTCGCGGCCGACGTCGTCGTCGTGTTGCCTCCGCCGCCGCCGCCGCCACCGCCGCAGCCGGCCGCGACCAGAGCGATCGCCGCGGCGGCGATTGCCCCGAGCACGAGCGCGCGTGTCCTTGCCCTCAAGATGGTGCCCTCCTGTTCTCCTTGACCCGACTTGGGTCGACTATGCGTAGAGGCGATACTAGAACGCGGACAGGAGCCGTACCAGGGATCAGTCGGCAGCCGCGTACGTGTGGTACTGGCTCTCGTCGACGAGCACGCGGCGGGGCTTCGAGCCCTCGTAGCCGGAGACGATCCCGCGCCGCTCGAGCATGTCGATCAACCGGCCCGCACGCGTGTACCCGACGCGCAGGCGACGCTGCAGGAGGGAGACGGACGCCGTCTGCGTCTGGACGACGATCTCGATCGCCTTGTCGAGAAGCGGGTCGTCGTCCGGGTCGAACTCGCCGTCGTCGCCGTCGTCGCCGGGCTCGGCAAAAACCTCCGGAAGCTCGAGATAGCTCTCGTCGAGCTCCTGCTCGCGCTGCCGCGTCTGCTCGACGACGAGCGCGATCTCCTCCTCGGAGACGTAGGCACCCTGGACGCGCTGCAGCCGCGACGTGCCGAGCGGCTTGAAGAGCATGTCGCCCTGCCCGAGCAGCGACTCGGCGCCGCCCGAGTCGAGGATCACGCGCGAGTCGGTCTGCGACGAGACTGCGAAGGCGATGCGGGACGGGACGTTCGCCTTGATCATCCCGGTGATCACGTCGACGGACGGGCGCTGCGTCGCGAGGACGAGGTGGATCCCGACGGCCCGCGACTTCTGAGCCAACCGGATCACGGCATCCTCGACCGCCTGCGGCGCGACCATCATCAGGTCGGCGAGCTCGTCGATCACGACCAGCACGTACGGGAGCGTCGGCTCGCCGCGCTGGCGAAATGCGCGGTTCGCCTCGTTGATGTTGCGGGCGCGCACGGTTGCGAGGCGCTCGTAGCGCCGCTCCATCTCGGCCAGGCAGTTGGCGAGGACGGCACTCGCCTCCTTCGGGCTCGAGACGACCGGCGTGAGGAGGTGCGGCACCGCTTCGAAGTGGCTGAGCTCGATCCGCTTCGGGTCGATCAGGATCAGCCGCACGTCGTCGGGGGTCGCGCGGAGGAGGACCGATGTGAGCAGCGCATTGAGGCAGCCCGACTTGCCCGAGCCGGTCGTGCCCGCGATGAGCAGGTGGGGCATCCGCGCGAGGTCGGTCCAGACGGCCGCGCCGGAGATGTCCTTGCCGAGCCAGACCGAGACGGGGCTCGCCGTCGCAGGCAGGGGCTCGAAGATGTCGCCGAGGGTGACGAGGTTCGGGGAGAGGTTCGGCAGCTCGACGCCGACCGCCTGCTTCCCCGGAATCGGGGCGAGGATCCGGATTTCCGTCGTCGCGAGTGCGTACGAGAGGTCGTCCTTCAGCGCTGCGACCTTGGCGACCTTCGTCCCGGGCGCGAGCTGAAGCTCGTAGCGCGTCACACGCGGGCCGGAGATCTGGCCGATCACGGTCGCCTCCACGCCGAAGTGGGCCAGCGTCTGCACGAGGAGCTCGGCGACCCGCGCCGCCGTCTCGCCCGAGTCTTCCCCCTGCTCCGGCGAGACGCGGAGGACGCCTGCGTCGGGCAGCCGGTACTCCGCGTGCTCCGACGTCACCTCGTCGAAGAGGGTCGGCGGATCCTCAACCAGCGCCGCGGGCTCGGTCTGCAGCGGAGCGGGCTGCGCGGTTGCGTACGGCGTCGGGACGCCTCCGCCGACCACGTCCGGGTAAGCCGAGACCGCGTCCACCGGAGGCGAAAGCGACGGAGCGGGACGTACGGGCTCGGGCCAGCCGGCCGGCTCGGGCTGGTCTTGCCGCGAGCGCGCTTTGCGCGCCGCGAGATGGAGGCCGCGTCCCGAGCGGCGGAGGATCGCGCCGAGCGAGGCTCCCGAGAGAAGCAGCGAGCCGATGAGCATGAGGAGGATGCCGAGCAGCAGCGAGCCGGTGGCGCCGATCGCGATCCCGACGGCACCGCCGAGGAGCTGGCCGAGGTAGCCCCCCTGGTCCTTGCCGAGCGAGATCATGAGGCCGCAGCCGAGCACCGCGAGGCCGGTACGGAACGGCCGGACGTCGACGAGCGAGCTCCGTGTCACCACGAGCGCGCCGAGCGCCGCGAGCGCGAGCGGCAGGACGTACTTCGCGTCGCCCACCAGCCGGTCGAGCCCCTCGCCGAGCCAGCCGCCGACATAGCCCCCGTTCCACCCGAAGTAGAGGACGGCGCCGAGAAAGAGCCCGAGCGCGACGGAGCCGAGGCCCCAGAGCTCGGGGTGCTGCGCGCCCGACCGCGCGCTGCGCTTCGTCCGCGTCTTCTTGACGCGGCTCGGGAACTTCGGGCGCAGCTTCGACTTCCGCTTCCGGCGCGGCATGGAGCCGAGTTCGCCCACGCCCGCCCCGCTCCTGCTAGGCGGTCACCTCGGCGACGAGCATCCCGTAGTACGTCGGCGCGGCGTACGCGAGCACAGCGGCTGCAGCGGTCTCGCCGAATGCGCCCTGGAGGACGACGAGCTGCCAGAGCGAGTCGGCCTTCGCCGCCTCGCCGAGCTCGGCGAGCGGGAGGAAGTCGAGCCGGTCCGAGGCGAGAATCTCCTGTACGCGGGCGTCGTACGCGGCCGCGGCCGGGTCGAAGCCGTAGGGCCCCTCGGGATCATGCGCGTGCCCGTGGTCGGCGCTCGCGATCAGCGCGACCCGCCGGGGCAGCGTCGCGATCGCCTCGCCGAGGAGGAGGTGCTCCTCGAGAGGCCGGTCACGCGCCGGCGAGACCACGACGACACGCGGAGCTTGCATGAACGTGAGCGGGATCTCCGTTCCCCAGTCGAGCGGGAACTCCGCCGACGCCGCGTCGTTGCCGCCGTACGAGACGCCGAGGATCGGCAGCGGCGCGTCGAGGAGGGCGGCTACGAGCTCGCGGTCGCTCTCCCACTCCCCCACCTTCCCGGCCGTGACGACGGCGAAGTGGCCTTCGACGTGGACCGAGTGCGGCGTCACGATCACTGCGACCTCGGGCGCGGCGGCCTCGAAGCGGCGTCCGAGCTCCTCCATCGCTCCACGGAGCTCAGGGGCCAGATCGACGTCCCCATGCGGGGCGATGCACGCGAAGACGAGGCTCACGGCAGGGACGCTATTCGCGTGACCAGGAGCTCGAGGAACCGACTTGCGTCGACGTCGACTCCGACGTCCGCGTTCGGCTCCCGCCCCGTGACGCCGCGCAGGTCGACGACGGTGCGGCCGTCGCAGAGATCCGACCGTGTCTCGACCGCCACATTCGCGTGACGCGTCGTCATGAGCGTCGGGTCGACGACGTGCGCGACGGCCATCGCGTCGTGGATCGGCGAGCCGTCGAAGCCGTAGGAGCGTTCGTGGAAGGCCTGGAAGAAGTCCGACAGCTCCGCGACGAAGCGGCCGGCTGCTCCGGCGCTGCGGAGGCGCTCGGCGTGTGCCCGCGTGAAGAGCGCCTTGTGCGTCACGTCGAGCCCGACCATCGTGATCGGGATGCCGCTGGCGAACACGGCCGCCGCCGCCTCCGGGTCGACGTAGGAGTTGAACTCGGCGGCCGGAGTGACGTTCCCCTCGGCGATCGCGCCGCCCATCCAGACGATCCGCTCGAGCCGGTCCGGCACGTCCGGATGCCGCTCGAGCATCAGCGCGAGATTCGTGAGTGGCGCCGTCGGTACGAGCACCACGCCCGGCTCGATCAGCTCCGCGAGAAAGTCGGCGGCGTGCGCGTCGACCGGCCGCGCGGAGGGCTCCGGGAGCTCGGGCCCGTCGAGACCGGACTCGCCGTGCACGTGCGCCGCCGTGCGCAGCTCGCGCCGCAGCGGCGAGTCCTCACCCACGGCGACCGGAACATCGGCGCGACCGGCGACCTCGAGCGTGACGAGCGCATTGCGGGTGGTCTTGTCGAGCGTCTGGTTGCCGGCGACGGTCGTGACGCCGATGAGCTCGAGCTCGGGCGAAGCGAGCGCGAGGAGGATCGCGATCGCGTCGTCGTGGCCCGGGTCGCAGTCGATGACGATCTTCGTGCTCATACGAGCGCGTCGACCTCCTCCGCGGTCGGCAGCGAGGTCTGCGCGCCGAAGCGCGAAGCCGCGAGCGCGCCGGCGGCGCACGCCCGCCGCAGCGACTCCTCGCGTGGCCGTCCTTCGAGCAGCGAGACGACGAGACAGGCCGTGAACGCGTCGCCGGCGGCGGTGCCGTCGACGGCCTCGACAGCGGGCGGCTCGGCCCGGGCGATCTCCGTTCCGTCCTCGAGGAGCACGGCGCCCTCCTCGCCGAGCGTGAGGCACACGAGGCCGGGCCGCTCGCCGAGCGCCTCGAGCTCGAGCCGGTTCACGACCGTCAGCTCTGCCTGCGGCGCGCCGTCACGAGCAGGCGCTGCGTTGAGGAAGAACCGCGGCGCGAGCTCCGCCGTCCGCGCGACCGTGTCGGCGGGGATCTCCTGCTGACACAGCACCGCAGCGGCATCGTCGAGCGCGAGATCCTCGGGGCGCAACTCGGCATTCGCGCCGGGTGCGACGACGATGGTCGTCTCGCCCGCCGCATCGACCGTGATCAGCGCGATCCCGGTCGGTGCGTCCTTGACGAGCCACCGCGCCTCGACACCGGCTTCTCGCAGCCCGGCGAGAGCCTCGTCCGCGAGCTCGTCGCGTCCAACGCAACCGACGAGGGACACCTCGGCGCCGAGCCGCGCGGCGGCGACGGCCTGGTTTGCACCCTTGCCGCCGGGCACGCGCGAGAAGCGGGCTCCGCTCACCGTCTCGCCCGCCCGCGGCAGCCGCTCGGCCCGCGCGACGAGGTCGAGGTTGATCGAGCCGACGACGGTGAGCCCGGCGGGAGCCACACGATCGAGCCTAACCCGATGTGTATCCGGCCGCTCCAGCGGGAAAACCACGGTCGTGAGGGCCGAGGACGGGGCAGAACGCGCCGGGGATGGTCCGACCGCCCATTCGACCGGCGGCGGCGACGAGCGCAAGCGCCGGGTCGGCCTGAACGAGGCGATCTTCCGCCAGGTGAACGAGCAGATCCGCGGCCTGAACCGCGACTTCGGCACACAGGGGGGCACCATGACCGTGATCTGCGAGTGTGGCGACGCGGACTGCACCGAGCGGCTCGAGCTCAGGGTGCCGGACTACGAGCGCGTCCGCAGCGACAGTCGCCACTACGTGATCGCACGGGGACACGAGATCCCCGACGTCGAGACGGTGGTCGAGGAGGCCGACGGCTACGACGTCGTGCAGAAGAAGGGCGAGGCGGCCGAGCTGGCGCGCGAGACGGATCCGCGGTCCTGACAGACTGGCGGCGATGGGCGTCGCGCACTGGGACGAGGTCGAGGCGCACCACCGCACGAAGGGCGAGATGGGCGCCACCTGGCAGTCGCTCGGCACCGCGGCGGAGACGCGCGGAGTCGGCGTCAACCGCGTCCGCGTCGAGCCCGGCAGGCTTCCGACACCGCCGCACTCCCACGGCGCGTCGGAGGAGATCTATTTCGTCCTCGGCGGCTCGGGGCTCGCGTGGCAGGACGGCGCGGTGCACGAGGTGCGGCCGCTCGACTGCGTCATCCACCGCCCGGACGAGATGGAGCACACGTTCGTCGCTGGGCCTGACGGGCTCGAGTACCTCGTCTACGGCACGCGCCATCCGACGGAGCTCGGCTGGCTGCCGCGGTCGCGTGCGATTCGGCTCGGCTGGCCCTGGGTCGAGGGACGCGACGACGACCCCTGGGACGTGGAGGCGACCGTCGAGCCGCTCGCCGTGGGCGAGCCCGCCCCGCGTCCGTCGAACATCGTCAACGTCGACGAGGTGGAGCACGAGGAATGGGAGGATCGCCTGACCACAGCGCCGCTCGCGACGCGGGAGCGCTCGACCCTCGCCGGTCTCCACTGGGAGAAGGTCGCGGCCGGGCGCCGCGGCTCCGTGCCGCACTGCCACTCGGCCGAGGAGGAGGTCTTCGTCATCCTCGAAGGGACCGCGACGCTCGAGCTCTGGCAGCGCGAGGGCAACGTCGAGGAGACGCCGCTGCGCGCGGGACACGTGGTCGCGCGCCCTGCCGGTACGCGCGAGTCGCACTCGTTCCGCGCAGGCCCGGACGGCGTGACGATGCTCATCTACGGCACGCGCGATGCGAACGACATCTGCTGGTATCCGCGCTCGAAGAAGATCTACTGGCGCGGCGTCGGCGTGATGGGCCGGATCGAACAGCTCGACTACTTCGACGGCGAGCCCGTCGAGGACGACTAGACCTCGACGATCACCGGGAGCACCATCGGCCGGCGGCGCGTCCGGTCGTAGACGACGCCGCCGAGCGCGTCGTGGAGATGCTCCTGGAGGAGCTTGATCTCGGTCACGTCGTCCGCGAGCAGCTCCCGCAGAACGCGATCGGCCTCCTCCCGCAACTCGTCGAGAAGGGGCTCGGCTGCGTCCCCGAAGCCGCGCGCGATCAGCTCCGGCGGAGCCGTCAATCCTCCGCCGTCCTGCGCCGCGAGCGTCGCGACGACGATGAGGACGCCGTCCTCCGCGAGCTTCCGGCGGTCCCGTAGCGCGACGTCGTGGACGTCGCCGACGCCGAGCCCGTCGACGAACGTGACACCCGCCTCAACCTCGCCGACGATCCGCGCCTCGCCGTCGCGCAGCTCGACCACGGTGCCGTTCTCGGCGAGGACGATCCGCTCCTCCGCCACACCGCCCTCGCGGGCGAGCTGCGCATGCGCCGCGAGCATCCGGAACTCGCCGTGCACCGGCATCACCGACTTCGGCCGCAGCAGCCCGATGATGGTGCGCAGCTCCTCGGCGCGGCCATGGCCCGAGACGTGCACGGGCGCGTTGTCCTCGTGCAGCACCTCCGCGCCCATCTTCGCGAGCCGGTTGATCGCGTCGTGGACGCGGAGCTCGTTCCCGGGGATCGGCTTCGCGGAGATGATCACCGTGTCGCCGGCCTCGACCGAGACGGCGGGATGGTCGTTGTAGGCGATCCGCGTCATCGCCGACATCGGCTCGCCCTGGCTGCCGGTGCAGAGGATCAGCTGCTCGCCGCGCGGCAGCTCGGCGAGCTCCTGCGGCCTCAGGATCGCCTCCTCCGGGACGTCCATGTAGCCGAGGTTGCGCGCGATGTTGGCGTTCTTCCGCATCGAACGGCCGACGAATGCGACCTTGCGCCCGCAGTCGACGCCGACGTCCGCCGCCTGCTGCATGCGATGGACGTTCGAGGCGAACGAGGAGACGAGGATCCGACCCTCCCGGCGGGGGAAGATCTGGCGGAACGCCTCGCCGACGACCCGCTCCGACTCGGTCACGCCGGACCGCTCCGCGTTCGTCGAGTCCCCGAGCAGGAGATCGACGCCGCGGCTGCCGATCTCCGCGAGGCGGCCGACGTCGGTGCGCTGCCCGTCGACCGGCGTGTGGTCGAGCTTGTAGTCGCCGGTGTGGACGCACCTGCCGCCCGGCGTCTCGAGCACGACCGCCGCCGCGTCGGGAATCGAGTGCGCCATCCGCACGAGCTCGAGGCGGAAGGGGCCGAGCTCCACGGGATCGTCGCCGGGCATGAGCTCCCGTAGCTCGGCGGAACGGAGGAGCCCGTGCTCGTCGAGCTTCGACTTGACGAGCGCGAGCGTCAGTCGCGTCGCGAGCACGAGCGGGACGCGCACCTCGCGCATGAGGTACGGCAGCGAGCCGACGTGATCCTCGTGCCCGTGCGTGAGCACGACCGCGCGCACCATCTGCTCGCGCTCGCGCAAGTAGGAGAAGTCCGGCAGGACGAGGTCGACGCCGAGGTGCTCGTCGCGTGGGAAGGCGAGCCCGGCGTCGACGACGACGATCTCCCCGTCCGCCTCGTAGACGGTCATGTTCTTGCCGACCTCGCCGAGGCCGCCGAGCGGGATGATCCGGCACGCGCCCATGGCGAAGGAGTCTAAGGCCGGATCGCCTAGTGTCCGACCGATGCACGGCGTCGACCACGTCGATCTCGTCGTATCCGACCTCGAGCACAGCCTCACCTTCTATCGAGGTCTGCTCGGACCCCTCGGCTACGACCTGACGAGCGAGATCGTCGGCGAGCAGGGTGAGCGGGTCGTCTACCTCCACGGGCAGGGCGTCGTCCCTGTCGGCGTTCGGGCCGCCATGACTCCGGGCGGCTACGACCGCTACCGGATCGGTCTCCATCACCTCGCCGTCCGGGCGCCGTCACGGGAAGTCGTGGACGACCGCCTCCGCTGGGCGCGCGCCCAGGGCGTCGAGATCGAGAACGACCCCAAGGAGTACGGCTCCGAGTCCCGCTACTACGCCGGCTTCTTTCGCGACCCCGACGGGATCAAGCTCGAGGTCGTCCACGTGCCCGCGCGGGACGCGGACTAGGCCGACGCTGCGGCGAGGAGCCCGGACCGCTCGAGACAGGAGCGGATCTCGGAGAGCTCCTCCTCGTCGGCTTCGACCATCGGCAGCCGGTGCCCGCCCACCTCGTGGCCGGTGAGGTTCAGCGCCGCCTTGATCGGGATCGGGTTCGTCTGGATTCGCAGGAGGTCGTACGAGGGCTGCAGCTCTGCGTGGATCGCGCGGGCTCGCTCGACGTCGCCGTCGCGATGGCATCGGATCATCGCTGCGATCTGCGCCCCCCACAGGTGCGCAGTCACCGAGACGACGCCGACGCCGCCGAGCTCGAGGAAGTCGAACGTGATGGGGTCGTCGCCGGAGTAGAGGTCGAGCCGCGTCTCCTGGGCGATGAAGCGGGCCTCGTCGAGGTCGTCGTATGCCTGCTTGACCGCGACGACGTTCTCGATCTCCGCCAGCCTCGCGATGGTCGCCGACTCGATGTCGACGACGACACGCGACGGGACGTTGTAGGCGATCACGGGGAGGTCGGTGGCGCCGGCGATCTCCTCGAAGTGGCGGACGATGGCGCGCTGCGGCGGCTTGTTGTAGTACGGCGTCACGACGAGGATCGCGTCGACGCCGAGCTCCGCCGCCTGCTTGGTCAGCTGCGCGGAGTGGCCGGTGTCGTAGGTGCCGGTGCCCGCGATCACGCTCGCACGCTCGCCCACGGTCTCGACCGCCGCCGCGAAGAGCGCAAGCTTCTCCTCGTCGGTCAGCGTCGGCGACTCGCCGGTCGTACCGCAGACGACGAGCCCGTCCGAGCCGTTCTCGACGAGGAAGTTGGCCAGCTCGCGGAACCGCTCGAGGTCGACCGCGCCGTCCTCCCGGAACGGCGTGACCATCGCGGTGATGACCGATCCCAGCACGACAGAGGATTCTACGAGAGCCGCCCCTGCAACTCCTGCAACGCGTAGAACACACCCTCGGAGAAGGTCGGATACGGCTGGATCGTGTCGAGGAGCGTCTCGACGGGCACCGCTGCGCGGATCGCGAGCGTGAACTGGCCCAGCCACTCCGCCGCCTGCGGCCCGACGCCGACGGCACCGACGAGCACACGCTGCCGCGGGTCGGCGAAGACGCGGACGAAGCCGTCGCGAGCCGGCTTCTCGTACGTCGAAAGGCGCGGCAGCGAGCTGAGCTCGATCCGCGCACTGACCAGATCGTCCCCGTCGGTGCGGCCGACCGTCCCGACTTCCGGATCGGTGAAGATCCCCGCGGGGATCGCCCGGTAGTCGGCCTTCGCCCGGCGGTTGGCCATGTCCGCAGCGGCCACTCGCGCCTGGTACTTGCCGACGTGGGTGAACTGGGCGACGCCGGTCACGTCGCCGATCGCCCATACGTTCTCGGCCGCGCGCAGCCGCTCGTCCACCTCGACACCGCGGCTGGAGATCTCGAGGCCCAGCCCGTCCAGGCCGAGCCGCTCGACGTTCGGCCGGCGGCCCGTGGCGATGAGCAGCCGCTCGGTCTCCAACGTCGAGCCGTCGGAGAGATGCAGCTGGATGCCCGGCGCGACCCGCTCGATCCCGACGCCGACGCGGACGTCGATTCCCTCCTCGCCGAAGAGGTCCGCGAGGAGCTTGCCGGCATCGGAGTGCACGCGTCCGAGCAGCTGCTCGCCGCGCTCGACGATCGTGACGTGCGAGCCCATGCGGGAGAAGAACTGCGTGAGCTCGCACCCCACCGGGCCGCCGCCCATGACGACGAGGCGCTGCGGCACCTTGTGCGTCCTCGTCGCCTCGCGATTCGTCCAGTACTCGACGGAGTCGAGCCCGTCGATCGGCGGGATCGCCGGCCGCGAGCCGGTGGCGAGGACGAGCCGGTCGTACGGCAGCTCCTGCCCGTCCACCTCCACGACACCGGGCTCGGCGACGCGACCCTCGCCCCGCACGAGGCGGCAGTTCCAGCCCTGGAGGTAGTGGAGCTGGCCGGAATCGTCCCAGTCGTTCGTCATCCAGTCGCGCCACGACCAGACGCCGTCCGGCTCCGGACGCTCGCCGTGCAACCCCGGTGCCCGCTCGAGCGAGGCGCCGAGCTCGGTCGCCCGCAGCATCGTCTTCGTCGGCATGCACGCGAAGTACGAGCACTCGCCGCCGACGAGCCGGCTCTCGACGAGCGTGATCTCCGAGTCGTCGTCGAACCGGCGGAGGGCGCCGACGAAGTGCTCGCCGGTCGACCCCCCGCCGAGGACGACGATCTTCACTAGCCGGCCAGGTGGTTTGCCTTCAGGAACGTGTGCGCGATCTGCTTCGGCGTCGCCTTGTTCACCACATACGCCTTGTTCATCGCCTGCATGGCCACCAGGGTCAGCTTGCTGGAGACCTTGTTGCAGATCGACGTGAGCAGCTTCCCGCTCGAGCCCTTGAGCAGCTTCTGCGAGACGACCGGCGCGACGTTCTGGAAGCCGAAGATGTGCTTCGTGTCCTTCAGCGCCGTGTACTTGCTGTGCTGCAACTGCTCCGGATCGGTCGAGAAGCCGTCACCCGCAGTCGCCTTGCCCTGGTCGAGCAGCGTGTAGACGCTGACGCTGCCGATCGGGACGAAGGTGATGTTCGTCAAGCCGTAGATCTGCTTCATCCCGAGAATGCAGGTGATCCGTGTCTCGCACTCGGGATAGCCGGCGTAGGAGAAGGACTTCCCCTTCATGTCGGCGATCGTCTTGACCCCGAGCTGCTTCGCCGTCTTCGTCAGCATCGTGAAGGTGTCGCTGTCGTAGAACGGCGTCGCCTTGAGCAGTGTCAGGTGGTGCTTCTGCTCGTACTTCTGCGCCGCCTTGTAGGTCGCTTTGGCGCTCTTGGGCGCCTTCTTCACCTTCGCGAGGTCGAGGGCGATCACGCCGGTGTACTCGGGATAGAAGTTCATCTTCCCGTGCCGGATCGCGACGTCGGCGAGCTCCGACGAGCCGAAGCTGCCCTTCAACTCGACGTGGAAGCCCTTCGCCTTTAGGGCCTGCCCGTAGAGCTGGCCGAGGATGTACTCCTCCCCGAAGTTCTTCGTGCCGAGAACGATGGTCGGCTTCTTCGCCGTCGTTGCGTTCTTGTGAGCGCTGGCAACGCCGGCCGTGAGTCCGATCAGAAGCGCGACCCCGATCGAAACCGCGAACGCCGCCTTCGCAGCACGCCGCGTGTGCTTACGCACCATCTCTCCCTCCTTCTTGGGTTGGGTTGGCTGTCCCGGGGGACCCTATGCGCTCGGCGCCATCCTGCGAAAGGCGGCGCGTTGCGCCACTCCGAGCGCCGCCGCCGTGAGGAGTGCCAGAGCCGCCACGCAGAGCGCGGCGGCCAGAACGCCGTCGAGTCCGTATTCCACCTGGTTCGCCATGATGTCGCCGAGCCCGCCGCCCCCGAAGATGCCCGCCAGCGTGGCCGTGGCGATCACGAACACCGCAGCGATCCGAATGCCGGCGAGAATGAACGGCAATCCGAGCGGCAACTCGACGCGCGCGAGGATCTGCGTTTCGGTCAGGCCCATCCCACGTCCCGCCTCCACCGCGTCGCGATCGGCTCCTTCGACCGCGACGTAGGAATTCGTCAGCAGCGGCGGAACGGCGAGCACGACGAGCGCGACCGTGAGGTTCCGGAACCCAACGCCGAGGATCGCGATCCCCAGACCGAGGAGCACGACGCTGGGGAGGGCGCGGGCAAACGTCGACACTCCGAGCGCAATCGTCAGCCCTTGGTGCCGGTGCCCGAGCCAGAGGCCTATGGGCAGGGCGATCGCGAGCCCGATGCCGAGAGCTGTGAATGCCAGCTCGGCGGTCTCCTCCGCCTTGTGCAGCAACAACCCTGGGTTGTCGCCGATGAAGCGGAACGTGTCGACGAAGAGCGAGGCGAGCATCAGCGGATCCGGCTCCACGGCGTGAGCACCCGCTGCAGGAGCGCGATGAGCGCGTCGGCCGCGAGGGCGAGAAGGATCGCCAGCGCGCCCGCCGCAACGAGCTCCGTGCGGAAGATGTCGGGCTGCCCGAGTGCGTCGAAGATCGGGCCGCCAAGCCCGTAGTAAAGGAAATACGCGCCGACGGTCGCGATCGCGATCGTCGAGACCGTCGCCACCCGGACGCCTGCCAGGATCACGGGCATCGCGAGCGGCAGCTCGACCCGCCAGAACGTTTGCCTGCGCGTGAAACCCATCCCGCGCGCCGATTCGAGCACCTCGGCCGGAACGCCGCGCAGTCCCGTGACGATGTTGCGGTAGAAGACGAACAGCGTGTAGGAGATGAGGGCGATCTCGATCGTCGTCACCGTCAATCCCGTCAACGGCACCAGGAGCTGGAAGAAGGCGATGCTCGGGATCGTGTAGAGGAAGTCGGTGGCCGCGCCGAGCGGCAGGTCGAAAACGCGAAAGCGGAAGCCGACGAGCGCGAGGAGGAATGAGGCTCCGAAGCCGATACCGACCGCGATGAGGGTGAGCTCGATGTGCTGGACGAGCGCCGGCTGGAGGATGTCGCCCCAGTGCTCGCGCACCCAGTCGGCGCAGAACCAGCCGTTGTTCTTCAGGCAGCCGTTCGGCTTCCCGAAGTTGGGGATGACGGGACCGCCGCCCCCGCCCGCGACGAGCCAGCCGCTCATGTGAGCAGGTCCTCCCGCGTCGCGATGCCGAGCGGAGACCCGTCGGCTCCGACGACGAGGAGCGCGGCACGACGCTCCGCGATGAGGAGCGCGAGCGCGTCGCGCAGGCTCGTGTCGGCAGGCAGCCGCGGCAACCCGTCGTCGCCGCCGGCCGGTGAGAGCTCGAGCTCGCCGAGCGTGCGCAACGCGAGCCCCTTGAGCGCGCGGTCGCGGCCGACGAAGTCGGCGACGAAGTCGTCGGCCGGCTGCTCGAGGATCCGCTGCGGCGTGTCGTACTGGGCGAGCGTCCCGCCTTCGCGGAGAATCGCGATGCGGTCGCCGACCTTGATCGCCTCGTCGACGTCGTGCGTGACGAAGACGACGGTCTTCCGCAGCTCCTGCTGCAGGCGGAGGAACTCGTCCTGCAGCCGCGCCCGCACGATCGGGTCGATCGCGCCGAACGGCTCGTCCATCAGCATGAGCGCGGGGTTTGCGGCGAGCGCGCGCGCGAGACCGACACGCTGGCGCTGGCCGCCGGAGAGCTCGGCCGGGAAACGACGCCGGTCCTTGTCCGGATCGAGCCCGACCAGCTCGAGCAGCTCGCCGGTGCGCTCCCGGATGCGCTTCCGGTCCCAGCCGAGCAGCCGCGGCACCGTGCCGATATTCCCCTCGATCGTCATGTGCGGGAACAGGCCGACCTGCTGGATCACATAGCCGATCGAGCGACGCAGCTCTGTCACGTCGTAGTCACCGATCTGTCTGCCGTCGATCCGGATGTAGCCGCTCGTGAGCGGGATCAGCCGGTTGACGAGCTTCAGCGCAGTCGTCTTGCCGCCTCCGGAAGGTCCGACGAGGACGCAGATCTCCCCGGCGGGCACGGTGAGCGAGAGATGGTCGACCGCGGCGCCCTCGCGGCCCGGGTAGACCTTGGTCGCCTCGTCGAAGACGAGCTCGGCAGCCTGGGTCGGCATTCGCGCGAACTATCCCGGAAACAGTCTGCTACTTGCCCTGGTTCGGTGCGACCACTGCGTCACCGGTCGCTCCTACGGCGCATGGCTGAGGTCCGCCTCGGGCACGTAGGAGACGGGCAGGTGCCCTGTCTCGTGGAAGGGGCCTGGAGGTGAGGCCTATGCGATGGAGCGTGCCTGGACCGCTGGAGGCTGAGCGGCGCTCAGAGAACGGCTTCGAGACCGACCGTCAGCCCGGGTGGCAGGTCGGGGAGCTTCCGGAGCGCGAGGAGGACGCCGTCCGCGAACGACTCGCGGCCGGTCGTGTCGTGGCGGATCGTCAGAAGCTGGCCCTCAGCCCCGAAGATGACCTCCTGATGCGCGACGAGCCCCGGGAGGCGCACCGAGTGGACCGCCGGATCGCCGCCGATCAGCTCCGCCGTCGCCTTGGCGGTACCCGAAGGCGCATCCTTCTTGGCCTCGTTGTGCAGCTCGACGATCTCGGCGCGCGGGAAGTGTGCAGCAGCCTCCCCCGCGAAGCGCATCATCAGGACGGCGCCGATTGAGAAGTTCGGCGCGACGAACAGCCGCAGCCCCTTCTCCTCCGCGAACACACCGAGCTCCGCCGGCTCCCAGCCGGTCGTGCCCACGACGCACGAGACGCCCTGCTCGAGCGCGGCGCGAACGTTCGCCGGCGCGGCCTCGGGCGTCGTGAAGTCGACGGCGGCGTCGCAGCCCTCGACCTCCGGGTCGTCGCCGAGCTCGATCCCCCGCACGTCGTGGCCGGCGTCCTCGAGCCGCTGCACGATCGCGCTGCCGGCCTTTCCGTCCGCGCCGAAGAAGGCGAGCTTCACGCCGCGGCCTGCTCGACCAGCGTCGCGCTCGCGCGGCCGACAGCGGCGCGGAAGCGCCCCTCGTCGGGCCCCACCCCTGCGGCGGCAAGCCGCTCGGAGGGGAGCAACGCGGCCGCGAGCTCCGCGAGCTCGTCGCCGTCGACGGCCTCGATCTCGGCCATCACGCGCTCGAGCGTGAGCAGCTCCGTGTCGGTCACGAGCGACTTCCCCAGGCGGCTCATGCGGTTCGAGGTGGACTCGAGCGAGAGGACGATCCTCCCCTTCAGACTCTCCTTCGCGCGCTCGAGCTCGCCCTTGCGCAGACCGCCGGCCGCGATCTCGGCGATCTGCTCGACGCAGATCTCGACGCAGGCCGCCAGGTTCTCCTCCCGCGTGCCGACGTAGATGCCGAGGATGCCGGTGTCGGTGTACTGCGCTCCAAAGCTGTACACGGCGTAGGCCATGCCGCGCTTCTCGCGGATCTCCTGGAAGAGTCGCGACGAAGCGGAGCCGCCGATGATCGAGTCGAGGAGGGATGCAGCGAAGCGGCGGCGGTCCGAGCGGGAGATGCCGATCGCGCCGAGACAGAGGTGGTACTGCTCGGTCTCCTTCCGCTGGAAGCGGAGCCCCGGGCCCGGGAGCTGCGCCAGCGGCCGGCGGACGCGCGTCCCAGCCCGCGCCGGTGTGCCCGCCCGGCGCTCGCTGCGCTGCAGGAGCGCGACGAGGCGGTCGTGCTCGAGGTTTCCGGCCGCGGCCACCACCACGTTCCCGGGCGCGTAGGCGGTCCGGTGGTAGCCGGCGAGCGCGCGGCGGCTGACCGAGGAGATGACCTCGGCGGTGCCGATGACCGGCCGGCCGAGTGGATGGTCGCCGAAGACGGCCTGCGAGAAGAGATCGTGCACGAGCTCCTGGGGGGTGTCCTCGTACATCGCGATCTCCTCCAGCACGACCTCCCTCTCCTGGTCGACCTCGGTGAAAGCGGGCGCGAAGACCATGTCGGTGATCACCTCGAGCGCCGTTTCGACGTGATGGTCGGGGACGCGCGCGTAGACGACGGTGTTCTCCCTCGAGGTCGCGGCGTTGAGCTCCGCACCCATCGCGTCGAAGGTGTTTGCGATCTCCTGCGCGTCGAAGCGGCGGGAGCCCTTGAACAGGAGGTGCTCGATGAAATGCGAGACGCCGGCGCGGTCGGCGCGCTCGTCCCGCGAGCCGACGTCGATCCAGAAACCGAGCGCGACGGAGCGCACGCTGGCGACCCGCTCGGAGATGACGCGCTCGCCGGAGTCGAGCTCGCTCAGCACGACCTTCTGCATCGGCCGATGGTAGGCGACGGTGGCGCGCGGGGCTATCCGCGTGCGACGAAGCGGAGAACGGTCCCGTTCCGCTTCGCGTCGTACAGCGCCTCGTCGGCGAGCCGGAACAGCGTCTGTGCGTCGCCCGCATCCCCGGGACACGCAGCGCAGCCGAAGCTCGCACGGAGAACGGAGGCCCACGGCTGCGCGCCGGCGGCGAGCTGCTCGAGGAGCGTCCCGACCCGCGCGACCACCCGCCGCGCGTCCTCCTCGGTCGCCTCCGAGACGAGCACCGCGAACTCGTCCCCGCCGATGCGGAACGCGTCGTCCGGCTTCCGCAGAGACTCCACCAGCACGTTCGCGAACGCGACGAGCGCCTCGTCGCCCGCGGCGTGCCCATAGCGGTCGTTGAGCTGCTTGAACTCATCGAGGTCCGCGATCACGAGCCCGAAGGAGCGTGCGTAGCGCTGGGCCCGCGCGACCTCGCCGTCGAGGCGGTTCATGAAGGCGCGGCGGTTGAGGAGTCGTGTGAGCGGGTCGTGGTCGGCGAGGAAGCGGAGCTCGCCGAGATGCCTGCCCGAGACGAGCGCGGCAGAGGCGTCGTTCGCGAAGATCCGGAGAGCCTGCAGCCGGTCCGCCGAGGGCACGAGGCGGTCACCCGGATCGTCGACCCAGATGACCCCGAGCAGGGCGCCGCCGCCGTCCCGGAGCGGGACGAGCAGCGAGTGCCGGTTCCACGCCCACGGCCCGCGGCCGTTGAGCTGCGACGGGTAGACCGCCACCTCGCGATCGAGCCGCGCCTGCATGTCTTCGTGAGTGAGGAGGTAGCAGCCCTCCCGCAGAAACTCGTCGTCGAGCAGCGGCTCGAGCTGGGCGACGGTCACCAGCTCCCGCCCGCGCAGCTCCTCGAGCTGCCAGCCTGCCGCCGCCTGCGGCATGAGGATGCCGGTCTCGGTGTCGACGAGCGCCGCGCAGACGTTCTGGAACTCGAGCGCGTCGCGAATGCCCGTGCACACCCGGCGCAGGATCTCGGCGTTCGAGGTCTCGCCGGTGATGCGCGACGAGACGTCGAGCAGCTCCTCGAGCGCCGTCTGGTGGCGCATCGACGCTGCGGACTCCCGTGCCGCCTCGAGGGCAAGCGCGGCGTGATCGGCAAGCGAGACGAGGACGTCGAGCTCGTCGTCGGTCGGTCGCCTGCCGCTGACCGGCTCGTCGACGGAGATGATCCCGAGCAGGTCGCCCTGCTGGTCGCGCATTGCGACGAAGAGAGCGTCCTCGGGATCCCAGGCCTCCGAGTCGTTCCGATGCTCTCCCTGCGGCACGTAGCTCGGCCCGAGCGAGTCCCAGTCGACGGCGCCGCTGAGGACGACGTAGGCCCCCCGGCGCTCGAAGCGCTCGGACAGGAGCACCGTCCAGTCGTCGCCCGGCCGGGCGTTGCCGAGCAGCACCGCCTTGGCCTCCTCGTTCCCGTACACGGTCGTCACCTCGAAGTCGTCCCAGGCGGGCCGATAGAGGTTGACCGCGACGGTGCGATAGCCGAGGGATTCGCCGATGGTCCGCGCGACTGCATCGAGCAGCGCGGGAAGGTCCTCACGCGCCCGCAGAAGGCGGGTGACCTCCACGAGGCCCCGCAGCGGTGAGATGGTCGGAAGGCTCACGGATCCGGTTTTGCTCGAAGTCATCGGCACGAACCGGCCGCGGGATGAGTCGATTTGGGTGACGTCGGGCGGGAGCGGCCGGCCCGAGCCGACCGCTCCCAGTGCATTTCGTCAGCCCGTGACCGGGGTTGCAGCAGCCGGCGCGGGAGCCGCCTGGCGGATCAGCATCAGCACGCTCACGATCAGGCTCCAGATCGGCAACGCGAAGATCAGCACGACCCAGCCGATCGGCGTGGCAGCAACCACCCCGAGCGGCAGCGCAACCCAGCCGAGCCAGCGTGGAAGAACCGCAGTGGCGCTCCGCACGATCGCGAGCCCGAAACCGATCATGAAGACGCACGTGCCGATCAACATCCCGACGAACACGTCGTTCGAGAGCACGCTCACTGCTTGCTCCGCCACCGGCGAGATCTTGCCCGGCACGTCCGCCGCGGCAAAGCTCATTCCAGCCTCGACGGCCGCACTGACGCCGAGGACGACCATGCCCGCGAAGCCGAGCGCGACCAGGCCGTCCTCGCCACCACGGGTACGGAGGTAGGAGCGCAATGCCCCCGCGAAGAAGAGCCCGAAGACGATCGAATACGCGATCAAGTAGAAGCTCGCGTGCTGACCGTTGCGGTGCCCGAGATAGTAGGCCACGACCTTCTGGGGAGACGCATCCGTATCGGGCGTGTTGCCACTGATCAATGCCCCGAAGAAGAACAGCAACGCGAAGACGACCCCCGTCAGGGGGGCCCACCGACCCAAACCCTTGAACATCAACCGCTCCTTTGTCGCCACAGCCCCTGCGGCTGCACGACGCTAAAGCGCTTGCTCGGGCGAGTCAAGGGCTGGAGGCGGCCGGCGAGCCGCCTCCAGCGTCAGACCGCGTTACTCGTCGTCGCGGCGCGGGCCGCGCCCGCGTCCGCCGCCACGCCCACCGCGGCGATCGCCGCGCGGGCGCTCCTCCTCCGGAGGACGCGGCGGAGCGTTCTTCGCCCGCTCGATCAGCTCCTCCGGCTGGACGAGCCCGCCGTTCTCGTGCTTGGCGACGAGCTTGAGACCGATCCGGCCGCGGGCCTTGTCGACCTCCTGCACGACGACGTCGACGACGTCGCCGCGGCTCATCACGTCCTCGATGTGCGCGACCCGGCCCGGGCCGACGTTCGAGACGTGCAGGAGCCCGTCGGTGCCCTTCTTCAGCTCGACGAAGGCGCCGAACTGCGTCGTCTTCACGACCTTGCCGGTGAACGTGTCGCCGACTTCGGGCTCCTTCGTCAGCGACTCGATCGCGGCGACGGCCTCCTTCGCCTTCGTGCCCTCGGTGGCGTAGATGAGGATCGTGCCGTCCTCCTCGATGTCGATCTGCACCTCGTAGTCGGACTCGAGGCCGCGGATCGTCTCGCCGCCCTTGCCGATGACCATGCCGATCTTCTCCTGATCGATCTTGATCGTCGTGATGCGCGGCGCGTTGTCGGAGAGCTCCGAGCGCGACTCCGGGATCACTTCGAGCATCTTCTCGAGGATGAACTCGCGCGCCCGCTTCGCCTGCTCGAGCGCGTCCCGCATGATCTGCTGGGTGACGCCGGTGATCTTGATGTCCATCTGGAGCGCGGTGATCCCGCTCCGGGAGCCGGCGACCTTGAAGTCCATGTCGCCGAGATGGTCCTCCGCACCCTGGATGTCGGTGAGGATGACGTAGTCGTCGCCCTCCTTGACGAGGCCCATCGCGATGCCCGAGACCGGAGCCTTCAGCGGCACGCCGGCGTCCATGAGCGAGAGGGTCGAGCCGCAGACCGAGCCCATCGACGACGAGCCGTTCGACTCGAGCGTCTCGGAGACGATCCGGATCGTGTACGGGAAGTCCTCGGAGCTCGGGATGACCGCCTCGAGCGCCCGCTGCGCGAGCGCGCCGTGGCCGATGTCACGCCGCTTCGGGCCACGCATGAAGCCCGTCTCCCCGACCGAGTAGGGCGGGAAGTTGTAGTGGTGCATGTACCGGCGCTCCTCCTCGAGGGAGAGGTCGTCGATGCGCTGCCCCTCCTTCGCGGTACCGAGCGTGAGCGAGGAGAGGATCTGCGTCTGGCCGCGTGTGAAGAGGCCCGAGCCGTGCGCACGCGGGTTGACGCCGACCTCGACCTCGATCGGCCGGATCTCCTCCGCACCGCGCCCGTCCGGGCGCCGCTTGTCGACGGCGATCTTCTGCCGCACGAGATCCTTGTAGATCGACTCGCACGCCTTCTTGACGTAGGACTTGGTCTGCGAGTCCTTGACTGCGGGCAATGTCTCACCGGTGTCGGGATCGGTCGAGGCGCTCCCCACCGGGAACGGCAGCTCGACCTCCTCGATGATCCGGTCGAACAGGAGCTGCCGCTTCGCCGACTTGAGCGCCTTGGAGTCCTGTTCGGCGTCGGTGAGCGCCTTCAGCTCGTCGCCGAACTGCTCGCGCACCGGCCCCTCGACGGCGACCGAGCGCTGCTTTTCGATCAGCGCGGCGAGAGCCGACTTGACCTGGATCTGGCGCTGGATGTCCTCGTCGGTCGAGTCCATCGTGATCGGCGGCGCAAGCTCCCCCAGGAGCTCGTCGACGGCCGTACCCGACTCGCGGATGCCGACCTCCTGGATCCGCTCCCAGATCGTGTGACCGTGGTCGCGCTCGAGCTCGGCGAGGAGGTCGAGGTCGAGCCACTTCGGCTTGCCGGCCTGGCGACGCAGGTCCTCCTGCGCCTCACACAGCTTCACGATCTCGCCGTGCGCAAGCTCGAGTGCCTCGAGGATCTTCTCCTCGGGGACCTCGTTCGCGCCGGCCTCGACCATCGTCAGCCCTTCCTTCGTGCCGACGACGATCAGGTCGAGCTCGTCGTTGTCCTCGCTCTCACGCAGCGTCGGGTTGACGGCGAGCTGGCCGTCGATGAGCCCGATGCGGACGGCACCGACCGGGCCGAGGAACGGCAGCGGCGAGAGCATCAGCGCCGCGGACGCGCCGTTGATGCAGAGGATGTCGTGGGCGGTGACCATGTCCGCGCTGAGGACGGTGCAGATGACCTGCACCTCGTTGCGAAAGCCCTTCGGCCAGAGCGGCCGGATCGGGCGGTCGATCATGCGAGCGGTGAGGATGGCCCGCTCGGTGGGGCGTCCCTCACGCTTGAAGAAGCCGCCCGGGATCTTGCCGGCAGCGTACATCCGCTCCTCGACGTCGACGGTGAGCGGGAAGAAATCCGCGCCCTCACGCGCCTCGGCACGTCCCTGTGCCGTGGCGAGCACCATCGTGTCGCCTCCGCGAACGACGACTGCGCCGTCCGCCTGCTTCGCGAGATGGCCGGTCTCGAAGCTGATCTCCTGGTCTCCGATCTGAACGGAGACCTGCGCCCGGCTCTCGGTCGCGATACTCATCAATTGTCCTCCACTCTGCCTTGTGGAGGGCGGGAGCTCGAGCCAATCCATTCCGGTGGATTCGCTCGAACTTCCACCCTCCGTGTTCTTCGGAGCTAGCGGCGCAGGCCGAGCTCCTTGATGAGGGCGCGGTAGCCCTCGAGGTCGTGCTTCTGCAGGTAGTTCAGGAAGCGGCGGCGCCGCCCCACGAGCTTGAGCAACCCGCGCCGCGAGTAATGGTCGTGCTTGTGGGTGCGCAGATGCTCGGTCAGCTCGTTGATGCGCTGCGTCAGCATCGCGATCTGCACCTGCGGCGAGCCGGTATCGGTCGCGCTGCGCCCGTGCTTCGTGATGATCTCCTGCTTCGCTTCCTTGGTCAGGGCCAACGCCCTCTCCTTCCTGTTCGCCACCTCAGGCTCCGCCCACGGCGCTGCGCCTCTCAGAACCAAGGAAACGTGGCGCGGGCCGGGCCTGGGTCGCGGGGTAGGGTAGCGGAAACCGGCATGGCGAGCGCGATTCCGCAAGAGCGGCTGGTCGAGATCGTGCGCGAGGGACAGCTGCGGACGGGCGTTTCCGTCGCTGCCGTCGCACTGCACGTCGACGGCCGGACCGCGTTCGCGGGCGCGCACGAGCGGCCGTTCCGGATCGCGTCGATCACGAAGTCGGTCACCGCGACAGCGGTTTCGCTCGCCGGCCTGCTCGACGACCGCAGGCGGATGCTGCTCTCGCACACCGCGGGCTACCGCCCCGAGCGGCCTGAGCCGTTGCCGCCCGAGTGCGCGGGGCTCTGGTCGTACTCGAATGCGGGGTACTGGGAGGCCGCGAACGGCTTCGAGGGAGCGTACTCGGACGCGGTTCGCGAGCTGGTGCTCGAACCGCTGAAGCTGCGGAACACCGGCTTCGACATCCCGGTCGACGCCGTGCTGGGGACGCTGCCCGGGGACGTCGTCGCGGATCCGTCATATCCCGTCGAGCGGAGGCCGGGCGGCGGGCTCTGGTCGACGGTCGGCGACCTCGTCGAGTACGGGCTCGTACATTGTCGGGAGTGGGCGCATCTCCACGAGCCCGTCGCCGAGGCGCTCGGCGCGCAGTACGCGCTCGGCTGGTGGGTGCGCAACGGAGTGCTCGACCACGAGGGCTCGGTCGGCGGCTACCAGTCGCTGCTGCTGCTCGATCCTGCGGTGCCGCTCGTGCTCGCCGCGTTGACGAACTCGTGGAAGGGGTCCACGTTGATCCGACACGTACTGGCCGCGCTGGGACTCGAGCCTCCGGCGCGCGCGACGCCCTGCGTCAGTCCGGTCGAGGGAACGTATGCGCTCGACGGGATCGAAGCGGTCGTCTCCCGGGAGTCCGTCACCGAGGCCGAGACGGATCCACTCACCGGCGCGCGGCTCGAGCGGCGCTACCCGCTCAGCTTCGATGCGCCGCTGATGTCGTGGCGGACCGACTTCCCCCGCCCCGGCGTGGCGCGCATCGGCTGGGTCGCTCTGCCCCGCATCGAGGCCTAGTGCTCGCTAGCCGGGCCGCACGGACACACGTGTCGCCTCGACGTCCTCGCCGATTGCGCTCACGAGCATTTCCAGGGAGTCGAAGCGGCGCTGCTCGCGCAGCGGCGCCCAGATCTCGACCACGAGCCGCTCGCCGTAGAGGTCGCCGTCGAAGTCGAGCAGGTGCGCCTCGACACGGCGCTCGACGCCGTCGAACTGCGGATTCGTGCCGATCGAAACGGCGGCGCGCCGCTCGCGCGTCCAGCCGGCGTAGACGCCGTCGGGCGGGACGAGGAGCCCGTCGGGGACGTCGAGGTTCGCCGTCGGGAACCCGAGCTCCCTCCCGCGGCCGTCCCCGCGGACGACGATCCCCTCGACCTCGGGCGGCCGACCGAGCAAGCCTGCGGCGCGTTCGATCTCGCCCGCGTGAACGAGCTCGCGGATCCGGCTCGAGGAGACGTTCTGGACGAGCGGCACCCGCCGCACGTCGAAGCCCAGCTGGTCGAGTAGGTCGAGATCGCCTTGGCGGCCGCGCCCGAAGCGGAACGTCTCACCTGCAGCGACCGCCTCGGCACCGATCCCGCGAAGCATCCGGTCCGCGAACTCGCGGGCGGAGAGAGCCGCCAGCTGGTCGTCGAAGGGAAGGACGAGGACATCCTCGACTCCCGCGTCCGCCAGGAGCTCGAGCCGCCGCTCGAGTGTTGCGAGGAGCTCGACGTGTCCGCCGAGCACGGCCCGGGGATGCGGATCGAACGTGACGACACCCGTTCGAAGCCCTGCCCTCCGTGCGGCGTCGATAACTCGCCGATGGCCTTGGTGGACGCCGTCGAAGGTGCCCATGGCGATGGAGCGCTTCGCGCCCGGCAACCCGCCTGGCTCCCGAGCCACGTTCACGGTCCCGGTGCCGCCTTGACGGCTTCCACCCGCTGGAGCACCGTGGCTTCGGGCAAGAGCTGCTCGACTGCGAACGCCTCGGGCGTAGCCGCTTCGGCGACCGAGAACGGCCCCACCTCAGTCCTCCGCAACGTCGTGCAATGCCCGCCGAGCGCGATCGCAAGCGACCGGATGTACGTCCCGGAGCTGACGAGCACGTCGAGTGTCACGCTCTCGCCCGTATACGCGATGACGTCGAGCGCGTGCACCGTCGAGCGGCGCGTCGGCATCTCCACCTCGACGCCGCGCCGCGCGAGCTTGTACGCGCGCTCACCGCCGATCTTGACCGCGGACGCGGCGGGGATCGGCAGCTCGATCACGCCGCGGAGGCGCTCGAGTCGCTCGCCCAGCTCGTCCTCGCGAGGAGGCGCCGTCTGCTCCACGACCTCTCCCTCCGGATCTCCGGTCGAGGTCCGGCACGAGAGGTCGATCTCGGTGCAGTAGCGCTTGTCCAGTCCGACGAGGCATGGCGCAAGTTTAGTTGCCCTTCCGGACAACACCAGCAAGAGGCCGGTCGCAAAGGGATCGAGGGTTCCGGCGTGACCCGTCCGGGCGCCGGTCAGCCGCCGGATCTGCGCAACGACGGCGAACGAGGACGGGCCGCTCGGCTTGTCGACGAGCGCTACGCCGGCTGGATCAAGCGCGCGAGGTGGCACGCTGTGCGAGAAAGCCTTCGCGGACCTGTTCGACGATCTCCGGCAACGGCAGATCCGTGGAGAACCCGGCCGCCTGGCGATGTCCCCCGCCCCCGAAGCGCCGCGCGATCGCCGAGACGTCGAGCTCGTCGATGCTCGAGCGAAGCGATCCTTTGTGCATCGGGGCACCGACGCTCAACTGCTCTCGGATCAGGACCGCAAGCTCCGCACCTTCGACCGCACGCAGGTAGTCGATGATCCCCTCGGAATACGGCTCGGAAGCGCCCACCGCCGAGAAGTCCGTGCGCACAAGGTGTGAGACGACGATCCGCCCACCCTCGAGCACCTCGGCCCGGCCGAGCGCACGGGCGAGGAGCTTCAGCTTGGCGAACTCGACGGACTCGTAGACCTCCTGGAACACGGCATGAATGTCCGCTCCGGCCTCGACGAGCTCCGCCGCCAGCCGGAGCGCTTTCGGTGTCGTGTTCGCATACTGGAACCGCCCCGTGTCGGTGACAAGCGCGATGTAGAGCGGCTCCGCGAGCTCCGGCGTCAGCTCGACGGCCAGCTCGGCGAACACGTCACGCAAGACCTCGCCCGTGGAGGACGCGTCCGCGACGATGAGGTTGAGGTCGCCGAAGCACGTGTTGTCGTGGTGGTGGTCGATGTTGAGGACGAGCAGCGCGCGCGAGAGAGCGGCCTCGTCCCCGATCCGGTCCTCCTTGGCGCAGTCCACCGCGAGCAGCACCCGGGCCGCAGCGTCCGCGGGCGGTTCGCGCAGGAGCTCTTCGAGCGGCATGAACGCGTACTCGCGCGGGAGCGGCGTGTGCCCCGCGAGGTACATGACGACGTCCTTGCCGAGTTGACGAAGTGCGAGCGTGGCTGCGAGGAGCGAACCGAGCGCGTCACCGTCCGGGTTCTCATGCGTGACGACGAGGAAGCGGTCGTGGTGCCGCAGCGCGTCTGCGATCGCCTTCAGCTCAGTCGTCTGGGTCATCGTCGTCAGGCGCGAGCTCATCGATCAGGCGGGTCATGCGCACGCCGCGCTCGACCGACGGATCGTACTCGAATGTCAGTTGAGGGGTTCGTTTCAGCCTGAGCTCTCGGGCGAGCCGCGACTGGAGGACGCCGTGCGCAGCGTCGAGTCCGACGAGGCTCGCGCGCTGTTTACGGCCGGAGCCCAGCACACTGACGTAGACGGTGGCATGCCGCAGATCGGGAGCCGTATCGACGCCCGTCACCGTGATCAGGCCGATTCGGGGATCCTTCAGCTCCGGGAGTGCGTCGGCAAGGACTTGTCGTACCGACTCGTTCACTCGGCGCATGCGCTCACTCATAGGCCTCTATTCAAGCGCCTTGTCGCGTAGGCCGCCGCTCGCCGAGAGCTCCGCCTCCTCGCCGCGGCCGGCGTCCGATCGACCACACCCCCGCCCGAGGGTGGGGATGCCGCCCCTCCGCCCTCGGCGGTGACGCTACCTCGTGGGGGGCATAGGGATCGACCAAACCCGGACACTTTCCGGGCGTGGCCGGCGGGCAGCCGGGTATTGGCCGGGCGTTTTCGGCCTCCAGTGGGGGCATCCGGCCGGGCGGCCAGCTTCAGGTAGGAGGACGCTGGCCCAGGCCAGCGGACCGGCCGTGGCGGGCCTCGATGAGCCTCGACGTCCACCGCCGCGTCATGGCGGTGACGAGATGACGCGGACGGCTTGTAGTGAGCACGCCCTCGACGCTAAGGTCTTGTGTCCACCAGCGCGGGAGAGGAGTCAATCTTGACCATCGGCATTCGCATCAAGCTGCCGGGCGTCACTCAGGAACAGTTCGATGCTGTGCATGCGGAGATGGCAAAGCTTGGCGACTCGCCGAAAGGGCTTGAGTTCCACGCTTCGGGCCCAATCGATGGTGGCTGGGGCGTAATCGATTTCTGGGAGACGCGTCAGGACTTCGACGCCTTCCAGGGCCGGATTCAGGAAGGAATGGCGGCAGCCGGCGTGGCAATGCAGGGACCGCCGGACGTGAAGGAATTCCCGGTCCACGAAACGATCCACCCGTAGCTCGAAGCCAGCCCGAGATCGCACTGCCTCGACCAGCGGAGTCCTGCGCTCAGGCGCGTCACGGCGTAGACGTCGTCAAGCCCGCTGCTTCAGGGGTCAGTCCCGAACACTGGCCCAGGTCAGCGTCACGGCACTCGATTGGGGCCCCGGTGTGCGTGACAGTGAGTTCACGAATGATGACTGACGGACTACTGCCGAAGTGGATTCCACCGAGGTCGGCGAGAGCGAGCCCTTCGATGCGGGGTGGATAACGTGGGCTCATGTCGCGGAGGCACTGGGTGGGAGTCGTTGGCCGAAGCTGTAGCGCCGGGTGCGCGGATAACGCGGCTACGCCGCCTCACGGGGGGAGCTGGGGGGACCGACGCCTATGACGTGACACTCGACCGAGTCCCGCGCAGAGTGGTCGTCAAGATCTACCCCGCCTGTGACGGCACGGCATCGTTGGAGTGGAGTCGGATCGAGTTCGCCCAGCGGCTAACGGCGCTGGCGCCTGAGCCGATCGAGGCTGATCTGGAGTCGGTCTGGTTCGGCAGACCCGCGCTTGTCATGTCCAGGTTGCCGGGTGCCCGGACGTGACCCCTAAAGACGCCGACTCGTGGGTTGCCGCGCTCGCGCAGGCGCTGACTCAGTTACACGAAACGGTGTTGGACGGGGCCGCGGGTGCGCTCACGCCATCCCCGCCGATCGAGACGTGGCACCCGCCAGCGGGAGAACACGATCCCCTGACCGCAGCCGCAGTCCGCGCCGTCACGGCCCGTCTGTCTTCGCTCTCCTCCGAGCGCGTCTTCACGCACGGGGATTTCCATCCGGGAAACGTTCTCTGGCATCGCGGTCGTATCAGTGGCGTCGTCGACTGGAGCGCTGCAGGACTCGGCGCTCGATGGTCTGAGCTCGCGTACTGCAGGGCCGATGTGTGTCTCCTCTTCGGGCCTGATGTCGCCGATCGCCTGGCCGACGCATACGCCGACATCGTCGGCCATACCTCCGACGACCTTGCCGTTTACGACCTCATCTGCCTGTTCAACATCCGGCACCACGCCCAGGTGGCCCTAGGCGCGTACCGAGAACAAGGCCACGTACCCAACCGGCAATTGTCACTCGCACAGCTCGATGAGCAAGTGCGGCGCGTGATCACACGACTCGACCGATAACGCTGCTCCGTAGCATGGAGAGGGTGAGCGCACAGACCGATCTACAGCACGAGATCGAGTCGCTGCCGCTCGCCGACACGCACGAGCATCTCCACAAAGAGGACAGCTGGGTAGGCGACGGCCCCGACGTGCTTCAGGATCTGTTCGGCAATTACGCGACGAGCGATCTGCTCGTTGCAGGGGCGCCGCCGGACGCGGTCGAGCGGCTTCTCGACTCGTCGGCGGGCGACCTGGGTTCGCGCTTCTTGCCGGTTCGGGACGCGTGGGAGGCAATCCAGTTCACGGGATACGGCGAAGCGGTGCGACTGATCGCGCACGAGATCTACGGGCTCGAAGAGCTGACGGTCGACGGCCTCGAAGCGGCACAGGTAACCCTCACATCGTTGCGGCGCCCGGGTGAGCGCCTGCGGCTCCTCCGCGACGTTGCGCGGCTCGACCACGTGCAGATCGACGACTTCGAGCCCGCGTGCCTGCCGGACGCGTCGGGGCCGGACTTCTTTCTCTACGACATCTCCTGGGAGAAATTGGCCAGCGGGGACTTGACCGGCCTCGACCTGTCGAGCCTCGACGAGATCCGCGCTGTCATCGGCGGAGTGTTCGAGCGCTACGCGGCGTGCGCGATCGCCGTGAAGACCCAGCACGCGTACTTCCGCACGCTGACGTGGACGGAGCGCTCGGATGACGAAGCGTCGCGCGCGCTGGCGGCGGTGTTGCCCGGCGGCGACGTTGACGAGAACGCCCGTCTCGCGCTCGGCGACTGGTGCCTCGCGCGCGGGGCGGAGCTCGCCGCCGAGCACGACCTGCCTGTCAAGATCCATACCGGCCATCTGGCGGGCACCGGTTCGATGCTGGTCGATCGTGTGCGGCCGAGCCATCTCTGCGGGCTGCTCGCCCGCTACCCGGCGACGCGGTTCGTGCTGATGCACATCTCGTATCCGTACAGCGACGAGCTCATCTCGATCGCGAAGCACTTCCCGAACGTCTGGGTCGATCTGTGCTGGGCGTGGTCGATCAATCCGTATAGCGGAACGGACTTCGTGCGCCGCTTCCTGCACGCCGTGCCCGTCAACAAGCTTTTCGCGTACGGCGGCGACACCGGCTGGCCGACGGCGTCAGTTGCGTATGCGGCGCAAGCGCGGCGCGGCCTGGCGCGCGCGCTCGCGGCCGAGGTCGCCGCAGGGGATCTGACCGAACGCCAGGCGATCGCCGTCGCGCACCGGGTGATGCGCGACAACCAGTACGCCTGCTTCGACATCGAAGGGACTCGGGCGGCCGTCTACCGCGCGGCGAGCTGAAATGCGAGGTAGCGAGCGTACGCCCGGAGCAAACGATCTCCGTGACTCGCTCACGGGTCATTCCCTGCCCTGAGTCCGTTGACCAGGTGGGTCGCGAAACTCCGGCATTTACTGGCGGCACGCGAGCTCCCTCCTCCCAGCGCCCACCCGGGGACGGCGGTGGACTCAGCGGATCACGTCGAGAATGAGCGGGCGCGGCTCCGGCTCGTCGCCGATCTCGTATGCAGCGAGGAGTGCCCGCTCCGCACCCTGGGCTGACGCCTCGTCGCGTGCATGAACCTCAGCCAGCACGTCGCCCCGCTCCACGCGATCAGCACGCTTGACACGGCAGACGACGCCGACCGCGTGGTCGACTGGGTCGTTCTTGCGCTCCCGCCCGGCGCCGAGCGCCATCGCCACACCGGCCACCTCCCTGGCCCGCACTTCGCGCACGAAGCCCGAGACCGGCGCCGGCACCGCGCGCACGACGGCGGCACGCGGAAGACGCGCCGGATCGGGATCGCCGCCCTGGACGCGAATCCAGCGCTCGTACGCGGCGAGCGCCGAGCCGTCGGCGAGGGATTCCGTGACGCGCTGCCGAGCCTCTGCCTCATCGAGCTCGAGATCCGAGAGTACGAGCAGCTGCGTAGCTGCCGTTATCACGAGCTCGACAAAGTCCGAAGGGCCGCGACCGAGGAGCGTGTCGTACGCCTCTTGCACCTCGAGCGCGTTTCCGACGGCGCGTCCGAGCGGTTGCTCCATGTCCGTGAGAAGACAGACGACGTCCAGACCCGCCTCCCCTCCGAGGTCGCGCATGACCTCGGCAAGGCGCCGGGCCTCCTCGCGTGTCCGCATGAACGCGCCCTCGCCGACCTTCACGTCCAGGACGAGCGCGCTCGCACCGCCGGCGATCTTCTTCGACATGATGCTCGCGGCGATCAGCGAGACCTCGTCGATCGTTGCCGTCACGTCACGGAGCGCGTAGAGCTTGCCGTCCGCCGGTACGAGGTCGGTGCTCTGTCCGGCGACCGCGAGGCCGATCTCGCTCACCTGACGAATGAGTTGCTCGGTCGAGAGCTCGACGCGGAAGCCTGGGATGGACTCGAGCTTGTCCAGCGTCCCGCCCGTGTGCCCGAGCCCACGGCCGCTCATCTTCCCGAATGGGGCGCCGCATGCCGCGACGACCGGTCCGAGGGCGAGCGTCGTCTTGTCCCCCACGCCGCCGGTGGAGTGCTTGTCGACCACGCGCCGGTCGAGACGCTCCGCCAGGTTCACCGTCTCGCCGCTCTCGACCAATGCTTCGGTGAGGGCGAACGTCTCGGCGGGCGACAGGCCTCGGAACCAGATCGCCATGAGCAACGCAGCCACCTGGTAGTCGGGAATCTCGCCCCGCACGTACGCGCGGATGAACTCGCGCAGCTCGGCCGGCGCAAGCTCTGCGTCGTTTCTCTTCCGCTCGATCAGCTCCGCAGCGTGCATCCGCTCGAGCCTAGAGGACTAGTCCTCGGGATCGACGAATAGCCGCTCCACGAGCGCGACCTCCCACTCCCGGCCGCGCAGCCACCGCTCCGCCTCGTCCAGCAGCCGCTCAACTTCTCCATGCTCGCGCGCAACGCAGGCCGCGGTGATGCGTGCGCGCTGCCACACGTCGTGGTGGTCGACCTCGGCGACCGACGCGCCGACGCGGTTCTGAAGCTGCGCTTTCGCCGACCGCACGTAGTGACGCTTCTCCTTCAGCGAGTGCGCTTCCGGGAAGTGAAGCTCACACGTGAGGATTCCGACCCATCCACTCGGCACGGTACGGATTCAAGCGGAGAAGATCGCACGCTCGACGACCGACGCCGCCCTGTGAATCGCCGCGATGTCTTCCTCGCGCGCGTCGGTCAGGAGATGTTCGAATAGCTCGAGCCTCCGCTCCCGGCCACGCTCGAGGATCCGCCTCCCCTTGGCCGTGGCCTCGATCCGGATCGCCCGAGCATCGTTGACGTCCGGATACCGGCGCGCCAAGCCCTCCGCCTCCATTGCCGTTACGAGCTTGCTCATCGTCGCGGTGGTCACACGTTCTGCAGCCGCCAGCTCGGTGAGCGATCGGGCCCCGCCGAACACGAGGACCGATAGCGCCGATGCCCGCGCGGGAGAGATCCCCATCGCCTTCTGGTCGACCTCGCGAACCCGGCGAAGGAGATGGATCGCCGCGGAATGCATGAGATCGGCGGCCTCGCGCCTCTCGCTTGACATAGTTGGTTAGGCTAGCTAATAATCTCGGGCATGTCCATCTTCGAGCTCATCGACGCAGGCGACGCGCGCGGCGCCCGCGCGCTGCTCGCGGACGACCCCGGCCTGGCGTCCGCGCGTGACGATCAAGGCCTGACCGCACTCATGCGTGCCTCCTACCGTGGCGGGGGGGTGTACGAGGCGGTACGTGAGGCAGAACCGGAACTCGACCAGTGGGATCGCATCCTCGTCGGCGAATCCACCGACCTCCCCGCGGCGGACGCATGGAGCCCCGACGGCTTCACCCCTCTTCACATCGCAGCCTTCGCGAAGAACGCGGGCGCAGCACAGGCGCTCGTCGATGCCGGAGCGGACGTGAACGTCTTTGCGAAGCCGTCGTTCGCCCAGGTCACGCCGCTCGGCACCTGCGCGTTCGTCGGAGCGACGGAGGTCGCGCGCGTCCTGCTGCGCGCCGGGGCAAATCCCACGCTGACCGAGATCGAAGGCGCGTCGCCGGTCGAGGCAGCGCTGGAGAACGGCCACCGAGATCTCGTCGCCCTGCTCTTCGTCCTCGTCTCGCACGGGTACGCGGACGCGGTCCGCACCGCGCTCGAACGCGATCCAACACTTGCGAACGCCGCCGTCGACTGGGGCGGCGGCGACTGGGAGAGCGCACTCGGCGCGGCATCACATGTCGGTAACCGCGAGATCGCCGAGCTGCTGCTCGCGCACGGCGCCCGGCTCGACGTGTTCGCGGCCGCGATGCTCGAGATGGTCGACGTCGTCCGCGCCGCGTTAGAAGCCCGGCCGGAGCTGCGGGACGCGACCGGGCCGCACGGCATTCCCCTCCGCGCGCATGCGAAGGGCGCGGTCGCGGAGCTCTTCTAGCTCGCTGCGGGCGGCGCGGGTGACTCGTCGAGCGAGGTCCGCTCGATCTCTCGCGTCTCGAAGATCTCGAGCACGTCGCCTTCCTTGACGTCGTTGAAGCCGTCGAGGAGGATGCCGCACTCGAAGCCCTCCGCGACTTCTCGGACATCGTCCTTGAAGCGCTTCAGCTGCGCGATCGTCGTGGTGTAGATCACTGCACCGTCGCGGATCACGCGGACACTCGCGTTGCGGCGAACGACACCGTCGGTGACCATGCAGCCGGCGATCGTGCCGAGGCGCGAGACGCGGAAGAGCGCACGCACCTCGGCCTCGCCGATCGTCTCCTCCGTCGTGACGGCCGCGAGCTTGCCGACGAGCGCCTGCTCGATGTCCTCGGTGAGCTTGTAGATGACGTCGTACGTGCGGATCTCGACACCCTCGCGCGAGGCCAGCTCGCGCGCCTCGGCATTCGGGCGCACATTGAAGCCGAGGATGAGAGCGTCGGACGCGGATGCGAGCATGATGTCGTTCTGCGTGATCGCCCCGACTCCCTCGGCGATCACGTTCAGGCGGACCTCCGGGTGCTCGAACTTCAAGAGCTCCGAGACGACGGCCTCGACCGAGCCGACGACGTCGCCGCGGACGATGAGGTTGAGGTCGGACACCTCGCCCGCCTGCAGCTGCTCGTAGAGCCGCTCGAGCGAGACCCCGGTGTCGGGGCGGACGGCGGCGAGCTGCTCGCGGCGGAGCCGCTCCCCTCGCCGATTCGCGAGCTCCCGAGCCTCGCGGTCGTTGGCGACCACACGCGCGAGCTCGCCTGCGGCGGGCGGCCGGTCGAAGCCGAGGATCTCGATCGGCTCGCCCGGCGCCGCGCTCTCCCGGCGCTCGCCCTTGTAGTCGAAGAGCGCCTTGACCCGCCCATAGGCGTCGCCTGCGACCACGGCGTCGCCGACCTTGAGCGTGCCGCGCTGCACGAGCATCGTCGCGACCGGACCACGGCCGACGTCGAGTCGCGACTCGATGATGGGGCCCGAGGCTTCCGCGGTGGGGTTCGCCTTGAGACCCTCGAGCTCGAGGTCGGCCACGAGGAGCACCTTTTCGAGCAGGTCGTCGAGGTTTTGCTGCGTCTTCGCCGAGACCTCCGCGAACTGCGTCGAGCCGCCCCACTCCTCGGGCTGGAGGTCTTCCTGCGCGAGCTCACCCTTCACGCGGTCGACGTTCGCGTCGGCAAGATCGACCTTGTTCACCGCGACCACGATCGGCACCTCGGCCGCGCGCGCGTGGGCGATCGATTCCTTCGTCTGCGGCATCACGCCGTCGTCGGCGGCGACGACGAGGACGGCGATGTCCGTCACCTTCGCGCCGCGGGCGCGCATCGCGGTGAATGCCTCGTGGCCCGGGGTGTCGAGGAAGGTGATCTTGCGACCGTCGACGTCGACCTGGTAGGCGCCGATGTGCTGTGTGATGCCACCGGCCTCGGTGGCGACGACTCGCGCGTTGCGGATCGCGTCGAGGAGGGTCGTCTTCCCGTGGTCGACGTGGCCCATGATCGTCACGACCGGCGGGCGCGCCTGCAGCGCCTCCTCCGGGTCGTCGAACTCCTCCGGCTCCTCTTCCTCGTCGGCGGCGTGCTTGATCGTGATCTCGCGGCCGACCTCGGCCGCGATCAGCTCGACCTCCTCGTCGCTGAGCGACTGCGTCGCCGTACGCATCTGGCCCAGCCCCATGAGGATCTTGATGATGTTCGGCATCGGTACGCCGAGCGCCTGCGAGAGATCGCGGACGCTGACTCCCGACTCGACCGAGACGGGGCCCGTGGGCGGCGGTGCGGGCGGACGTGGCTCGCGGCTGCGCTGGCTGTCCTGACGCGCCTGCCGCTGCTCGCGGGAAGGCCTGGCCCCACCCTGGTCGATGACGACGCGGCGCCTTCGCCCACCGGGGCCGCCGCCACCGCGCGGGCGGAGCGGGCGATTCGGTCTGTTGCCTCCGTTAGCCATGGGTCACACCAGTGTAAAGGCCGCGAAGCTCGGGTCCGATCTGGACTTGCCGTTCCAGGACGCGCGCGAACATGCCGCGCTGCGCCGCGAGCTCGAAGCACGCGAGGCTGCGGCACGTGTAGGCGCCGCGGCCCGGCTCCTTTCGACCGGCCACGAGCACGCCGTCTCGGGCGGCGAAGCGGAGCAGCTCGCGCTGCGGCGCCCGCCGGCCGCAGCCGGCGCATCGCCGCTGCGGTTCGCTCGCCGCTACTCCTCCTCCGGCTGTTCGACCGGAATCCCGGCCGGAACCTCTTGCGGCTGCGCGACCTCCGCCTCCGGGGCGGCAGGCAGCTCGTGGGAGTCGACCTCGGCGGGCTCCGTGACCGGCTGCGCCGAGTCCGGGGTCTCCTCCGTGGCCTCGGATGTCACGCCTGCGGCATCCGCGAGCTCGTCGTGCGTCTCCGGTTCCCCGGCAACCGCCTCCGCTTCGTCGGCCTGCTCCGCCTCGGCGGGCGGGCCTGCGACGTAGTCGCTCCCTGTGCCCTCGAGCGCCTGGTGAGCGGGGACTCCGCAGAAGCGCGAGCTCGGCAGCGCGGCATTAGGGCAGCGCTTGCCGTTGGCGAGAATCGCGGCGCAGCGACCGGAGAAGTCCTCCGCGCCCTCCTCGCCGCCGCCGAAGGCCGCCTCGGCCTCCGCCTGGGCGAACTCGGTATCCGACTGGATGTCGATCTTCCAGCCGGTGAGGCGCGCGGCGAGGCGCGCGTTCATGCCCTCCTTGCCGATCGCGAGCGCGAGCTGGTCGTCGGGGACGACCACGGTCGCCTCGCGCGCCTCGTCGTCGAGGTAGACCTCGCGCACACGGGCGGGCGAGAGCGCCTTCGCGACGAACCGCGCCGGCTCGGGGTTCCACGGGATGATGTCGATCTTCTCGCCCCGAAGCTCGGAGACGACCATGCGGACGCGCGAGCCGCGCGGGCCGACGCACGCACCGACGGGGTCGACGCCCTGGGCGTGCGACTCGACGGCGATCTTCGAGCGATAGCCCGGCTCGCGGGCAACGCCGCGGATCTCGACGAGGCCGTCGGCGATCTCCGGCACCTCGAGCTCGAACAGCGTCTTGATCAGCTCCGGGTCGCGCCGCGACAGGATGACCTGCGGGCCTTTCGTCCCGGAGCGCACCTCGGTGATGACCGCCTTGATCCGCGAGCCCTGCTCGTAGCGCTCGCCGTCGACCTGCTCGGAGCGTGGCAGCAGCGCCTCGACCTTGCCGAGGTCGACGAGGACGTTGTTGCGGTCGCCGGCCTGCTGGACGATTCCAGTCACGACCTCGGTCACGCGGTCGATGTACTCGTCGTACATCATCCGCCGCTCTTCCTCGCGAATCCGCTGCAAAATGACCTGTTTTGCAGTCTGGGCCGCAATGCGTCCGAAGCCCTCCGGCGTCACATCCTCGCGCTTGACGTCCTCGTCGGGGACGTCGGACCAGTCGACGTCGAGATCGTCGTCGGAGATGAGGGTGTGCTGTCGCTCGCCGGTTTCCTCCTCGAGCCGCTCGAGCTCCTCGAGCTTCCGCTCGCGCGCCTCGTCGAGCAGACGCTCCTCGATGTCGGGCGGCAGCTCGACCGAGAAGACGCGGAAGTCGCCGGTGTCGTCGTCCATCTCGACCGTCGCGTGGCGCGACGCGCCCGGCGTCTTCTTGTAGGCGGCGAGGAGCGCATCTTCGAGCGCGGAGACGAGCGCACCCTCCTCGATCCCCTTGTCGCGCTCGATCTCGCGGACGGCCTCGATGATCTCCTGAGTCATGTCACGCTCCCCCATTCAAATCAGACGGGATCAGATTTGCACGCACGATTTCGTGGTACGGGATCTCGGTCTCGGCGCCGTCGGAGGCGGCCACCGTCACGCTCTGCTCGCCGACGGAGAGAACCTCTCCGCGCAGCTTCCGCCCGCCCGTGCGGAGCCGAACGCGGCGCCCCAGCGCCGCCTCGAAGTGCTCCTGCCGGCGGAGCGGCCGGTCCAGCCCAGGTGACGAGACCTCCACGCTGTACTCGCGCAGGTAGTCGCGCAGGAGGTCGGTGACACGCTCGCAGAGCGCGTGGTCGACACCCTCCGGATGGTCGATGTAGACGCAGAAGCGGGACGGTGTGAGCAGCTCGACCGCGAGGACGTCGACGTCCGGCAGGTCGTGCTCGACCCGCGACGCGATCTCTCCCTGCAGCTGGCGCTCTTTCTCGAATGTCCTCGGCATCCTGTCCTGTCTCTGTCGTCGGAGCCCTGTCACAAAAAATGGGCCCGCAGGCCCATTTCTCCGATCCGGTGAAATGTGGTGACGCGAGTGTAGCAGCGGCCTCGGGGTGGCGTCACGCGTCGAGCACGACGGTGACCGGCCCGTCGTTCACGAGCTCGACCTCCATCGTCGCGCCGAAGACGCCCGTCTCGACCGGCAGGCCGAGCTCGCGGAGCCCGGCGCAGAAACGTTCGTACAGAGGCACAGCCGCCTCGGGCGGCGCCGCCTCGGCGAAGCTCGGCCGATTGCCCTTCGCCGTGTCCGCGATGAGCGTGAACTGCGAGACGACGAGCACTGCGCCGCCGACGTCCTCGACCGAGCGGTCGAACCGTCCCTCGTCGTCGGGGAAGATCCGCAGCCTCGCGACCTTGCCCGCGAGGCGTGCCGCCTGCCTTTCCCCGTCCGCGCGAGTGACGCCGAGCAGCACGCAGAGGCCGCGGCCGATCTCGCCGCCGGGCGAGACCCGCGCCCGCGAGACTCGTTGCACGACCGCCCGCATGGGCCGAAGCTAGTCGAGCGCGCGGATGCGCGCGCGGTACTGCTCCGAGCCGGGCCGGAGCGAGCTCGCGAGCTTGTAGTGCCGGTTCGCCTCGACGTCCCGACCCTGCTTCTCGAGACAGCGTCCGAGTGCATAGTGCGCGTAGTCGTTGACCGGCGAGAGCTCTACGACCTTCCGGAACTCCTCCTCCGCCTCGCTCCAGCGCCGGATCCGGAAGTACGCGATCCCGAGCGCTTCACGGATCGAAGCCTTGTCCGGTTCGCGCCGCTTCGCCTTCTCGAGCGAGACGGTCGCCTGCGCGGCCATCCCCGCCCGCAGGTGGCGCCGGCCGCGCTGGAAGAGGTTGTACGTCGATTCGCTCATGTCGCGCTGGTCCCCACGGGAGCGGACGCGTCAACCGCCGCGACGGGACGGGTGAGCGAGCGGAGCGAGAGGAGACCGCGGAGCCGCTCTCGCCGGGTGAGACCACGGCGCGCCGCGTCGAGAAGAGCTCGGAGCTCCTGGCGGGCCGTGGTGGCTGCTATCGCGGCGTCCTCGGCCGGCCCGAAGCGGGCAGCGGTCGCCGCGGCGACGAACGTCTCGGAGCTCACGCCGAACTCGCGCTTCAGAAGCTCGCCGAGGTCGCCTAGCGTTGCGCTGCTCGGCGCCTCGATTCGCTGGTCGAGGAGGAACGCGGTCAGCTCCTCGCGACAAGCGGAAGCGACGCTCCTGGGATCGCGCCGGACGCTTCGAAGCATCCGGAGCCCCGCCTTCGTAAGGACGATGCCCACCAGCGCCGCGGCGAGCACCGCGAGCAGCAGCAGCACCGGGCGACTGCGATTGGCGCCGCCCCTGCCACCGAACCCTCCGGCGCCCGTTTCCACGTCCGGGCGAGGCACTGAGCCCTTGGCGTGCGGTCGGAGGAACCCGTTCTTGCGGGTCAGGTTGTCGGCGACGCTCGACGACCCACTCGTCTTCGCAGGCGTCGTTCCACCCTCCACAAGGGTCGGGCCGCCGGCGCCCGACCCAAACGAATGCTGCGGCAAACCGGCCTGCGCGCGACGAGCGGGGGCTCCCGGCCCCGGAGGCGTCGGGTCGAACGGAAGCCACCCGTATCCCTTGAACCAGACCTCGACCCAGGCGTGAGCCTCGCGATCCGAGACGTTCCAGAGGCGCTCTTTCGGGTCGTAGGTCCCGCCGGCGAAGCCGACGGCGACGCGGGCGGGAATGCCGAGGTAGCGGAGCATGAGCGCCATCGCGCCCGCGAAGTACTGGCAGTAGCCGGCGTGCGTCTGGGTCACGAAGCTGACCAGCGGCGGCGAGATCACGAGAGGGTGGTTCGTGTAGCGGAAGCTGCCGGAGTCGACGAACCAGTTCTCGAGGCGAGAGACCGCGCCGTAGGGCGTGTGGGCTCTGCCGGCAAGCCGCTCGGCGACGCGGGCGAGCGGGAGGTACCTGTCGAGCCCAGGGTCGCGACCGATGACCGCGAGGACACGCGAGGCCCGGCGCGGCGCACCGAACGGCGGCAGCGTGAGGCGGTCTCCGACATCCATGAGCCCCTCGGCCGCGAGCTCGGAGGGGTACTGCGCGGGAGACCGGCGCAGGTCCGCCACGGTCGGCCGGGCCGTGTAGCTCCAAACCGTGTACCGGAAGCCGTGCGGGAGATTCTGATCGAGCGTGACGATGCCCGGCTCGAGCCTCACGAGCGGCGCGCCGCCGGCGGCCTTGAAGCGGACCGGGATGCTGCCGCCCACGAGGTGCGTGTCGGCAAGTGCATTCACCGTCACGGTCTCGCGCGTCAGGTTTCGCGGCTTCCGCGCCGCGGCGGGCTCGAGCGAGTCGGCGGCCCGAGGCGGCCCGATCGCCCACGCATCGTTCCCCCCGAAATCGTCCAGCACCGCGGCGCGCAGATACGACGGAGGCCGATCGGACTCCACCTGGAGGACGGTGGTGGGCCGGCCCGACCATTTGAGGCCGCCGTACTGCGCGTTCCAGACGAAGCCGACGTCCTCGGGCCCGGTCGCGACATGCGCCAGGTTCCACGTCTGCCAGTGCACGAGCCCGTGGCGAGCCGCCGTTGCCGAACCGACCGCGACCGCCGCTATCGCCACGACCGCCGCCGCAGGCAGCGCGAGACCCGGGACGCGGCGAGAGCCGAGCCCGGCCAGCACGACGAGGGCAGCGCCGAGAATCGCGGCACCCATCACGAGCCCGTGCGACGGGCCGAGAAGCGTGGCCGGCCAGCCGGCTCCCAGGAGCAGCACGAGAGCAGCTGCCACCGGCTGCCGCGCCGCGACGAGCAGTGTCACGCCGAGCGCGAAGACGAAGATCGCCGACAGGACGAGCTCGCCCATCGCCACGTGCACGCGGGGGTCGAACGGCAGATGGGTGCCGTAGAAGTCGTCGAAGCCGTTCCCGAACCGCGTCCCGAGGGTCGAGAACGAGTCCGCGAGGCCGAACCCCGAGCCGGCGTGGCCGAGCCGCCAGGGCACGAGGTCGACTCCAACCGCCACGCGTGCTGCGACGACCGTCGCTGCGACGGCGGCGACGGCGCGGAGCACGCGACGGCGGGGTACGGCCGCCGCGAGGGCGAGAACGAGCAGCGCGAGCACACGCCACAGTGACGAGAGCGGCTGCTCGAGGCGGAGCCAGGCGGCAGCGACGACGACGAGCGCGGGGATGCTGACGGCCACCGTCCGTGTCGCGCTACGCACGCGCCACCTCCCGGGCGGCGACTCCGTTGAGCGCCGACGCGAGATCCTCGCCCTGCCGCACCACGGCGACCGCCACCCCTGCGGCCTGCAGGCGAAGGAGCTCGGGATCCCGACGACGCGGGCGTCCGGCGAAGCTCTCCGGGTCGATGTGGACGAGCGCCACCGGACGGCGCGTGACCGCCCGCTCGAGCAGGCGGTCGACGAGCGACCGCTCGACCCGCGAGGTCACGACCACGAGCTCGAGCGAGCGTGCCGCAGGGCCCCCGGCCGACTGGAGCACGGCCGCCGCCGGCGCCCGGGCGTCGGGCTCCGCCGCAGCGAGAAGCTCCAGCGCGCATTGCCACTCGGGCCCGTCCGAGGAGACGCTCTGCATCTCCCGGCCCGCGGTGTTGAGCACGAGCACGCAACGGCGCCCGCGCCGAACCTGCGCGAGGAGGATGGAGCCGGCCACCCGGACTGCGACATCGAAGGACGAGTCGGGCGGCGAACCTGCGACCGCTGCGGGATCTCCATCGAGCAGCACGGCGACCTCGTCGCGTGGCGAGTCCTCGAGCTCCTTCACCATCAGCGAGCCACGACGGGCGGTCGACGGCCAGTGGACGCGGCGCAGAGACTCCCCCTGCCGGTAGTCGCGAACGCTGTGGAAGTCGAAGCCGACCGGCCGCCGCAGCAGGAGCCGCCGGCCGTGCTCCGGACCGGCGCCGCCGTCAAAGAACAGCCGCTCGATCTCCACGAGGCGCGGGTAGACCATGAGCGCCTGCTGCTCCTCGAGCACCAGTGCCGTCTCGGCGAGACCGAAAGGATCGCCGATCGACAGGCGCACGGGCGCAAAGCGATGACGGCCCCGCGGCACGCCCCGCAGGCGGTAGGAACCGGAGTAGCGGCCGCGGCCGCGCGTTCGCAGCTCGACCTCCTCCTCCCCGAGCCGTCCGATCTCCTCGTGGGCGACGACATTCGGCAGCGGAACACCGGGCTCGCGCTCGAGCACGAGCTCGATCGTGACGTTGTCCCCCTCGAGCAGGTTCTCGTGCCGCCAGCGCCGGGCGACACGCGGTTGCCGCAGCGTGATCCGCACCCACGCGAGCGCCAGCGGCACGACGAGGACGAGCCCGGCCGCGACCGGATACAGCGCCGGCGAGCCGAAGACGACGGCGACGATCCAGCAGAGGATGCCGAGTGCGAGTACCGCCCGGCCCCGGGCCGTCATCAGACGGGTACCGGGGTGTGGGCGAGCGCGTCTGCGACGAGCTCGCCCGGGCCGAGCGCGGCCGAACGGGCCTCCGGTGCGAGGATCAGGCGGTGGGCGAGCACCGGCGCCGCGATCGACTTCACGTCGTCGGGAGTGACGAAGTCGCGTCCGTCCGAGAGCGCTCGCGCCTTCGCGACGCGGAGCAGCGCGATCCCGGCGCGAGGGCTGGCTCCGAGATAGAGCCGCGGGTCGCTGCGCGTCTGCCGCAGCAGCGCGACGACGTAGCGGCCGAGGCTCTCCTCGACGTACACGCTGCGCGCGGCCTCGACCAGCCGGAGCACGTCTGCTGCGTCGGCGACCGCCGGCAGTGACTCGAGCGGCGGCTCACTGGTCTGCTCGTCCAGCATCCGGGCCTCTTCGGCGAGCGGCGGGTAGCCGAGCGCGAGCCGCATCGTGAAGCGGTCGAGCTGCGCCTCCGGCAGCGGATACGTCCCCTCGTACTCGATCGGGTTCTGCGTCGCCATGACCATGAACGGCGGTTCGAGCGGATACGTGGTCCCGTCGACCGACACCTGCCGCTCCTCCATGCACTCGAGCAACGCGGCCTGGGTCTTCGGGGAGGCGCGATTGACCTCGTCGACCAGAAGGAGGTTCGCGAACACGGGTCCCGGCCGAAACTCGAACTCGTTCTGCTGCTGGTTGAAGACGTTGACGCCTGTCACGTCCGACGGCAGCAGGTCCGGGGTGAACTGGAGGCGCGCGAAGCGGCAGTCGAGGGAGCGGGCGAGCGCCTTGGCGAGCATCGTCTTGCCCACGCCCGGGAAGTCCTCGATGATCGCGTGCCCCTCGGCGACGAGGCAGAGGACGACGAGCCCCAGCGTCTCGTCGGGCGCGTGGACGACGCGACCGAGGTTCTTCACGATCGTCGAGATCAGCCCGCTCGGGGCCAGTTCGACTGCGCGCTCAGCCATGTGCGATCAGCACCTCCACCTCGTCGAGGACGGCAGCGGCGATCTTCTCCTTCGGCGCCTTCGGCACGGCCCGCTCGGCGTCGGTCGTGAGGAGCGTCACCTCGTTCTCGTACGCGTCGAAGCCGATGTCGGTTCGCGAGACGTCGTTGAGGACGAACAGATCCGCACCCTTCCGGGCGAGCTTCTCGCGCGCGCGCTCGAGGCCCGCCGTGCCCGTCTCGGCCGCGAAGCCGACGAGGAGCTGGCCGTCGCGACGTCGTTCGCCGAGCACGGAGAGGACGTCGGTCGTCGGCTCGAGCTCGAGCGTCCAGGCCGCGGTGTCCTTGGGCCGCTTCGCGGCCAGCGCCTCCGCCGGCCTGTAGTCCGCCACGGCCGCGGCCATCACGACGACGTCGGCCTCCTCCGCCCGTGCGAGCGCCTCGCGCTCGAGATCGGCGGCGGTCGGCGTCTCCACGACCTCCACTCCGGTCGGCGCCGGGAGCGCGAGGTTCGCGGCGAGCAACGTGACCACTGCACCGCGCCGGCGTGCTTCGGCTGCGAGCGCCAGGCCCATCCGCCCCGACGAGCGGTTGCCGACGTAACGGACCGCGTCGAGCGGCTCCCGCGTGCCGCCGGCGGAGACGAGGACGTGCTTGCCGCGGAGAGGCCCTCCTCCCATGAGGAGGTTACGAGCGGCGGCGAGGATCTCGTCCGGCTCCGCCATCCGTCCCACGCCCAGCTCCCCTTCGGCCGTCTCACCCTCGTCCGGCCCGACGAGGGCGACACCCCGCGTGCGCAACGCCTCGGCGTTCGCGCGGGTGGCGGGATGCGCCCACATCCGCGGGTTCATCGCGGGCGCCACGAGCACGGGACCACGATGCGCGAGCGCGGCCTCGGTGAGGACGTTGTCGGCAAGCCCGTGCGCGAGCTTCGCGAGCGTGTTCGCCGTGCACGGGGCGACGACGAGGAGGTCGGCCTGCGTCAGGTGGAGGTAGACGTCGTCTCCGGGCGGGCGCCGCGCGAGCGCGCGGAACGTCTCGGCGGTGACGAAGCGCTCCGCCCCCGGCGTCACGAGGGGCACGACGTCGTGGCCCTCCTTGGCGAGCAACCGGCACAGCTCGCACGCCTTGTACGCGGCGATGCCGCCCGTCACGCCGAGCAGGACGCGAGACATGCCCAAATGATGCCTGCGCGCGGCGGTCCCGGCTAACGCGCGGGCACCGCTCTAGGCGGTGTAGTCGTACTTGAGCATGCCCTGGGAGACTTCCTCAAGGGCCATGGTCAGGTAGTTCTTCGACCGGCTCTCGACGAGCGGCGGCAGGTTGTCGCCGAAGGTGCCCTCACCGAGCTGGTGGTGGTAATTGTTGATCTGCCGGGCACGCTTCGCAGCCACGATCACGAGCGCGTAGCGCGAGTCCACGTTCTCCAGCAGGTCGTCGACGCGAGGTTCGATCATCGCCGCGGCATGGTAGCGGTCGCCCCGAGGAGCCCGCGGACCAGCGCCGTCAGCTCGGCGACCGCCCGCTCGAGGTCGTCGTTCTCGATCACGTAGTCGAACTCGCCGGCCTGCTCGAGCTGCTTACGCGCGAGCTCGATCCGCTCCCCGATCTCACCCGCGCTCTCGGTCGCCCGCTCGCGCAGCCGCCGCTCGAGCTCCTCGACGCGTGCCGAGATGAAGATCGTCACTGCGCCCGGCATCTGGCGCTTGACACGCAGCGCGCCCTCGGTCTCGAGCTCGAGCAGCGGGACGTGGCCGTTGGCCGCAATCCGGTCGAGCTCCGAGCGCAGCGTGCCGTAGCGGTGGCCGGAGACGTACTCGACATGCTCGAGGAACTTGCCCTCCGCAACGCGCTCGAGGAAATCGTCGTCGGTGAGGAACCAGTAGTCGCGACCGTCCTCCTCCCCGCGCCGCCGCTCACGCGTGGTCGCCGAGACGGTCACCTCGATCCCCGGCACGCGCTCGACGAGCTCGTGGATGAGTGTCCCTTTGCCGGCGCCCGACGGGCCCGTGACCACGAGCACCGTCGGCAGCCCGGGCACTCCCACTACCTGCTGTTGAAGAGGCCGATCAGCTCGGTGCGCTGGCGATCGGACAACCCGCCCACCGTCTTCGACTGGCTGATCCGGCACGTATTGAGAAACCGCGCCGCCTTCACGCGCCCGAACTTCGGCACCGCCATGAGGATGTCGATGACCTTCGCCGTCGAGACGTACTCGGGCGGGTTACCGAGGATCTGCTCGATCCGCACCTTCCCGTCCTTGAGATCCTTCTTGAGCTTCGCGCGCCTGACGCGGACGTCGTTCGCTCGCTTGAGGGCATCCATCCGCTGGTCGAGAGAACGGAGCGGAGCGTGCGCCTGGGTCTTGGTCGGTGACACGGAGCGCCGATCTTACCAATGCAACGTCGACCTTCAAGCCGGGACTTTTCGCTGGGTTTCCGGGCTTTTTGCCAGGCTCTGCGCGTCTTCTGGTGAGGCAACACCGGCGTCCGCGCAAGCGGCCGCGAGCTCGGCGCGCACACCTACCGGAGCGCCGGGGTCCGCGAACAGCACCGTTCCGAGCGCGACGTCGCGCGCGCCGCAGGCAGCGAACTCGAGCGCGTCGCGGCCCGTCTGGATACCGCCCATCCCCACGATCGGAAGCCCGGTCGCCTCGTGGCAAACGCTCACCGTGTGGAGGGCGATCGGCTTCAGCGACGGCCCCGAGAGGCCGCCGCTGCCGCGGGCGAGCACCGGGCGGAGCTGCTTGTCGAGCGTCATTGCGCGGAGCGTGTTGATGAGCGAGAGCCCGTCCGCGCCCGCGGCGGCGACTGCCCGCGCCACTTCCGCGACATCCGGGTGCGCCGCGGACAGCTTCGCGTAGAGCGGAAGCTCCGTCGCGCGCCGGCAGGCGGCGACGATCTCCGCCGCCGAGTCGGCCGCCTCGTCGATGTTCGGGCACGAGAGGTTCAGCTCGACGGCTTCGATGCCGGCGAGGCGCGAGGACGTCTCGGCGTAGTCGTCGGCGCAGAAGCCGCCGACGCTGACCCAGAGCGGAACCCCGAGCGCGCGCAGCCGTGGCAGATGCTCGTCGAGGAAGCGCTCCCGGCCCGGGTTCGCGAGGCCGATCGCGTTGATCATCCCGTGCGCGGTCTCGGCGATGCGAGGCGGCGCGCTTCCCTCCCGAGGCAGCGGCGTGACCGTCTTCGTCACGAACGCGTCGAGTTCCCGTACCACCTCGGGCGCCGCAAGCGCGTCGAGACAGCCGCTCGCGTTGAGGATCCTCACGCCGCGGCCTCCACGGGAGCCCGCACGCGTGCGGCGTCGAGCACGGGCCCTTCGAGGCAGAGCCGCTTGAGCGCGCCGTCGATCTCGACGACGCAGCCGTAGCACGCGCCGTAGCCGCACGCCATCGGCGCCTCCCAGGCGAGCTGCGCCTCCGGGCACATCGCGGCGACGGCGCGCAGCATCGGCTCCGACCCGCAGGCCAACACGTCGAAGCCGGGCTCGATGAGCTCGGTGACGAGGACGGGATCGACGACGACCTCCGCGCCCGGCAGCAGCGTCGCCGCCTCCGCGTGCTCGGCGCTGCGGAAGCCGAGGACCGCGGGCGGCGAGCCACCGAGCTGCGCGGCAAGGTACGGCAACGGCGCGAGGCCGATTCCGCCGCCGACGAGCAGCGGCCGCTCGACGCCGAGCCGGTAGCCACGGCCGAGCGGCCCGAGCACGGCGATCTCGTCGCCTGCACGAAGCTCGCAGAGCGCCTGGGTGCCGGGGCCGATCGGATCGACGAGGAATGCGAGCTCGCCCGGCGGAGCGAGGCAGAGCGAGAACGGCCGCGGCAGCAGCCGCCCCGGCGCTTCGAGCATGAAGAACTGGCCCGGCACGCCCGGCTCGAGGCCGCCGCGTTCGAGCCGCAACAGCGTGTACGGCCCGACCCGCTCCGAGGCTCTCAGCCTATGCCGACTGGGTGACGTCGAGCTCGGCATCGATCCGTTCCTGAAGAGAGACGGCCTGCTCCGCGCGGGCCGTCGCAATCGCGTGCACCGCCGCCGCCGCACCCGAGAGGGTCGTGATGCACGGGACGCGGCGCGTGAGGGCGGCCTCGCGGATCGCGTAGCCGTCCGAGCGCGCGTTGCGTCCTTCCGGGGTGTTGATCACGAGATCGCAGCGGCCGCGCCGGATCAGGTCGACGACCGTGGGCTCGCCATCCGTCGCCTCGCTGAGCTTCCGCACCGGCTCGACTGCGATCCCCGCAGCGGCGAGCGTGGCCGCCGTCCCCTCGGTCGCATAGAGCTCGAAGCCGAGGCCGACGAGAGTGGCGGCGATCGGCACGGCCTGCTGGTGATCCGGCTCCCGGATGGAGATGAAGACGGAGCCCGAGCGCGGCAACCTCCTGCCGGCGGCCCGCTCGGCCTTGTCGAGCGCGGTCGAGAGATCGGCGGCGCTCGCCATCACCTCGCCGGTCGAGCGCATCTCGGGGCCGAGTACCGGATCGCTGCCGGGGAAGCGCGCGAACGGAAGCACAGCGGCCTTGACGCTCCACTGCCGAGGCGGACGCTCGGGCGGGAGACCGAGATCCGGGATCGTCGCACCGAGCGCGAGGCGGCACGCCGCCTTCACGAGCTCTATGCCTGTCGCCTTGCTCACGAACGGCACCGTCCGTGAGGCGCGCGGGTTCGCCTCGATCACGTAGACCTCGCCGTCGCCCGTCACCGCGAGCTGGACGTTGAGGAGCCCGACGGCGCCGAGCGCTCGCCCGAGGATCCGGACGACACGCGTGATCTCCTGGGTCTGCGCGAAGCTCAGGCTCGGCGCCGGCAGGACGCAGGCCGAGTCGCCCGAGTGGACGCCCGCCTCCTCGACGTGCTGCATGACCGCCGCGACGTACGTGTCGGTCCCGTCGCAGAGCGCGTCGACGTCCACCTCGACCGCGTGCTCGACGAAGCGATCCACCAGGATCCTCTCGAACGGAGGCATGTCGCGTACCTCGTCGGCCGTGTAGCAGACCCGCATCGCGCGGCCGCCGAGGACATACGAGGGCCGCACGAGCACCGGATAGCCGATCCGCTCGGCGATCTCGACCGCCTCGTCCGGCGAGCCCGCGATCCCCCACTCCGGCGAGCGCAGGCCGTGCGCCCCCAGCAGGCCGGCGAACCGCTCCCGATCCTCGGCCAGGTCGACGGCGTCGAACGGCGTGCCGAGGATGCGATAGCCGGCGTCCTCGATCGCCCGCGCGAGCTTGAGCGGCGTCTGGCCGCCGAACTGGATGACGACGCCGTCGGGCTTCTCCCGCTCGCAGATCGCGAGCACCGATTCGGCATCGAGCGGCTCGAAGTAGAGCCGGTCGGACGTGTCGTAGTCGGTCGAGACCGTCTCGGGGTTGCAGTTGACCATGACCGCCTCGTAGCCGAGCTCGCGGTACGTCGTGACGGCGTGGACGCAGCAGTAGTCGAACTCGATTCCCTGCCCGATCCGGTTCGGGCCGGAGCCGAGGATGACGACGCGCGGGCACTCCCCGGTGGGCGGAGCCTCGTCGACCTCGCCCCAGGTCGAGTAGTAGTAGTTGGAGGCCGCCTCGACCTCGCCCGCGCACGAGTCGACGCGGCGGTACGTGGGACGGACGCCACAGTCGCGCCGCCGCTGCCGAACCGCCGTCTCCGTCGTACCCGCGGAAGCCGCGATCTCCGCGTCGGAGAGACCCTGGCGCTTGAGACTCACCCAGTCGCCTGCGAGGAGCGACCCGACGTCGGCGACTCCCTCGAGCGCCTCGCGGATCCGGTCGAGCTCGCGCTGGAAGAACGGATGCACGTCCTCCGGCACGTCCGCGAGCAGCTGCCACGGCGTCGCGGCACCGGCGTCGAGCTCGCGCGAGCGGTATGCCTTGAGGAACGCCTCGGCGAAGGTGCGTCCGATGCCCATGGTCTCGCCCACCGACTTCATCTGCGTGCCGAGGGTCCGGTCGGCGCCGGGGAACTTCTCGAAGGCGAAGCGCGGGAACTTGACGACGACGTAGTCGAGCGTCGGCTCGAAGCTCGCCGGCGTCGTCCCTGTCAGGTCGTTCGGGATCTCGTCGAGCGTGTAGCCGACGGCGAGCCGCGCCGCGACCTTCGCAATCGGATAGCCGGTCGCCTTCGACGCGAGCGCGGAGGAGCGGGAGACGCGGGGGTTCATCTCGATCAAACGCACCTCGCCGGTCTCGCGGCTGCGGGCAAACTGGATGTTCGAACCGCCGGTGTCGACGCCGACGGCACGGATCACTGCTGCGGCGGCGTCGCGCAGCTCCTGGTACGCCTCGTCGGGCAGCGTCATCTGCGGCGCGACCGTGACGGAGTCGCCCGTGTGAACGCCCATCGGGTCGAGGTTCTCGATCGAGCAGACGATGACGACGTTGTCGATGCGGTCGCGGACGACCTCGAGCTCGAACTCGTCCCAGCCGCGTACCGACTCCTCGACGAGGACCTGCTCGATCGGCGACTCGGCGAGACCGCGTTCGACCTGGCGATACAGCTCCTCCTCGGTGTGGGCGAAGCCGCCGCCGTGGCCGCCGAGGGTGAAGGCAGGCCGGACGACCGCGGGAACCATCAGACCTTCGAGCTCGTCGAGGGAGGTGACGATGGCCGAGGCGGGCACCTTGAGCCCGCACGACTCGACCGCCTCCTTGAACTTGAGCCGGTCCTCCGCGCGCTCGATCGCGTCGAGCCTCGCGCCGATCAGTTCGATCCCGAGCTCGTCGAGGACGCCGGCGGTCGCCAGCTCGCGCGCGAGGTTGAGCGCGGTCTGGCCGCCCATCGTCGGCAGCAGCGCGTCGGGCCGCTCGAGGCGCAGCACCTCGGCGACCGACTCGGCGTCGAGCGGCTCGAGGTACGTGCGGTCGGCGAAGCCGGGGTCGGTCATGATCGTCGCCGGGTTCGAGTTGACGACGATCGTGCGGAAGCCGTCTTCCCGCAGCACCTTGAGCGCCTGGCAGCCGGCGTAGTCGAACTCCGCAGCCTGGCCGATCACGATCGGCCCCGAGCCGACGATGCAGATCGTCTCCAGATCGGTCCGCCTAGGCACCGACGCCCTCCGCGACCTCGTCGACCCAGGCGTCCAGCAGCGGCCACGCATCGTGCGGGCCCGGGCCGGCCTCGGGATGGAACTGGAGAGAGCGGGCGCGCAGCTCCGGCAGGTCGAGTCCCTCGACCGTCCCGTCGTAGAGCGAGACGTGCGAGACCTCCTTCGCCTCGCTCGGCTTGACGGCGAAGCCGTGGTTCTGGCTCGTGACCAGCACGCGCCCGGTGAGGCGCTCGTGCACGGGGTGGTTCGCGCCGCGGTGGCCAAATGGGAGCTTGTACGTCTCGTGGCCGGTCGCGCGCGCGATCAGCTGATGCCCGAGGCAGATGCCGAGCACGTGTGTGCGCCCGAGCAGCTCGCTCACCGTCTTCGTCTCGGCCTCGAGCGGCTCGGGGTCACCGGGTCCCGGCGAGAGGAGGACGCCGTCATACGTGGCGAGCTCGTCCGCGTCCGCCTCGTGCGGGTGGACGGTCACCGCCGCGCCGGCCTTCGCGAGCCGGCGCAGAACCGATCTCTTGACGCCGTAGTCGACGACCCCGATCCGCACTCGGCCCTCCGCTGTGTGGACGTACGGCTCGTCCGTCGAGACGTCCTCGACGAGGGCGCGGCCGAGCATCGACGGCTGCTCCGCTGCGAGCTCGATCGCCTCCTCGGTCGGGAGCTCGGAGGCGACGGCGATGCCCGGCGCCGAGCCGGCGTCGCGGAGATGGAGGACGAGGCTCCGCGTGTCGATCCCCGTGAGCGCCACGATGCCGCGCTCGCGCAACCAGTCGGTCCACGCAGGCCCGCGCGCCTCGCGCATGAGCACCGCGCGTGCATGCGTGCGTGCCGACTCGCTCCGCGCCTCCGCCACGCCGTAGTTGCCGACCATCGGCGCGGTGAAGCAGATGAGCTGATCCTCGAAGCTCGGGTCGGTGACCGCTTCCTGATAGCCCGACATGCCGGTCGTGAACACGGCCTCGCCGAGCGCGTGGCCTTCGGCGGCGACCGACTCGCCGGACCAGACCGTCCCGTCCGCGAGCGCGAGATAGCTCACTCGAACGCCACCGCCCCGGCGGCGACCGTCATCCGCACGCCGCCCTCGAGCCTCGAGCCGAGCAGCCACGAGTTGCCCGACCGCGAGCGGAAGGGCTGTTCGCCGACCGTCCACTCGCGCTCGAGGTCGAGGAGGACGAGGTTGGCGCGCGCGCCCGCCGCCACACGCGGCCGGTCGAGCCCGAAGAGCCGCGCCGGCCCGGCCGACATCCGTTCGAGCAGCGTCTCGAGCGGCAGCAGTCCCGGCTTCACGAGGTGCGTGTAGAGCGCGGCGAACGCAGTCTCGAGGCCGGTCACGCCGAACGGCGCCGCCTCGAACGGCACCTCCTTCTCGTGCGATGCGTGGGGCGCGTGGTCGGTCGCGATCGCCTCGATCGTCCCGTCCCGCACCGCGGCGAGCAGCGCCCGACGGTCGGCCTCGGCCCGCAGCGGCGGGTTCATCTTCACGTTCGGGTCGAGCGAGCGCACCGCGTCGTCGGTGAGGACGAGGTGGTGCGGTGTCGCCTCGCCGCTCGCCGAGATCCCCGCCTCGCGGGCGCGGCGCAGCGCGGCGACCGACTCGGCGGCCGAGAGGTGGAGGACGTGCACGCGACCGCTCTCATAGCCGGCGAGCGCGAGATCGCGCTCGACCGCGACCGACTCGGCCACGGAGGGATAGGCGGCGAAGCCCAGCTCGGCCGCGACACGGCCCTCGTGCACGTGACCGCCCCGAGAGAGCGTCGGCTCCTCGCAATGAAGGGCGAGCGGACGGTCGGTGCTCGACGCGTACTGCAGCGCGCGGCGCATCAGACCGGCGGAGGCGACGGGGACGCCGTCGTCGGAGAAGGCGACCGCACCCGTGTCGGCGAGCTCGCCCATCTCGGTCAGCTCCTCGCCACGCTGTCCTCGCGTGATCGCGGCGAGGAAGCCGGTCGGCACCTCGGCCTCCCGGCGGGCCGTCTCGACGAGGGCGCCCAGAGTCGCCGCCGAGTCGACGACCGGATCCGTGTTCGGCATCGCGAGGATCGCGCAGTAGCCGCCGGCCGCTGCGGCCGCCGTACCGCTTGCGACGGTCTCCTCGTCCTCGCGCCCAGGCGTGCGCAGGTGGACGTGGGGGTCGACGAACGCCGGCGCGAGCAGGAGCCCAGCCGCCTCGACGACCCTGTGCCCGTTCGCGTCGACCCTCGCCGCGACCTCGGCGATCGTCCCGCCGTCGATCCGCACCTCGAGCGGCGCGTCGATCCCCTCGACCGGGTCGAGCACACGCGCGCCGCGGATCACGAGATCCGTGCCCGGAAGCTCCTTCTGCCAGAGCATCACGCCACCTCCGCGGCCGCAAGCGCCTGCATCCCGACCGGGCCGCCGGTGAGAACGTCGTAGAGGACGGCCATGCGCACGACGAGCCCGGAGCGGACCTGGGTCGCGATCAGCGAATCGGGCGAGTCGGCGACGCGCGGGTCGATCTCGACCCCGCGGTTCATCGGCCCCGGGTGCATGACCTTCTGCCCCGGCCGCAGCCGCTCGGGCGTGATCCCCCACCGGGCCGTGTACTCGCGCAGGCTCGGGACGAAGTTGGCTCCGGCCTCCATCCGCTCGTTCTGCATGCGGAGGACGTAGACGATGTCGGCGTCGCGGATCACGTCGATGTCCGTGGACGTCTCCGCAGGCAGCTCGCGCGGCAGCAGCGCCGGCGGTCCGACGAGCGTCGCGCGGATCCCGACGAGCGCGAACGCCTGCAGCAGCGAGCGCGCGACGCGCGAGTGGAGGACGTCGCCGACGATGGCGACGTGGAGGCCGTCGAGCACGCCGAGCTCCTTCCGGATCGCGTAGAGGTCGAGCAAGGCCTGGGTCGGGTGCTGGTGCTTCCCGTCGCCGGCGTTGACGACGTGCGCGTCGGTCGCGCGCGCGACGAACTGCGGGGCGCCGATCTGCGGGTGCCGGATCACGATCACGTCGGGGTCGTAGGCGCCGAGCGTGAGTGCCGTGTCCTTGAGCGACTCTCCCTTGTCCACCGAGGAGCCCGTCGACTTGACGTTGAGCGTGTCCGCCGACAGCCGCTTGGCGGCCAGCTCGAACGAGGACGACGTGCGGGTCGAGGACTCGTAGAAGAGGTTGACGATGAGATGCCCCTTGAGCGTCGGCAGCTTTTTCACGTGCCGCTCGAGCGAGGCCTCGAAGGTGCGCGCCGTGCCGAGCAGGCGCTCGACGTCGTCGCGCGTGAGGTCGCCGATCGAGAGGAGGTGCCGCCTCGGCGGGTCTCCCGGTGGGCGCAGGTCGTCGGTCACGAGGCGGATCACTCGCTCTCCTCCTCGGGGCTCGCCACGAGCAGGACGGCGTCGAGCTCGTCCACCTCGACGAGCTGCACCTGGATCCGCTCGCCGCGCGCGGTGGGCAGATTCTTGCCGACGTAGTCGGGCCGGATCGGGAGCTCGCGGTGACCGCGGTCGACGAGCACGGCGAGCTGGACGCGGGCCGGCCGGCCGTAGTCGAACAGCGCCTCGATCGCCGCGCGGATCGTGCGGCCGGTGTAGAGGACGTCGTCGACGAGGACGACCGTGCGTCCGTCGAGCGGGAAGTCGAGCTGCGTCGCCCGGACGAGCGGCTGCGCTGCGAGGGGCGCCTCGCCGCCACGGACGGTGACGTCGTCGCGGTAGAAGGTGATGTCGACGGCGCCGAGCGCGGGCTCGGCGCCGGCGCGCTCCGCGATCAGGCGCGCGAGCCGACGCGCGAGCGGGACGCCGCGGGTCTGGATCCCGACGAGCGCCACGTCGACGAGCTCCGGGTTGCCCTCGATGATCTCGTGGGCGATTCTCGAAAGAGTCCTCGCGAGCCCGTCGGCATCGAGGAGCGATTTGCCCTGTGCGGGCGCGTGCGTACTCATCCGACTCCTTTCCGGCCTCGCTGGACCGGGTTAAAGGGGTTCGTGCTGCAGGCACCCTAGCGGCGATCGCGGACGGCGGTCGCGAGCAGCTCGAGCGCGGCCTGCTGCGCCGGATACCGCTCGTCGGCCGCGAGGACGATCGCGAGGGCGTCGGCGCGCGGCACGGCGAAGACGCCGGCCGCGTAGCCCGGGCCGCCGCCGCCGTGACCGACCACCGTTCCGAGCGGGTTCTCGGGGTCGGCCATCATCCCCAGGCCGTAGCTCGGCCGGACGAAGCCCGGCGCGTCGAAGCCGATCGGGACGAACGTTCGCGGATCGAGCATCTCCGCGGGCAGATCGCGCCAGAGCCCGACGATGTCCTCGACACGTGCGACGAGTGTCCGGTGCCCGACCCAGCGCGGGTCGTAGACGCCGCGGACGTCGCCGACGCCGTCGAGCAGGAGTGCGCTGGGCGCCGGGACCGCGGCGTACAAGTCGTCCTTTGTCTCGGCGACGGAGGCATTCGCCAGGCCCAGCCGCGGGAGAAACGCCGCGAGCCCTCCGTGCTCGTCGAGCAGCCGTCGCAGGAGCAGATAGCCCGTGTTCGAGTAGGCCCAGCCCTTCCCGGGCTCGAACACCGGCCCCGCCGCGGCCGCGCGGATGAGGAACTCGTCGTCGTCCCACGCGGATCCGGGCCGCGCCCGCACTGCCTCGTGGTATTCAGGCAGCGAGCCGTAGTCGCGCAGGCCGCTCGTGTGGTCGAGAAGCCGCCGCACCGGGTCGAGCTCGACCGCGCCCTCGCGCACGAGGAGGAGCACGGCGGCGGCGACGGCCGTCTTCGTGACGCTGTAGATCGGGTAGTACGCACCCCGGTCTCCTGCGATCTCGACCTCGTCGCCGACGGCGACGAGCGTGGTCACGTTCACGGAAGCCGCCAGAACTCACCCACGAGCCCGAGGTGCGAGGTCGGCGTCCTGCACCTCGCCGACGCTATACCGTCAAGGTTGTGAACGAGGACCTCCTCGATCGCTATGCCGAGCTCATCGTCGGCTTCGGCGCCAACGTCCAGCCGGACCAGGTTCTCGCCATCGAAGGGCCGCCGGAGGCCGCGCCGCTGGTTCGCCGCATCGCGCGGCGCGCGTACGAGCGCGGGGCTCGCTACGTGGACGTCGTCTACTTCGATCCGCTGGTGAAGCGCATCCGGATCGAGGCCGCCTCGGAAGAGTCGCCCACTTGGGTACCGCCCTGGCTCGGGCGCCGGATGCTCGACCTCGGCGAGCTCGACGCCGCGCGGATCGTCCTCACGCCCATCGTGCCCCCGGGTCTCCTGAACGGCCTCGACCCGTCGCGAGCCGGCCGTGACCGGCTGCCGAGCGTGCCGGAGATGCTCAAGATCGTCGACGACCGCTCCGTCGCCTGGACGATCTCTCCGTTCCCGACCGAGGCATGGGCGCAGGTCGTCTTCCCCGAGCTCGACCCGCCGTCCGCCCTCGAGGCGCTCTGGCGAGACCTGGAGCACGTCTGCCGGCTCGACGAGCCCGACCCGGTCGAGGCCTGGCGCCGGCGGATCGACGAGATCTGGCAGGTGGCGTCCCGCATCGACGAGCTCGATCTCGACGCCCTGCGGTTCGCCGGGCCCGGCACCGACCTCACCGTCGGCCTCCTCCCCAGCTCTCGTTTCGCGAAGGACGGCGGCCGCTCGACGACGCGCACCGGCATCCACCACGCGCCGAACCTCCCGACCGAAGAGCTCTTCACGACCCCCGACCCCGAGCGGACGGAAGGCGTCGTGGCCTCCACGAAGCCGCTCGACGTCGGCGGCTCGATCGTGTCCGGCCTCCGAATCCGCTTCGACGGTGGACGGGCCGTCGAGATCGATGCGGACGCGAACGCGGACGCGCTGCGGGAGCGCTGCGCCACCGACGAGGGAGCCTCCCGGCTCGGCGAAGTCGCGCTCGTCGACGGCGAGAGCCGCATCGGCCGCCTCGGTCGCACCTTCTTCAACACGCTCCTCGACGAGAACTCGGCGAGCCACCTCGCGCTCGGCGACGCCTACGCGACCCCGGTCGCGGACCCTGCGGACCTGCCGCGAATCAACGAGAGCGAGATCCACGTCGACTTCATGGTCGGTTCGGACGAGGTTTCCGTCAGCGGCGTGACCCGCGGCGGTGACGAGCTCCCGCTGCTCGTGGGCGGGGCGTGGCAGATCTAACCGCCGCGTAGAGCCGAGCCCACTGGAGGGGGTCGAGGTCGCGGGCCTTCGCGCGCGGGTCGAAGCCGAGCTCTCGTGCCGTCCGGTGCACGCGGCCGCGCGGCAGGATCCGGTCGAGGGGAACCTGCGCCCCGAATGCCCGGCGCACGAGACCCTCGTACGCGCTTGCTTGCTCAGGCGGCACGAGCGGCGCCGGCCGTCGCGTGGCGCGCAGCACCGCGGCGTCGACACCGGGCGGAGGGGCGAAGCAGGCGCGCGGTACACGCCGGACGAGCTCGAGCTCGTACCACGCTCCCCACGTACAGCCGAGCAGCGTCGAGGGCCAGACCGCCGTGCGCTTCGCGGCGAGCCCCCACTCGACGATCGCGTCGAGCTGTGTCAGCGGCACGCGGGGATCGCCGAGCAGTCGGCGAAGGATCGCCGTGCCGGCGGCGAAGGGAAGGTTCGCGACGACTGCGAACGGTTCGTCCGGCAGCGCCACGAGCGTCGCGTCCCTCTCGACCACCTCGACCCGCACATCCGCGCCGAAGCGCGCGCGAAGCCGGGTGAGCGCGGCGGAGTCGAGCTCGACGGCCCGGACTCGTGCCCCGGCGTCGGCCAACGCGCGCGTGAGAGCGCCGGCGCCCGCGCCGAGGTCGAGCACGAGCGTGCCGGGCACGACGCCGGCGTCGTGGACGAGCTGGTCTGCGAAGGCGCGACTACGAAGAGCGTGGCGACCGCGTGGCCGCGCCTGCGATGAGACGCGCCCTGCCACGGAAGAAAGCCGTCGTCGACATCGGCATCAGTCTACGGCTCCGAGATCAGCTCGTCGGGCTCGGTGAGCGCCTCGATCGCGTCCTGTGCGGTCTCGAGGTCCGCCTCGGGGACGAAAACGCTCACCGCGTCCTCCTCCGGCGCCTGCTCGATCGACGACTCGATACCGGCGTTACGGAGGATCTCCTGCATCTCCTCCGCCTCCGCGACGTCGCCTGCGACCGCGACCTGGACCATCCCGCTCATCAGGAATCGATCATAGGCACTTCTGCGGACCCGGGGGCCGCGGCGGTCCGCGGCGGGCGCGCACCGTTCTTGACGAGCCGGGGCGCGCCGCGCTCCGGGAACGGAACCTCGATCAGGTCGAAGTCGCGGGGCACGACGGTGTCGGGAAAGACCTCGCAGGCCTCGTCCGCGAGCTCCGGCCCGAAGTACCGCGGCGAGACGTGTGTGAGGGCGAGCAGCCGCACCTGCGCGAGGCGCGCGACCTCCGCGGCGCCGGCTGCCGTCGAGTGCATCGTCTCCCGCGCACGCTCTTCCTCCTCGGCGGCGAAGCTCGCCTCGTGCACGAGCAGGTCGGCACCGCGCGCCGCCTGGACAACGGCGGGCGACGGCGCGGTGTCGCCGGTGAGGACGACCTTCCGCCCCGGCCGCGGCTCCCCCAGCACCTCACCCGGCGTGATCGTGCGACCCGATTCGACGGTCACCTCCTCCCCCGCCTGCAGCCGCCCGCGGGCCGGGCCGTCCGGCACGCCAAGCTCGTCGGCGGCCGCCACGTCGAACCGTCCGGGCCGCTCGAGCTCCACGATCGCGTAGCCGAGCGCATCTGCTCCGTGTTCGACCGCGAATCCCTCGATCCTGTACTCCCCCCGCTCCAGCCGCTCTCCGGGCTCGAGCTCGACGACCGCCAGGGGATACGGGAGCCGGCCGACAAACGGCCGCAGCCGGTTGAAGAGCTCGCGGAGGCCGCGCGGCCCGTAGACCGTGAGCGGCGTCTCGTCACGGCCGCGCAGCGCGAAGGTCTTCAGCATCCCCGGAAGGCCGAGGAAGTGGTCGGCGTGGTAGTGGGTGAAGAAGATCTCCTGCAGGTCGGGCAAGCCGATCGCCGAGCGCTGCAGCTGCCGCTGCGTCCCCTCGCCGCAGTCGAAGAGGAGCCGGTCGCTGCCGCGCCGGACGAGCAGCGCCGCAGGCCCGCGCTGCGCGGTCGGCATCGAGCCGGCCGTGCCGAGGAAGACGACATCGAGATCCACGCGGCGATTCTAGGAACGGCGGGCTAAGCGGAGCAGACCGCCCTCGCTCGCTACGTGGACGGGCTCGTCAATCCCGTGCTCGTCCACGGCAACAAGGTGGTCGTGTCGCGGAGCGACGGAAGGCCGCCTGGCGCGGAGCGTCGGCAGGCAACACGACACCCTCAGCGTGAAGGTGTGGCGCTCGGATGGGCTCCTCGCCTGGACGGACGCCGACAAGAAGCGGATCGGGCGCAGGTTCCCGATGTGCGAGGTGTACGCGCCCATCGAGAGCACCAACGGCTCGCACGCGATCGGGGCATCCGAGATCTACGCCGACCCCCGTGCGCTCGGCCGGCTGATCGGCGCGCGCCGCACGATGCTCTGGCTCGCCGTCGGCGTCGCCTTCCTGGTGCTCTCTGGGCTGCCCTCGCGCTGCTCGTACGCGGCGCCTCGCGGACGCTCAGCCGTCAGAACGCGAAGCTCCGGGCCGGAACCCTGCGGCCCGCCGAGTCCAACCGCTTGCTCGAGGAGGGCGCACTCGAAGCGGTCGAGAGCCTCAACGCGACGATGGACGCAAAGGATCCGTACCCCGCCGGACACTCGCAGCGTGTGCAGCGCATCGCCGTCGCCCTCGGCGAGGAGCTCGGGCTCGAGCGCGAGCAGCTCGACGTCCTCGGCTTTTCGTCGCGCTCGCGGAGCGCATGCCCGAGCTGTTCGGCGTCGATCCGGCCGCCGGCGAGCTCGTTCCCGTCTGAGAGCTCGACCCGAGCCGCGATAGGCTCGGGCAATGGCCGACCCGACCGTGCTGGAGGTCTACCGCCGCGAGGTGACGCCCGAGCTGTACCGCGACGTGCGAGACCTGTACAAGACGCACTCGCTTGCGGAGGACGCGCGCGACCTGGAAGGCCTGATCTCGACGCTGACGCCGGACTGCGTCTACGAGCTGGTCCAGACCGGCCACCGCTGGGAGGGCCACGACGGGGCGCGCCGCTTCTACACCGAGCTGCTGACCGCCTTCCCGGACATCCGCTTCGACCTGACAGACATCGTGATCGGGCCGCAGGGCGTGTGCGAGGAGGCGAACGTCACGGCGACCCAGCAGGCGCCGTGGCTCGGTCAGCCTCCGACCGAGGGACGCCTCGAGTGGAAGGTCGTGATCTGGTTCCCGTGGGACGTCGCACAGCGGCTCTTCCGCGGGGAGAAGATCTACGTCTCGGGGATCGAGCTTCCGGCGGCAGCCGATTAAGGCACGACGAGCTTCTCACCCGGGACGATCGTCGCCGAGGCAAGGTGGTTCCGCTGCTCGAGCCGCCAGACCCCTTCACGCGGGTCCCCCGAGTACGCGTGCTCGGCGACCGTCCAGAGCGTGTCGCCGGCCTTCACCACGTACGTGCGCTTCGGCCCCGCTCCGTTCGAGCCGCGGGCCGCGAGACCGACTGCGAGGGCCGCAAT
>Ga0335083_10000442_pt1 | contig 64254 bp, 49 predicted proteins | sample Lox_Sample_42_FD_206716 | JGI IMG/M metagenome (GOLD analysis project Ga0335083, IMG submission 206716) | Soil microbial communities from Loxahatchee National Wildlife Refuge, Florida, United States - Lox_Sample_4.2 | ecosystem: Environmental > Terrestrial > Soil > Wetlands | place: USA...
GAGGCGGATGCCCGGGCCGCGCGCGCCCGGCCGCCGCGGCGGCGTCGTCGCCGCGCCGACCTGCAAGCACGACATCTGCTGGATGTTCTGGTTGTCGTGCAGGTAGCGCGGATCGGTCTGCGTGTCGCACTCGAACTGCGCACCGGGCAGGATGCTCGCGACCCGCACCGAGCCGTCGGTCGTGACCGCGTAGACGAACTGGGACTGGCCGCCCGGCGCGCTCGCGTCGGTGTAGTTCAGCGGGTTGTCGCCGCCCATGCCCATCTGCCGGGTCAGCGCGACCTGCGTGATGCCGAGGTTCTTCGTCGGGTTCTGTTCGAGCGCGATCTGGAACGGGCTCAGCGGCGCGGGCGAGACCACCGGCTTGTTGTTCGCGTCGAGCGCGACGATCGTGACGAGGTTCGAGTTGTCGGCGCCGATCGCGAGGTACGTCGAGGCCACGCGCGTGTCCTGGAACAGGTCGAGCGCGACCGGCCGCGTACCCGCCGTGGTGGCCTCGCCGCCGCACTCGTTCGGGCACGACAGGTTGCCGTCCAGGTTCACCGTCACGGTGCCGTCGGCCGCGAAGTCGATGTGATCGACGATCGTCCCGGTCGCCGTATCGATCTGCGCGACCGAGTGGCAGTTCGGATACGCGACGAAGACCAGCCCGGTCGGCTGCATCGGGCACTCGACGCCGATCGGTCCGCCGGCCGGCTCGCCGACCATCGCGGCCGGCTTCGCCTTCATCGGGTTGCCCATGCCGTCGACGACCGGCAGCGCGTCGACGCGGATCTGGCCGTTCTCGCCGTTGACCGCCGCCGCGATCGCAGAGTTGACCTCGAGCGACGTCATGTCGCACGAGCCGGCGTTCGCGGTCAGCTCGAAGCAGCCGACCTTGTCGGTCGCGATCGCGATCGGCAAGACGCCGACCGAGATGCCGTTCTTGCCGGGCACGAGCGGGTCGGTGTCGAGCACCGTGATGTCGGTGCCGGTGAACGCGTTCGGCGGGCGTGTCGAGTCCCACTGCGCGAGCGCGACCGTGCCCGGCGCCGACTCGAGGATGAACGCGTAGTAGTCGACGCCGCTGACCGGCTGGCCGCCCATGGCCGCCAGATCCTCCTGGCCGGTCGGCACCGGCGTCGCACCGCCCGACACGATCTCGGTCGAGCGCGTGTCGCACGACGCGAGCGGCTGCGCGCTCTGCTCGATCGGCTGCGTGATGTCGGCCGGCGCACCGTTCGTGATGCGCAGGCTGCCGTAGCACGCGAACGACACGTCGACCGGACGATCGAGGTTGAGCGCGCCGGCCGCGACGTCGGCGTTGTCGTCGCAGGCGGCGAGCGCGGCACACGCCGCGATGAGGAAGGCTGCACGCGTCATAGCGGGAACGTCGACGTCGACGTCGAGGTCGACTTGGGTGGCGGGGTCGGGATGCCGATGCGGAGCACGACGCGGTCGCGCGTCGGCGAAGTCGGAGACACGTCGATCACGCCGACGGTATCCTCGAGGAAGTTGGTCACGAAGATCTCGTTGCGGCTCGGCGCGGCCGCGATCGCGTACGGGCCGCGGCCGATGTCGATGATGTCGGCGACCGATGCGACGCCGCGCGGATCGATGACGTAGATCTCGCCGTCGTCGAAGCACGTCACGTACGCGCGATCGCCGTCGCCGGCGTCGAACGTGGTGACGGTCGAGGCGTCGCGGCACAGCGGCGTCGCGCCGATCGCCTTGTTCGCGGGAAAGCCGGTCTCGTCGAGCGACGTGTCGTAGATCTGCAGCGCCGGCGGGTTGCGGTTGACGAGGTAGAGCGTGTTGCCGTCCGAGCTGAACCGCATGCCGCGCGTGTCGGACGACGTGCCGGCGTTGCCGCCGACGAAGTCGAGGAAGAACCAGTTGCCCTCGACGATGTACGGCAGCATGCCGTTGGCCGGCCGGCCGACCGTCAGCATCTGGATGCGATTCTCGCTGCGGCTGCCGACGTAGACCATGTCGCCGGCGCCGGGGGAGCGGCCGGCGATGCCGGTCGCGCCGACCAGGCCGGTCGTCGGATCGGGCTCGAACAGCGCGACCGCGAGGTCGGCGATGATCGCGTCGCCGGCCGGCGGCGAGTCGATCAGCGAGACGTCGCCGGTCGTCAGGTGCGTGACCATCGCGAAGTTCGCGACCGAGTCGGCGTACGCGTTGAACGGCTCCTGGGGCAAGAGCGACAGGTCCGCGTCGTCCTGCACGTAGACGAGGCGGTGCGCGTCGTCGCACAGCGCGTTGCTCGTGGTCGCGCTGTCGTTGCACGACAGCGACATGCCGTCCCAGTCGACCCACGCGATCGACGGATCGCCGCGCGTCGGGATGATCAGGCGCAGCTGGTTGTTGCCGCGATCCTGCACCGCGATGTCGGTCGCGAAGTTGCCGATGCGCGCGCCGATATCGCTGTTGATGAACATGTCATCGGGGCACTGCAGGGTCTCGAGGTGATCGGTGTCCTGCGTGCAGTTGGCCGGGATGGTCTGCGCGCCGGTCCACGCCTGGATCACCGAGTCGACGCCCGACAGATCGATCACCGACACCGAGCCCGAGCTGTACTGGAGGATCGAGTTCGCGTTCGCGACGAACAGCATCGCGTCGCCGGGCGAGACCGCGAGGCCGGTGGGATAGAAGAAGTGGTTGTTCGGCGGCTCGACCTCGGAGGCCGATGCCGTGCAGCCTGCGGCGAACAGCGCGCAAGCCAGCAAGAACACGGTCCTCATGACTGCGTGCTTCGACCGTTCGACCGGCCCGATGGTTGCCCGCGTCATGCCGGGTCCTCGGCGAGTGCCGCCTTGGCTGCCGCGACGCGTGCGATCGGCACGCGAAACGGCGAGCACGACACGTAATCGAAGCCGGCTCTGTGGCAGAACTCCACGGAGCTCGGCTCGCCGCCGTGCTCGCCGCAGATCCCGACCTTGAGGCCGGGCTTGGTGTGACGTCCGCCGCGCACGCCGAGCGCGATCAGGCCGCCGACGCCATCTTGGTCGAGGACCGCGAACGGGTCGCTGGGCAGGACGCCGCGCTCGACGTAGGTCGGCAGGAATCGGCCGGCGTCGTCGCGCGACAGCCCGAACGTGGTCTGCGTGAGGTCGTTCGTGCCGAACGAGAAGAAGTCGGCATGCTCGGCGATGCGATCGGCCACGACGCACGCGCGGGGCAGCTCGATCATCGTGCCGATCGTGAACGGGATCGCCGCACCGCCGAGGCCCTCGCGCAGCGCGCGCGCGACCAGCTCGCGCAGCCGGCGCAGCTCCTCGGGCACCATCACGAGCGGGATCATGATCTCCGGATGGACCTGGATGCCTTCGGCCGCGACGTGCGCTGCCGCCTCGCCGATCGCCTGGGCCTGGATCTCGTAGATCTCGGGGAACGTGATCGCGAGCCGGCAGCCGCGGTGGCCGAGCATCGGGTTTTGCTCGGTGAGCTCGGCGACCTTCGCGGCGACCTGCTGCGCCGCCTTGCCGAGGTCGTTCGCGACCTCCTCGATCTCGGCCGCCGTGTGCGGCAAGAACTCGTGGAGCGGCGGATCGAGCAGGCGGATCGTGACCGGCAGCCCGTCCATCACGCGAAACAGCTCCTCGAAGTCGCCGCGCTGCATCGGCCGGATCTTCGCGAGCGCGGCGCGCCGGCCGGCCTCGTCGTTGGCGAGGATCATCTCGCGCACCGCGAGGATACGCTCGGGCTGGAAGAACATGTGCTCGGTGCGGCACAGGCCGATGCCCTCGGCGCCGAACGCGCGCGCGGTGCGGGCGTCGATCGGCGTGTCGGCGTTCGTGCGCACGCGCAGCCGCCGGAACTGATCGACCCAGGTCATCAGCGTGCCGAGCTCTTCGCCGATCCGCGCCGGCACGAGCGGCGCCGAGCCCGCGAACACCTCGCCGGTGTTGCCGTCGAGCGTGAGCGTATCGCCCTCGCGCAGCTTCATCTCCTTGCCGCCGCCGACGAACATCGCCTGCTTCTTCGCGGCGTCGACGCGCAACGGCGTGCACGCGGTGATGCAGCACTTGCCCATGCCGCGCGCGACCACGCTCGCGTGCGAGGTCATGCCGCCGCGCGCGGTGAGGATCCCGACCGCGGCCTTCATGCCGTGGATGTCCTCGGGCGAGGTGTCGGTGCGCACGAGCAGCACCGACTCGCCCTTCTGCGCCCACTCCTCGGCGGCGCTCGCGGTGAACACGATGCGGCCGATCGCGGCGCCCGGCGACGCCGGCAGGCCCTTCGCGACCGGCTGCGGCCGCGCCTTCGGATCGATCGTCGGGTGCAGGACCTCGTCGAGCTTCTGCGGATCGATGCGGCGGACCGCTTCCTTAGGCGTGATCTTGCCCTCGGCGACGAGATCGACCGCGACCTTCACCATCGCCTTGCCGGTGCGCTTGCCGTTGCGCGTCTGCAGCATGTAGAGCTGGCCGCGCTGGATCGTGAACTCGAGGTCCTGCATGTCGCGGAAGTGATCCTCGAGCAGCTTGCCGACCCGCGCGAGCTCGGCGTGCGCGGCCGGGAGCTTGCCCGCGAGCTGCGCGATCGGCTCCGGCGTGCGGATGCCGGCGACCACGTCCTCGCCCTGCGCGTTGGTCAGGAACTCGCCGTACAGCTCGGCGTCGCCGGTCGACGGGTTGCGCGTGAACGCGACGCCGGTCGCGCAGTCGTCGCCGAGGTTGCCGAACACCATCGCCTGGACGTTGACCGCGGTGCCCATCGCCGCCGAGATTCCGTTCATGCGGCGGTAGACGTCGGCGCGCGGGTTGTTCCACGAGCGAAACACCGCGCCGATCGCGCCCCACAGCTGCGCGCGTACGTCGTCGGGAAACGGCGCGCGCGTGTGCGCGAGCACGAGCTGCTTGAACAGCGTGACCGCGTCGCGTAGCGCGGCCTCGGTGAGGTCTTGATCGCGCGTCGCGCGGTGCTTGGCCTTGATGTCCTCGAGCGCGCGATCGAACGGCGGCTCGTCGTGCTCGTTCTGGGCGACCACGCCGAGCACGACCTCGCCGTACATCGCGACGAACCGGCGATAGCAGTCCCACGCGAACCGCGGGTTGCCCGACAGCCGCGCGAGCGCCGCGACGGTCGTGTCGTTGAGCCCGAGGTTCAGGATCGTGTCCATCATCCCGGGCATCGACGCCGGCGCGCCCGAGCGCACGCTGACGAGCAGCGGATGCTCGGCATCACCGAACTTCGCCTGCGCGAGCTGCTCGATCCGCGCGAGCGCCTGCTGCACTTCGCCGTCGAGCTCGGCCGGATAATTCCCGGCGCCGTGCTCGATCACGTGCCGGCATACCTCGGTCGTGATCGTGAAGCCGGGCGGCACCGGCAGACCGAGCGCGGCCATCTCGGCGAGGTTCGCGCCCTTGCCGCCGAGCAGCGCCTTGTCTTTCGCGCGGCCTTCGGCCGAGCCGCCGCCGAACTGGCGCACCCACTTCACGCGCTCGCTCCCAGCTTGCGGAAGTCAGCGATCCTCGAGAACCGTGAATAGATCGCGTTGAGCAGCGACAGCCGGTTCGAGCGCAGCTTCGGATCCGGATCCATCACCATCACCCCGCCCTTGTCGAAGAACGCGGCGACATCCGGTTGTAGCGCGACGAGCATGCCGATCTGCTCGTTGTAATCGCCGAACGCGCGGCCCTGCTCGCGCGCGAACGCGGTCCACAGGCGAGCCTCGACCGGCTGGAACAGCGACGCGTCGACCGTGATGCCGAACTCGTGCTTCGCGACGCGCGCGTCGTCGAGGATGTTCGCGATCCGCTTGAACACCTCGCGCGCCTCCTTGGGGATCTTGCCGCACGCGAGCGCGCGGGCGCGGGCGTCGACCGGATCGGCGTAGCCTTGCGCGAGCGCGGCGTCGGTATCCTGCGCCGCGATGCCGGAATCCACGAAGATGCCGCGCAACCGCGCGCGGAAGAACTCGTCGATCGGCTTGCGATCGGCGAGCTTCACGCCCTCCAGTGCGAGCGCGGCGACGGAGGCGTCGAACGCCTTGGTGTAGACGTCCTTCCAGCCGCGATCGATCACGATCGACCAGATGCCGATCGCGGCGCGGCGCAGGCCCAACGGATCGGCCGAACCGGTCGGCTCGAGCCCGACCGCGAAGCATCCGACCAGCGTGTCCATGCGATCGGCGATCGCGACCAGTGCGGCCTCACCGGTCTGGGGCAGCGCGGCGCCCTGGCCTTTCGGCCACCAGTGCTGCTCGATCGCGTTCGCGACCGCGTCGTTCTCGCCGGCGAGCCTCGCGTAGTGGCGGCCCATCACGCCCTGCAATTCGGGAAACTCGCCGACCGCGGTCGACGCGAGGTCGGCCTTGCACAGATGCGCGGCGCGCAGCGCGGCCGCGCCGCCGCCGAGGTCGCGCACGATCGTCTCGATGCGGCGCACCTTGTTGCCGATCGTCTTCGCGCCTTCGCCGAGCTTGGCCTGGAACACGATGCCGTCGAGCTTCTCGTTCCACTGCTCGAACGTGTGCTTGCGATCCTCGGCGAAGAAGAACTTGGCGTCGGCGAGCCGCGCCGCGAGCACGTTCTGGTTGCCGCGCTGGACGACCGCCGGATCGGTCACGGTCGTCGCCATCACCGTCGCGAACCGGTTCGCGAGCTTGCCCTGCGCGTCCTCCATCGCGAAGTAGCGCTGGTGGGTGCGCATCGCGGTGACGATGATCTCCGCCGGCACCTCGAGGTAGCTCGGATCGAACTGGCCGGTGATGCCGACCGGCCACTCGCCGAGGTTCATCACCTCGGCGAGCAAGGTCGCGTCTTCGCGCACGCGGCAGCCAGTCTCCTTCGCGATCCGCGCCAGCTCGGCCTCGATCGTCACGCGGCGTGCCTCGGGATCGACGACGACGTGCGCGGCGCGCAGCGCCTCGACGTAGTGGCCGGGCCCCGCGAGATCGATCCAGCCCGGCGCGAGGAAGCGGTGGCCGCGCGTCTTGCGGCCCGCGGTCTGGCCCGCCCACGACAGCGGCACGACCTCGCCGCCGTACAGCGCGACCAGCCACTGCACCGGCCGCACGAACGTGGTCTCGCTCCAGCCCCAGCGCATCGACTTCGGCCACGCGATGCCGGCCGCGAGCTCGCGCAGGAGCTCGGGCAGGAGCGCGCGGGTCTCGCCGCCGACGACGTGGCGCGTAGCGACGAGGTACAAGCCCTTCTTGCCTGGCACTTCGCGTAGCTGAAGGCCAAGCTCGGAGGTTGTCTTGAGATGCGCCTCGGTGCCGAACTGGGCGAGGATTCCGTTCTTCGCCGCGAAACCTTGGCCGGCTTTCGTCAACTTGTGATCGGCGTCGACTGCGGCAGACGCAGGTGGGCCAACCACTTCCTCGTTCAGATCGGGCTGACGATCCGCGAGCCCTGTCACGATCACCGCGAGCCGGCGCGGCGTGCCGAGCGCGCGCGTCGCCCCGTGCTCGAGGCGCGCGGCGGCGAGCCTGGCGTCGACTTGCGCCGGCAGCTCGGCGAGCGCGCGCGCGAGCATCCGCGCCGGAATCTCCTCGCAGCCGATCTCGAACAGGAGATCAGCCGGCATGGGGCAGCTCCTGCGCATGGGGGACGACCGCGCGCGCCGCGGCGAGCGCCGCCGCGTTCACGCCCGCCTCGGCGGCGGCGTCGTACGCGGTCTTCGCGACCTGGCCGATCGCCGGCGGCAGCAGCGGGAAGCCGATCTTCGCGCGCGCCGCGACGTACGCGTGCGCGCAGGCGCGGGCCATCGCGCGCACGCGGCCGATGAAGCGCTGGCGCTCGGTCACGCTGATCGCGCCGCGCGCGTCGAGCGAGTTGAACGCGTGCGAGCTCTTCATGCACTGCTCGTATGCCGGCAGCACGAGGCCGCGCTCGAGCAGGCGCGTGCACTGCGCCTCGTACGTGTCGAACTGCGCGAACGCGACCGCCGGGTCGAGCGCCTCGAAGTGGTACGTCGAGTACTCGCGCTCCCACTCCTTGCGGAGCTGGCCGTAGGTGACGTGCTTGTCCCACTTGAGGTCGTACATGTTCCCGCAGTCCTGCAGGTACATGCAGATGCGCTCGATACCGTACGTGAGCTCGGCGGTGACCGGCAGGAGATCGATGCCGCCGGCTTGCTGGAAATACGTGAACTGCGTGACCTCCTGGCCGTCGCACCACACTTCCCAGCCGAGGCCCCACGCGCCGAGCGTCGGCGACTCCCAATCGTCCTCGACGAAGCGGATGTCGTGGCTCGCCGGATCGATCCCGATCGTGCGCAGCGAATCGAGATAGAGCTCCTGCACGTGCAAGGGCGACGGCTTGAGCCCGACCTGGAACTGGTAGTACGCGCCGGCGCGGTTCGGATTGTCGCCGTAGCGGCCGTCGGCCGGGCGCCGCGAGAACTGCACGAACGCCGCGTTCCACGGCTCGGGCCCGAGCACGCGCAGGAACGTCGCGGGGTGAAACGTGCCGGCGCCGACCTCGACGTCGACGGGCTGCTCGATCACGCATCCGCGATCCGCCCAGAACTTGCCGAGCGTGAAGATCAGGTCCTGCAGGAACATGGACCGCGGGACCCTACCGTCGCGATGGGTCGCGGTCAAGCCGACGAGACGAGCTAAGTGCGCCAGAATACTTGACGTTCTTGGCTTGCCGCGGATACGGTGGGCGCATGGCTCGGGAGTCTGGCCTCGCTCTGCTCGCGCTTGCGTGCCTGCCCGGCTGCTCGCTCATCCTGAACTTCTCCGACAGCGAGATCCCGAAGGACGCACCGATCGACGGCCCGTTCACCGCGGCCGAGTGCTCGTACGACACGCCGAACGGCACGTTCGACACCGCGGCGATGATCACGCCCGGCGTCGACACCGGCCCGGCCGCGGTGTGCGCCCCGCCCGACGGCCAGACCGAGGACGACCACTACTACAAGTTCGCCGTGCCGGGGACCGCGGCGTCGGTGACGGTCTCGATCATGTTCGTCAACGCGATCGGCGATCTCGATCTCAAGCTGTTCGACTCGACGGCGACGATGATCGCGGGCTCGTTCGGCTTCGGCGATGGCGAGACGATCGTGTGCCCGGCCACGTCGCCGTCGTGCCCGCTGCTCGCGGCCGGCACGTACGTGTTCGAGGTACTCCCGGCGACACCCGATCAAGAGAACAACTACACGTTCAGCGTGACGGTCCAGTAGCGCGGCAGGGATCCGTGCTCAGTCCTCGTACGCGACGGTGAACGCGACGCGGCCGAGCTCGGTCGGCGCGACCACGAGCTTGGCCCGCACGACGTGGCCGGACAGCACCGGCTTGCCGTACGTGCCCTCGAGCCGCGGCCGGCGCAGCGGGCGCAGCGGCTCCTCGATCCAGACCTCGCGCGCGGTGTCGCCGCTGTTCGCGACCGAGATCGAGAAATGCTCGGCGAGCGAGGCGCCGACCACGTACGCGGGGTCGCGCTGGCGGAGCCCGTGCAGCGCCGGATCGATCCACAGCGGCACGCGGAGCACCCGCGTCGCGTCGTCGCGCTTCGCGCGCTCGGCCGGTACGGCAACGTCGCGCGCGGCTTCGCCGGGCAGCTCGGCGTGCACGTGTAGCGCGCCGGTGAGGCGTGCGTCGGCCAGCTCGAGCCACACCCACACCGCGGGGTGACCGAGCGCCGATGGCTCGTCATCGGACTCGGCGTCGTAGGTCGCGCGATCGTAGATGCGGCGCAGCTGCGCGTGGATCTCGTGCGGCGGCGCGGCGAGCACGGCGACCGAGCCGTCGAGCACGACCGTGCCGCGCGCGAGCTCGCGCGGCGGCTCGGCCGCGCCGGGCTGACCCGCGAGCACGGTGACGTCGGCGCGCTCGTTCCACGCCGGCGTCGCGATCGCGTACCGCGAGCGCAGCGTGGCCGCCGCGCCGACGTCGAGATCGTGCTCCGCGCGATACGCGAGGCCTGCCGTCACGTACGCGACGCGCACGAGGTAGCGGCCCGGCGCGCCGGCGACCCGACAGTGCACCGCCGCCGCGAAGCTCGGCGGTCGCGTCGCGTCGAGCCGCGGCAGCTCGTCGCGCGTGCACGCGTCGATGCGCACCGCCGCGCCGTCCGGCTCGACGATCAGCGACTCGAGCTGCGCGCCGGGATCGACGTGCTCGAGCACGAGCTCGCCGCCCGCGACATCGACCCAGCGGCGATCGTCGACGACCGCGCGGGTGTCGTAGATCGAGATCGAGAGCCCGGGCGAGCGTGCGATCGTGGAGTGCGGCGCCACCGCGTGGCAGCCGACAAGCGCGATCGTGCACGTGACACGTGCACGCGCACGCGCACGATCACTCTTCGACCGCGACACTGTCTGCGATCAGCGAAGCGGCATCCGTCACCGATGCGCGGCCGGAGAGCACGGCCGCCATCCCCGCGAGCACGGGCATGCGCACGTGCAACCGCGCCGCGAGCTCGGCGCCGGCCGCCGCGGCGCGCGCGCCTTCGGTCGGCGTACCCTTGCCGCCGGCCGCGAGCTCGCGGCCGAGCTGGTAATCGGCGCTGCGCTCGTTCGGGCGCACCAGCAGGTTGCCGAGGCCGGCGAGCCCGGCGAACGTCCGCGCCTCGCCGCCCGCCGCCTGGCATAGCCGCGCTCCTTCGGCGACGGCGCGCGTGAGCAACACGGCGCGCGGCCCGGTGCTCATCCCGAGCCCGTCGCACAGGCCGAGCGCGATCGTGTACGCGCCCGACAGCGCCGATGCGAGCTCGACGCCGACGACATCCTTCGTGCCGTACACGCGCAGGGCGGGCGGCGCGTTGAGCAAGCGCCGGCCCTCGGCGCGCACCTCGTCGAACGCCGACGCGACGACCATCGACGCGTACATGCCTTCGGCGAGATCCGCCGGCAGCGCGGGCCCGGCGAGCACGCCGAGCTTGAGCGTGGGCAGGCCCTGCTGCATCACCTCCGACACGCGCTCGTTGCCGTCCTTGTCGAGCGCGCCGATCGCGTGGACGACGATGTGGCTGCCGTCGAGGTAGTCGCCGAGCTCGCGCGCACGCACGCGCACGTCGGTCGAGCTCACCGCGAGCACGAGGAAGCGCGCTTCGGCGGCGAGCCGGCGCGGATCGGTCGTCGCCTCGAGCGGCTCGGGCAGCGGCGCGCTCGGCAGGCGCGGCGACGCGCGCCGCGTGCGGATCGCGTCGACGACGCCGGCGTCGCGCGACCACAAGACGACGCGCCGCCCTGCGCGCGCGAGCACCGACGCGAGCGCGCTGCCGAACGAGCCGGCGCCGACGATCCCGACGGTGTCTGCCCTGGTCATGACTCGCTTGGAATATGTGCCGTACGATTCTGATAGTAGTAGAGCAGCTTCACGTCCTCGACGTGCAGCGAGTCGCCGGCCCGGGTCACGACCGCTCGCGTGTGGTAGCTGCCGAGCCCGCGCACGGCGTCGTCGACGACCGCGGTCGCCGCCTGCGCCTGGTGCATCGGATTCTCGGCGCCCCACTCGGGGTGCTGTGCGAGCCGCGCGCGCAGCTTGACGATGCCCTCGGCGGCGTCGGTCACCGCGACCGAGCACGCCGCCGGCGCGACGCGCAGCAGGCGATAGATGTCGCGCGTCCCGGCGCGGCGCGCGAGCTCGTCGTAGAGCACGCGCGCGAGCAGGTGCGTCGAGTGAAACACGGTGAGGCGCGGGAACGCCTGCGCGAGCCGGCGGCCGAGCGCGCGCGTGTACTCGGCGTCGCGCTGGTCGTCGTCGGTGACCTCGCCGTCGGCGCCGCGCACGTAGCTCGCCGGATCGACGATGCGCCCGGCGCGATCGATCGACTCGCCGTCGTCGGTGATCTCGTTGCCGAACGGATCGTAGGGCCGGCCGAACCGGACGACGACCGAGCCCTCGTGCGCGACGATCTTGCGGAAGAACTCGAGCAGGCGCCCGATCCGCGAGAACTCGTCGTCGGTGATGATGTAGCGGTTCTTGCCGGTCTCGGCGAGGTAATCGTCGATGAGCGTCTCGGCCTCGAGCACGAGCCGGTAGTTGATCGTCGCCGGCACGATGTAGAGCCGCTTGTTCGGCATGCCCTCGCGCACGAGGTTCTTGTACGCGGTGACCGTCGTGCCGAGCAGGCCGAGCTTCAGGTTCTTCTCGACGATGTTCGACCGGCAGCGCGTGCCGCCCGGGAAGAACAGCGAGTGGTAGCCGTGCTCGAGCAGCACGGTCGAGTACTCCTTCAACACGTCCTTGTAGAGCTCGAACTTGAGGCGACGATCGACGCGATACGCGCCGAGGTTGCGCATGAAGAACGAGATGAACGGGTTCGTGAACAGATTCTTGCCGGCGCCGTACGTCGTCGGCGGCAGGTGCGCGCGCAGCAGGCCCAGGCCGATCGCCGGCGAGTCCATGTTCGAGGAGTGCGTCGGCGTGACGACGATCGTGCCGCGCTCGGCGCACGCCCGCGCGATGTCGATGTCGCCGTCGGCGGTGATGCGCGCGTCGAGGTTGCGCAGCGCGGCCATGCCCTCGCGCAGCGTGCCCGTCGGAGAAAACAGCACGCCGAGCATCGCCGGACCGATCCCGGTCGCGAACTTGTACACGCGCGGGTCGAAGTTCCCGACGATGTCGCGCCCGTAGTGGCGGACGAGCTCGCGCAGCTCCTGCTGCTTGTCCTCCTCGGACATCGTCACGAGCTTGCGCGACAGGTCCCGCCACCGAGCGCTCTGTCCCGGGCCATTCTTCTTGTGCTCGAGGCGCTTGATCTCGCAGTACGCGACGTCGTTGAGGACGTACTCGAGCGATGCGTCCCCTCCCGCACGCGACTCGGCGATGCGGCGCGCGACCACCCGTCGCTCGACCTCGGCGAGCAGCCGCTCGCGGTCGGCGTTGAACCGCTCCAGCCGATTCTCCGCCTCCCGGACCGGCCGGTCGCTGGTCGTGGGAGTCACGGGGGATCGATAACACGAGCCTACGCTTGCAGTCCCGCCCGTGGTATGTTCTCCATTGCACGGGCGGCGGCTCTCGACTATGAGTGGCTGCCCGAGGGAGACCTGGTCCTTGACCAAGCGTCCGACCACGATAAGCAGCTCGAAAAAGACGGAGCCTAAAGCGAAGGCGACCCGTGCGGCCGCGCCACGCGCCAAGGCAGCCCCGCGCGGCAAGAAGGCGGCCGCCGCGGCCGCGCCCGAGCCGCCGCGCAAGCTCTACGATCTGTCCGGCCCCATCCCGTCCGAGGGCGCCGGGCTGCCCAAGCAGGTCGGCGCGCTGCTCGGGGTCGGCCAGAAGGCGCTCGGCATCAAGTCGTTTCGCCCCGGTCAGGCCGAGGCGTTCGAGCACCTGCTCGCGGGCGAGGATCTGCTCGCGGTCATGCCGACCGGCAGCGGCAAGTCCCTGCTCTATCAGCTGACGTCGCTGGTCGTGCCCGGCGTGACGGTCGTGGTCAGCCCGCTGATCGCGCTGATCAAGGATCAGCTCGACAAGATGACCGCGAAGGGTGTCGCGGCGGTCAAGATCGACTCGACGCTGACCGTGAAGCAGCGCCGCGAAGTCGACGCGATGGTGCGCGCGCCCGGCGGCAAGCTCTTGCTCACGACGCCCGAGCGCATGGCGGACCCCGAGTTCCGCGTGTTCCTGAGGGAAGCCGCGAGCGGCGTCGGGGTTTCCAGATTCGTGGTGGATGAGGCGCACTGCGTGTCGCAGTGGGGCCACGACTTCCGGCCCGCGTATCTGTCGCTGCGCAAGGCGATCGAGGATGTCGGCCGCCCGCCGGTGCTCGCGACGACCGCGACCGCGCCGCCGCACGTGCGCGACGACATCTTGTTCCAGCTCGGCATGGAGAAGGCGACGATCGTCACGACGACGTTCGATCGTCCGAACCTCCACTACGAAGTGATCGTCTTCCACGACGAAGACGAGAAGATGAAGACGCTGGTCACGCTGCTGAAGAAGCTGCCGCGACCGGGCATCGTGTACTGCGCGACCGTCAAGAAGGTCGAGGAGCTGTACGAGGCGCTGACGCGGTGGGGCGTGCCGGTCGGCAAGTATCACGGGCGCATGAACAAGGGCGAGCGCGATCACTCGCAGCAGGCGTTCATGGACTCGCCCGAGCTCGTGATGGTCGCGACCAACGCGTTCGGCCTCGGCGTCGACAAGGCGAACATCCGCAACGTCCTGCACTATCACGTGCCGGGCTCGCTCGAGGCGTACGCGCAGGAAGCGGGCCGCGGCGGCCGCGACGGCAAGCCGGCGCGCTGTGTCCTCCTGTTCTCGCCCGACGACGTCGCGATCCAAGAATACTTCTTGAGCGGCACGTATCCGACGAAGCGCCAGGTGCGCCAGGTGTTCGAGGCGATCGAGCACTTCACCGCATCGCTCGCGCGCGCGGGGTCACTGCCGGAGGACTCCAGGCCGACGGTCGCGAACATCGCGCTCGGCTCGAGCGTCGGCCAGCAGCGCACGCGCACGGTGCTGTCGCTGCTCAAGGACGAAGGCTTCATCATCGAGAAGGAGGGCGGCGAGTATTACCACGCCGACCCGCCGCCCGATCGCGAGCTGCTGATGGAGCGCGCGAAGCAGTACGAGGCGCGCCGCATCGCGGACCGCCAGCGCCTCGATGCGTTGCTGTCGTACGTCAAGGCGCCGGGCTGCCGCAGCATCGCGATCCTCGAGTACCTCGGCGAGCCGTCGCCCCAGAAGTGCGGGCGCTGCGACAACTGCCTGCGATCGCGCGAGGCCGCGCTCGCCGCATCGACCGAGGCCACGCGGCTCGGCGCGTCGCTGACCCGCGAGCTCGACGACGACGCGAGCGAGATCGCGAAGCCGGCGCGCCGCGAGATCAAGGCGCGCGTCGTGCGCATCGACCAGCAGCAGCCGAACGTGGCCGCGCCGGCCGAAGCTGTGCCCGCGCCGGCTGCGGCTGCCGCGGCGAAGCCGTCGACGGTGCTACGCCGCACGCCGGGCGCCGCAGCAGCCGCACCCGCACCTGCGCCGAGCAACGGCCACGCGCCGGCGAAGGCCGCCGCGCCGGCGAAGGCCGCCGCGCCCGGGGCGCCGCCGCCCGTGGTCGTCGCGAAGGCCAAGCCGGCGCACGACGACGAGCTCGCAGGCGAAGACGACGACGAGCTCGCGGGCGAAGACGACGACGAGCTCGAAGAAGGCGAAGCCGGCGAGCTCGCCGACGACGAAGACGACGACCTCGACGACGACGAGGACTTCGACGACGAGGACGACGACGAAGACGACGAGGACCTCGACGACGAGGACGACGGCGAGGACGACGGCGACTACGAGGTGATCGACAAGACCGCCGCCGAGCTCGCCGAGGAAGGGCTCGAAGGACCGGGCGAGATCACGGTGCTCGCGCGCAAGCGCCAGCCGAAGCAGCCGAAGCAGCGGCCGCAGCGCCCGCTCGACACGCCGAGCGCGAGCGCGGCCGAGGCGCGGCGGAGGCGACGGCGCAGGCGCCGCAAGCGACGGGCGATGCTCCCGCCGAAGAGCGCGTTCGTGACGCCGGTGCTGTCGACGGCTGCGCCGATCGTGGAGGCCCAGCCGCGCAGGCCGGGCGGCGGTGGCGGCGGCGGACCGGTGATCGAATACGTGCGCGGGCCGATGCGGATCGCGATGGCGCCGGTCGCGTCGGCGAATCCGAACGACGCGGGCGTCGTGCGGCGCCGCGGCAAGAAGCGGCGCTGGCGCGAAGGGGGCCGCGACGGAGACTTCCGCGGGCCCGGCGGGCCCGGCCCGAATGGCCCGCGCTTCGATCGCCCGAACGACGGCCGGCCGCCGGGCGGCGGCGCACCGCCGTGGGCGCAGGGCGGCGATGGCAACGGCGCGCCCGGCGAGCGTCGCCGTCGCCGGCGTCGTCGCCGGCGTCGTGGCAACGGTGCGCCGCTCGAGATCGGCGGCAACGGTGGACCGCCGCAGCAGCTCGACGCCGAGGCATCGAACGGCGGGCCGGTCGCGTTCTTCCAGCCTGCCGGCGGACCGCAGCAGCCGCCGATGCTCGGTCCCGATGGCCTGCCGATCCGCAAGCGCCGGCGCCGTCGCCGTCGCGGCCGCGGCGGGCGCAATCGCGACTGGCGCATGCAGCAGGGCGGCGGCGGCCCGCCGCCGAGCGATGGCGGCGGATCTCCGCCACCGGCTGGCGACGGCGGCTAAGAAGAAGAATTACCGCCCAGGCGCCGCAGACACCAAGGAAGCCGCCAAGCAGAGCCAATCTCCGGTTGGCGGCTTCCTTGGCGTCTGCGGCGTCTTGGCGGTGACTCTGCTCTGCCGTACGCTTAGTCATCCATGCTCGACTGGCTCGGCTCCGTGCAGATCCGGAAGCGATCGACGGAGCGCGTCGAGCTCGATCTCACGCGTGCGACCGCGTGGACCGGATGGCTGATGGTCGCGGGCGGAGTGCGCCTGCTGTGGATGCACGTGTTGCCGGCCACGCTCGGTGGAACCGTCCTGGTTGCCATCGGCATCCTGCTCGCCACGCTGCGCCGCCGACTCGTGTTCGATCGCGAGGCCGGGCTTCTGCGCAGCGAGCAGCGCATCCTCGGCATCCGGCGCAAGGCCGCCATCCCGCTGTTTCATCTCCGCGCCGTCGTCGTGTCGGCGCGGCGCGCCGGCATGTACGTCGCGTACGTGGAGCGCCGGCTCGGCGGCGCGATTCACCTCGACGAAGCACGCCGGCCCGGCCCGCTGCTCGCGCTCGCGGAAGCGATCGCCGAGGTCGCCGAGCTCCGCCTCGTGTACGACGCGACCACGCGGATGGCCGCCGGCGACTAGCGCGCCCCGGCACGTTCGCGTTACCGTCTCGGCGTGCGCTGTACCCCCGCGATCGTGATGCTCGGCCTCGTCGTCGCGTGCAACGAGGGCGCTCGCACCGACAAGCACGAGAAGCAGGTCGAGCCGGCGCGCAAGCTCGCCGGCGTCTACCCCGAGGACTTCAAGTGCGACACGATCACGACCACCGACGCGCTCGGCCAGGTGCTCGGCGGCACGGTGCGCTACGTCGATGCGTCGATGCCGACTCCGAAGGGCGTGCCGCATCCGTGCAACTACGAGGTCCAGGCTCAAGGGACCGAGTACTGGACCTACGACATCGACTGCCGCAACGACTACAAGCAGCGCGCCGACGCGCTGTTCGCGCAGTACCGCGATGACAGCGCCGCGATGGTGCAGCAGTTCAACGCCATCGCCGACGCGGGCATCAAGCCGACCGACGCGGGCGTCCCGATCCGCCCGCCCGAAGCCGCCGCCGAGGTCGCGGTCGGCGCGAAGGGCCTCGACCACCACGGCCGCGGCCTGATCTTCATCGACGACGACGCGCCGTGCTACGTGCGCGTGGTCGGCCCCGACGGCGCGCGCCGCCTCGATCTCGCGAAGCTCGTCGCGAAGAACCTGACGTTCGCGAACGCGCCGATGACGCCGCGGCCGATGCCTTGACCTCGGTGTCAGCGCCGGCACGCGCCGAGCGGATCGAGCTGCTCCGGCTGGCCGCGCCGCTCGCGGCCCAGCAGGTCGGCTTCCAGCTGATGGGCATGGTCGACGCGCTCGTGCTCGGCCGCTACAGCGGCGCCGCGCTCGCCGGCGCCGGCGTCGGCAACAACCTCCTGTTCGCGATCACGTCGATCGGGCTCGGCATCGTGATGGGGATGGACACCGTCGTGCCGCAGGCGCTCGGCGCCGGCCGCCCGGGCGACGCGCGCCGCGCGTGCTCGGCCGGCGTGCGACTGGCCGTGGTCGTCGGCCTCGTCGCGACCGCGCTGGTCATGGTGTCGCCGGTCGTGCTCGATCTCGCGGGCGTCGAGCCCTCGGTCGCGGCGCAAGCGCGGCCGTACGTGTACGTGCGCGCGCTCGGCAGCGTGCCGTTCTTGATCACGATCGCGCTGCGCTGCTACCTCGCCGCGCACGGCCGGACGCGGCCGCTGATCGTCGCGATGCTCGCCGGCAATGCCGTCAACGCCGTGCTCGACGTCGCGCTCGTGTTCGGCATCGCGCCGCTGCACGTGCCCGCGCTCGGCGTGATCGGCGCGGCGACCTCGACCACGATCGTGCAGGTCGTGACCGCCGCGATCTTCGCGTATGCCGCGCGCGCGATCGATTCCGACGAGCCGCGGCCGATCGCGACTCGCGCGGATATCTCGGCGATCGTGCGCTTCGGCGGCCCGGTCGGCGCGCAGATCTTCGCCGAGGTCGGCATCTTCGGCATCGCGACGATCGCGGCCGGCCGGCTCGGCGAGGTCCCCGCGGCGGCGCATTCGATCGCGCTCAACCTCGCGAGCTTCACGTTCTCCGCCGCGTTCGGGCTGGCGAGCGCGACGAGCGTGCGCGTCGGTCACGCCGTCGGTGCCGGCGATCTGGCGCTCGCGCGCCGGCGCGGCGCGCAGGGCCTCGCGTTCGCGCTCGCGATCATGGCGTGCGCGGCGGCGACGTTCGTCGTGCTGCCGCGCGTGCTCGCGGCCGCGTTCACGAGCGACCGCGACGTGATCGCGGCGACCGTGCCGCTCCTCCAGATCGCGGCGCTGTTCCAGCTCTCCGACGGCGCGCAGGCGATCGGCGCCGGCGCGCTGCGCGGGCTCGGCCACACGCGTGCAACATTCGTCGGCAACGTCATCGGCCATTACGCGATCGGGCTGCCGATCATGCTCGGGCTCGGCTTCGGGCTGGCTCTCGGCGCGCCCGGGTTGTGGTGGGGACTCTCCGCGGGGTTGACCGTGACCGCGGCGTATCTCGTCGCGCAGTTCCTCGCGTACACGCGCGTTCGCTAGCGGACCTCGTTGGTCCACATGCAGCGGTAGCGAAACACGGACGTCGTCGCGACGCCGACCCACGTCATGTTGGCGGGATACTGGTCGGCAAACGAGGTCTCGACGTTCGACCACTGCACGACCGTGATGTTGTTCTGCGCGAAGTCCGACGTCCAGATCCACGGCGACGCCATCGCCCCGGTCCCGTTCGGCAGGCTGTTGCGGATCGCTTCGGTGAGATCGCGCTCCGACGCGAGGACCGCCCCGCTCGCCTGGCAGTCGCCGAACGCCGCGCCGAGCGTCGATGCCACGCGATCCTGGCTGTCGAACCACATCGTCGCCGCTGGATTGCCCGGCAGCGTCACGGCAAAGCAGCCCGCGTAGCAGTTCGTCGGGGCCTGGTACGTGGTGTCGATCGGGTAGTAGATGCATCGGAACGGATGCGAATCGGTCTTGTAGTCCCAGGTCGCGCTCTGCTCGGCGGCGGCCGTGTACGCGAACGAGAACCGCACGTCGAGATCCGTCCATACCAGGATCTCGGACAGGAACTGCGATGGCGGGTTGATGTAACCGACCTCGTCCGACGTCCACAGGTACTGCGAGCTACCGCCGGGCAGGCCCTGCTGGATCAGCTCGGCGAGCTCGCCCGCGCGCGGCAGGTGGCCACCGGCGGCGAAGCACGCGTCCTGGGCGGCGACCCACGCCGCCGACGCGCGATCCGTCGTCTCGCCGACGTACGAGCTGGTCGCCGGCACGAACTCGTTCGCGATCGTGTTCGGGTTCGGCGACACGCCGCCGCTCGGCCCGTAGCAGCGAAACGTGCTCGGCGTGCGCAGGTCGATCATCTGGATCCCGCTCGCCGGCTCCCAGCTCGTCGCGGTGCCGGTCCACGCGAACTGCTCGACGTTCGGGTACTCCGCCATGTCGCTCGTCCGCACGTACGCGCCCGAGCCGGGCAAGCCGGCGCGGATCGCCTCGGCCAGCATCGGCGCGTCGACGACGTGACCGTGCGCGTTCGCGCACTCCCACGCCGCCGCGCTCGAGCGCAGCGCCGGACGATCTTGCTGGTCGATGTTGTAAGGCCCGAACGCGAAGCAGCCGACGCTCGGCATGCCGTCGCAGTTCGCGCCGGTGAACGTGCGCGGCGTCGGCGCCGGGCACACGCAGCGATACGGCGTCGCGGTCGTCGCCGGCTGGGTCGTCGTGCCGCCGTCGGACAGGCGCAGCACGGATTGGTTCAGATCGTCGTCGGGATCCTCCGACCACAAGTAATTGGTGTTGAAGCTCTGGCCGACCGCGCCCGATTGCGTCGCCGACACTCGATACAGCTCGGTCGCGGTCGGCAGCCGCGCGCCGAACGCCTTGCAGTCGGCCTCGGCCGCGTCGAGCGCGGCCGCGGTGCGCTCGAGGCCATCCCACTTGGCACCCCACGGATCTTCGATCGCCGATGTCAGCATCGTCGCGTCGCACGGCGGCTGGCACGCGCCGAACGCGCACGTGTCGCCGGTCGCGCACGCGCTGCCGCACGCGCTGCAGTTGTTCGCGTCGCTCGACAGGTCGGCGCACGTGCCGTCGCAGTTGGTCTGGTTGACCGGGCAGTTGTCCGCGCACGTGCCGTTGCCGCAGACCTGCGCCGCCGAGCACGCGCTGCCGCACGCGCCGCAGTCGCTGTTGCTGCTGAGCAGATCGACGCACGTGCCGCCGCACGACGTCTCCCCCACCTTGCACTTGTCGGCACCGCCGCCGCACGCGGCGATACCGCACGCGAGGCAGATCCACAGTCCTCTCATCCTCTCGGATTATATATCCGAACCGCTCACGGCACGGTAAATACGCCGCTCTCGAGGCTGCCGGTGGCATCGGGGAAGGCCTGCATGGTCAAGACGCCACTCGTCGCACCGGGATAGGTACCGGCGTCACAGATCGCGCGCAACGTGTAGAGCCCGCTCGGAAACAGCTGCGGCGGCAGCGTGAACGTCGGGCTCGTGCCAGTGACCGTGAACACGACCTGCTGGTCGAGCGCGGTGTTCGCCGCGTTCGGCGCGAGCGAGATCAGCTGGACCGTGTAGAGCGTGTTCGCGGTGCGATCTGCGGTGATCGCCACGGTCACCGCTGCGGTCGGATCGATCGAGACGCTAGCGCCGTCGCTCAGCGTCGTGCCGTTGATCGCGACCGCCGTCGGCAGGCCACCCGAGAAGTCGAGCGTCGGCATCGTGGTCGGATCGACGAGCTGGGACAGCGTCGCGGTCAGGGTCGCCGGGAGCGCCGGGCTTGCCGGCGTGAACGTGCGCGACGCCGTGGCCACGACCGACAGCGCGGTGCCCCACTGGTTCGTCGCCGCGAACGGGTTGCCGAACGCGAACGAGATCTGCGTGTCGGTCGCGCCCACGATGCCGGACTGCAGCACCGGTCCGACGAACACGCCGGGTGCGGCCTCGGCCGCCGCGGTCCACGAGATCCCGAGCGTCGACGTCAGCGGCATCGTCTGGCCGAACCGCTGGGCGAGCGTGATCTGGTCGAGCGCGAGCGTGCCGGTGAGCGCGGCCGTGACCGCCGTGAACGGGCTGACCACGACCGTCGTCGACGTCGACGATTGAGCGAGCGGCGCGGCTTCGCCGGCGCCGGTCAGCACGCCGTTCAGGTAGCGCAGGAGCAGCACGCGATCGGCCGTCGTGAAGCTCTCGAGCGGCCGCCCGGTCACGCTCGTCGCCGACGAGTACGAGAACGTCGAGTTGACGGCGGTCGTGCCGGGATTCGGCAGCGTCGTGAGGTTGTAAACCGCCCACGGGCCGATCGCGTAGAACTGCAGGCTCTCGCCCGACGCGAACGGCGTCGGCAGCGTCGCCTGCACCGTCACCATCGCGTTCGCATCGGCGACGGTCGGGTTCGGATGCTCGAGCACGACGTAGCCGTATTGCTGCGCGGCCGCGGGCAGCGCGAGCCCGCGCGTCACCATCATCGGATACGCCGGCAGCGTGAACATCACGAGCGGCGTGCCGGGCACGTCCGCGTTCCACGACTCGCCGCCGGTGAGCACGCCGGTCGTCGCGTCGAGCATCGTCGGATCGACATCGGGCGCGTAGAACGTCGCGGTCTGCCCGGTCAGATCCTGCGGCGCGGTCACGACCGTCGCGCCGACCGAGATGCGCGTGACCGCGAGCGAAGCGCCGGTGTCGGCATCGTTCGGGCCGGTCGTGTTCGCGATGCCGAACACCTGCGCGCAGCCGGCGGCTGCGATCGCAGCTACGGCGGCAGCAATCCGAACCATGCCACCATCGTAACCGATCAGACGTCGAGCTCGCCGATCTCCGCGGCATTCTCGGTGATCAGCTTGAATCGGGCCGCGACATCCTTACCCATGAGGTCAGCGATCGTGGCGTCCGCGGCGAGCGCATCCGACACCCGCACGCGCAGCGCCTGGCGAGTCTTGGGATCGAGCGTCGTCGAGTTCAAGGTCTCCGCGTTCATCTCGCCGAGGCCCTTGAACCGCGTGATGTTCGGCTTCGAGTTGCTCTTCGCGTGCTCCTTGAGCAGGCGCTCCTTGTGGACGTCGTCGAGCGCCCACAACGTCTGCTTGCCGATGTCGATCCGATACAGCGGCGGTTGCGCGAGGTAGACGTGGCCCTGATCGATCAGCGGCCGCATGTGGCGGAAGAAGAACGTCAAGAGCAGCGTCGCGATGTGGTGGCCGTCGGCGTCGGCGTCCATCAGCAAGAAGATCTTGCCGTAGCGCAGCTTGGCGAGATCCATCGTCTCGCCCATGCTGCAGCCGAGCGCCTGCACGATGTCCTGCAGCTCCTTGTTCGCGAGCAGCTTCTGGCCGCTCGCCTGCTCGGTGTTCAGCACCTTGCCCTTGAGCGGCAGGATCGCCTGCGTCTTGCGGTTGCGGCCCTGCTTGGCGGTGCCACCGGCGCTCTCGCCCTCGACGATGAACAGCTCGCTCTCGCTCGGATCGGTCGACGAGCAATCGGTGAGCTTGCCCGGCAGGTTCAGCCGGTGCGACACCGCGGTCTTGCGCGTGACCTGCTGCGCCGCACGCGACGCCTCGCGCGCACGCGCCGAGATGATCGTGCGCGCGACGACCGCCTGCGCCCAGCTCTGGTTCTCGTTCAAGTAGTTCTCGAGCGCCGGCCGCACGAGGCCCTCGACCTCGGCCGCGACCTCGGGGTTGTTCAACCGGTTCTTGGTCTGGCTCTGGAACTGCGGGTCGTGCACGTAGGTCGACAGCACCGCGACGACGCCTTCGCGGATGTCTTCCGCGGTCAGCGTCACGCCCTTCGGATCGAGCTTGTGCGTCGCGATGTAGTTGCGGACCGCTTTGACGACCGCGGAGCGCAGGCCGGCATCGTGCGTGCCGCCGTCGGGCGTCGGCACCGAGTTGACGTACGTCTTGAACGCCTCGTCGGTGCCTTCGGTCCACTGCAGCGCGAGCTCGAGGCCGAGCCGCGCGTCGCGGTCATCCTTCTGTAGATAGAAGACGCCGCCGGTGGGCGGCACCGGCGGTTTGCCACGCTCGGCGACGAGCTTCGGCAGGTACTCGGCGATGCCCTGGGGGTGGACGAAGCGATGCACCATCGCGGGCTTCTTCGTCTCGTCGTGGAACAGGATCTCGAGGCCGCCGTGCAGGTAGCTCTTCGCCTCGAGCCGCTCCGCGATCAGGTCCGCGTCGAAGCTGTGCTTGCCGCCGAACACGTCGTCGTCGGGATGGAACGTGACGATCGTGCCGGTGCCGCGCGCCGCGCCGAGCTTCTTGAGCTTCCCCTTCGGTTCCCCCCGCGCAAAGCGCATCTCGTAGCGCTCGCCGTCGCGCTTGACCTGGGCGACGAGCTCGCTCGACAGCGCGTTGACGACGGCCGCGCCGACGCCGTGGAGGCCGCCCGAGACCGCGTAGCTCTTGCCGCGCTCGAACTTGCCGCCCGAGTGCAGCGTCGAGAAGATCACCTCGAGCGCGCTCTTCTTGAACTTCGCCATGGTGTCGACGGGAATGCCGCGGCCGTTGTCCTCGACCGTGCACGTCTTGCCGTCGTGGTGCAGCGTGACCTCGACCTTGGTCGCGTGCTTGTTGATGACCTCGTCGATCGAGTTGTCGACGACTTCCCACAGGAGGTGGTGATAGCCGTCCTTGCCGGTGCCGCCGATGTACATGCCGGGGCGCTTGCGCACCGGCTCGAGGCCCTCGAGGACCTGGATCTCTTCGGCGCCGTACTTGCTCGCTTGCGCCATGGCTAATTCACTTCCTTACCGCCCTCGGCGTTGGCGAGCGGCTGGATGGTCACGGGCTTGGGCACGAGCACGAGCTCGGCGCGCTTGACGATCTGGCGGCCCTTGCCGCCGCGCGAGCTGGCCTCCTTCGGATCGCACTTGAGCTCGAACTGCTTGCCGCTCTTCTCGGTCGCGACGACGAGCAGGTCGCCCTTGCCACCGGCGCAGAAGCCGATGACCGCGTCGTCGTCGGCCGTCTTGATCACGGTGACACCGCGGCCGGGGCCCTCGAGCTGCGCGATGTCCTCGGCCTTGACGTGGAGCACGTGGCCGTCGCGCGTCGCGCACACGACCACATCCTTGTCGCTGCACGGCACGACGCCGAGCACCTCGTCGCCGTCTTTGGGCCGCGCATAGCGGCGCCCGGCCTTGGTCGTGACCTCGACGTGCTGCGCGGTCGCGAACCGCAGGCCGAAGCCCGCGCGCGTGATCGCGAGCAAGGTCGGCGGCACCATCGCGCGCGGATCGAGCGTCATCGCGCTGACGATGCGCTCGCCGTCGCCGAACTTGAAGTATTTCTGCGCCGGGTCGCCGTAGCCGGTCGTCGCCGCGATGTCGTTGATCTTGATGACGTACGCCGAGCCGCGGTTCGTGAAGAAGATGACCTTCTCCTTCGTCGAGCCGGGCAGCACGTGCGTGACCGCATCGCCTTCGCGCGTGCGCGTCTGGTTCGGATCCTTGAGCTCGCGCACGCGCTTGATCCAGCCGTCGTGGGTGACGACGACGTGGGCATCCTCGTCGATGATGAACGCGTCCTCGTCGAACTCCTGCTCGTCGCTGCCGCCGCCGCCGGTCTTCGAGCGGCGCGGCGTGCCGAGCTCCTTCGCGACCGCCTCGAGCTCCTCGCGCACGACGTCGAGCAGCTTGTCGTCGCTGTTCAGGATCTTCTGGATGCGCTTGGCCTCGGCGGCCTTCTGCTCGAGCTCCTCGCGGATGACCTTGATCTCGAGCTTCGCGAGCTTGTACAGGCGCAGCTCCAGGATCGCGTCGACCTGGATCTCGTCGAGCTTGAACCGCTTGATGATCTTCGCGGCCGCGTCGTCCTTGCCGTCGCTGGCGCGGATGATCTTGATCGTCTCGTCGAGCGCGTCGAAGATCGTCTGGAAGCCTTCGAGAATGTGGATGCGCTTCTTCAGCTCGGCGAGCTGGAACTCGAAGCGCCGCGTCGTCGTGATGATCCGGAAGTCGAGGAAGTGCGCGAGCATCTCCTTGATGCCGAGCTTCTTCGGCTGCGGCGGCGCGTTCGACGGCACCTTGCCGTCGTCCATCAGCTCGGGCGGCACCAGGCACGTCAAGTTGACGTGGAAGCTCGACTGCAGCGGCGTGTGCTTGTAGAGGTACGCCATCACCATCGACGGATCGGCGTCCTTCTTGATCTCGAGCACGATGCGCACGTCGGTCGTCGACTCGTCGCGCACGTCGACGAGGTACGGCAGCTTGCGCGACAGGATCACGTCCGCGATCTTCTGGACGAGATCGGACTTCGTCATCGCGTACGGCATCGACGTGATGACGATGTCGGTGCCGCCGCGCTTCTTCTCCTCGAGCTTGTACTCGCCGCGGAGGCGAATCGTCCCCGCGCCGTCCTTGTAGATCTGCCGCAGCTCGACCTTGCTGTTGAGGATCTGGCCGCCGGTCGGAAAATCCGGCCCGTTGATGTGCTTCATCAACGTGACGTGCTCGATGTCGCGATCCTTGCTGACCGCGATCAGCGCGTCGACGATCTCGCGCAGGTTGTGCGGCGGGATGTTCGTCGCCATGCCGACCGCGATGCCCGTCGAGCCGTTGACCAGCAAGTTCGGGAACCGCGCCGGCAGCACGGTCGGCTCCTCGGTCGTGCCGTCGAAGTTCGCGCGCATGTCGACCGTGTTGAAGTCGAGCTCGCGCAACAGCTCCATCGCCGACGGCGCGAGCCGGCACTCGGTGTAACGGTACGCGGCGGCTTCGTCGCCGTCGAGCGAGCCGAAGTTGCCGGATCCGTCGACCACCGGCAGGCGCAACACCCAGTCCTGCGCCATGCGCACCATCGCGTCGTAGACCGCGGTGTCGCCGTGCGGATGGTAGCGACCGATCACGGCACCGACCACGGTCGCGCTCTTGCGATACTTCGCGTCGGGTCGGAGATGCTGGTCGTGCAGCATCGCGTACAGGATGCGGCGCTGCACCGGCTTCAAGCCGTCGCGCACGTCGGGCAGCGCCCGCGACGTGATGACGCTGAGCGCGTAGTTCAGGTAGCGACGGCGCGCCTCGGCCTCGAGCGACGCATCGTGCGTGCCCGGCACTCCGCCCGATCCGCCTCCGGATGCGGGCGGTGCTCCGCCTCCGCTGTCGCCTCCGCCGCGTTGCTTGCGTGGTTTCGCTGACTTCTTGGCCATGAACGTCCCGACCGGCGCACCTTTACCCGAGTTCGAAAAAAGTTCCAGCTGCTCGCGCGGCGGGAGATCGTCAGAGGTGCTCGCCATGATGGCTCTCGCAGTATGAAAAGTGGGTCCGACATCGACGCCGTGATAACAGTGGCGTCTCGCGACCCATGGTCCGCAGACGTACTCGCCCGCGCAAGAAAAGGACCACCGTCTACCTCGGCCAGGGCGCGGCGCCCGCGAAGCGCAGCAGCGCGTGGCTCGTGCTCGTGCTCGGTGCGCTCGTCGTCGTGAACCTGTACGTGTTCGTCTGGGACAAGCAGACCGGCGTGCGCGCGATCCGCGAGCAAGCCGAGTCCGGCCACTCGCCGGCCATGGCGATCCCGTCCGCGCCGCTGCCGACGGTGGCCACGGCGAGCGCGGCGCCGGCGGCGAAGCCACCGATACCCTTGACCGGCGTCGTCGGCAAGTCCGATACGCTCGGCAAGCTCCTCAAGCGCAGCGGGCTCACTGCGGCCGAGGCCGACGAGATCATCCACGCGCTGTCGGGCGTGCTCGACTTCCGGGCGATCCGCGCGGGCGAGTCATACCGGCTCGAGCGCGGTGCGGACGGCCGCGTCACCCGGTTCGAGCTCGATGTGGCAAAGGGGCGCCACGTGCGCGCCGAGCGCAAGCCGTCGGGCGAGCTCGTCGGCGCGACCGACGGCGCGTAGCCGCGGTGATCCGGATCCCCTTGCCGACCCGGCGTTAACTGGTCATGCTTGATAGGTGGTCAAGCTCTTCGTCGGACTTCTCAAGGGCGCGGTCATCGGTGGTGGCCTCGGTTACGGCGCGTATGCTCTGTTCGACGGTGGCCAGAACTTCGCGAGCACGTGGCTCACGTACGGGTTAGTCGGTGTGCTCGTCGGCTTGCTCGTGGGCAAGCCGATCTGGAGCCTCATCCGCGACAAGAGCAGCACGACCGTGGTCGCGCTGCTCAAGGCCGCCTTCGGGTTCGGCGTCGGCTGCGGGCTGTATGCGCTGCTCGCGAAGGTGTGGAGCCCGTCGATCGATCTCAAGGTTGCCGGCGAGAACGTGTTCACGTGGTCGCCGACGGTCGGCGGCGCGATCGGCGCGGTCTACGGCGCGTTCGTCGAGCTCGACGACTCGATCGGCGACGACGGCGGCGGCAAGGCCAAGGACAAGGACAAGTCCGGCCCGGCCAAGAAGCTCCCCGCGAAGGCCGACAAGCCTGGCAAGTGAAACAGCCGGGCCGGGCCGCGTGACCTTCGCTAGTTAGCCGCCACCGGTCCGGGCACGCCGCCTGCTCGTACAGGTGGCATGCGCGACATCCGGCTGTTCATCGTTGCCCACCTCGCCCTGCTCGCGGTCGCGGTCGTCGGGTCGATCTAGACCGGTTTCGCCCGGATCTGACTACAGCTCGGCGTCGATCGCGATCCCCACGAGATCGCGCGACGCGTCGTAGCTGCCGGTCGCGATCGGACCGTCGCCGGCTTCGAACGGGTTGTCGTGGATCCAGTCGGTCGACGTGACCGTGCGCGCGATCGACCACTGGCGCGCCCAGCCGAGCGAGATCGTCGTGCCGCCCGCGCTGGTCTCGAGCCCGAGCGCAAGCGTGTGCCCCCCGAGATCGCCGAACGTCGGCGACAGCCGGTCCTCCGACGTGCCGGCGGTCGTGAACGCGTAGCCGGCGGTGAGCCAGAGATATCCCGACACCAGCTCGACGTCGACGGCCGCGCGCACGGCGCCCTGCGTGCGCGGTGCGAGCCGCGACGTGACGCTCGTCATGTCCGCGGATACGCCGGTCATGTCGATCACGCGCACGCCACCGAGCGCCCAGTGCTCGTCGGTCGACGGCATCATCCACAGATCGCCGCCGACCTCCGCGATCCAGCGCGATCCGAGCCAGCGCGCGCCGACGCGCGCGGTCACCGGCTCGCGCACGGTGATCGACGCCGCCGACGACAGGAGCTGCGTGCTGACCTCGCCGGACGTGCCGGTCGCGGCGGCGGTGCCGCTCGCGTGCGCGGCGCGCGCCCACCCGATCGACGCGCCGAGCTCGAGGCGCGTGTCGGGCGGTGCGACGAGCACGCCGGCGACGACGCCCGGCGAGAACGGATCGGCGGCGGTCATCGCGAGGTCGACGTCGTGGTTGGGATCGCCGACGCTCTCGCGGCCGTCGAAGCCGGCCCACACCCGGCGATCCTCCGCGATCGACACCCGCGACGCCGACGCCGACACGCCGAACGCGACGTCCTCGCCGATGCGGCGCGCCGCGCCGATCGCGATCGTGTCGCGCCGCAGCGAGCTCGAGATGCCGGCGTAGCGATACTCGAACCGGTTGCCGAGCTCCGACGCCGGAAAGTCGCCCGGCGACGCGAGCGCGCGGTCGCTCGCCGCCGACGTCATCGCGCCGGCCCCGACGATCCAGCCGCCGAGCGCCATCTCGGCCGAGATCAGCGGCAGCGTGCTCGAGCCGGCTTGATCGTGCGCGCGCGGCGCGTCGGAGATGTTCGGGTGAAAGCTGATGTTGTCGTCGACGACCGCGGCGCCGAGCTGCACGCGCGTCGTGTCGCGGCGGGCCATCGCCGCCGGGTTCACGAGCAGCGCGCCGCCGCCGTCGTCGCCGACCGTGTCGGTGCCGGCGCGCCCGACGTCGCGCGGCGAGCCGCTCTCGACGACCAGCCCGCCCGCGGTCGCCGGCGCAGCGGCGAGCGTCAGGATCGCGAGCGACCGGAGCACCCGCGGACTATACGCTCGCTGTCACTGGCACGCGCAGCACTTGGCGTGTGCGTCGTCGCACGTGTGCTTCGCGCTGTCGCATTTCTGCGCCGCCCAGCCGTCGCCGGCGAGCTGCACCGCGATGTCGCAGATCTTCTGAGCGTTGCCGCAGATCGCGTCGGCGAGCGTGCACGTATCGGTGCACGTCTGCGACGGCGCCGGGTGACACTTGTCGTCGGTCGTGCTCGAGACCGGCGTCGACATCGGGGTCGCGGTGATCGCCGTGCTCGCCGGCGGCTCGGCGAGCGCGAGCTTGGCCCGGGCGTCGTCGATCTGCTGCGCGAGCTGTTCGATCTGCGCGTGCGAATCGGGCGTGCGGCCGGGCTGCATCGGCGGCGCGCCGCCGGATTGCGCGGTGGAGTGCGACGACGCACACGCGGCGAGGCACGCGAGCACGAGCGCGAGCGCCCGCACTAACCGCCCTCGGCGGGCGCTGCGCTGCAGTTGCAGCACTTCTGCTTCGCTTCGCGACACGACGCCTTCGCGCTCGCGCACTTGCCCTGCGCGTATTCGTCGTCCTTGCCGAGCTCGTCGGCGATCTGGCAGATCGCCTCGGCGTTGTCGCAGATCGCGGTGCCGAGATCGCAGATATCGTTGCAGCGCGGCGGGACCTCGTGCGCTTCGGTGCAAACGCGGCGGATCTCGGGAACGTTGTGTCCCCGCCACTGAAAGACATCGCTCTGCGTCGGCTCCAGACCGATCTTGGCCTCGCGGCGCCAGTCGCGGATCTGCGTCCACAGGGCCGTGATCTCGTTCTCCTTCTGGAGCTTCCACGGAAAGTCGGGACCGCGCTCCGAGCCGCCACATGCCACGACCACCGCGATCGCCACGCCGAGCGCGATGCCTGCGATGCCCCTCACTGGTGTTCCACCAGCTGCTTCTGCAGCTCGACGTCGATCTGGTTCGAGCGATCGAACGCCTCGATCGCGGCGTGCTTCTCGTCGACGACGTGCGGATCGCCGGCGGGAAGCTTGCTCGCGCGCGCCTCGTGGATCTCGCCCTCCACCGTGTACAGATTCGCCACGAAGAAGCTCTTGCGCTGGCTGCCTGCGATGCCTTCCTGCACGACGTGCATCGCCTCGTCGAGGTCGCCCTGCCCGACCAGCAGCTTGCCGAGCAGCGCGCGCGCGTCGTTGCGCACGTCTTCGGCTTCGGGCGCGCCGGCCGGGAACTCGAGCGACAGGATCTCGCGCACCGACGCGGTCGCCGCCGCGACGTTGCCGTCGCTGATGTAGATCTTCGCCTTGTGGTGCAGGTTCTTCGCCTGCGACAGCGCGAGCATCAGCCGCTGATCGATGACGTCGGTCGGCTCGGCGACACGCGTCGTCGACTGCTGGGGCATCGGCGCGGGCTCGCGGTCCGCCGCACAGGCCGCGAGCATCGCGAGCGCGGCGAGCGCGATCGCGCCAAACACGATCGACACGTACTTCATGGTTTACCTCCGACGAGCCGCCGCTCGCGATACCCGTCGAGCCGATCGGCGAAGATCGTGTCGATGCGCGTCGCGGCATCGCCCGCGTGATCGCGCTGGATGCGGCCGACGAGCGGGTCGGCCGGCCGCGATCGCCAGCTCGCCGGCGTCGCGCGCACCTCGGGTGGAGGCGGCGCGACTTCCTCGGCGACGCGCGGCGCGCGCAGCCACAGCACGGCGAGCGCGGCCGCGGCGACGAGCGAGCTCGCGCCCGCGACCGCCCACGGCGCCCACCGCCGGCGCGGCAGCGTAACGATCGCGCCGGCGGTCGTCGCCGCACCGGCGCCGCCGACCGCCTGGCGCAGCGCGTCCTCGACCACGGCGCGCCGGCGCGCGACCGGCAGCTCGACCTCGCCGCTCGCCGCGCGGATCACGGTCGCGACCTCGACGAGCGCGCGATCGTCGGCGCTCATCGCCGCCGGCATGCGGCCGGCGAGCGTCTTGTCGACGAGCTCGGCGAACGTCTTCGCGTGCGCGCGCTCGGCGGCGCTGGGCTCGGCATCGGGCTCGGGCACCGGCCCGGCGAGATAGTCATCGTCGTTGCGGTCAGTCATCGCTGCCTCCGAACTGCTTGCGAAACGCGCGCACCGCGCGGAACAGGAGCACGTCGAACGTGCCGACCGTGATCGCGAGCCGCTGCGCGCACTCCTCGCGCGGCAGCTCCTGCACGAGCCGCAGCTCGATCGCGACGCGATAGCGCTCGGCGATCCGCGCGAGCGTGTCGTCGATGCGCGCGCGATGCGAGCGCCGCTCTTCGTCCGCGATCAGCTGCGCGTCGGCGTGCGATGCCGGATCGCTCTCGCTCGGCACCTCGTGCACCATCGCGTCGGCGAGCTTGCGCGAGCGCTTCGCCTGGCGATGCACGTCGTACACCTTGTGGATCGCGATCTGGCGCAGCCACGGATAGATCGACTTGCCCTGCCACGTGAACTGCCCGATCTTCTCGACCGCGGTCGCGAGCGTGTCGCGCAGCACCTCCTCGGCGCTCGCGGTGTCGCCGAGGCGCGGCAGGATCACCGAGCCGTACAGCGGCTGGGCGTAGCGTTCGAGCAAGGGGCGCATGGCGTCGAGGTGGCCGGCTTGGGCCTCCTCGACCAGGCGTTGCTCTTCGTCGAGCAGGGCGCCACTCCGATCGTCGGCGGGTTCGGAGGCCACGGACACTCCCTCAACGCGAGTCCTGGCCGGAGCTTACACGCCGCGGGTCGTCGTAACGGACCTCCAGCAACGACAGGCCGTGGGCCGGAGCGGTCACGCCCGCCCGTGTCCGGTCTCTGGACGCAAGGATCTCGGACACTTCGGACACCGGACGCCGCCCGGTCCCGCATTCGGACAAGGTGCCCACGATAATTCGGACCATGTGCCGCAGGAACGCATTGCCCCGGACATCGATCGCGAGCAGGTCCGGCTCGGGCCGCGTGAAGTCGATCGCATCGACGCGGCGCAGCGTGGTCTTGGCGGAGCAGCCGGCGGCGCGGAATGCGGCAAAGTCGTGCTCGCCGATCAGCGCGCGTGCCGCCTCGCGCATCGGCTCGAGCGCGAGCGGATCGGCGTGATGCCACGCGCGATCGCGCAAGAGCGGCGAGCGATCGGGCCGGGTCAGGATCGCGTAGCGGTAGTGCTTGCCGGTCGCCGAAAATCGCGGATGAAAGTCGTCCGGCACCTCGTCGGCCGCGCGCACCGCGACGAGATCGGGCAACAGCGAGTTGAGGCCGCGCCGGATGCCGTGCAGCGGGATCGCGCGCTCGGTCCGGAACGTCGCGATCTGCGCGAGCGCGTGCACGCCGGCGTCGGTGCGCGACGCACCGGTGACCTGCACGTCGTGTTGCAGCATCTGCGCGAGCGCCTCTTCGAGGTGCTGCTGCACGCTCGGGCCGTTGTCCTGGCGCTGCCAGCCCACGAGGTTCGTGCCGTCGTACTCGACGACGAGCCGGATGTGGCGCACGGCTAGAAGCTAACTCAGAAGCTCGCCTCGATGCCGATCGTCGCCGCGTTCTGGCCGTCGTGCGTGCTGTCGTGGAACAGCAGCGCGCCGTCGTAACGCAGGAACGCCCCGAGGTGCGGCACCGGCAAGCGCGCGCGCACCGCGAGGTCGAGCGCGGGACCGAGCTCGTCGCCGAGATGCAGGCCGATGCCGCCGCGCAGCTCGAGCCGGGCGCCGACGTGCCGGCCGACCGTGCCGAGCAGCGTGCCGGAGGCGCTGCCGCCGACGAGCCACAGCGACGCTTCGCCGCCGATCAGCGTGCGGCCGCCGACCTCGTAGCGCGCGGCGAGCGCGGCGAGATAGTCCGTGCTGCCGTGCTCGACCGCGAGGCCGGTCGCGAGCGCGAGCGACAGCCGGCGCACCGACCGCGCCGAGAAGCCCTCGGTCACGACGTCGGCCTCCGCGGGCTCGCCCGCGGCCTCGGGCGGCGGCGCCGCCGCGGCGGTGACCGTCTCGGTCTTCGGGCTGTAGCCGCCGGAGTCGGCGTCGCTCGTGACGCGCTTCTTCTTCCGCGTAACCGCGTCGTCGCCTTCGTCGTCGGCGCCGGTCTCGTCGGCGGCCTTGGCCTCGGCGGGCGGGGACGTCGGCCGCGCCGGCTGCGGCGGCGGGGTCGCGGTCGGCTGCGCCGGCGCCGGTGCGGGTGCCGGCTCGTGCGAGGCGTGCTCGCGGCCCGTGGACGGCGACGACTTCTTCGGCGACGGCGCCTTCGCGACCGGCTGCTCGGCGGCCTTGTCTTGGTCTTCGCCGGCGAGCTCGCGCCGGACGTGCTGCCAGCGCATGCCGGCAGGCACCGACACCGGCACCGACACCGTGTGCTTCACGCCGCCTGCGACGACGACCTCGTCGCCGACCGCGATCATCGACGTCGCCGGCGACACCAGGCCGTAGCGCATCGCGTGCGCCGCGATCGCGGGTGTCGAGCCGGCGGCGACGAGCTCGTCGAGCTTCATGCGCGCCCACCGCCGCGCGAGCGGACCGAGCGGCGTGGTCGCGCCGAGCGGAGGCTGCCCGACGGTGAACGCGGCGAGCGCGAGCACGTCGCCGCGCACCCGCGCGTTCGCGCGCTCGGCCTTCTTGACGCGCGCGACGACGAGCGCGGCCTGGCCGGCGCCGAGCCGCGGCGCCACGACCGGCTCGACGTCGCTCGCGACGAGCGCGCCCCACGTCACCGCGAGCGGCGCCGGCGGCGTGGCCGCGTCCGCGAGCACGTCGCGCGCCGCCGCGGCAAGATCGTCGCCGGGCACCGCGAACCGGATCGTGCCGCCGGTCGCGGCCGCGAGCCCTTCGAGCAAGCTCCGGTTCGGCGCCGGACCGACGCCGATCACGTGGAGCGGCGCACCGACCCGACGCGCGGCCGCGAGCGCAGCGCGATCGTCGGCGACCAGACCATCGCTGACGAGGACGACCGCGGCGCCGTCGGTGCGCAGGTGCTCGAGCACCCGCGTGAGATCGAACGCACCCGGCGCGTGCGGCCACGCGTCGTCGAGCTGCTTCTGCACGCGCTCCGGCGTACCGGGCGCGATGCGATCGCTGCCCGCGACCGCGACGTGTCCGCTCGCGGACACCGCGCCGAGCAGCGCGCGCACGAGCGGATGCTCGACGGCATCGGCATCGCCGCGCGTCGTCGCCGAGCGATCGAGCACGACCAGCAGGCTCGCGAGCGGCGGCGTGGCTGCCGCGGCGGCAGGCGCCGCGACGACGACCGCCGCGTAGCCACCGTCATCGTCCTGCTCGACCCAGCCTTCGGCCGGCACGCGCGCGCGCCACGTGACGATCGCGTCGTGATCGGACTTCGCGTCGACGAGCTTGTAGCGACCCAGGTCGCGCACGAGCTCGTGCGACGGCGACGCGACATCGTCGACCGCGTCGACGAATTCGATCGCGATCGCGGTCGCACCGCCCGCACCGGGCGCGCCGGTCGGCGTCACGCGCGACGCATCGGGCGCACGATCGGTGTCGGGCGAGCGACCGGTGCCGGTCGTCGGCCGGCCGCTCGCGACACCCGGCACGTAGCGCGGCGCGACGACGAGCGGCAGCACGAGCTGCCACGTGCCGCTCGCGTAGCGCGCGACCGTGTCGAAGCGCAGCGTCACCTTCACCGTGCCGTGCGCCGGGATCGCGGCCACGGTCTGCGTGAACACGTCCGGCCGATCCTCGTCGAGCAGGCCGGCGCCGAGGCCCGCGGCGACCGCGTCCTCGTAGCGGCGCTGCGCCTCCGCGCGCGGGGCGATCGACGCGTGAATCGTGCGGCCGCCGGTCTCGATCGCCATCGCCGACACCGCGGCGTCGGGCGGCAGCGGAAACACGTAGGTCGCCTCGGTCACGTGATCGCGGTCGTTGCGAAACGTCTGCGTGACGGTCGCCTCGACGATCGGCCCGCGCACGATGACCGCGACGTCGGAGTCGAGCATCGCGAGCGGCGCCGAAGGCTTCGAATACATGCCGAGATGGCGCGGCAGCGAGTTCGCGCGCGCGGCCGTCGCGCTCGCGGCGATCGCGATGGTCACGGCGAGCGCCGGGCGCAACATGGTTTGGATACGTTACACGCACGACCGGGCGACGCGGTCTACTTACCGCCAAGGCGCCCGTGAAGAAGAGGCGCCACAAGACCAGGGTCGGGCCCGATCCAGTTCCTCTGGCGGCTTGGCGTCTTCAGGCGCCGTGGCGGTAATTCCAGCTGCGGTCCGGCGTGCCGGCGCTCGTGGTCGAGCAACCACGCTTTCGTCGCCAGTCCGCCGCCATAGCCGGTCAGCGTGCCGTTCGCTCCGATCACGCGGTGGCACGGCACGATGATCGCGATCGGATTCCGGCCGTTCGCGGCGCCGACCGCCCGGCTCGCGGCCGGACGGCCGATCGCGCGCGCGAGCTCGCCGTAGCTGGAGGTCGCGCCGAACGGGATCGCGCACAGCGCGCGCCACACGCGCTGCTGGAAGCCGGTGCCGTGCGGCGCGAGCGGCAGGTCGAACGTGCGCCGCGTGCCGGCGAAGTATTCGTCGAGCTGCGTCGCGGCGCGCGCGAGCACGCGCGAGCTGCCGACCGGGACGTCGGGCGGCTCCGCGTTCGGCAGCCACAGCGCGACGAGCTCGTCGCCGCGGGCGTCGAGCCGGAGCGTGCCGAACGGAGCCGAGTAACATGCAGCGATCATCTTCATCGCGAGGTCCTTTCCGCGAGCTGAGTCCACAGATGCATCACGGCGTACGCGCGAAACGGCCGCCATGCCTCGGCACGCGCCTCCGCGGCTCGCGCGCCGGCCCGAGATGGAGGCGCCGTCGCTTCACCGCGGCGCGGGGGTGGTCGTAACGCCTTCTGAACGCCGAGGTCCGCGGCCGGAAACGCGTCGGGCACGTGCAGCGCGCGCATCGCGAGGTAATGCGCGGTCCACGGGCCGATGCCGGGCAGCGCGACGAGCCGCGCGACGAACGCGTCGAGCTCGTGCGGCGGTCCGTCGAGCCGGAGCTCGCGCGACGCGATCGCGTGCGCGAAGCGGTGGATCGCGTGCGCGCGTGCCGCCGGGATGCCGATGCCCGCGATCCGCGCCGGTCCCGCCGCGGCGACCTCGCCCGCCGTCGGAAACCGCGTCGCGAGCTCGCCGGGGCCGAGGCGCTCGCCGAGCTTCGCCGCGAACCGCCCGGCGAGCGTCGTCGCGGCGGCGACCGAAACCTGCTGCCCGAGCATCGCGCGGATCGACGCTTCGAACGGATCGATCGCGCCGGGCAAGCGGAGGCCCGGACGCGCGGCGACGAGCGGCGCGAGCCGGCGGTCCGCGCGCAGCACGCGCGCGACCGCGTCGGGATGCGCGTCGAGATCGAACATCCGACGCACGCGCGCGACGAGCGGCATCAGCACCGGCAGCAGCTGCGGCGCGACCGACAGCGCGAGCGCGGACCGTCCGCGCACCGGACGAACCGCGATCTCGCCGGTCTCGCCCGCGAGATAAACGATGCGCCGGTACTCGTCGTCGCCGACGTGCTCGACGCCCGGCACGGCGCGGCCGCGCAGGAACGCGAGCAGGCGCGGCCAGTCGTACGGCTCGCGGTAATCGAGGCGCAGATCGATCGATCCTGCGCGACGCTCCGCGCCGCTGCGCGGCCCGGCGAGGCCCGGCGTTGCCGGCGAGCCGCGATCACCGCGCCCGCGATCGCCGCGCAGCTTGCTCGGCGCACAGCCCATCCGCGCCGCGAACGCCGCGTTGAACCGGCGGATGCTCGCGAACCCGGACGCGAACGCGACCTGCGCGAGCGGCAGCTCGGTGTCGTGCAACAGCTGCTTCGCGAGCGCGACGCGCCGGCTCTGCGCGAGCTCGACCGGCGACACGCCGAGCCGCGCCGCGATCGCGCGCCGCAGGTGGCGCGCCGTGACGTCGAGCTCGGCCGCGAGCTCGTCGAGCGACCGCTCGTTCAAGCCACCTTCCGCGATGCGCGCGGTCGCCGCGTGCACGAGCGCGTCGATCGCGTCGACCGCCGCCGTCCGGCCACGCCGGCGGTCGGCCTCGGGCGGCGAGCTGCCGGGCGCGAGCTCCGGCCGGCAGCGGAAGCACGCGCGGAAGCCGGCGGTTTCGGCTTCGGCCGGCGTCGTGAAGAACGCGCAGCGCGTGCGGGCCGGCGTGCGCGCGGGACAGATCGGCCGGCAGTAGATGCCGGTCGTGCGCACGCCGACGAAGAACACGCCGTCGAACCGCGCGTCGCGGGCGACGAGTGCCTGGTAACACGCGGAATCGGTCGACACGCGATCGAGGTACCACGTGCGTCCGACCGTGGCTGGCCATTTCCGGACATCGCAGCAAGATCGATCTACTCGTCGGGCGGCGGCGGCGCGATGTTCGGCTCGGAGCCGACCGCGGTGACGGTGCGAGCAACGACGGCCGGGCGCTCGCGATGCGCGACGGCCACGAGCTGCTCGCGCGTCGCGGGATCGAGTGCCTGCCACTCTTCGGCGGTGAGCACGAACCCGGCGAGCGCCACGTCCCCGTTCATGCTCCCAGCTTCGATACCCGCGCGCATCGCGGCAAGTTTTCGGTGTGTGCGCTGTCGCTACATCGATCTACTTACATACGCATTTCGTGCTAGCTGTGAGCCGTGCCGCGCGACGTCACCGCCCGTTATGTCGATCCGCTCGCACACGTGTGGATCGCGGCGGCGCGTCGCATCGGCGTCGCGATCGCGCGCACGGCCGACGCGTATGCGGCGACGGATGGCCGCGGCACGCTCGCGATCGGCGAGGACCGCACGCTCGACGCGGACGACTCGCTCGCGCAGATGATCTTTCACGAGCTGTGTCATTCACTCGTCGAAGGACCGCAGTCGTTCGGGCTGCGCGACTGGGGCATGGAGCCTTCGGCTTCGGGCGGGCCCGACCACGACTGGCGCGAGCACGCGTGCCTGCGAACGCAATGGATCCTCGCCGGGCGGCATGGCTTGCGCGGCGTGTTCGCGCCGACGACCGAGTTCCGGGCGTTCTGGGATCGACTGGCCGGCGACGTGCTCGCCGAACGCGAAGATCGCTCCGTGCAAGCCGCGATCGCGGCGGTCCGGCGCGCGGACGAAGCGCCGTGGGCACCCGCGCTCGGGGAAGCGCTCGCGGCGAGCGCGCGGATCGCGCGCGAAGCGGCCGCCGCGGCACGCGACCCCGACCTGCTGTGGGCACGCGTGCTGCCGTCCCCGGCGCCGCACCCGACCCGCTTGCCGGCGCGCGCCGGCGACGGCGCGACGTGCGGCGTGTGCGCGTGGCGCTACGAGCAACGCGGCGCCGCGCGCTGCCGTCAGGCCGACGGCGCGAAGCTCGACGACACGTGGCCCGCGTGCGAGCGCTTCGAGCGCGCGCTCGACTGCCAGACCTGCGGCGCGTGCTGCCGTGCCGCGTATCACTCGGTCGAGGTGTCGCGCCGCGATCCGGTCGTCAAGAAGCACCCGGGCCTCGTGGTAGATCGCACGACCTATCTCGAGATCGCACGCGCCGGCGATCGCTGCGCCGCGCTCGCCGGCGGCATGTTCGAGTCCGAGCGCGCGACGCGCTTTCGCTGCACGATCTACGACGACCGTCCGAAGACGTGCCGCGACTTCACGCTCGGCTCCGCGCATTGCCTCACGGCGCGCCGCCGCGTCGGCCTGAGCCTGTAGAGAATTACCGCAAAGGCGCCAGGCAGACGCCGAAGCGCCAGGCAGACGCCGAAGCGCCAGGGCGCCTTGGCGTCTGCTGGCGCCTCGGCGGTAACTCTTGTCTTACTTGCCGCCCGGCGGCACGGTCGGCGGCTTCGGGCGCGCCGGCGGGATCTGCACGGTCGGCTGCGGCAGCGCGCGCTGTGCGAGCGCCGCGATGTCGACGCCGAGCATCTGCTTGAGCTGCTCGGCCGTGACCGCGGCCTTGACCGCGAAGTTCGAGCCGTTCGCCGCGAGCTCGCGATCGATCACGGTCAGCTTGTCGATCGGCATCTCGCCGACCGTCTGCATCATCGTGCTGACGAGGCCCTGCAGCTTCTGCGCGACGAAGATCTGGCGGGCGCTGTCGCCCGCCTTCGCCCACGTCTCGCCGAGCGAGCGGATCGCGGTCGCCGTCGCCTTGCCGTCCTCGACCAGCTTCGACGCCGCGCCGCGCGCCTGCTGCACCATCTGCGACTTGCGCGCCTCTGCGGGCTTCACCTTGTCGGCGATCAGCTGGAACCGCACTTGCGCGAGCCGCGCGCGCTGCACCTCGAGCTCGGCCGTCGCCTTCGCGAGCAGCGCTTGCACCTGGCCCTTCGACTCCGCGATCAGCGCGCCCTTGCGCGTCTGCGCTTCCGCGATCCGGCGCTGACCCTCGGCGCGCGCCGTCGCGATCTCGGCATCGACCTTCGCGATCTCCTGGTTCTGGAGGTTCTGCGCGGAATTCTCCGCCGCGAGCGCGTGGTTCTCGGCCTCCGCGATCCGCGACCTCTTCAAGAGCTCCGCGGTCTGTCGGCGGCCCATCGACGCGAGGTAGCCCTTGTCGTCGGTGACGTGCTGGATCTTCAGCGTGTCGAGCTCGAGGCCGAGCCGGCCGAGATCGTGATCCGCCTCGTGCACGAGCGCGCCGGCGAACTTCTCGCGATCCTGGTTGACCTCTTCCGGCGTCAGCGTCGACAGCACGCCGCGCAGGTTCGCCTCGAGCGTCTCGCGCGCGACCGCCATGATCTGCTCGCGCGACATGCCGAGGAAGCGCTCGACCGCGTTCGCGAGCTGCTCGGTCTTGCTCGAGACCTTCACGTTCGCGACGCCCTGCACGTTGAGCGGGATACCGCCCTTCGAGTACGCGCCCTGCACCTGCAGCTCGATCAGCATGTTCGTGAGCTCCATGCGATCGACCACTTCGATCAGCGGCACGCGGATCCCGCGCCCGCCTTGCACGACGCGATAGCCGATCGTGCGGTCCTCGTCTCCGAGGCGATGATGGCCGCCCGAGAAGATCAGCACCTCGTTCGGCGGACAGATGTAGATCATCCGCTTGAGGATGATGACGATGACGAGCAACGCGATGACGATCGCGATGACCGCGACTGCGGCGAGGTTCTGCATGGCTAGCTCCTTGCTCCCGTGCCGTTCGTCTGCGCGCCGGTGATCACCTGCGCGATGTCGACGCCGAGCGTCTTCTGCACCTGTTCGAGCAGCGCGGCCATCGTCGCCGGGTACGCGGCCGCGTACGCCGGGATGGTCTTGCCGTCGCCGCCGTCGATCAGGTTCACCTCGGCGACCTTGAGGCGACCGGCCGCCTGCGCGATGTCGCCGAAGATCGCGTCGAGGTGCTGCAACACGAACATGTCCATCGCGCGACCGCCGGAGTCGCGCCACGCGGCGGCGACCTCCGCGAGCGATGCGGCCATCGCCTCGCCGTCGGCCGCGATCTGCGCGGCCTGACCGGCCGCGAACAGCTCGCGCACCTGGGCCTCGACCTCGGCGGGGATCGTGACGTCGGCTTGCAAGCGGAGCTGCTCGAGCTCGCCGCGGATCTTCTGCAGCTCGAGCTCGGCTTCGGCGCGCGCCTGCTGGCCGGCCGCCTCGGCGCGCACGACCTCCGACGACGCGGCGGCCTCGACCTCCGCCTTGATCTGGCGCAGCTCGTTCTGCTTGCGCTGCACCGCGGCCTGCGCGTTCGTCATCGCGACCTCGCCGCGCGCGCGAGCCGCGGCTTCGGCCTGCTCGGCCTCGCGCGTCGCATCCGATTCCGCGACCTCGGCGGTGCGCAAGATCTCGGCGATGCGCTGGCGGCCGATGCTCTCGAGGTAGTTGCCGTCGTCGGTGACGTGCTGGATCTTCAAGACGTCGAGCTCGAGGCCGAGCTTCTCGAGATCGGGACCCGCGCTCTCCTCGAGGTGGTGCGCGAACTTCAAGCGGTCCTGGTTGAGCTCCTCGGGCGTCATCGTCGCGAGCACGCCGCGCAGGTGGCCCTCCAGCGTCTCCTTCGCGACGCGCGCGATCTCCATGCGATCCTTGCCGAGGAAACGCTCGATCGCGTTGCCGACGACGCGGCGATCGGTCGACACCTTGACGTTCGCGATCGCGTGCACGTTGAGCGGGATGCCGCCCTCGGAGTACGCGCCCTGCACCGCGATCGGCACCGAGATCAGCGACACGTCCATGCGACTCACGGTCTCGACGACCGGGATGCGCACGCCGCGACCGCCGAACACGACGCGATATCCGATGGTGCCGCCCTCCCCGCTCGAGTGCTTGCGACCGGAGAAGATCAGGATCTCGTTCGGGCGGCAGATCCGCAGCAGCGACCGGTAGACCATGATCAGGAACAGGACGCCGCATGCGCCGAGCGCACCATAGAGCTCGGCCATTTGCTGGTGACTCATCGCGAACCTCCCCTCGAAGGTGTCGAGGCTACACTTCGTGCTTGGCGACGAGCAACGACCCGCGCTCGCCTTCTGCGACGATCAACACGTGCGTGCCGGTCGCGAGCGTGCCGCCGTCGTCGACGACGTTCGCTACGAAGTCCTCGGTCCGGCCCTTGACGTCGACGCGCACCTTGCCGGGCTGCCCGGGCGCGACCGGCAGCACGAGCTGGCCGGTCGCGCCGACGAGCTCCTTCGCCGCGACCTGGCTCGACACCGTGCGCCGGCCGACCGCGCGCAGCACCGCGACCGCGAGCGCTCCGGACATCCAGCCGACGCCGAGCGCACCGACGATCGCGATCGTGTCGCTCTCGCCGAGCGCGACGAGCGCGTAGCCGACCGCCCCGCCGAACGCGAACAGGAAGATCCAGAACCGGAGCGACGTGACCGGCACCCAGCCCCACGCGAAGCCGCCGTGATCGCCGTGCGCGGAGTCTTGGCCACCGTGGTCGGTGTCCTTGCCGCCGAGCACGAGCGACGCGACGAGCAGCGTCGCACCGAACACCACGGCTCCCAGGAAGATATGCGTCACGCTGCCCTCACCTGATCGATGCCGTTACTGTGCTCATCGTTGCGCACGCGCGCAATGGCTGCGGAGCGTCATGACGCGCGTATCGCGAGATAATGCTTCGCGTAAACGATGCCGTAGATCGCCGCGGCCGCGAGCAGGAGCAAGAGCAGTGCCGCCCACTTCATGCGCGATCGCGGCAGCATGCGGCGGAGCAGCGACAGCTCGTGGGGATCGACCGGCGCGGTCGCCTGCGATGCAGGCGGCACGGGCGGCACGGGCGGCGCGGGCGCCGGCTCGTCGACCGGCACGATCGCACTCGAGCCGAGCGTGACGGTCTCGTCGGCGTCGAGCGGAACCGGCAGCGGCGTCGCGGCACGCGGCGGCGGCACGATCCGATCGATCGCGGCCGCCATCTCGATCGCCGACGCGAAGCGATCGTCGGGCGCCTTCGCGAGCGCACGCGCGACGATCGGCTCGAGCGCGCACGGCTCGCCGAGCAGGTCGGCCAGCGCCGGCGGCGCCTCGGTCAGGTGCTTCTTCACGATCGCGATCGGATCGGTGGCGACGAACGGCTTGCGGCCGGCGAGCATCTCGAACATCACGACGCCGCAGGCGTAGATGTCGACGCGCGCGTCGGCGGGCGCGCCGCGGCACTGCTCGGGCGCCATGTAGCTCGGCGTGCCGACCGCGATGCCGGCCGTGAGCTGCGCGTTCGACTCGCGCAGCCGCGCGAGCCCGAAGTCGAGGATCTGGACGTAGTCGCCGAGGCCCTCCTTCGTGCCGACCATGATGTTCGCCGGCTTGATGTCGCGGTGGACGATGCCGAGCGCGTGCGCGTGCGCGAGGCCGGCGAGGATCTGGCGCGCGATCCCGGCGGCGCGCCGCACCGGCAGATGCAGCTCCGACGCGATCAGCTCGTGCAGGCTCGTGCCGCGCACGAGCTCCATCACGAGATACGGGCGATCGTCGTGCACGCCGAAGTCGATGACCGACACGCAGTGCGGATGCGCGAGCTTGGCCATCAGCTCCGCCTCGCGCGCGAACCGCTCGCGCGCCGACAGCTCGCCGGGCAGGATCGCGTGCATCACCTTGATCGCGACCTCGCGGCCGAGCCCGACGCGCTCGCCGCGGTACACCGCGCCCATCGCCCCCTCGGCCAACCGCGCCTCGACGCGATATCGGCCATCGAGCACGACGCCGCTGAGGTCGTGGCTGTCGTGCATGAAGAGAAGAATTACCGCCAAGGCGCCGCAGACGCCAAGCAGGACGCCAGACAGAAACACGGTTTCTGCTTGGCGTCTTCCTTGGCGTCTGCGGCGTCTTGGCGGTAACTCTTACTCTACGTGGATGCGGTCGACGAGCGGCTCGCGCAGGTGTCGGCGGTGCTCGTCGACGAGCGCATCCTGCGCCGCGTGATCAAGCTGCACCGCCATCTGCGCGGGGTCGGGTTGCAAGTACCGCACGCCGAGGTGTACGCGCTGCCCCGCGCAGATCTCGCCGAGCTGGTGTCGCAGCACGAGCTGCACGTCGATCTGGCGCGGCTGCCCGACCGCGTGATCGCGCTGGCGGGCTCGCGCGAGGCGCTCGCGGCCGAGCGGCCCGACGCCGAGCTGCGCGCGTGGCGCGCGATCTTCCACGCGCGCGTGCACGAAGCGTTCGAGCACTTGCTCGCGAACGGCACGCTCACGCCGGCCGCGATCCGCGAGCGCATCGCGCGCATCGGCCAGACCGAGTTCGACGAGATCCGGTTCGTGCTGCGCCAGGCCGACCTGCTGCTGCCGCCGCACGGCGACACCGCGACGTACGTCGAGTTCGTCGCGCTGTACCTCGAGCTCAAGCAGTTCGCACCCGACGCGCTCGCGAAGACGTTCCCGGCGCTGCACGACGCGACCCACGTCGACGCCGCGATCGCGCTCGACCTCGACCCGCGCGCGATCCTCCACGCCGCGCGCCCGCCCGGCGCGCCGGAAGCACCGCCGATCGCGGGGGCCGAGCCGATCGCGCCGTCCGCCGCGTATCCCGCCGACGCCGCCGCGGCGGCCGCGGCGACGACGCTCGCGACGCGGCTCGCGACCGCGCTCGGCGCCGCCGCCCCCGAGCCGGCGTGGATCGCCGCGCTCGAGCCGCTCGCCGCACGCGCTGCTTGCGAGCGCCCGCGGCGGTTCACCGCCGACGTCCGGATGTGGCGCGATCTCGACGCCGCGTGCGAGGTGTTCGAGCGCGAGGTGCGAGTCGTCGACGTCGTCGGCTGGGCGCTGTCGCTCGGGCGACGGCCGATCCTGCGCGCGCTGCCGGCGACGCGCGAGGTGCGCGTCGCGAAGCACCTGCGCGCCGCCGCAGGCAAGCTCGGCGCGGGCGTCGCGCTCGCACCGGCCGATCGCGACCGACTCGCGGCGCTGCTGCACGAGCTGGTCGCGCGCGCCGAAGATCGCGTGCGCGGCGCGCTGCGCGGCGAGCTGGAGGCCGCGCTCGACGAGGTCGGCCTGCGCCCGCGCGACGTGCCGGAACGCGTCGCGAAGCACAAGCTCGTCGACGAGCTGCTCGATCACGCCGCACGCGTCGGCCACCTGTCGATCGGCAACCTGCGCGACGCGCTGTCGCACAACCAGCTCAAGATGAGCGACCTCCAGCTCGCGCAGCTGTGGCGCGGCGACGCGCTGCTGCGCTGCGACCGCCGGCTCGCGCGCTCGCTCGACGGCGTGTACCGCCGCGGCGAGGTCTACCTGCGCGTGCTGCAGAAGCTGTCGTCGATCCTGTTCGGCACGCGCATCGGGCGCCTGCTCAGCTTGTACCTGCTGTTGCCGGTGCTCGGCTCGTTCGTCGCGGTCGAGGGCGTGCAGCACCTGATCGGGCCGCTCGCCGACATCGCGTTCGGGGTCGAGCCGCGGATCGCGAGCTTGCCGGTGTTCGCCGCGGTCGCCGGGTTTCTGTTCTTGCTGCTCCACGTGCCGCCGTTCCGGCACGCGATCGGCTACGCGCTGCGCGTGCTCGGCCGCGTGATCCGGTTCGTGCTGTACGACGCGCCGAAAGCGCTGTGGAACACGCGCGCCGTGCGCCGGCTGCGCGAGAGCCGGTTCGGCCGCCTCGTGCTCGCGCCCGCGATCCCCGCGGCGATCATCGCGCCGATCATCGGCGGCCGTTTCGGCTGGCCGGTCGCGGCCGCCGTGTTCGTCGTCGCCGAGATCGTCGTCAACTCGCGCGCCGGCCGCCGCGTCGAGGAGATCGTCGCCGACTGGCTCGTGCGCTCGGGCCGCCACCTCGTGCGCCGCATCGTGCCCGGGCTCGTCAAGTACATCCTGCAGATCTTCGCCGAGCTCGTCGAGCTGTTCGACCGCTCGATCTACCGCGTCGACGACTGGCTGCGCGCGAAGTCCGGGCAGCGGACGATCACGTTGGTGCTCAAAGCGATCGTCACGCCGATCTGGCGGTTCGTGACGTACTTCTTGCGCCTGTACATCAACCTGTTCGTCGAGCCAGTCGTCAACCCGGTCAAGCACTTCCCGGTGGTCACCGTCGCCGCGAAGGTGATGGTGCCGTTCGATCGGCCGGCGTTCCGCGCGATCCATCACGCGCTCGGCGGCGGCGCGCTCGCCGGCGGCGCCGCGACGTTCACCGTGTTCGTGATCCCCGGCCTCGCCGGCTTTCTCGTGTGGGAGCTCAAGGAGAACTGGAAGCTCTACGCCGCGACGCGGCCGGCGCGTCTGCGCCAGGTCGCGATCGGCCACCACGGCGAGTCGATGGTCGGGCTCATGAAGCCGGGCTTTCACTCCGGCACGATCCCGAAGCTGTTCGGCAAGCTGCGCCGCGCCGCGTGGAAGGGCGACGAGCGCGCCGTCGGCAAGCACCGCGCCGCGCTGCACGAGGTCGAGGAGGCGATCGATCGCTTCGCCGACCGCGAGCTCGTCGCGCTGTTCCGCGAGGCGCCGGCGCTGCGCGCGTTTCCGCTCGACGTGCACGACGTCGCGATCGCGTCGAATCGCGTCGCGATCGCGCTCGCGTGCTCCGCGTACGACGATGCTCCGTGCGTGATCGCGTTCGAGGAGCAGAGCGGCTGGCTGCTCGCGAACATCCGCCAGGTCGGCTGGCTCGCGCGCGTGCCGGGGACTCGCCGCATCGCGATCGAGAATGCGTTCGCCGGGTTCTACCAGCTCGCCGGCGTGGATCTGGTTCGCGAGCAGCTCGCGGCGGTGCTCGCCGGCTGCAGCTACGACGTGTCGCGAGAAGGGCTCGTCGCGTGGCCCGGCGCCGGCTACGCGACCGAGGTCGTCTACGACCTCCACGCGCGCGACCCGATGCCGGTCGTACGCGGCCCGGAGCCGGCGGCGCCGCTGCCCGAGCTCGCCGGCGCGCACGCGCGATTCGGCCGCGAGCCGATCCGCTGGGTCGACTGGGTGCGCGCGTCGGACCGCGAGGATCCGCCACGCATCGCGACGGGGCCGTCGCTGCTACCCGACCTGCCGGGTCACAGGTAAAACGCGGCGAGCGCGAACTTGTTGCTCGTCGTGTCGAGCACCTCGTAGGTGTCGCGCGCGCGGGGCGTCGGCAGCATGCCGCGCGGCGACGTGATGCGCGACGTCTCGGTGATGACGAAGTAGCGCCGGCCGAGTGGCGCGCGCGTGCGATCCGCGAGGTACTTGTTCCACTCCACGTTGTTGGTGTTCGGAAACGACGTCTTCATCTCGGGCAGGTAGCCCCAGATCTCTTCCTGCGACCAGAAGTTCTCGCCGCGCCAGTACAGCTGCCACGCGAGCAGCTTGTCGGCGTCGACGACGCGCACCGGCACCCGATCGCGCACGACCTTCGCATCCTTGCCGCGCGCGATCAGCGGCTCGAGCTTCTTGCGCTCGCCGGGCGCGAACGTGACCTCGACCGAGTGCGAGCCGATCGCCGTGACCGCGCCGACGAGCGCGACCTCCTGCTCGACGATGCGATCGTCCTCGGCCTTGCGCTCCTGCACGGTGATCGTCATCGGCTGACCGATCTGCAGCGTGTCGGGGACGAACGTGTCGAACGTCCACTTGTCGGCGACGTCGTGCCAGTCGTCGTAGAGCTGGCCGAAGCCGAAGTACGCGAGCTTCTCGCCGTAGATCGTGCGGTCGCGATAGTACGTGCGCATCGCGTCGCCCATGCCCCAGTGCGTGCCCGCGATCGGCATGTAGACCTGGAGACACCACACGGCGATCGCGAGCCCGGCCACGCCGATCGCGGCGACGCCGATGCGCCGCCACTTCGTCGCGGCGATCGCGAGCGCGAGCACGGCCACCCCCGCCAGCACGAGGAAGCCATCGGACGGATCGACCGACCACGGGTCGCCCGACGGCCACGGCCGGTCGTAGCGATACACGAACATCTCGATCCAGCGCTCGGGCTCCCACGCCAGATCGCGCGCGACGAGCAGCACGATGCCGATGCCGAGCGCGGCGAACAGCGGGTGCAGCCGCTCGCGGCCGGCGGCGATGTCGTCGAGCAGGAACGCGACGAGGATCCCGAACGCGGGCACGATCGGCAGGATGTAGTGATGGAACTTCGTCTGCACGAGGCAGAAGAACGCGGTGCCGACGACGGCCCACAGCCCGACGACGAACCGCACGCGGCCTTCACGGGTGTCGCGCCGCGCGCGCACGAACGCGACCGCGAGCGCCGGCGGCAGCAGCGCGGCCCACAGCCACATGCCATGGCCGACCTGCGACGTGTAGTACTCGAACGTGCCGGGCGAGTTGTCGACGCCGACCGCCGCGCGATCGAGGATGTGCATCATCAGGTACTCGTCGACGAAGCGGATGCCATCCTTCATGTACATCGCGAGGTGCCACGGCAGCGACGTCGCGACCATCAGGCACACGCCGCGCTTGAGCTCGAACGCTCCGTCGTAGAGCGCGCGCCACTTGTTGCACGTCACGACGTACGCGATGCCGACGCCGCCGACGACGGCGAGCCCGGGCGGCCCTTTCGCGAGCACGCCGATGCCGAGCAACGAGTAGCAGCCGAGCAGGTAGAGCTGGCGCATCGACACGAGCGGCGCGAGCCCGAACAGCCGCACGGCCCACGCGTGGCGATCGAGGCCGAGCACGCGGAGAAGCCAGCGCACCCAGCCGCCCCACAGCGGCAGCAGCAACAGCACCATCATCACCGGCAGCCACAGCGCCGGCGGGATCGGTCCGCGCACGAACGCCGGCGAGATCGAGAAGTACACGGCGTAATACAGCGCCTGCCACAGCACGAAGCCGCCGACGAGCGCGAGCACGACGTGACGGGTGTCGACCGTGACGACGCGGTTCGCGATGCGGAACGCGCCGAGGCGCGTCGGCGGGCGATCGCCGTCCTCCATCGCGAGGACGAACAGCGCGAGCGCGCCGATCACGGTCGCGCACAGCGGCATGTCCGGAATGCCCTGCCGCGAGATCAGCGCGAACATCGGCGCCGAGCCGACGACGAGCAGCGCGAGCCACGCGAGCCGCCGCGACACGAGCCGAGCCAGCATCCACCACATCAACGTCAGCCCGAAGATCGCGGACAGCACGAACGGCAGCCGGATCGCGACGAGCGTGCGCGCGGTCGACACGAGCTCGCCGGAGTAGCCGCCGTCGGCCGCGAGCCCCATCGCGCGCAGCCCGGCCGCCATCATCCAGAACGTCAGCACGGGTTTGCTGCGAAATCCCTCGTTCTCGTTGTGATCGCCGGTCGTCGCGCCGGGCCACTCGAGGTGCACGAGGTCGTGGTCCTGCAGCATCATCCGCCCGACCTCGCCGTAGTGGGTCTCCCACGGATCGACCAGCGAGTAGCTCCAGATGCCGGGCACGAGCACCGCGGCGGACACGAGCACGACGACCGCGAGCTCGAATCCGAGCGGCCTGGCGCGCACGTCTGCCATCGCTCGCGAACCTACCATCACGACGCGGCGGGCGCTCGTCGCCGGGCGATCGCGAAATACACGACCGCGCCGAGCGCGGTCGACGCCGCGCCGAGCACCGTGATCGCGGGCGACACGATCGCGCTGTCGACGAGCAACGCGAACGCGAGCGCGACGAACGCGACCGGCACGATCGGATAACCCGGCACGCGGAACGAGCGCGGTGCGTCGGGACTTCGCCGGCGCAGCAGCAGCACGGTGCCGGCGTTGAGCCCGTAGAACAGCCACGACACGATCACGACCGCGTCGGTCAGATCGTCGAAGCCGCCGAGCAGCGTGTACACGCATGCGATCGCGCCTTGCACGACCACCGCGACGACCGGGACGTGCGAGCGCGCGCCGAGCCGGGCGAGGCCGCGCGGCGCGAGGCCATCGGCCGCGACCGCGTACGGCACGCGCGCACCGGTCAGCATCGACCCGTGCATCGCGGAGATCGCGGAGATCGCCATCGCGGCAGCGAGCACGAGCTGCGCGGCCGGTCCGAGAAACTCGGTCGCGGCGCGCTGCGCGACCGACGTCGCGCCCGGCGACACGACGTCGGCGAACGGCAGCGCGTAGAAGTAGCCGACGTTGACGAGCGCGTAGATCGCGAGCACGCCGAGCATGCCGCGTACCGTCGCGCGCGGCACCGTGCGGCTGCCGTCGCGCACCTCGCCCGCGGCCATCGGCAGGTTGTTCCAGCCGTCGTACGCCCACAGCGCGGCGATCACCATCGCGCCGAACGCGGCGATCCCGGGGAAGCCGCGCCCGGTGTCGGCGATGCGCGCCCAGCTGCCCGCGCGCGACAGGCCGAGCGCGCCGATCGCGAGCCCGGCGATCAGCGCGACCTTGAGCGCGGTCAGCGCGGTCTGCACGCCGCCGCCCGCGCGCACGCTCGAGCAGTTGATCGCGGTGAACACGACGACGAGCGCGAGCGCGATCGGCTTCTCGCCGAACGGCAGCGCGTCGCCGAGGAACGTCGCGGTGCCGACCGCGTACGCCGCGATCGATCCCGGCGTGCCGATCCAGAACCGGTTCCACGCGTACAGGTAAGCGACGCCCGAGCCGTAGCCCTCGCGCAGGTAGACGTACTCGCCTCCGGCGCGCGGGAACAACCCGCCGAGCTCGGCATACGCGAGCGCGCCGGTGAACGACAACAGGCCCGCCGCGCCCCACGCCGCGAGCACCCACACCGCGGAGCCGCCGGTCTTCGCCATCACCGACGTCTTCAGGAACACGCCGGTGCCGATGATCGTGCCGACGACGATCGACGCGGCGGCCCACGGGCCGAGACCGCGGATCAGCCCTTCGTTCGGGCGATCCACGCACGCACGCGCTGTTCGAGCACCGGCAGCGTGACGGCGCCGGCGCCGAGCACGACCTCGTGAAATGCCTTGAGGTCGAACTTCGCGCCGAGCGCGGCTTCGGCCTCGGCGCGAAGGCGCAGGATCTCGAGCTGGCCGACCTTGTAGCCGAGCGCCTGACCCGGCCAGCCGATGTAGCGATCGACCTCGTTCGAGATGTTGATGTCGGTGAGCGCGGTGTGCAGGCGCATGAAGTCCTCGGCCTGCGCGCGCGTCCAGCCGAGCGAGTGGATGCCGGTGTCGACGACGAGCCGCGACGCGCGCCACGCGTCGTAGCTCGCCGCGCCGAGGCGATCGAGATCGCTCGTGTACAGGCCCATCTGATCGGCGAGCCGCTCGGTGTACAGCGCCCAGCCCTCGACGAACGCGGTCGAGCCGTCGAGCTTGCGGAACGCGGGCAGCGCCCCGAGCTCCTGCGCGATCGCGATCTGCAGGTGACGGCCGGGGATCGACTCGTGCCAGGTCAGCGCTTCGAGCTCGAAGCGCGGCCGGGTCTCGGGCTTGTACGTGTTGACGAAGTACTCGCCCGGCTTCGAGCCGTCGTAGTGCGGCTGGCGGTAGTACGCGATCGTCGAGTACGGCGCCTCGTAGTCGGGAATCTCGCGCATCACGCAATCGGCCTTCGGCAGCACCGAGAAGTACGCCGGGATCGCCGCCTTCGCGCGGGCGAGCGCGTGCTGCGCGGCGTCGAGGATCTGTTCGCGCGACTCGAAGTACAGCGAGTGATCGTCGCGCAGCTTCGCGATCGTCGATGCGAGATCGCGCGTGCCGAGCACGCGGCCGCCGAGCTCGACGAGCCGCGCATCGGTCTTGCCGATCTCGGCGAGCCCGAGCGCGTGCAGCTCCTGCGGCGACATCGCGAGCCCGACGTGGTTGACGATCGTCGCGCGATAGCACGCGTCGCCGTCGGGGAGCGCGGCCAGGCCCTCGTTCTCGCCGCGCGCCTTCGGCAGGACCTTCGACACGAGAAACTCGCGCTGGCGCGCGAGCGCGGGTCGGATCTCGAGGTCGACGACGGTGCCGAGCTCGGCCGCCAGGCTCGGCTGCGCCTTCGCCCAGCTCGGGTTCGCCATCGCCCACTCGGCGGTCGGCTTGTCGAGCTCGACGCTCAGCTGCTCGATCGCACGCCGCACCTTCTCCTTCGACGACACGCGACCATCGGCGAGCCCGACCGCCAGGTTCGCGATCGTGTCGTCGACGAGCTTCGCGCCCTGATGCATGCGCGCGATCAAGTTGTGCGCGTCGCGCGGCGTCTTCACGAGGTGCGACTCGACGAGGTAGCTGAGCTCGCCGAGCACGCTCGAGCCACCCGAGTCGACGAGCCACTCGTGAAACTTGCAGACGTCGAGCCCGGCCTCGGCGTCGAGCCGGCCGGCGAGCAGCGCGAGCGTGACCCGATCGGTCTCGCCGAGCTTCGCGCCGTCGACGCGGTGCACGCGCGCGCGCAGCTCGTCGCGCTCGTGCTGGTAGCGCGCGATCGCCGCGGCGTCGCGCGGCGCGAGCTGGTCGTCGTAGCGATGGTCGCCGAGCGTGGTCGCCCAGGTCGGCGTCCACCGCATCATCAGCTCCCAGTGCTCGGCGACGACCGCGCGCAGCGCGGGGTCGTCGATGCCGGCGACCGCGTCGGCGGCGAGCGGCGAAGGTTCGGGCGTCGTCGTGGCGTGCATGGTGTCCTTCGGCCCGGTGCAGGCGACCACCGCGATCGCCGTCCACGCGAGCATCCGCATGCGCGAGTTCTAGCACTCCTGTGTCAGGTGATCGCCGGCTGCGACCTGCGCTGCGCGGGTGAATCGCAACGTGCGCCGCGGTTCACCTCGCGACGCTTGGTCTCGCTCGGCGCTTACCTGCCACAGGGGTGCTGGCGTACTCTGCGCGCGTGGACGTCCATCTGTTCGACGGGACGTACGAGCTATTCCGGGCGTGGTTCGGCGCGCCGCCGGCGCAGCACGATGGCCGCGAGGTCGGCGCGACGCGCGCGTACCTGCGCTCGCTCGCCGGCTTGCTCCGGACCGGCCAGGTCACGCACGGCGGCGTCGCGTTCGATCACGTGATCGAGTCGTTTCGCAACGATCTGTTCGCCGACTACAAGACCGGCGAAGGGCTCGATCCCGCGCTCGTCGCGCAGTTTCCGCTCGCCGAACGTGCGGCCGCGGCGCTCGGCCTCGTCGCGTGGCCGATGATCGAGTTCGAGGCCGACGACGCGATCGCGACCGCGGCGGCGCGCCTCGCGGCCGACCCGCGCGTGACGACCGTGCGCATCGCCGCGGTCGACAAGGATCTGTGCCAGTGCGTGATCGGCACGCGGGTCGTCGAGTGGGATCGCTGGAAGAACGTCACGCTCGACGAGCCCGGCGTGATCGCGAAGCACGGCGTGGCGCCCGAGTCGATCCCGGATCTGCTCGCGCTCGTCGGCGACACCGCGGACGGCATCCCCGGGCTCCCCGGATGGGGCAAGGCCTCGGCCGGCAAGTTGCTCGCGACGTGGCGCCACCTCGACGCGATCCCCGACGATCCCGCGCGCTGGAACGTCGCCGTGCGCGGCGCCGAGCGGCTCGCCGCCGCGCTGCGCGAGCACCGCGAGGACGCCGTGCTCTACCGCACGCTCGCCACGCTGCGCCGCGATTGCCCGATCGTCTGCGACGCCGACGCGCTCGCGTGGCGCGGCCCGGACCGGCCGGCGCTCGCGGCGCTGTGTTCCGAGCTCGGGCTGTCCGCAGACGCGGTCCGACTGTGACCGGCGCCCGAGGTCCGTCGTCCGACGCCTATCGGCTGATCACGATCGATGCGGTCGTCTTCTGCGCCGGGAACGTCAACGTCGCGATCACCTTCGCGGCGCACGCGCGCACTCGTTCGCTGCTGCCCGGCGTCGTCACGGTCGCGGTGCCGTCGCCCGCGATCTCGACGTGCACCTTCAGCAGCGTCATGTCCGCATCCATGCAGCCGTGCAGCTCGCCCGCCTTGGTCTGCAGGATCTGATCGACGCGCGGCGGTCCACCCGGGCCGCCCTGCGCGATCGCGCCTTCTTCGCGCGGCGTCGGCCCTCGGGTCGGGCTCGGCGCCGCCGGCTCGAGATCCGGCGGAGGCGGTGCCGGCGCCGCGGGGGGGCGCGGCACCCGGATCGGCGTCGGCCGTGGCGGCGATGACGCGGTCACCGGTGCCGGTGGCGCAGGGGTCGCCGGCGCGGTCGCGACCGTATCGGCCGCGCTGCGCTCCGCCGGCCGCCCGGCCGAGGTCATGTCCTGGATCACCACGCTTGCATTGCCTTGATTGCGCGGGAGCTTCCACGCGATCGATTCGGAGACCTTCTGCCGCTTGCCCGGCCCGAGCTGCCAGTGCGCGAGGTTGTGGGTGAGCTCGATCGTCACCCGCCCGTCGTCTCCGGTCTCGACCAGATCGTCTTCGGCGAGGGTCTGCCCCACGGTGACGGGCTTGCCCGCGAGCGTGACTTGCCCCGAAACCTCGAGCACTTTCCCGGCCCCGGCGGTCGGCGCCGACGCGGGCGGCGCCGCGGCCGACCCGGCCTGAGGTGCCGGCGCCGGCTGCTGGTCCGACGACTTGCACCCCACTCCCACCCCGGCGAGAACCACGAGCAGCACGACGCGAATCATCGCCGCGACTATACGTGATGCTGGACGCATCGCACGAGTTGGACGCTGATAGCAGGTCCCGGCTTGGCTCGTCCCCGGCCACCCGGCATGCTCGGCGCGATGAGGGTGATGTACGTGCCCGCGATCGTGCTCGCGGGGTGTGGTGCGTCGCAGCGCCCGGCTGTCGCGAACGAGGGCACGATCGCCGGGCTTGCCCGCGACCACGACACCGGCGATCCGATCGCGAAGGCCGAGATCCGGATCCGGGGCGCTGGCGAGATCGCGATCGCGCGCGCCGCGACCACCGACCGCGCCGGGCTGTACGAGGCGCCGCACCTGCGGCCTGGCCGCTACACGGTGACCGCGAGCTTCGCGGGGCAACCGATCGAGGTCGACGACATCACCGTGCGGGCCGGGAACATCGCGGTCGTCGACCTGACGTTCACGCTCGGCCGGCCCGACCCGCAGTACACCGTGTTCTCCGATCCGAAATCCGGCGCGATCTCGAGGTTTCGCTCCCCGCACGTCGCGGCCGAGGCCGCGATCATCGAAGGCTCGGTGGCCGACTCCGCGACGCGCGCGCCGGTCGTGGGCGCGGCGGTCACCGCGACCGGCCCGGGCGGCGGCGCGGGCTCGTCGACGGTGGAGACCATCACCGACGATCTCGGCCACTATCGCTTCGAGCTCGTCCCGCCGGGCGCGTACACGGTCAGCGCGTATTACTCGATCGGCGGTCGCGGTCAGATCGAGGTGCGCCGCGGCGGCATCGAGGTCGATGGCGGCGGCGGCGTGATCGTCCCGCTGTGGGTCGAGCTCGAGAAGCCGTAGCTCTCAGCTGAACCAGTAGCGCACGCCGATCGAGAAGTCGTAGTCGAGGCCGAGCGAGTGATTCGTGTAGTCGTGGAAGAAGTCGAGCGTGGGCGCCAGCTCGATGAAGACGTCGAGCGGCACGTTGTTGAAGTCGAAGTCGATGCCGATCGGCATGCGGACGCCGAACGTCGTCGCGTCCATGCAGTTCGTGCCGTTCGGGTTGCACGCATAGCCGAAGTCCCAGAACCGCGCGCCGACGCCGATGTAGAACGGCAGCTCGAACGCGTCCGGTCGCGCCAGCACCTTCGGGTGCCACAGGTAGTCGGCGTAGATGTGCAGGCCGCCGGCATTGCCGTACGGGCCGTAGTAGCGGTCGCCGATCCCGAAATCGATCGCCTGGTTCGAATTCACGAACAGCTTGCCGGTGATCCCGACGAGATCGCCGAGCTCGAGGCCGAGGCCGAACTTCTTGTTCGCCTCGAAGTCACTCGGGCCGAACCCCGTCGGATGTGGCCGCCCTTGCGCGTACGCCGACGCGGAAGCGAGCACGATCGCGAGCACGACTAGGCAGGTCTTCATGCCGGTAGCGTAGACCGGTTTCGTGTCACAATGGATCCGTGCGCGCATGGGGCTCGCTGCTCGTCTTGACGGCGAGCACCGCCTGTGGTTCCGGACCCGCCGCGCCGATGGCGGCGGCGCCGACCGCACCGGCGGAGACCCACGTCGTGACGATGAAGGCCGCGATCGTCGTGCCGCCGCCCGATGCCGCGCTGCCCGAGGCGCCCGAGCCGCCGAAGCTGTCGTGCGCGCCCGGCACGTCGGCGATGGCAGCGCCCGCGCCCGAGCCGACGTGGTTCTGCGGCCGCGCCGACGGCACGCGCCACGGCCCGTTCGTCACGCTGTTCCCCGACAACACGACCGCGATCCTCGGGGCGTATCGCGACGGCAAGCTCGATGGCACGTGGCAGCGCTACTACCCGGGCGGCACGCTCGCCGAGGAAGGCACGTTCGCGGCCGGGCTGAAGGACGGCCACTGGCGCCAGCTCGGCCCGACCGGCCAGCTGCTCGGCGAGTACGACATGAAGGCCGGCACCGGCACCGAGCGCTACTGGTTCGAGGACGGCAAGCTGTACCGCGAACGCCAGCTGCGCGCCGGCGTCCCGAACGGCCAGCTCAAGCTGTTCGATCGCGACGGCAACCTCGTCGTGGTGGCCAAGTTTCTCGCCGGCCGCTACGACGGCGCGCACCTGGTCGGCGGCAAGAACACGCTGCGCATCGAGGAGGAGTTCAAGAACGGCGTGCGCCGCAACGCCCGCCAGATCTGGCAGTTCTGGGAGCTGCTCGTCGACGAGAACTACGACCTGCGGGGCAAGCTCGACGGCGCGTTCACGCTGTGGCGCGACAGCGTGAAGAAGATCCCGCGCGTGACCGGCACGTACGATCACGGCAAGCGCACCGGCACGTGGTCGTGGTTCGATCGCGCGAACAACAAGGAGCGCGAAGGCGACTACACCGACGGCAAGAAGACCGGCGCGTGGTTCGAATGGTTCGAGAACAAGCTCGTGTTCTCCGGCAGCTACACCGACGGCAAGCCCGACGGCGACTTCGTGTTCTACGACAAGTCCGGCAACGAGCTCGGCCGGTTCACGATGGCCGACGGCACCGGCGTGATGCAGACGTTCTATCCGAACCACAAGCCGTCGACGAGGACGTACTTCTACAAGGGCGAGATGGCCGGGCTCTACCAGGAGCTGACGTTCAAGCTGCCGCAGAAGGTCGTCGTCGAGGGCCACTACTCGAGCGATCGCAAGCACGGCTCGTGGAAGGAGTGGACCGACAACGGCGACCTGACGCTCGAAGAGCGCTACCGGCGCGGTCGCCTCGACGGTGCGTTCAAGAAGTACGACGCCGGCAAGCTGCTGGTCGAGGCGACGTACAAGGACGGCAAGGTCGAGGGCGCGTACACCGAGTATCGCAACGGCAAGCCCGCGCTCACCGGCCAGTACACGGCCGATCGCAAGACCGGTACGTGGACCTCCTACGACGAGGGCGGAGCGGTCGTGCTCACGGCCACCTACAAGGACGGCGTGCTCGACGGCCCGTGGAAGCAGCTCGTCGATGGCGCCGTGCTCGAGGGCCAGATGCTGGCCGGCCGGCGCACCGGCACGTGGATCCGCACCGATCGGGCAGGTACGGTCCAGAAGACGACCTACAAGACGCCGGGCTCGGGTTAGCCGGGATAACCGGCGCCGACACTCAGATATTCCCGGACGTTGCACGCATCACGGAGGTGCAACCCTTCGGGGTCTCGCGCGTTCCATACAGGGAGACCTGTCGTGAACCGTGATGCCAAGACCCAGTCCGCTCTCGTCGCGCTGGCGCGTACGCGCCGCATGCAGCGCGCGCTCGCCCACGCGTACATTCACCGCGACAAGCCGATGCCGACGTTGCGCGCATCGCTCGGATTCATGACGTCGACGGCGCGCATCGCCGGCGATGCCGGCGCATTGGGGCACCGGATGTCGATCCTCGGGGTCGCGCGCGCGGAGCGCATCGCGTACATCGTCGAGGAGCTGTCCGCGCACGAGACGCCGATCGCGTACCGGATGTGGCTCGACGGCGCGCGCGCCGGTCACCTCGTGCCGATCCACGCCTGGTACGAGCATGGCGCCGACGCGGCGGAGATCCGCGCGCGCATCGCCGCGATCGCGACGACGCTCGAGCCGGTCGCGCGCACGACGACCGAGGCCTGGATGCTGTCGACGCGCATCGTGCAGCGCCGCGCGCTGCGCGTCGCCGATGGCACGACGCCGATCCGGAAGTTCGCGCTGCAGCTGCGCGTCGAGCCGACGAGCGGGGTCGGGGCAAGTGGTCACACGACCGTGACCGCGTTCCTGAACCCGGAGGCGACGCTCGTCGAGGTGTCGGCTCTGCCGGACGCCGGTGCGATCGCGCGAGTCACGTACACCGGAATCCCGTCGGGCCTCGGCTTGCCGAAGGATACGGTGATCCTGCTCACCGAGTAGCCGTCACTGGTACGGGCTGTAATCGCAGCCATCGGTCGTCGAGTCGACCGTCGCTTTGGTCCACGTGCGATCCGCGCCGGCGAGATCGAGCGTCGGGATCGTCGCAGCATACATCGGATCGAGATCGCCCGAGCTGACCAGATCGTTCAGCACGGCGTACGTGACCGGGCGAATGCGAACGCGTGCCGTGATGTGATCGATCGTCGAGGCGAGCGACGGCCCGACCGCGAACAACGCGGTCGTCGAGTGATCGAACAGCGGGCTGTTCTGGTCGAGCGTGACCGGCGCCTTGAGCAGGTTGGAGACCTCGGGGTTCACGACCTCCCACGGGAAATGCGCCGGCGTGCCATCGGCCTTGACCGCACGATCCCACAGCCCGACGAGGTTCGGATCGCCGAGATCCTCGGGATCCTGCTGCGGGCCGACGTCGCCGCTCTGGAACACGACGGCGTTGCTCGCGTCGTACGCGACGAGCTCGAGCCAGGCGCGGCGATCCTGTGCGGCGCCGCTCGGCCACATGTGGCCGGTGCCGCGCGTGTCCATGCGCACCGTGATGTTGCCTTCGTGCGTCACGCAGATGCCTCCCTCGCCGATCGTCTTGCCGATCGGCGTCGGACCGACGATCGTGAGCGCCGGGTCGAGGTCGCGCGCGATGTCCATCGCCTGCGCGGCGAGCGCGGCGGTGCCGGCGAACGGCGTGTACGCCTGATCGATGCCGAGCCACATGTGCTCGTGAAAGCTATACGGGCGATGCTGGAACGTGAGCCCGGCCTTCGCGCCGATCACGTCGGTCGCCGGATCGACGTTCGTGCCCATGTGGCACTGGCTGCACGTCAGGCCATTGGGCGGCGAGCTCGTCGCGAAGACCGTGGTCTGCCACTCCTGATACGTGCGCCCGAGCGCGACCCCGGCGGGCGTCACGACGTCGTGGCACGAGCCGCACATCTTCGACTGGTTCGTCGCACCAGCCATCAGCGGGTCGAACCTGTCGTGGTGCGCGTCGTTGTCCGACGGATCCGCCACGCCGCCGCGCATCGTGTCGTCGAGCGCGAGCACGAGGCCGTTGTCGTGATCGGCCGCGACGTTCTCGACGTCGTGGCAGAAGTAGCAGGTGATGCCGCGCGCCTGCGGAGTCAGCTGCGTCGGATCGTAGTCGGTGCCGTCGGTCTCGCCGCGCGCGACCGCCATCGGCGCGTGGCATTGCACGCAGAACGTGCCGAGCTGGTCGTTCGTCTCGCGCTGGCCGCGCTTGTTCATCGCGACGAACACCGGATCGTCGGACGCGTACGCGTGCATCGAGCCGCTCCACTCCTGGAAGTGCTGGCCGTGGCAATCGCCGCACGTCGCCGGATCCTCGAGCTTCTCGATCGGATACTTCGGCGAGTCGCTGCACGCGGCGAGCGCGAGCAGGACCGGCAAGAAACGCACGGTCGCACTCTACCCGACGCCGCCGCGGTTCCGCGGCCGGCGTGGTCACAGCAGATGGCAGGCTGCGAATTCGCGGTAGCGCGCGTAGGCGCCCTCGAGCGAGTCACGGGGCTGAAACGTCTCGACCGGCGGCGGGGCGTGCGCGGCCGCGGTGGCGAGATCGCGATGCAGGCCGACCGCGACCGCGGCGATCATCGCCGCGCCGATCGCGCACGTGTCCGCTCGACCGGTCACGTGATGGGGACGACCGAGCACGTCGGCGCGCAGCTGCATCCACGTGCGGCTCGCTGCCCCACCGCCGAGCGCGACCAGCTCGTTCGCCGGCAGGCCGAGCGCCGCGAGGCGCTCGACCACGTCGCGGCAGGCGAACGCGAGTCCTTCGAGCACGGCGCGCGCGACATGCGCGCGATCGTGCGCCGCCGATAATCCGTGCAGCGCGCCGCGCAGCTCGGGACGCCACACCGGCGTCATCTGGCCGGCGAGCGCCGGCACGAACGTGATGCCGCCGGCGCCGGCCGGTGCCGACGCGGCGAGCGCGTCGAGCTCGGCATCGCTGCCGAGCCCGAGCATGCGCGCGGCCCAGCGCACGGCGCCGCCCGATAGCCAGCCCGGGTGCTCGACGAAGTACGCGCCGGTCGGGAACGCGTGGGTCTCGACCATCGGCTCGCGAAGATCGCGCCACGGATCGGAAGCGGTACGCGCCGCGGGGAGATCGAGCACGGGCGCATCGGAGATCGCGCCGACGACCTCGGCGGTGCCGAGGCCGAGCGCGATCGGCCCGGGCGCGGCGAGCCCGGCGCCGAGCGGCGTCGCGAAGTCATCGCCGGTGCCGACCGCGACCGGGATGCCGCCGTGGTCGCCCACGATCGAGCACGTCGGTGCGAGCGCGGGCAGCTGCGCGAGATCGATCGCAAACTCGCGCGCGAGCTCGGACGACCACGCGCGCGCCGCGAGGTCGTAGAGCATCGTCGTCGATGCGAGCGCTGGATCGATCGCGGACGCGCCGGTCAGCCGCGCGACGACGTAGCTGGTCGGCTGGTCAAAACGCGCGGCGCGCACGCCGCGAGCGACGAGCCACCGGATCTTCGCGGCCATGTGCGAGGCGTCCGCGACCTGGCCGGTGATCGCGTGGACGCGAGCGCGCTCGGCGAGCGCGGCCTCGGCGGTGGCGCGGCGGTCCTGCCAGATCAGCGCGGGGTGGAGCGCGTGGCCCGCCGGGTCGACCGCGACGCAGCCGTCGAGCTGACCGGCGATGGCGATCGCGGCGACACCGTCCTTGCCGACCGCGGCGAGCGCCTGGTGCACGGCCGCGACCCAGGTGTCGGGATCCTGCTCGGCCCAGCCCGGCTGCGGATACGTCGTCTCGATCGGCACGCGATGGTCGGCGACCACGCGAAACGTCTCGTCGCAGCGCACGGCCTTGACGCTCTGCGAGCCGAGATCGATGCCGATGACGTGAGGCATGCAGGCAAAGATGCTAACAAGGATCGTGAACTTCTTCGGGCATGCCGCGGTCGCGAGCTGGTCGGGCGAGTCCGGTGCGCGCGCGCTCGGCTCGATGCTGCCCGACTTCGCGACGATGTGCCGCGCGCGGCTCGCTCCCGCCGACGACGCCGGCGTCGCCGCGGGCATCGAGCTCCATCACGCGACCGACGCGGCGTTCCACACGCTCCCGCCGGTGCTCGCGCTGATGCGCGAGCTCGACGACCGTCTCGCGCACGGCGGCTGCGCGCGCGGGCCGCGGCGCGCGGCCAGCCACATCGGCACCGAGCTCTTGCTCGACGGCGTGCTCGTCGCCGAGCCGCCGTATCGCGCGAGCTACCTCGCCGGGCTCGCGCACGATCCGAGCGGCGTGCGCTGGCGCGAGGCCGACGCGGCGCCGCGGTTCGCCGCGCTGCTCGCGCGCCTGCGCGGCCACGGCGTGCCGGCCGACCTCGGCGATGCATCCGCGATCGCGCAGCGCCTCGGGCGCATGCTCGCGCACCGCCCGCTGCTCGCGCCGAGCGGCGACGACCTGCGCGCGATCGCGCGCGGCCTCGCCGAGCACGCGCCGCGCGTCGCGGTCGCGGCCGACACCGTCATGCGCGCGCTGCGCGCTCGGCTCGAAACGCGAAGTGCGGGCGATGGCGAAAGTCCGGCGGCGTCGTCGCCCGGGTCTCGTCCGTGAAGCCCGGCACCTCGAGCTTGAACCGCTTGCGGTTCGTCGACAACCACACGACGCGCGCGGTGACCGCCTGCACGTCCGCGATCAGCGCCGCGTGATCGCGCTGGACGTCCCAGGTGCCGTCCATGCGCTTGCTGCTCGAGAACGTCGGCGCGTCGACGATCGCGACGTCCCAGCGCCGGCGCGCGCGGCGCGCCTCGACGACAAACTCGCGCGCGTCGGCGTGAACGAGCTCGCCGCGCACGTGGTTGAGCGCGAGGTTCTCGCGCGCCCAGTCGAGGTACGTGTGCGACAGATCGACGCTCGTCGTGTTCGCGCCGGCCACCGCCGCGTACACGCTGAACGCGCCGGTGTACGCGAACAGATTCAGCAGCGACGCGCCACCCTCGGCCGCGACGCGCGCGCGCGTGTCGCGGTGATCGAGGAACAGACCGGTGTCGACGTAATCCGACAGGTTGACGCGAAACTGGTGGCCGCCCTCGCGGACCACGCGCCACGCATCCGCACGCGCGAGCCGGTCGTACTGCGTGCGGCCCTTGTGGCGCTCGCGCGACTTCACGAACACGTCGGTGGCGTCGAGGGCCGCGCGCGCGGCCGTCGCGATCGCGTCGAGCCACGCCTCGTCGTCTTGCTCGAGGCGGTAGTCGTTGACGACGAGCGCGCCGTCGTAGGTGTCGACGGTGACCGGGACCTCGGGAATGTCGCGGTCGTAGACGCGCCAGCACGTGACGTGGGTGCGGCGCGCCCACTTTCCGAGATGGCGTGCGTTCTTGCGCACGCGGTTCGCGAACATCTCGGCGACCACGGCTAGATTCCGGCGACGCTCTTCTGGCTCTTCAGCTTGTACTCGAGCGTGACCGCGCGCCGGCCGTGCGGCGGCAACTCGACCGTCCACGACACGAGGCCGCGCTCGTCGATCGCGCGCGCGGTGACCTGCGTGATCTCCTCGCCACCCGGCTCGTCGGCGAGCAGGTACGCATCGGCCGCCGCCGTCTGCACCTGCACCTGCTCGACTTCCGAGATCGGCACGCGCTCGGTGACGACGATCTCGCGCTTGTGCGCGCCGAGGTTCGAGAGCCGCACCGCGACGCGCACGGTCTGCGTGTTCCAGCCGCCGAGCAGGCCGGCCTCGTCGCGCTCGCGGGTCTCGGTGCGATGGGCGCGCACGTCGGACTCGGGTCCGAACCCGACGTGAAACTTCTCGCCGGCGGCGACGAAGCCGATCTCGGCGCGGCCCGCGTAACCGGCCGCCAGGATCAGATCGACCGGGCCGGCGAGCAGCGGCTGCGTGCCGGCGTTCGCGACGCGCGCCCGCAGGTGGACCCACGGCGAGCGCGACGGGATCGCGACCAGCGACAGCTGCGCCGGCGCCGAGAAGCCGCCGACCGCGACCCGATGCGGCATGCCGTCGCCTCGCACCGTGACCTTGCCCGCGGCGAGCCGCAGGCCGAGGCCGCCGTCGTCGATGCCGGGTACCTCCGCGGCGCCGCTCCCGCCGCCGCCGAGCCCCGTCGTCTGCTCTTCCTGTTCGCGCGCCTCGACCACGACGGTGTCGGGCTTCTTGCGCGCGTGCAGCACGTCGTCGTCGAGCTCGGGCGGCTCGGTGCCGAGCGAGGGTCGCTCGAGCGAGCACAGCAACTCCGCGTCGATCCAGTCCTCGCCGGTCGCTTGCCACACGCACGCGGTGGTCTGCCAGTCGAGCTTGCCGGCGTCGCGGTGGAGCTGCGCGCGGTGATACGGCCGCCACGCCGCACCGGGCACGACGTAGCTCGCGGTCACGGTCGCCTCGCCCGCCGCGTCGGCGACGAGATCGATCACGAGCCGCGCCGCTTGCTCGCCGGCTTCGGCCTCGGCGCGCGCGATGCGCTCGTCGAGCCGCACCAGCGCGGGCTGGACGTCGTCGAGCTCGAGCACGGCGATGGCGTTGCGCTCGCGCGCCGCGGCCTCGGACGCGTCGAGCTCGGCGAGCTGCGCAGCCGCGCCGTCGGGCGAGGCCCCGCGCGTCGCGGCGACCGCGAGATCGTGGAGCGCGCGCGTCGCGAGCTTCTGCAGCGAGGCGACCTCGCCCGCCGACAGCTCGGCGCGCGCGAGCGCGGCGTCGCGCGCGGCCTCGAGCCGCGCCCGCTCGGCGCGCAAGCCGTTCACGCCCTGCGGATCCTCGCGCCACGGCGCGACGTAGCGCTCGCAGCGCACGTCGAGCACGCGCGCGCCGGTCGCCGACGCGGCGAGCGTCTTGTCGACGAGCACCGGCGACACCTGCTCGATCACGACGCGCTGCTGGCCGGCCTGCACGGCGAGCGCGCCGCGCCGCGTGACCGACGCGCGATCCTCGAGCACGGTGACGGCGACGACCGGCGCGTGCACTACGGCTCCCTCCGGTTGCCGCCGATCAGCTCGTGCTTGCCGGCGATCTTCACCTCGTAGCCGGTGCGCAGCAGCTGCTTGGCGCCCGCCTGCACGGTGACGCGCCAGCGATAGCCGCCGCGCAGCCGCTGGTCGGCGGGCGCGTCGGGATCGGGCGTGAACCGCTCCCACGCCGGATCGACGCGACCGATCGTGATCTCGACGTCGTCGTCGCCCTCGGGTGCGACCGGCACGCGCTCGCGAACCTCGACGTCGACCGGGCGCGCCGACAGGTTCTCGACCTCGATCGCGACGGCGTGGATGAGGCGCAGCGAGCCGCGCAGCATGCCCGACGCTTCCTCGCGGAACTCGACGTTGCGCGCGATCTTCACCTGCGGATCGACGCCGAGGCCGAGCTCGACGCTCGCGCCCGGCGGCGTGAGCTCGACGTCCGCGGTGACGAGGAACTGGCCGCGGTCGTAGACGTCGATCGGGCCTGGCAACAGCGGGCCGTCGAACGGGTTCGCCAGCGTCGCGAGCCGGAACACGTCGGGCTGCTCGCGCGGCACCGCGACGTGGCGCAGCGCGATCGCGCCGGTGCGCGACGTCAGCGCGATCGAGTGCCACGCCGCGTCGGAGTGCACGTCGACCTTGCCGTCGCTCGCGAACGCGTAGTCGTAGGCGTGCGACCAATCGTCGTCGCAGCCGGGTGGCAGCACGAGGTGATCGATCGCGGCCACGCCGGCGCCGACGCGCGACGCGAGGTCCACGTGGTGTGGCGCGCGTGCCGGCACGAGGCGGCCGCGCTCGG
>Ga0335083_10000443_pt1 | contig 64062 bp, 66 predicted proteins | sample Lox_Sample_42_FD_206716 | JGI IMG/M metagenome (GOLD analysis project Ga0335083, IMG submission 206716) | Soil microbial communities from Loxahatchee National Wildlife Refuge, Florida, United States - Lox_Sample_4.2 | ecosystem: Environmental > Terrestrial > Soil > Wetlands | place: USA...
GAATGGAAGATTCGTCTCGCAAGTCATTTGCAAAAAGACGAATTCATTCGCCGGATGGATGGCAAGTTGCCGGCCTCCTTCAGCCTCAAGCCCTATCTCGAAAGCCTGATCGCCGAGCCGAAGAAGGTCGCGACGCGCAAAGCCAGCGAGATGGTGCTGGATGCGATCAATCCACAGTTGCCTGAGACGATCGGCGGTTCGGCGGACCTGACCGGCTCGAACAACACCAAATCCAAGGACCAGTCGGTCGCCTTCACCCGCGACAGCTATGACGGCCGCTATGTCTATTATGGCATTCGCGAGTTCGGCATGTCGGCGGCGATGAACGGCATGGCGCTGCACGGCGGCGTCATTCCCTATGGCGGAACCTTCCTCGTCTTCTCGGATTACTGCCGCAATGCCATCCGCATGTCGGCCATCCAGCAGCAGCGCGTCATCTATGTCATGACCCATGATTCGATCGGCCTTGGCGAGGACGGTCCCACCCACCAGCCGATCGAGCATGTCATGTCGCTGCGGATGATCCCCAATCTCGAGGTGTTCCGCCCGGCGGACACGATCGAAACCGCCGAAGCATGGCAGCTCGCGCTGGAAAACAGCGGCGGGCCGTCGCTGCTCGCGCTCACCCGCCAGAATCTGCCGCAGCTGCGCACCGACATCAGCCGGAACTGGACGGCGAGGGGCGGCTATACGCTGCTCGCGACCGATGCGCCGGGCGTCGTGATCGTCGCCACCGGATCGGAAGTCGAGATCGCCATGGGTGCGGCCAAGCTGCTCGGTGAGCGTGGTATTGCGGCCAATGTCGTCTCCATGCCGAGCGTCTCGCGTTTCCTCAGGCAGGACGCGGTCTATCGCGCCTCGGTGCTGCCGGCCGGCGCGCTGCGCGTCTCGATCGAGGCCGGCACGACCTTCGGTTGGACCGAGGTCGTCGGGTTGGATGGCCTGCGCTTCGGCATCGACACATTCGGTGCCTCGGGCAAGGCCGAGGACCTCTATCCGCATTTCGGGCTGGACGCGGGACAGATTGCCGACAAGATCGCCGAGGCGCTCGCTTAACCCCTTCAGGAGGAGTTTGGACATCATGGCCACCAAGGTTGCAATCAACGGCTTCGGACGCATCGGTCGGCTTGTCGCGCGCGCGATCCTCAGCCGCACCGATCATGATTTCGAGCTGGTGGCGATCAACGATCTGGGCGACGCCAAGTCCAACGCGCTGCTCTTCAAGCGCGACAGCGTCCATGGCAACTGGCCGGGTGACGTCTCGGTCGATGGCGACAATCTCGTCATCGACGGCAAGCGCATCAAGGTCACAGCCGAGCGCGACCCGGCCAATCTGCCGCATGCCGCGCTGGGCGTCGAAATCGCGCTCGAATGCACCGGCATCTTCGCCGACAAGGCCAAGGCGAGCGCGCATCTGACCGCCGGCGCCAAGCGCGTCGTCATTTCCGCGCCCGCGACCGGTGTCGACAAGACCATCGTCTTCGGCGTCAATCATGAGACGCTGACCAAGGACGACATCGTCATCTCCAACGCGAGCTGCACGACCAACTGCCTCGCGCCGCTCGCCAAGGTGCTACACGACGCGCTCGGCATCGAGAGCGGCTTCATGACGACGATCCACAGCTACACCAACGACCAGAATGTGCTGGACCAGCTGCACAAGGACATGCGCCGCGCCCGCGCCGCCGCCCTCTCGATGATCCCGACCACGACGGGCGCCGCGCGCGCGGTGGGCGAAGTGCTGCCTGCGCTCAAGGGCAAGCTCGACGGCTCGTCGGTGCGCGTGCCGACGCCCAATGTCTCGGTCGTCGACCTGAAGTTCATTCCCGGCCGCCCGACCAGCAAGGAAGAAGTGAACGGGCTGCTCAAGGCGGCGTCCGAAAGCGGCCCGCTGAAGGGCATTCTTGGCTATTCCGACGAGCCCTTGGTCTCGATCGACTATAATGGCGATGCGCGCAGCTCGACGGTCGACAGCCTGGAGACGGCGGTGATCGACGGCAAGCTGGTGCGGGTGCTGAGCTGGTACGACAATGAATGGGGCTTCTCGAACCGCATGATCGACACCAGCAAGGTGGTGGCGGGGCTGCTCTAACCGACTGGAAAGGCGGGCCAGTCATGGCGAGACCCTTCAAGACGCTCGATGACATGGGCGATATCGCGGGAAAGACCGTCCTGGTCCGCGAAGATCTGAACGTGCCGATGCAGGATGGCACGATCACCGACGATACGCGGCTGCGCGCCGCGGTTCCGACGCTGACCGAACTGGCGGATCGCGGCGCCAAGGTGCTCGTGCTCGCCCATTTCGGCCGCCCCAAGGGCCAGAAATCGCCCGACATGTCGCTGAGCCTCGTCACGCGCGCCCTCAGCCAGGTCCTTGGCCGCGATGTGCAGTTCATTCCGGATTGCCAGGGCGAGGCAGCGCTGGCCGGCATTGCGGTCATGCGCGGCGGTGACATCGCGATCCTGGAAAACACGCGCTTCCATGCCGGCGAGGAAAAGAACGATCCCGAGCTGAGCAAGGCCATGGCCGCGCTCGGCGATCTCTATGTGAACGACGCCTTTTCCGCCGCGCACAGGGCGCACAGCTCGACCGAGGGTATCGCCCACCTGCTACCCGCTTTCGCCGGGCGACAGATGGAGAAGGAGTTGGACGCGCTCGAAGCGGCGCTCGGCAAGCCGCAAAAGCCAGTTGCGGCCGTGGTCGGCGGTGCCAAGGTCTCGACCAAGCTCGACGTGCTCAACAATCTCGTCGCCAAGGTCGATCATCTCATCATTGGCGGCGGCATGGCCAACACCTTCCTTGCCGCGCGCGGGGTCGATGTCGGCAAGTCGCTGTGCGAGCATGACCTGATGCCGACCGCCAACGAGATTTTCGGTAAAGCAGAAAGCGCCGGCTGCATCGTGCATCTGCCCTATGATGTGGCTGTGGCGAAGGAATTCGCCGCCAATCCGGCAAGCCTGCGCATCTGCTCGGTGCACGAGGTCGCGGCCGACGAAATGATCCTCGACGTCGGCCCTGCTGCCGTTGAGGCACTGGCGGACGTGCTCAAGACCTGCCGGACGCTCGTCTGGAACGGTCCGCTCGGTGCCTTCGAGCTGGCGCCGTTCGACAAGGCGACCGTTGCGCTCGCCCAGACCGCCGCCGCGCTGACGCGGGAAGGGGCGCTCGTCTCAGTGGCGGGCGGCGGCGACACCGTCGCGGCGCTCAATCATGCCGGTGTGGCGGGCGACTTCACCTTCGTCTCGACCGCCGGCGGTGCCTTCCTCGAATGGATGGAAGGCAAGGAGTTGCCTGGCGTCGCCGCGCTGATGCGCGGCTGAATCAGGCGCCGGCGGCGGGCGCTTCCTCGGCAAGCAACGGGCCGAGCACCTTGTTCAGCCTGTCGAGATCGAACGAGCCCGGCTCAGCGTAGCGCACCGTCCCGTCGCGCCCGATCACGATATTGGTCGGCACGGCCACGCGGGCGCCATAGGGCCCTTTGACGCTGCGCACCGCGGGAATCGCCATCGCGGCAAAAAGGCCCTTCATCTGGCTGAGCGGCAGCGAATCCTCGGTGGTGACGGCATAGATGGACAACCCCTTGTCCTTGACCACGCGATAATAGCTGTCGAGCAACGGCAGCTCCTTGCGGCAAGGCACGCACCAGGTCGCCCAGAAATTGAGCACGATCACGCGGCCCTTGAGATCGGCCAGTTTCACCTTGTCGCCATTAATGAGGGTCAGCGTGAAATCGGGCGCGGGTTTGCCGACCTTGGGTTCGCCGGCCATGGCGGGCATTGGTGCGGCAAGCAAACTGACCGAAATCAGGCCAGCAATCAGGATCGAACGCATCGTCTCCCCCCTTTTTTGCGCATGAGCCGCTCCTGATGCCTCATGAGCCGGCCAAATATTTGCGCATGACAAGTAAACCCAAGATATTGTTTCGGGCAATAGGGAATAGTCCTGGACAATCTTATGGGGCCTGGGCGTGGTACTTCCCACGAACCCGATCTTCATAGGCAAAATCGCCCGGTCAGTTTGCCGCCGCCCTCACCGGTTCTTTCAGGAGCGGCAGGACGAGCCGGTCGAGGCCTTCCTCCGAGAATGCGCCGGCCGCCGCATAGCGCACCGTGCCATCGCGGCCGATGACGATGTTGGTCGGGACCTCGTGCTTCCTGAGCCGATAGGCGCTGCCCCAGATCCGTTCTACGGACGGGATCGCCATGACCTTGAACAGGGTTCGCAGCTGATTGACGTCCGAATCGTCGTCGACGACCGCGTAGACGCTGAGCCCCTGGTCCTTGTGGCTGCTGTAATAGGCGTCGAGAATGGGCAATTCCTTGCGACACGGCACGCACCAGGCCGCCCAGAAATTGATGATCACGACGCGGCCCTTGAGTTCTGCCGCGGTGACCTTCTTGCCATTGAGGACGAACAGCGTGAAATCGGGCGCGGGCTGTCCGACTGTGGGCTCGGCCGCAATCGAGGAAGTCGGTGCGGCAAGCAAACCCAGTGACATCAGTCCTGCAAGCAGGATCGAACGCAGCATCTATTCCCCCTTGCGCCCGGTTTGAAACCGGAACGCATGCCAACTAAGCCCAAGCGCGCCGGCCGGGCAACGGGAATCGCGTTTGTGGTTGCGCCATTTCGATGCGGCTTTTGCCGGGAGACCGGACTAATCCTCGAGCGTGTCGAGCACATCGCCGATGCGGTCGAGCCGGGCCTCCCATTCCTCGCGGCAGGCCTGCGCCCATTGCTCGACGATACGCAGGCCCTGAGGTTCGAGTTCGCAGGAGCGAATGCGCCCCTGCTTGATCGAGCGGAGCAGCCCGGCCCGCTCCAGCAGTTTGAGATGCTGGCCGACCGCGGTGACCGTGACGCCGAGCGGCCGGGCGAGCGCCGAGACACTGACCGGGCCCTGCGCGACCCGGGCGACGATGGCGCGCCGCGTGGGATCGCCGAGCGCATCGAACAGTGCGGCTGTAGCGGGTGTCATGCCGAAGCGGGCTCCAGCGATGCCGCGAGACAGTCCAGCAGCTTCTCCCAGCCGCCCCGCCGCATGACGGGGCCGTCGGCGCCTTCGTAGAAGGCTGCCTGATGGGTGAAACGCAGCCGGCAGCCGCTGCCGTCATCGCTCAGCTCATAGGTGATGAGCGCACTGGAAATGCGCTTGCCGGCGAGCGTCATGGAGGTGCTCATGACGATGCGCTCGCCGGGGACGATGTCTTCATAACGCCCTTCATTCTCGAGAAAACGGCCGGCGAAGGGCGTGTCATACCCCATGGCGCGGCGTTGATGCTCGCGGCCGCCAACGCGGAACTCCATGTCGAACGCCTCGGCCTCATTGCCGGCGAAGAACCAGCGCGCCTTGAGCGCCGGTTCGGACAGCGCGCGGAAGAGCTTGTCGCGCGAATGGGGATAGGCGCGGTCGAGGACGAATGTGTCGTGCGTGGTATTTTCTGCCATGATCGTCTCCTTCAGTGAAGTATGGACTTCACTTATGGCGATTTTATACTCAAGTCAAGACTTCACTATAGCGGGGCACCGGCGGAGGCGGGCCACCGCATAAGCCCGTGCATTGGACGCGTTTTCGCGCGGCGCCGTGCTGACAGGCACTCTCTTCAAGGCTATGAAGCAACGGGACGGTTGAAAGCGGGAGATGACCAGTGACGGCTACTATCGACATTGCCGACATTCCCTTGAAATCCATCAACGGCGGTGATGCCACGCTCGGCGATTTTGCCGGCAAGGTGATGCTCATCGTCAATGTGGCATCCAAATGCGGACTGACGCCGCAATATGAGGGCCTTGAAGCGCTCTATCGCGACAAACGCGATGAAGGACTGGTGGTCCTCGGCTTTCCGGCCAATGATTTTGCGGGGCAGGAGCCAGGCTCGAACGAGGAGATTGCAAGCTTCTGCACGGCCAATTTCGGCGTTGATTTCCCGATGTTCGAAAAGCTGGTGGCGACCGGCCCTGACAAGCATCCGCTCTATGCCGCGCTGACCGAGGCAATTGCGACGTCGCCCAATGACGCGGCATTTCGCGAACGGCTGCGCGGCTATGGCATGGAGCCCAATCCGGCGCCGGAACTGCTCTGGAATTTCGAGAAGTTCCTGGTCGGTCGTGACGGCAGGGTCATCGGACGCTTTTCGCCCGATACCGCGCCCAATGATCCGCTGCTGCTGGGTGCAATCGACGCGGCGCTCGTGGCCTGACCCTTTCCGTCGGCGGCAAGGGCGGATAGACGGAGTGGATGACCGCTTCTCCGCCCTGCCAGCTCTATCTGATTTCGCCGCCCGCCATCGAAGCCGATTTCGTGGATCAGCTTCGCGCGGCCTTTGACGGCGGTGCGGTTGCGGCTTTCCAGCTCCGGCTCAAGGGGTTTGGCGAGCATGAGATCGCGCGCCTCGCCGAACCGCTGCAGCGGTTATGCGCGGAGCGCGATGTCGCCTTCATCGTCAATGACAGCATCACCCTCGCAAAACGCCTCGGCGCCGACGGCGTGCATCTGGGACAAGGCGACGGCGATCCGAAGGAGGCGCGGCGCATCCTCGGCCCCTCGGTGCAGATCGGCGTGACCTGCCACGACAGCCGGCATCTCGCCATGGAGGCAGGCGAGGCGGGCGCGGACTATGTCGCTTTCGGCGCCTTCTATCCGACGACGACCAAGGCGGTTGAGCATCATGCCGATCCCGAAATCCTGAGCTGGTGGTCGACGCTCATGGAATTGCCCTGCGTGGCGATCGGCGGGATCACGGCGGATAATGCAGCGCCTCTCGTGGCTGCCGGCGCGGATTTTCTTGCGGTGAGCGGCGCGGTCTGGAATCATCCCGATGGGCCGGTCGCAGGCGTGGCAGCATTCAAGGGAGTGCTTCCATGGCAGGATCGTCTCGGTTCGTCTTCGCCTCAACGCTGACCGTCGTCATCACCTGCGCCATGCTTGCGGGATGTGATGCAGTCAGGAAGCCACCACCACAGCAGGGCGCCGGAAAGACAGCGGGCGCCGCCGCCGATTTCGTACCGGTTGGGCCGGTCACCGATGCCGCGCATATCCTCAAGCCCGCCGAAATCGCGGCGCTGAAGGATTATCTCACCGGTTTCGACGCGCGGACCCATCATGAGATGGTCATTGTCACGGTGCCGACGCTCGCGGGGCGGGATATCGACGCCTATTCGCTCGATCTGGCCAATCGCTGGGGTGTCGGACGCAATGCCGATGACGGCATTGTCGTGCTGCTGGCACCCGTGGAGAAACAGATCCGCATCGAGGTAGGCAAAGGGCTGAACGACATCGTGACCGTCGACTATTGCCGGCATGTCACCGAACTGATGGGGCCGCTTCTCGAGAAGGGGCGCTATTTCGACGCTTTCATGGCCGGTGCGAAAAGCATCGCTGACGTCGCGAAGCCGAACGCAACGACCTAGACTCCATTCTCGAACATCGAGTTCGGATTGACCGGCGTGGCCGAAATTTCCTGGAGCACATCCCAATGCTCGACGATCTTGCCATTCTCGATGCGAAAGATGTCGCATACCGCGAATCCCGGATCGCCCGGCCAGCGAATGACATGCTGGTGCGTCACGACATGATCGTCCTCGGCAAAGATCCGGTAGATTTTCTGCGTCGCTTGCGGTGACTCGACCCGCACGAAATCGAGCCAGCGCTTCAAGGCTTCACGACCCGGTTCGGCCAGCGAGCTGTGCTGGAGATAGTCCTCGGCGATGAAATGGTCGACGAGGGTCTTGTCCATCGGGATGAGCACCTTGTCGAACAGGTCCCGCACCAGCTGGGCATTGGCTTCTTCCGTCGGCGTGCGCGCCATATCTGCTTCCTCTCCCGATTGCTGCGTGCAAGCGCGCGGCGCTTGCCGTTGTCGGCCAACATCGCTAGAGGGCGCCACCGGCTCTTTCCACCATTTTCCAGATACAGGCAGGCTCGTCCCCATGAAGATCAGCGGCGTGGACATCCGTCCCGGCAACAATATCGAATATGAAGGCAGCCTCTGGCGCGCCGTGAAGATCCAGCACACCCAGCCCGGCAAGGGCGGCGCCTATATGCAGGTGGAGCTCAAGAATCTCATCGACGGTCGCAAGAACAATGTGCGCTTCCGCTCCGCCGAGACGGTCGAGCGCATTCGCCTCGATACCAAGGATTTCCAGTATCTCTATCCGGAGGGCGACATGCTCGTCTTCATGGACACCGAGACCTACGACCAGATCAACCTGCCGACTGACCTGGTCGGCGATGCCGCCGCTTTCCTGCAGGACGGCATGATGGTGCAGCTCGAAATGTATGACGAGCGACCGATCAGCGTCGCGCTTCCCGAGACGGTCGAAGCGACCGTGGTCGAGGCCGACGCCGTGGTGAAAGGCCAGACCGCCTCGGCGAGCTACAAGCCCGCCATCCTCGACAATGGCGTGCGCGTGATGGTGCCGCCGCATATCACGACGGGAACGCGCATCGTCGTCGATGTCTATGAGCGCGAATATGTGAAGCGAGCCGACTGATGCGCATGAACAGCTCCATCCTGATTGCCGCCGCCCTGCTCGTCGCGGGGCCGGCGCTTGCCCAGACCGCCGCCAAGCCTGCCGCCAAGCCGGCGCCCGCGACGACTCCGCCCGCAGCGAGCGCCCCCGCCGGCCAGCCGTCGAAGGACCAGCTCGAGGACGCCGCCTTCGATATGCGCGTGTTCGTGAGCGCCATGGCCTCCGACAAGGTCGAGGGGCCGATCAAGGACGCGCTGTTCGAGTGCATCTACAACAATAATTTCGGCAAGATCAGTGACGGCATCGGCAAGGTTGCCGCCCAGAACCCCGACAAGGTGGCCAAGCGCAATCCCGAGCAGATTCTCGGCGTCATGGCCAGCCTCTGCGGGTATCGGCCCAAGCCCGCGGAGGCCGGGGCGGCACCGGCAGCGCCTGCACCGGCGAAACCCGCGACCGCAGCGCCCGCCAAGCCGGCTCCGGCCAAGCCCGGCACTCAGCAGCAACAGGGCCGCTGACCGTTCAACCCAGACTCTTCCCGATGACGGGGAGAGGGAGAAATAGATGGTTTCCCATTCCGGCCTGTTGACCGTGATCGAGCGCGCCGCCCGCAAGGTCGCGCCGCAGCTCCGGCGCGATTTCGGCGAAGTTTCGCACCTGCAGGTCAGCCGCAAGGGTCCGGCCGACTTCGTCTCGATGGCGGACAAGAAAGCCGAGGACACGCTCGTCGCGGAACTGAGGAAGGCGCGGCCCGACTGGGGCTTCCTGCTCGAGGAAGCCGGGGAGATCGAGGGCGACCCCAACAAGCCGCGCTGGGTGATCGACCCGCTCGATGGCACCAGCAATTTCCTCCATGGCATCCCGCATTTCGCGATCTCCATCGCGGTGCAGGAGCCGCGCCTCGATGGCAGGGGCTGGGGGGACGTGTCGACCGGCCTGGTTTATCAGCCGATCACCGACGAAAGCTATTGGGCTGAGAAGAACCGGGGCGCCTGGCGGCACGACCAGCGGCTGCGCGTTTCGGCGCGGCGCGACCTCACTGAAGCGCTGATCGCGACCGGCGTGCCTTATCATGGCCATGGCGATTTCGCGGAATGGACGCGCATTTTCGGGGCGATCGCGCCGGCAGTGGCGGGCATCCGCCGCTTCGGCTCGGCCGCGCTCGATCTCGCCTGGGTGGCGGCGGGGCGCTATGACGGTTTCTGGGAAAGCGGCCTCGCCCCTTGGGACGTCGCGGCCGGTATCCTGCTGGTGCGCGAGGCCGGCGGCTTCGTCACCGACTATCGCGGCGGATCGGAGCCGATCGAGCGGCGCGAGCTGCTGGCCGGAAACGATGTACTGCACAGCAAGCTGCACAAGCTGCTCGCCGGGGCGCTGCGCTAGGCGAACTCAGTCTTCCGCCGCCTCGCTGTTGAGCTGGATATAGTTCTGCAGCCCCATGCGGCCGATCTGCTCGAACTGCGTTTCGAGCGTGTCGACATGCTCCTCTTCATTTTCGAGGATATGCTCGAACAGCTCGCGGCTGACATAGTCGCGCACCTTTTCGCAATATTCGATGGCGTCGCGCAGCAGGGGAATGCCCTCCAGCTCCAGCTCCAGGTCGGCTTTCAGGATTTCCTCGACCGATTCGCCGATGCGCAGGCGCCCGAGCAGCTGGAAATTGGGCAGGCCGTCGAGGAACAATATGCGGTCGGCGAGCTTGTCCGCATGCTTCATCTCGTCGATGGACTCGTCATATTCGAACTTGGCGAGCCTGGTGACGCCCCAGTTCTTCAGCATGCGATAATGCAGGAAATACTGGTTGATCGCGGTCAGCTCATTCTTGAGAACGGCGTTGAGGAACTCGATGACCTTGGCGTCGCCCTTCATGTGTCGTCCCCGTAAATGTACCGTCCGTTGGCGAAAGTCAGTCTAGCAGCGGGGAGGGGCGGACACACGCGCGAACGTCTCGCAAGAGTCATGCGATCGTCATCTCAGCAGGCGAGCGCGGCATGCTCCGAAGCAATGATCGTTTCGGCGAAGGTCACGCATTGCGCGCATTTCGGCTTGCAGCCGGCCTGGCGGAACACGCAGCGCGCCGAGCGGGCGCCGTTGCGGGCGGCCTCGCGCACGTCCTTTTCGCGGATTTCATTGCAGATGCAGACGACCATCGGTGACCTGATTCCTGAGTGCTTCCGAGCGGTGGATATATGGCTATTGCAACTTAATCGCAATAGCATTTCTTGGTTAACATCGCATTTGCTGCAAGCGCGAATGTGGCGCATGCGCAAGCGCAAGCCGGGAACCGCATTTTCTGCCTGAATCAAGGCTTCGCGCCTCTTGCCTCACCCGTTCATGGGTCCTAAAGCCGCCCCAAGGGGGCTCGAAAGGCCCGAGGGGAATGCACGTGGTCGATCTCTCGCAATATCTGCCGATCCTTCTCTTTCTGGCAGTTGCGCTCGCGCTTTCCAGCGCCTTCGTCTTCCTGCCGATGATCGTCGGCCGCCTCACCGGCGCGCACAAGCCGGACCCGGAAAAGCTCAGCGAATATGAGTGCGGTTTCCCGGCCTTCGAGGATCCGCGCAGCCAGTTCGACGTGCGCTTCTATCTGGTCGCCATCCTGTTCATCGTCTTCGATCTCGAGGCGGCCTTCCTCTATCCCTGGTCGGTGAGCCTGCGCGAGATCGGGTGGGGCGGATGGCTCACCATGATGGTCTTCATCTTCGAACTCATTCTCGGCCTCGTCTATGCCTGGAAGAAGGGAGCGCTCGATTGGGAGTAGAGCTTGAACGGCCCGGCACGCTTGGCGCGCCGCCCGCTGGAACCCAACCGAACCTGGACTATTTCAATGCGCTGTCCGCCGAGGTCAGCGACAAGGGCTTCCTCGTCACCGGTACCGAGGACCTGTTCAATTGGGCGCGCACCGGTTCGCTCTGGTGGATGACCTTCGGTCTCGCCTGCTGCGCGGTCGAGATGATCCATGTGAACATGCCGCGCTACGACATGGAGCGCTTTGGCGCCGCGCCGCGCGCGTCTCCGCGCCAGAGCGACGTGATGATCGTCGCCGGCACGCTCTGCAACAAGATGGCCCCGGCGCTGCGCAAGGTCTACGACCAGATGAGCGAGCCCAAATATGTGATTTCCATGGGCAGCTGCGCCAATGGCGGCGGCTATTATCATTACAGCTACAGCGTCGTGCGCGGCTGTGACCGGATCGTTCCGGTCGACATCTATGTGCCGGGCTGCCCGCCGACCGCCGAGGCCTTGCTCTACGGGATCATGCAGCTGCAGCGGAAGATCCGCCGCGTCGGGACCATTGAACGGTGAGCGTTCTGGTTCCCACGGATCCGTTCGTGTCGAGCGTAGTCGAGACACGTGATGTGCTGACGCTTCTCGACTTCGCTCGAAGCGAACGGGGAAGATGGTGATGGTTGCTGCTATCCACCCCGCACCTCGCGTTACGCCCGTCGACGGCCTCGCCGACGAACTGCGCGCCGCGCTCGGCGATGCCGTCTATGCGGTCAAGGACAAGAATTTCGAGCTTTCCATCGGCGTGGCGCGCGAGAAGCTGGCTTCGGTCATGGAGACGCTGCGCGACAGCTTCGCCTATCAGCAGCTCATGGAGATTGCCGGGGTCGACTATCCCGACCGCGCCGAACGGTTCGAGGTGGTCTATCATCTGCTCTCGGTCACGAAGAACCATCGCCTGCGCGTCAAGGTGCGCACCGACGAGGACCATCCGGTGCCGAGCGTCACGCATCTCTGGCCGGTCGCGGGCTGGCTCGAGCGCGAAGTGTTCGACATGTACGGCGTGGTCTTTTCGGGCAACACGGACCTGCGGCGTATCCTCACCGATTATGGCTTTCGCGGCCACCCGCAGCGCAAGGACTTCCCGCTCACCGGCTATGTCGAGCTGCGCTATTCGGAGGAGCAGAAGCGCGTGGTCTATGAGCCGGTCAAGCTCGCGCAGGACTTTCGCAGCTTCGACTTCATGAGCCCCTGGGAAGGGGCCGAATATATCCTGCCGGGCGACGAGAAGGCGCCTGCGCCGCCCGCCGCCGCACCGGCTCCGCCGCCGCCCGCCGCTGCTGCGCCCGCACCGGCCAAGCCGGCACCCAAGCCGCGCGCCAAGAAGGCTGATGCCGCGCCCGCCGCCAAGCCCAAGGCGACCCGGAAGCCCAAGACCGGGGGTGACGCCTGATGGCCGATTATATCGACAAGCTGGAGCATGTCGTGAACGCGGACGATCCCGAGGTCGGCGACACCGCGATCCAGAATTATACGATCAATTTCGGCCCGCAGCATCCGGCCGCGCATGGCGTGCTGCGCCTCGTCATGGAGTTGGACGGCGAGATCGTCGAGCGCTGCGATCCGCATGTCGGCCTGCTCCATCGCGGCACCGAGAAGCTGATCGAATACAAGACCTATTTGCAGGCGCTGCCCTATTTTGATCGCCTCGACTATTGCTCCCCGCTCGGCATGGAGCATAGCTATGTGCTCGCCATCGAGAAGCTGCTGAACCTTGAGGTGCCGCTGCGCGCGCAATATCTGCGCGTGTTCTTCGCCGAGCTGACCCGCATCTGCAATCACATGCTGAACCTCGGTTCCCATGTGATGGACGTCGGCGCGATGACGCCGAACCTCTGGCTGTTCGAGATCCGTGAGGATTGCCTGAATTTCTTCGAGCGAGCCTCGGGCGCGCGCATGCATGCGGCCTGGTTCCGTCCCGGCGGCGTCCATCAGGACGTGCCGCTCAAGCTGCTCGCCGACATTGCCGACTGGCTCGATACGCGACTGCCGCGCCTGTTCGAGGATGCGATCAGCCTCGTCGCCGACAACCGCATCTTCAAGCAGCGCAATGTCGACATCGCCGTCGTCTCCAAGGAAGATGCGCTGAAATGGGGCTTTTCGGGCCCGATGCTGCGCGGTTCCGGCATCCCGTGGGATATCCGCAAGGCGCAGCCTTACGACGTTTATGACCGCATGGAGTTCGATGTGCCGGTCGGCACGCAGTTCGACTGCTATGATCGGTTCATGGTGCGCGTCGAGGAAGTCCGCCAGTCCGCGAAAATCATGAAGCAGTGCCTCGCGCAGATGCCCGAAGGCCCGATCGCGTCGGACGACCGCAAGGTCGCGCCGCCCAGGCGCGGCGAAATGAAGCAGTCGATGGAAGCGCTCATCCATCATTTCAAGCTCTATACCGAGGGCTTCCATGTGCCCGCCGGCGAGGTCTATGTCGCGACCGAGAGCCCCAAGGGCGAGTTCGGCGTCTATCTGGTGAGCGACGGCTCCAACAAGCCCTATCGCTGCAAGATCCGCCCGACCGCGTTCAGCCACCTCCAGGCGATGGACTTCATGATGAAGGGCCACATGCTCGCCGACACCACCGCCGTCCTCGGCGCGATGGACATCGTGTTCGGGGAGTGCGACCGGTGAACGCAGAGAAACTGCCACTCTGGGTAACTATCGCCCCCAGAATATTCGGCGTCTGCATCATCATTGTCGGGCTGAGAGTAATGGGTGTCTTTGGTAACGGCATTCCCAAGGTAGCCTTTCTTGCTCTTCTCGTTGTGGGCTGGTTGGCCCTAGAACTTGCAGCTTGGGCAAGGCGAAGGAGGAAGAATGTCTGACACCGCAACCCTCCTCTCCGCCGACGAGCGCATCGCGATCACCCATGAGATGATCGCGCGCTACAATGCGCAGGATGCCGACGCCTATGTCGCGTTGATGACCGAGGATGCCTGCGAGGCGGGCTATCGCGGCGCGGTGATCCGCGAGGGCAGGGAAGGGACGCGTGCCGGCCTCAAGGCCATGTTCGCGCAGTTCCCGCAGAACCGCGCCGAAATCGTCGGCAGCTGGTGCCTGGGCGAGACCGTCGTGCTGCACGAGAAGGTCGCCCGCGCGCCGGACGGCGACAGGTTCGAAGTCATGTCCATCTATTCGTTCGAGGGCGACAAGGTGTCGCGCGTGGAGTTCATCCGGTGAGGCGCGCCCATCTCTTTGGTCGTCATGCTGAACTTGTTTCAGCATCCATGGTGCCGATTGGGCAGACGGTTTCGGATGCAAAATGGACCCTGAAACGAGTTCAGGGTGACGAAGGTAGTGTGAATGGCTGACGCACCCCAGATTCCAGACGAAGCGGAAGTCCGCGCGCAGTGGGGCGGTTTTGCCTTCACCAAGGCCAACAAGGCGCGCGCCGACGAGCTGATCTCGCATTATCCGCCGGGCCGCCAGCACTCGGCGGTCATGGGCCTGCTCGATCTTGCCCAGCGCCAGGTCGGCGCCGATACCAAGACGCAGGGCTGGCTGCCGATTCCGGTGATCGAATATGTCGCCGGGCTGCTCGATATGCCGTTCATGCGCGCCTATGAGGTCGCGACCTTCTACACCATGTACAATCTGGCGCCGGTCGGCCGCTTCCATGTCCAGGTCTGCGGGACGACGCCCTGCATGCTGCGCGGTTCGGACGATATTCTCGACGCCTGCTACAAGCGCGGCATGAAGAAGGGCGCGACGACCAAGGACGGCCTGTTCACGCTGACCGAGGTCGAGTGCATGGGCAATTGCTCATCCGCGCCGATGGTCCAGATCAATGACGACAATTATGAGGATCTGACGCCCAAGCGGCTGAAATTCGTGCTCGACGAGCTGGCCGCCGGCCGCCAACCCAAGGTCGGCACGCAGGACCCGGACCGCCATACCGTCGAGCCGGTCGGCGCACCGACCAACCTCGCCGCGATGGTCAAGGCGAACCATGATTATCGGGGGGAATGGTGATGGCCATTCTCACACACCGTCATGCTGAACTTGTTTCAGCATCCATTTCGCCGGATCGAGCGGTGGCTTGTTGGGCTCCATGGACCCTGAAACGAGTTCAGGGTGACGAAGAAGTGAAGGAGGCCGCGCATGGCTGACGAAACGCCGGCCCCTCCGCCTCCGCCGCCCTTCGTGGGTCCGCTCGAGGACAAGGACCGCATCTTCACCAATGTCTATGGCTATCAGGACTGGCGCCTGAAGGCGGCGCAAAAGCGCGGCGACTGGGACAAGACCAAGGACCTGCTGGCGATCGGCCAGGACCAGATCATCGAGATCATCAAGGCGTCGGGCCTGCGCGGCCGTGGCGGCGCCGGCTTCCCGACGGGCATGAAATGGTCGTTCATGCCCAAGGAAAGCCGGGACGGTCGCCCGAGCTTCCTGGTCATCAATGCCGATGAATCCGAGCCGGGTTCTTGCAAGGACCGCGAGATCATCCGCCACGATCCGCACAAGCTGGTCGAGGGCGCATTGGTCGCCGGCTATGCGATGCGGGCGCGGGCCGCCTATATCTACATCCGCGGCGAATATATCCAGGAAGCCAGGGTGTTGGAGGCCGCCATCAAGGAAGCCTATGAAGCGGGCTTCCTGGGCAAGAATGCCTGCAAGTCCGGCTATGATTTCGACGTCTTCCTGCATCGCGGCGCCGGCGCATACATCTGCGGCGAAGAGACCGCGATGATCGAGAGTCTGGAGGGCAAGAAGGGCCAGCCGCGCCTCAAGCCGCCTTTCCCGGCCGGTGCGGGCCTCTATGGCTGCCCGACCACGGTCAACAATGTCGAGAGCATTGCCGTCGCGCCGACCATCCTGCGGCGTGGCGCCGCCTGGTTCGCCAGTTTCGGGCGCGAGAATAACCGCGGCACCAAGCTCTTCCAGATTTCCGGCCATGTGAACCGGCCCTGCGTGGTCGAGGAGAGCATGTCGATCCCGTTCCAGGAGCTGATCGACCGGCATGCCGGCGGCATTCGCGGCGGATGGGACAATCTGCTCGCCGTCATTCCCGGCGGCTCCTCCGTGCCGCTGGTGCCGGCTTCGCAATGCCTGGACATGCCGATGGACTTCGACGGCTGCCGTGCGCTCGGCTCGGGCCTCGGCACGGCGGCGGTCATCGTGATGGACAAGTCGACCGACATCGTCCGCGCCATCGCGCGCCTGTCCGCCTTCTACAAGCATGAGAGCTGCGGCCAGTGCACGCCCTGTCGCGAAGGCACGGGCTGGATGTGGCGCGTCATGGAGCGGCTGCGCACCGGCGACGCCGAGCCCCAAGAAATCGACATGCTCCTGCAGGTGACCAAGCAGGTCGAAGGACATACCATCTGTGCATTGGGCGACGCGGCGGCGTGGCCGATTCAAGGCCTCATCCGCCACTTCCGCCCCGAGATCGAACGGCGCATAGCCGCGAGAACGGCCGCAACGACGGCCATGGAGAGGGAGGCAGCAGAATGAGGAAACAGGGAAGGATCAGGATGACGCTGGCAGCCGTGGCGCTGCTGGGCGTGACGACAAGCGCGATGGCCGCGGACACGATGGTCATGGATTCGCTCTCGGTGAAGGCGGGCAAGACCAAGGTCAAGCCGATCACCTATGAGGAATTCGCGACGCTTCGCGCGAAACTGGGCGCATGCATCGTCCAGCGTAATCGCTCGAAGGTGAAGGCCTATCTTCAGCACAGCGATTCCGTGACGATCGACTACAAGTCGCTCGGCACGGACGAGACGAAGTTCATGTTCTATTTCGATATCAGCGGCTGCTCGGACTATAATGTGCCGCAGTTGACGCAGCCGGTCTTCGTCGCGAAGGGCGGCCTGCGCAACCTGTTGCTGGAATCGGCCTATCTGGACGCGGTCAAATCGGCGCCGCAGCCGGCCGTCGACGACAAGGGCGAGCCGACGGCGGGCGTGACGCGCAATTTCCCGACGACGACGGACGCACTGCCGTCGGTGAAGATGTTCGCGGCACTGGCCGACTGCACGGCGGCCAAGAATCCGGCTGCCGCCGATGCCGTCGTGCGGAGCCGCGCCGGCCTCAGCGACGAGAAGGATGCCGCGGTGGCATTGGCCCCCACGATCGGCAGCTGCATGCCCGCCGGTCAGAACATCTCGCTGACCCAGGCATCGATCCGCACCCTGGCGGCCGAGGGGCTCTGGGGACGCTATGCTGCCGGGCCCCCGGCCCAGGCATCGGCGAAGTGAGCGGGGGATAGACCATGAGGAAACTGTCTGTCGCGATTTTGGTGTCCATGGCCCTGGCGATGCCCGCCCTGGCCCAGAGCAATGATGACGATTACACGCCGCTCGGTTCGCGCATCAAGCGCGACCGGCAGTTTCCCACCGAGCTGGAAGACCGGTTCAAATACGACCAGCGCAGCAAGGTCGACCGCGAACGCAGCAAGGACATGATGGCGCAGATCAGCGAGTGCCTTTACAAGCGCGCCGGTCCGGACCTCGCACTCGGCTTCCTTGACAAGACAGACTTCGGTTTCAGCGACTTCAGGCAGATCAACCTGGACGTGGACCGCGCGCAGAAGATCTACGGCTTCGGAGATTGTCTCGATCGCGTGGCCGATGCGAACAGCGCCTCGGTGCAGCTGCGCTGGACGCCGAATTATCTGCGGCAATGGATGGTGCAGGAGGCCTATTTCTCCCGCTATCGCGACAAGCCGACCTGGATCAAGCCGGGCTATGTCGTCTCGGAGCGAACATATCCGTTGTCCGAGCATGATCGCGGCGTGCGCGCGGCCATGGATTTCGCGGATTGCGTGGTCGCGGCCGATCCTTATGGCGCGGATTATTTCTACCGCATACCGGACGGCTCGCCCAATGTGAAGGACGCCTTGAACGCGCTGATGCCCGCGCTCGGCCCCTGCCTGCCGCAGGGGATGAAGATGCAGGTGTCGCCCTATGGGCTGCGGGTCTGGCTGGGCGAGGCGCTCTGGCATGCCGCCAATCACAGCGCGCCGGCGCCTGCCGATCCGCCAAAGGCTGGTCAATGATGCCGGCTTCGCTTCCAGCCTTCCGCTATGACCGACGGCTCGCGCTCGGCATTGCCGCGCTGCTCGCTGCAATGCCCTGGCCCGTGAGCGCCAAGCCGCCCCGGGAGTGGGGCAGCAAGTCGACCGATCTGGCGCTGATGGCGATGCATAATTTCGGGAGCTGTGTCGTGGATCGGACGCCACGCGGCCCGGAAGCCTTGCTCGCCCTGGAGCCTGGCACCCCGGCCTATACGGCCAAGCTGCAGGCGCTGGCCAAGGGGCACAATTATTGCGCGGTGGCTTCGGACATCAGGTTCAACGGCCAGTTGTTCGTCGGCGCTCTCGCCGAGCGCCTGCTGGCCAATTCGCCGCCCGCCGGCGGCCTCACGGCCGCGCTTGCCTATGATGCGTCGAAGCCGGAGATCAAGGCGCGCACGCCGGTCGAATATACCGGCCTTTGCCTGGCGCGGCACAGCCCGGGCGATGTCGACGCGCTCTTGAAGACCGATCCGGCCTCGCCCGAGGAGAATGCGGCGCTCGGCAAGCTGGTCGCCGCACTCCCCGAGTGCGTTCAGGCCGGGCAGGAGATGCGCGTCAATGGACCGGGCTTGCGCGCGATGATCGCGCTCGCGGCCTATCGGATCGTGAAACTCAACGATGCCGGCACGCCGGCCGCCAAAGGACTCTGAGAAGAATGCCCACGCTCAAGGTCGACGGAATAGAAGTGGAGGTCCCCGCCGGGGCGACCGTGCTCCAGGCCTGCGAGGCCGCGGGCAAGGAGATTCCGCGCTTCTGCTATCATGAGCGCCTGTCGATCGCCGGCAATTGCCGCATGTGCCTGGTCGAGGTGAAGCCTGGGCCACCCAAGCCGCAGGCAAGCTGCGCGCTGCCGGCAGGGGACAATCAGGAGATCTTCACCAACAGCGAGATGGTGAAGAAGGCGCGCGAGGGCGTGATGGAATTCCTGCTCATCAATCACCCGCTCGATTGCCCGATCTGCGACCAGGGCGGCGAGTGCGATCTGCAAGACCAGTCGATCGCCTATGGGCGGGGCGCGACCCGCTTCCACGAAAACAAGCGCGCCGTCACCGAAAAATATATGGGCCCCATCGTCAAGACGGTGATGACCCGCTGCATCCAGTGCACGCGCTGCGTGCGCTTCGCCGAGGAAGTCGCCGGCGTACCGGAGATCGGCGCGCTCTATCGCGGCGAGAATATGCAGATTACGACCTATCTGGAGCATGCCGCGAAGAGCGAGCTCAGCGGGAATGTCGTCGATCTCTGCCCGGTCGGCGCGCTGACCTCCAAGCCCTATGCGTTCGAGGCCCGGTCCTGGGAGCTGGGCAAGACGCTGGGCATCGACGTGATGGACGCGGTCGGCACCAATATCCGCATCGACAGCCGCGGGCGCCAGGTGCTGCGCGTGGTTCCGCGCATCAATGACGACGTCAACGAGGAGTGGGCGAGCGACAAGACCCGGCACGCGGTCGACGGCCTTGTCCGCAAGCGGCTCGACAAGCCCTATGTCCGCAAGGACGGCAAGCTCGTCCCGGCAAGCTGGGATGAGGCATTCGCCGCGATCGCGGCGGCGGCGAAAGGTGCAAACGGATCGGTCGCGGCGGTCGCCGGCGATCAGCTCGACTGCGAGACGATGTTCGCGACGCGCGAACTGGTCCATGCGCTCGGCGGGACACTGCTGGAAGGTCGTCAGGGCGGTCTCAGCTACGACACGTCCAGCCTTTCCGCGGCCAATTTCAACACAGGCATCGCCAATCTCGAGACGGCGGACGTCATCCTGCTCGTCGGCACCAACCTGCGCTGGGAAGCGCCGCTCATCAACACACGCGTCCAGAAGGCGGTACGCAAGAAGGGCGCGAAGGTTTTCGCCATCGGCCCGGAGGTCGATCTCACCTACAAGACGATCTGGCTCGGCAATGATGCGGGCCTGCTCGCCAAGCTGCCCAAGGAAGCTGCCGAGGCGCTCAAGGGCGCGCAACGTCCGGCAATGATCCTCGGCGGTGGCGCGCTGGCGGTCGAGGGTGCGCATGGCGCCGCGCTGGCGCTGGCGGACACGCTGGGTCTGATCAAGGATGGCTGGAACGGCTTCAATGTCGTGCATCTCGCCGCCGCGCGCATGGGCGCACTGATGCTCGGCTTTGCGACCAGGGGCGGCATCAACGAGCTGGCGGCCGCCGAGCCCAGGCTGCTCTTCCTGATGGGCGCCGACGATGTCGATCCCGCCAGGTTCGCCAACAGCTTCAAGGTTTACGTTGGCCATCATGGCGACAAGGGCGCGCATGCGGCCGATGTCGTGCTGCCGGGTGCCGCCTATACCGAGAAGGGCGGCACTTATGTGAACACAGAAGGCCGCGTGCAGCGGAGCGACAAGGCGGTGTTCGCGCCGGGCGATGCGCGCGAGGACTGGACGATCCTGCGTGCGCTCAGCGATGTGCTCGGCACGCCGCTGCCGTTCGATACGTTCGAGCAGCTGCGCGCGGCGATGGCCGCGTCGGTCCCGGCGCTGGGCGTCGAAGGCCTCGCTGATTACGGGTGGTCCGCCCCCAAGTTGGGCGGCAAACCGAAAGGCGAATTCGCCTATCCGATCAAGGACTTCTACCTGACCAACGCGATCTGCCGCGCAAGCCCGACGATGCAGCGCTGCTCGGCCGAGCTCATCCATGGCGAAGATTTCATGGAGGCGGCGGAATGACCAAGTGGTTCACCGGCTTCCTGCCCTATGAATGGGCCTGGTTCGTTGCGACGCTCATCGACATTCTCGTGATCGCACTGCCGCTGATGCTGGCGGTCGCGATGATCATCTATGCCGACCGCAAGATCTGGGCGGCGATGGCGCTGCGTCGCGGTCCCAATGTCGTCGGCCCCTTCGGCCTGCTGCAGAGCTTCGCGGACGGCCTCAAGGTCTTCCTGCAGGAGACGATCGTCCCCTCGGCGGCGAACAAGGCGCTGTTCATCATCGCGCCGATCATTACCTTCACGGTCGCGCTGATGGCCTGGGCGGTGATCCCGTTCCAGGATGGCGTGGTGCTGGCCAATATCAATGTCGGCTTGCTCTACATTCTCGCGATCAGCTCGCTCGGCGTCTACGGCGTCATCCTCGCGGGCTGGGCGTCGAACTCGAAATATCCCTTCTATTCCGCCATTCGCGCCAGCGCTCAGATGATTTCATACGAGGTGTCTATCGGCTTCGTGCTGATCTGCGTGGTGCTCTGGGCGGGGAGCTTCAATCTCTCGACCATCGTCCTGGCGCAGAAGGGCTATTACGGCATCCTCAACGGCAACGGTTTCAATCCGCTGCTCTTTCCGATGGCCATCGTGTTCCTGATCTCGGCCATGGCGGAGACGGCACGCGCGCCTTTCGACCTGACCGAGGCGGAATCGGAGCTCGTCGCCGGCTATCAGACCGAATATTCGTCCATGGCCTTCGCGCTCTACTGGCTCGGCGAATATGCCAATGTCATCCTGATGTGCACACTCAACGCCGTGCTGTTCTGGGGCGGGTGGCTGCCGCCGCTCGACTGGGCGCCGCTCTATTATATTCCCGGCATCCTCTGGCTGTTCGCCAAGATCGGCTTCTTCTTCTTCGTGTTCAGCTGGGTGAAGGCGACCGTGCCGCGCTACCGCTATGACCAATTGATGCGCCTGGGCTGGAAGGTCTTCCTGCCACTCTCGCTGTTCTTCGTGTTCCTCGTGTCCGGGTTCCTGATGCTGACCCGTTATGGAGTCGCCTCGTGATCGCCTATTGGGTCAAATCCTTCACGCTCTGGGAGTTCGTCAAAGCCCATTGGCTGACCTTGAAATATTTTTTCAAGCCCAAGGCGACGATCAACTATCCGTTCGAGAAGAACCCGATCTCGCCGCGTTTCCGGGGCGAGCATGCGCTGCGCCGCTATCCCAATGGCGAAGAGCGCTGCATTGCCTGCAAGCTCTGCGAGGCGATCTGCCCGGCGCAGGCGATCACCATCGAGGCGCAGCCGCGCGACGACGGCAGCCGCCGCACGACCCGCTACGACATCGACATGACCAAGTGCATCTATTGCGGCTTCTGCCAGGAAGCCTGCCCGGTGGATGCCATTGTCGAGGGACCGAATTTCGAGTTCGCGACCGAAACGCGCGAGGAGCTCATCTACGACAAGGCGAAACTTCTGGCCAATGGCGACAAGTGGGAGCGGGCGATCGCGGCGAACCTTGCCGCCGATGCGCCCTATCGTTAAGCGCGGCCTATCCTGAGGGGGATGACCATCCGGTGATTCAAGTTTTCGCCTTCTATCTGTTCGCGGCGATTGTCCTGGCCTCGGCCGCGATGGTCATTCTTGCGCGCAACCCGGTGCACAGCGTGCTCTGGCTGATCCTTGCTTTCTTCAACGCGGCGGGGCTCATGGTGCTGCTGAACGCCGAGTTCGTCGCGATGCTGCTGGTCATCGTCTATGTCGGCGCGGTCGCGGTGCTGTTCCTGTTCGTGGTGATGATGCTCGATATCGACTTTGCCGAGCTGCGCGCCGGATTCGTCAGCTATTTTCCGCTCGGCGGCACGATTGCGCTCATTTTGCTGGTCGAGCTGGTGCTCGGCGTCGGCGCCTGGAAGAGCGGCGCGCTCAGCCTCACCAAGCGCGCCGCGCCCACGCCCGAGAAGGTCCCCAATATCCAGGCGATCGGCGACCTGCTCTACACGCGCTACGTCTTCCTGTTCGAAGTTGCGGGTCTCATCCTGCTGGTCGCGCTGATCGGCGCGATCGTACTGACGCATCGCGCGCGCGGCGGCGTCCGCGCCCAGAAGATCAGCAAGCAGAACCGCCGCCGCCCCGAAGAGGCGATCAAGAACATCAATCAGCCCGTGGGGCAGGGGGTGGAGCTGTGACGATCGGCCTGGGCCATTATCTCGTCGTCAGCGCGATCCTGTTCGTGCTTGGCGTGCTCGGCATCTTCATCAATCGCAAGAATGTCATCATCATCCTGATGGCGATCGAGCTCATTCTCCTGAGCGTGAACATCAATCTGGTGGCGTTCAGCGCCTTCCTCAACGATCTGGTCGGGCAGGTCTTCTCGATGTTCGTGCTGACCGTGGCGGCGGGTGAGGCGGCCATCGGCCTCGCCATTCTCGTCATCTATTTCCGCGCGCGCGGCACCATCGCCGTCGACGACGTCAACCGGATGAAGGGCTGAAGACGCGCTCATGAATTCGATCTCGATCATCGTTTTCGGTCCGCTGCTCGCCGCGATCATTGCCGGTCTCGGCAACCGTGCGCTCGGCAATGTGCCGGCCAAAGTCATTACCACCGGCTCGCTGTTCCTCTCCTGCCTGCTGAGCTGGCCGATCTTCATCAGCTTCCTCGCCGGTCATGCCGAGCAGAGCGTCGTGCCGGTGTTCAACTGGATCCATTCCGGCTCGCTCGATGTGATGTGGGCGTTGCGCGTCGACGCGCTGACCGCGACCATGCTGGTCGTCATCACCAGCGTCTCGGCGCTCGTCCACCTCTATTCATGGGGTTATATGGACGAGGATCCGGACCAGCCCCGCTTCTTCGCCTATCTGTCGCTGTTCAGCTTCGCGATGCTGATGCTGGTGACGGCGAACAACCTCATTCAGATGTTCTTCGGGTGGGAAGGCGTCGGCCTCGCATCCTATCTGCTGATCGGCTTCTGGTTCAAGAAACCGAGCGCCTGCGCCGCCGCGATCAAGGCCTTCGTGGTCAACCGCGTCGGCGATCTTGGCTTCATGCTCGGCATTTTCGGCGTCTATCTGGTCTTCGACACGATCAGCATCCCGGACATCATCAACGCCGCGCCGGCCATGGCGGGATCGACCATCGGTTTCCTCGGCCACCGGGTCGATACGATGACGCTGCTTTGCCTGCTGCTGTTCCTCGGCGCCTGCGGCAAGTCGGCGCAGCTCGGGCTCCACACCTGGCTTCCGGACGCGATGGAAGGCCCGACGCCGGTGTCCGCGCTCATCCATGCCGCGACCATGGTGACGGCGGGCGTGTTCATGGTCTGCCGCCTGTCGCCTTTGTTCGAGACCAGCCATGTCGCCATGTCGGTGGTGACCATCGTCGGCGCCGCGACCTGCATCTTCGCGGCGACCATCGGCACGGTGCAGAACGACATCAAGCGCGTGATCGCCTATTCGACCTGCTCGCAGCTGGGCTACATGTTCTTCGCGGCGGGCGTCGGCGCTTATGGCGCGGCGATGTTCCACCTCTTGACGCATGCCTTCTTCAAGGCGCTGCTGTTTCTCGGTGCCGGCTCGGTCATCCATGCCATGCATCATGAGCAGGACATGCGTTTCTACGGCGGCCTGCGGAAACAGATCCCCTGGACCTTCTGGACGATGCTGGCCGGCACGCTCGCCATCACCGGCGTTGGCATTCCGGGTACCGAGATCGGCTTTGCCGGTTTCTTCTCGAAGGATGCGATCCTTGAGAGCGCCTATGCCGCAGGCGGCCATGGCACCGGCGCCTTCTGGGTAGGCGTGCTCGCGGCGCTGCTCACGAGCTTCTATTCGTGGCGCCTCATGTTCCTGACCTTCTGGACCAAGCCGCGCTGGGCGGGCAGCGAGCATATCCAGCATGCGGTGCATGACGCCCATGGCGACCATCACGACCATCCGGACGAGGAGGATGCGGGCCATGACGCGCACGGTCACGATCATAGCCATGCCGTCACCGGCACGGGCGGCTATCATCCCCATGAAAGCCCGTGGACGATGCGCGCGCCGCTGGTGCTGCTCAGCATCGGCGCCGTGTTCGGCGGTCTCGCCTTCTTCAAGTTCTTCGTTGACGCGGAAGGCGGCGAGGCGTTCTGGAAGGCGAGCACGCTCTTCTTCAACACCCATCTCATGGCCGCCCGCGAGGATGTGCCGCTGTTCGTGACGCTGGCGCCGGGCACGGTCATGCTGATCGGCCTGTTCCTCGCCTGGATGAGCTATATCCGCCATCCCGAATGGCCGGCGAAGTTCGTCGCGCAGTTCTACCTGCTGTACGACTTCCTGCTCCACAAATGGTATTTCGATGAGCTTTACGACCTCATCTTCGTGCGCCCGGCCTTTGCGCTCGGCCGGCTGTTCTGGAAGGGCGGCGACCAGGGCACGATCGACCGCTTCGGCCCCAACGGCATGGCCTGGCTGGTCGTGCAGGGCGGCAAGGTCACCCGCCGGCTCCAGTCGGGCTATCTCTACTCCTACGCGCTGGTGATGCTCATCGGTCTCGCCGCGGCCGCAACCTGGGCGATCATGCCGCAATGAACCAGCTTCACTTTCCCATCCTGTCGCTGATGCTGCTCGTGCCGATGATCGGCGCGGCCGCCTGCCTGTTCGTCTCGGCGCAACAGGCCCGCCGGATCGCGCTTGCCGCGACGGTCGTCGACTTCCTGCTCGGCATTGTGCTGTGGATCGCATTCGATTCCACGGCCGGCGCGCCGGAATGGCAGTTCACCGAGTTCGCGCCGATTTTCGGGCGCTTCGCCTGGGCGCTCGGCATCGACGGCATCGCACTGCTGCTGATCGTGCTCACCGTCTTCCTGATGCCGATCTGCATCCTGGCGAGCTGGGACGCGATCGAGAAGCGCGTCGGCGAATATATGGCCGCCTTCCTGTTCATGGAGACGCTGATGATCGGCGTCTTCACCGCACAGGACATCTTCCTGTTCTACATCTTCTTCGAGGCCGGCCTCATCCCGATGTACCTCATCATCGGCATCTGGGGCGGCGCGGACCGCATCTATGCCAGCTACAAATTCTTCCTCTACACGCTGCTCGGCTCGGTGCTGATGCTGATCGCGATGCTGTGGATGGTGAACTTCGCCGGCACGACCAGTGTGCCTGTGCTAATGCAGACCGATTTCCCCGCCGGCGCGCAATATTGGCTGTGGCTCGCCTTCTTCGCGAGCTTCGCGGTCAAGATGCCGATGTGGCCGGTGCATACCTGGCTGCCCGACGCGCATGTGCAGGCGCCGACTGCCGGTTCTGTCATCCTCGCCGGCGTGCTGCTGAAAATGGGCGGATACGGCTTCATCCGCTTCTCGCTGCCGATGTTCCCGGAAGCGAGCGCGCATTTCGCCTGGCTCATCTTCGCGCTGTCGATGGTCGCTGTCGTCTATACCAGCCTCGTCGCGCTGGTTCAGCACGACATGAAGAAGCTGATCGCCTATTCGTCGGTCGCGCATATGGCGATCGTGACGGTCGGCCTGTTCGCCTTCAACCAGCAGGGCCTTGAGGGCGCGATGATGGTCATGCTCGGCCATGGCCTCGTCTCGGGCGCCTTGTTCCTCTGCGTCGGCGTCATCTACGACCGGCTGCACACCCGCGAGATCGATCGCTATGGCGGCCTTGCGATCAACATGCCGCGCTATGCGCTGCTGTTCATGCTCTTCACCATGGCCTCGGTCGGTCTGCCGGGCACGTCCAATTTTGTCGGCGAGCTGCTGAGCCTCATGGGCGTCTATCAGGCGTCGACCTGGGTCGCTTTGGTCAGCACCACCGGCATCATCCTGGGCGCCGCCTACATGCTTTATCTCTACCGCCGCGTCGTGTTCGGCGATCTTACCAAGGACGACGTCCGCGCTATGCCGGACCTCAGCGTCCGCGAGCTCGTCATGCTCGTGCCCATCGGTCTCGCCGTGCTGTGGATGGGCGTCTATCCGGAAAGCTTCCTCAAGCCGATGCGCGCCAATGTCTCGAGCGTCGTTGCCCGCACCGAGCATGCACGGCCGGAAGGTGACGCGCATCTCGCCATGGGCAAGGTGAGCGATCTCGCGCCGCGCACAGCGCAGAAGGAGGCGCGCTGATGAGCGGCCTCGGCTTCTTCGCGTCGGTGCTGCCCGAAAGCATTCTGGGCGCCGCCGCGCTGCTCCTGATGCTGGTCGCGGCCTATGCCGGCGACGCGTCGGCGCGGCTTGTCAGCTGGCTGTCGGTCGCGGCGCTCGCCGCTGCAGGGCTCCTGCTCACCCAGCCGGCGGTCTATGCCGGCGGCGCCGTGTTCGACGGGCTCTACAGGGCTGACGCGTTCGCGGATTTCGCCAAGGCGCTGATCTTTGCGGCCGCAGCGGCCTCCATTCTCGTCGCGCCGCGCTTCTTCGGCAGCGGCGCCGGCGGCCTGCGCGGCGAATATCCCATCCTGATCCTGCTCGCCTGCGTCGGCATGTCGATCATGGTCTCCGCGACCGATTTCCTGACGCTCTATGTCGGCCTGGAGCTGAACAGCCTCGCCGCCTATGTGCTGGCGAGCTTCATGCGCCGCGACATCCGCTCGGCCGAGGCGGGATTGAAGTATTTCGTGCTGGGCGGCCTCGCCAGCGGCATCCTGCTCTATGGCATGTCGCTGCTCTACGGCTTCTCCGGCACGACGAGCTTTACGGGCGTTGCGGAGGCGCTGTCCGGCGGCCTCAACAATGGCCAGCTCTTCGGCCTGGTCTTCATGCTCGCGGGCCTCGCCTTCAAGATCAGCGCCGTGCCGTTCCACATGTGGACGCCGGACGTCTATGAAGGCGCGCCGACGCCGGTGACGACCTTCTTCGCCAGTGCGCCCAAGGTCGCCGCGCTCGCGCTCACCACGCGCGTCGCCGTGGTCGCACTCGGCCCGACCGGCCATAGCTGGCAGCAGATCGTGATCTTCATCTCGCTCGCCTCGATCGTGCTGGGCGCGGTCGCCGCGATCAACCAGAGCAACATCAAGCGCCTGCTCGCCTATTCCTCGATCAACAATGTCGGCTTCGCGCTGATCGGCCTCGCTGCCGGCACCAAGGAAGGCGTCGCGGCGGTGCTGAGCTATCTCGCCATCTATGTCGTCATGACGATCGGCAGCTTCGTCTGTGTGCTGCAGATGAAGGATGAGGAGGGCAATCCGGTCGAGACCATCTCGAGCCTCGCCGGCCTGTCGCAGAGCCGGCCGGGCCTGGCCGCCGCGATCGCCATCTTCATGTTCAGCCTGGCCGGCATCCCGCCGCTGTTCGGCTTCTGGGCCAAATTCCTGGTGTTCGATGCCGCGGTCGCCGCCCATCTGACGCTGCTCGCCGCACTCGGCATCGCCGCCTCGGTGATCGGCGCCTTCTATTATCTCAAGATCATCAAGACGATGTATTTCGATGCGCCGTCCGGCGAGCTGGCGCGGGGTCGCAACCCGCTCGACTTCAGCATCATCACGCTGTGTGCCGCCGTCATCGTGCTGGGCTATCTGCTGAACGCGCCGCTTGGGCGGGCGAGCGCGGCGGCCGCGGCGTCGCTGTTCTGACACGCATCACCGTCGTTGCCGAAACCGGCTCGACCAATGCCGATCTTCTGGCATTGGCTGGGCAGGGCTGGGCAGAGGGGCATTGGCTGCGCGCCGAGCGCCAGACGGCCGGGCGTGGCAGGCTTGGCCGCGACTGGCAGGACGGCGCAGGCAATCTCCAGGCATCGACACTGATCCGCTTGCAGTCGAGCGATCCGCCGGTCTCCGGCCTCGGCCTGCTGGTCGGCGTCGCGCTGCATGAGGCGTTGGCCGGGCTCGCACCACAAGCCGGGCTGTCGCTCAAATGGCCCAATGATCTGATGGCGGGGCAGGCCAAGCTGGGGGGCATCCTGCTCGAACGGGCCGGCGATGCCGTCGTCGTCGGGATCGGCGTCAATATCGTGAGCGCGCCGATGGTCGAGGGAAGGGAAACCGTTGCTCTCTCCCGGCTTTCAGGCGGGCAGGACATGGATGTCGACGCCGTGATGACCGCGCTGGCCGACTCGTTCGACATCTGGCTCGCGCGCTGGCGGGCGGGAGGATTCGTGCCTGTCCGCGCGGCTTGGCTGGCAGCCGCGCATCCGCCCGGAACGCGGCTCTCCGTCCACAGCGGGACGGAATCGCGCGTCGAAGGTGTGTTTCAGGGTGTCGCGGAGGATGGCGCGCTGCTACTGGGGCTCGACGACGGGACGCGGCAGGTCATCCACAGCGGGGATGTCGGCTTCCTTTGACCGTCGCCACGCCAGTGAAGGACAGTGAGCCGATGCTGCTCGCCATCGATGCCGGGAACACCAATGTCGTCTTCGCGCTTGTCGACACGAGCGCGGGCGCGCGGACGATCCGTGCGCGCTGGCGCATCGCCACCGATCCGCGGCGCACGGGCGATGAATATGCCGTCTGGATCAACCAGCTTCTGAGCCTCGAAGGTCTCGCCATGGATGACGTCGACGCGGTGATCATCTCGACCGTCGTGCCGCGGGCGCTCCACAATCTCGAAGTGCTTGCCCAGAAGTATTTCAGGGTCGATCCGCTCATCGCCGGCCAGCCGCCGGTCGAGTGGCACATCAATGTCGATGTACCGATGCCGCAGACGCTGGGCGCCGACCGCGCGGTCAATGCCATTGCCGCCCATGCCGCCTTCGACGGCGATCTCATCGTCATCGATTTCGGGACCGCGACAACCTTCGACCATATCGATTACAGCGGCGCCTATAAGGGCGGCATCATTGCGCCGGGCATCAACCTCAGCCTCGACGCGCTGGTCAATGCCGCCGCCAAGCTGCCGCGCATCGCCATCTCGGCGCCCGAAGGCGCGAGCGTCATCGGCACCACCACGGAAACCCAGATGCTGATCGGCGTATTCTGGGGCTATGTCGCGATGATGGAAGGCCTGGTCGCGCGCATGCGGCGCGAGATCGGCCGACCATGCAAGGTCATCTCGACCGGTGGCCTCGCTGTCCTGTTCGAGGAAAAAACCCATTTGTTCGACGCCATCGTGCCTGATCTCACGATCGATGGCCTCGCCATTCTCTACCAGCGGAGCCGCACAGCCTGATGATACCCGGTGACGAACTGCTTTTCCTGGCCCTTGGCGGGTCGGGCGAAATCGGCATGAACCTCAATCTCTACGGCTGCCGCGGCAAATGGGTGATGGTCGATCTGGGCGTCTTGTTCGGCGATCCCAATTGCCCCGGCGTCGATCTGGTCATGCCGGACATTTCGTTCATCGAGGAGCATCGTGACGATCTGCTCGGCATTGTGCTCACGCATGGTCATGAGGACCATATCGGCGCCGTCCCTTATCTCGCGCTGGACCTGGGCGTGCCCCTCTACGCGACGCCATTCACCGCCGGGCTTATCCGCGAAAAGCTGAATGAGGAGAGTCTTGGGGACAAGATCGAACTCAATGTCATCGAGGAGGATGTGCCGTTCGGCCTTGGCGAGTTCACCTTCCGCTATGTGCCGCTCGCTCACTCGATTCCTGAGGGTAATGCCCTGCTCATCGAGACGCCGTTCGGGCGCATCTTCCACACCGGCGACTGGAAGCTCGACGAGGCGCCGCTGCTCTGCGTGCCCGCGACGGCGGACGAACTGACCGCCATTGGCGACGCGGGCGTGCTCGCCCTGGTCTGCGACAGCACCAACGTATTCAACGAGGCGCCGAGCGGCTCCGAAGCCTCCGTCAAGGCCGGGCTGCTGGAGTCGGTGAAAGGAGCGCATGGCCGCGTGCTCATCACCACCTTCGCCTCCAATGCCGCCCGTCTCCAGACGCTGGGCGAGGTCGCGCGCGAAACCGGGCGCAAGGTCTGCGTCGCGGGCCGCTCGCTGGACCGCATCCTGCGCATCGCAAAGAGTTGCGGTTATCTCGCCGGCTTCCCCGAGCTGGTCGACATGGACGACGTCATGGACCTCCCCGCGCGCGACGTCATGGTCATCGCGACGGGCGGGCAGGGGGAACCGCGCGCGGCGCTCGCCCGCATCGCCTTCGACGCCCACCCGATCCAGCTCGGCGCGGGCGACGTCGTCATTTTCTCCTCGCGCCAGATTCCCGGCAATGAGGTCGCGATCGGCCGCATCCAGAATGCGCTCGCCGCCAAGAATGTCCGCATGATTACCGAGCGGCAGAGCCATATCCATGTCTCCGGCCATCCGGGTCGCCCGGAGCTCAAGGCGATGTACGCGTGGATCCGGCCCGAGATTCTCGTGCCCGTGCATGGCGAGTTGCGCCACATGGCCGAGCAGGCGCGCTTCGGTCATGCCAATGGCATCAAGCGGACCATCGTCCAGAAGAATGGCGATGTCGTCCGCCTCGCACCCGAAGGTCCCGAAAAGCTGACCGAAGTGCAGGCCGGGCGCCTCGTGCTGGATGGCGACGTCATCCTGCCCGCCGACGGCCTTACCATGAACGACCGCCGCAAGCTGATGGTGCAGGGTCATATCAGCGTCGGTTTCGCGCTCACCGGCAAGGGCCAGATGACCGGAACCGCCGACATCCGCATGAAGGGCGTGCCCGTCGAGGAGGATCAAGAGGCGTTTCTGGAAGAGGTGCATGAAGCGTTGATCGGCGCGCTGCGCTCGGCGAGCCGCAAGGCCGATATCGAGGCGATCCGCGAGACCGCACGGCTTGCGGTGCGCCGCGTCGCCACCGAATGGACCGGCAAGAAGCCGGTCGTCGACGTGACGATCGTGCAGCTATGAGGACCGGCGCGTCATGAAGCCCTTTACCATCGGCGCCATCTATTTCCTGCTCTGGTTCCTGAGCCTGTTCCTGATCCTGCCGTTCGAGGCGCGCATCAAGCGTGACGTCGAGGTGGAACATGTGCCGGGGCAGGTGGAGAGCGCACCGCCGCATTTCAGCTTCCTGCGCGTGATGCTGCGCACGACGGCGCTGGCCGCGTTCTTCTTCGGGATATTCTGGCTTAATTACCGCTATGAATGGGTGACCATCCACAGTTTCGACTGGATCTTCGATCCGCCCGAGAATGGATTGAAATAAAATATGAACTCCTCCCCTTCAGGGGAGGGGCAAGGGGTGGGGTGCAGCGTTGCGGTTGCATCCGGAAAGACACCACCAACCCCTCCTCTAAAGAGGAGGGGCTTTAATTCCCTCTCAGCCGATCGCTGGCCTGGGCGAGCGCGACATAGAGCTTGCCAAGATCCGAGGAGAGCATGGTGACGGCGAGCGCGCTGCCGTCCCTGGCTTCCAGCACGCTCTTCAACAGTGTCTCGAAGTCGTGGACATAGCGGTTCACATGCTCGGCGAAGTCATTGTCCTCATGATAGATTTTCTTGATGGCGCGCGCGTCGCCGAAGCTCAGCATCTTGACGGCCCGCCGCGCGAAAATGCCCTGGTCGCCCTTGAGATAGGCGGTCCATTCGGCCTGGCTGATGTCGTGACCGAGCCATTTCGACACGTCGATGGCGCGGCTGTTCAGCATCTCGATCAGTTCGCCCGAGCGTTTGGTGAGCAGCTCGCGGTCCTGCGTTTCGACCTTTTTCCCCGCATTGGCCAGCCGTCGGTCCAGCGCATCGCTTGCTGAATGCAGCGTCTTCAGCTGCGCGTCGAGGGCGGCGGCAGCCTCGTTGGCGGTTTTGACCGCCTGGCTGGCTGCTTCAGTCAGGCGTTCGAGCTGGCTGTCGACTGTCTCCGTCACCGCCTGCCGCACGGCATTGCTGCCCGCCTCGCCAAGCGCGCTCGCCGCCTCCGGTATGACCTCCATGATCGCTTCGCGCGCCTTGCTCGCCGCCGCGTCGGCGGTGTCGCGCACGCGCAGCAGGGCCTCGACCATCTGCGATCCCGACTTGTCGCTGAGATCGCCGATGGACGTGCCGGCTGCTGCGATCGCGCCGGCGAGCGCCTCGACCTGCGTTTGCTGATCGGCGAGGGCGGTCTGGGCCCGGGCCAGGGCACCGTCCAGGGTCGCGACATGATCGGAGGCGAGGCGCGCACTTTCCTCCACGCGGCCGACGACGGCGCTCGCGACCGCCTCGATGCTTTCGATGCCCGGGCCGGCGTCGGCGATGCGCTGGCGCATGGCTGCAATCCGTTCCTCGACGCGACCGACGGCGGCCGGCACGCTTTCGTCCAGTTCGCGAACGCTCGAATCGAGCGCGAGAAGAAGCGCTTCAGCGCGCTTGATGAGCTGATCCGACGATTGGTCGCCTGCTGCCAGCGCGTCGGTCAGGCGCCGCGTTTCGACGGACAGCTCCATCATCGCCGTGCCGAGCCGCTCGGTGCGGTTGATGGCGGACTTTTCGAGTGTGTCGAACTGGGCGGTGAGAGTCTCGACGCCAGTAGCGGCCGTCTCGAGCCAGGTCGTACCCTTGTCGGACTGCTCGGCGATGCGGGCATCGATCGCATCCAGCATCGTTTCGAGATCGCGGCAATGCGCCGTGAAGCGCTCCAGCGACTGATGACCAGTCGTCTCGATGCTTTCGCGGCTGCGGTCCACCAGCCGGGCAAGTGCCTCATTCTGGGCCTCGATCCGTTGCTCTGTCGTATCGAGCACGGTCTTCACCCGGTCGAGCGTCAGGTCGATCCGCGCCGAACTCAGCTCGGACAGGCTGGTGAGTTCCTCGCCGGCGGCGCGCGTGCCCTGGCGCATCGTCGCCAGTCGGTCGTTGAGGCTGTCGCTGGCCGAGATGAGCTCGTCTCGCGTCTGTCCGGCGGCGGCGGCGGCATCCTTGAGGCGCGCTTCGAGATAGGTGCTGCGCTCGCGCAGCTCGACGCCAAGGCAGGCCAGCGTCTCGGTCAATTCGGACAGTCGTTGCTCGAGCTTGGGCGTCGTGCTGTCGAAGGCATCCATGCGCTCGGTCAGCGCTGCCAGCGACTGGACCGATGCCGAGGTGGTACGGGCAAGCGCATCGCTCTGCTCGGTCATGTCCGTGACGGCGTCGCGCAGCGCGCTCGCGGACCGGTCGGCGGCGGAGGCATAGGCTTTTGTCTGGCTGAGCAGCTGCGCATGGGCATCAGCCATTTTCGCGGCCGCCTGGGCGGCCTGGGCGACGGCCTCGCGCGCTTCCTCGCTGCTGAGCTTGGGGTGGCCTTCGTCATGGTCCCAGTGGCCTGCCAGCATCATCACGAAGATGGCGAGCCCCACGACCAATACGAGCGGTGCGGACAGCCGAATGACCATTTCGAGGAAGGGCGTGATGCGAGCGCCGATGGCCGGGTCCACGAAACTCCAGCCCACCACGCCCAGCCAGCCGAGCGCCGCAGCGCCCAGAATGCCGCGAACGAGCCATGTGGCCCATCGCCGCGATGCGCGCTTTTCCTGCGCTTCGGGGATGGCTTCGTATGACGAGGCCTGATCCGCAAAGCTGGAGTCCATCGACTCCGCCTCGCGATCGCGTAGCCTGGATGTCCACGACCGGCTCATTGGTGCCCGCCCCCTTTTTTCAGTGGCCCCCGATAGAACGGCAGCGCCCAGATAGTCCCTCTGGCGCCGATTGAAAATGCCTAAAATTTTAACCATCCTCGTAAAGCCCTGTTTTTTACAGCTCATTTACGGTGATGTGGGTAGATCGACGCGATGGCATATGATCCCGGGAATTTGCAGGCGGCGCTCTCCGCAGCGGTGGGCTCGGACGTGGCGCTGATCGCCGATCTGCGCCGCGCCTTCATCGAAAGCGCCGAGCGTCAGGTGGATTTGCTCGCCCGTGCTCGCTGCGATGCCAACTGGATCATGGCCGCGCTGCGCCTCAAGGGGCTGTGCGCCAGCTTCGGCGTGACGGACGTGATGGCGCTGGCCGACCAGGCACTGGACGGCGCGCCGGGCGATCCCGTCGTGCTGCGCGAGCTCAATGCCGCCCTGGCCGATCTCGTCGCCGAAAACTGAACGAATTTAGGCGTTTGCATCTGAAGTAGCGGCCGCGCATTCATAGCGCTTGCCAAGCGCTGTCGCCGCCGCCACTCTTCCGTCCATGCCCGAGATCCGTTTCTGATCGGCCGACCGATGCGGCTCGTCGCCCTGCTCAGCGCGCGCATGCAGTCGGCCAGCGCCTACACGCCGGATGAATTGCGCATCGGCGTGCACCTGCCCGTCGAGCATCAGGCCCGCCAGGCGATATTGGCTGGGGCCGGGCAACTCCTTCTGCGGACCGACACGCCCACGGCGGAGCTGGCGCGGCTCACCGATCGCCTCAGCCGCGAGACGGGTATCCCCGTCATGCTCGTCGGTGATGGCCCCGAGCTGGCACGGCGCATCGAAAAAGACGATCGCATCCTCCTTCTCGCTGCGCAGACGGTCATCCCGCAGCAGACTCTCGAGGAATTGGCCGCCGCATCGCCGCCCGCGCTGCTGGTCACGCCGACCGAGCCGGCGACCGAGCATCTCGAGCGGATCGATGGGCGCCATGTCTGGGCCGGCGGCGCGCTCGTGCCGGGCGAAATGGTGCTGCTGACCGTCGATATGCTGGGCGAATGGGACCTCGAACTCACCTTGCTCCGCCGCGCGGTCCAGCACAATGCGCGGCGCATCGAGCTATCGCCGGATATGACGACATCCGGTCAGCTGGTGCGCATCGAGACGCGCGGCGATGCCGAGCGCGCGATGGCGGTCCTTTCCCAGGGCGGTTTCGGCGACACGGCCGGGCGCGACATGCTGACGATCGCGCTGGCGCCCGTCGCTCGCCACCTCGTCGGCCTGATGGCGCGGCTGCAGGTCAATCCAGACCAATTGGGCTGGGCGTCGGGCCTGCTCGCGATCCTCGGGGTGGCGGCGGCCAGCGCCGGATGGCCGCGCATCGCACTGCCGCTCTCCTTGCTCGCCGAGGCGACGCTGGGTCTCCAGCGCGGTAGTGCACAGGTCATTCTCCGCCCGGCTGCGCCATTCTGGCTGCAACTCCTGACCAGGGGCGCGACCTTGGCCGTGCTCGCCGTGGTCGGCGGGCGGCTTGCGGAGGGAAGCGCGCTCGGCTTGGCCGGCGTGGGTCTGCCACTCGCCTTGATCGCGGCGCAAAGCGTTGCCGATGCGCGCGAAAAGGGCAGCGATGCGCGGTCCATCAGGCCCTGGATGCGGTTCACCGGCGCCATGGCAGCGGCCATCGCGCTTGGCGGATCGCTCGTCGGCGGCGCCGTCGAAGCCTTCCTGCTGATCGGACTGTGCGCTTTTGGGACAGTGGCCGCGCGCCTCCTTGTCCCGGAAGACAAAGGGATTTAGGCGATTTTAAATGTGAATGGCTAGTTGGGGGGCCATGACAAATGGCGGGAAAACGGGGGCCTTTCGCTCTCCCGGACGGGAGGGCAGTGCCCAGGCGCGCCTTGCGCACCGCCTCGCCGGTGAACTTCGCCACAGCGCCGACATTGCCCTGTTTTCGGACAGCCTGCACAGCCGCTGGACCGACGCGCTGCTCGCCGAGACCCGCTTCCACCTCGCCGGCACGATGAATGCGGTCGAGATGGCGATGCGCCTCGAAGTCTCCGAGGGCGATATCGAAGCCCGCCTGGCCGGCCTGGCCCAGCCGTGGTGCGCGCCGGCGCTGGAGCGGCAATCCGACCTCCTGACCGCCGAATTGCTCGCGCATTACCGACTTCGCGGCGCGCTGTCGGTCGTTCAGCGCGACAAGACGCAGGCCGGCGCAGACGGCACGGATGCGCTTCTTGCGCCGGGCGAGGGCAGTCCGTTCGCTCAGGCGCTGGCCGCGCTGTCGCTGGCCGAGCAGCGCTGGTCCGGTCCCATGCTGTTCGATGCACCACTGCGGCCCGACTTGCCGGCCGAGATCTTCTGCGAACTGGTGTGGACCGTGGCGGCGCTGCTCATTCACGGCCTTTCGCTCAACGCAACCGAAAGCGATCGCGATGCCGCGCCAGCCCTTGTTCAGGCGGCGGAGCGCATCATCGCGCGCCATGACGAAGGCAGCGGTCCCTTTGCCCTTGCCCGGCGCTGCGCCCGGGCATTGTCGACGTCCGAACGTCGGCGCATCGCGCCGCTGGCGCTGTCGGGGCGCCGCCTGCTGTTGTTCTGCGCCCTGGTCGAGGGCGAAACCGCCCTGCCGGCCGAGGCCGTGCTCGGCGCGCTCGTCGATGGCGGCGGCGAGGCGAGGCGGGCGATCCTGAAGCTCATGGAGATCGACGAGGCGCTTGCCGTGCAGCTTTTTGAAATGCTGGCGCCCATGACCGGCGGAATCGCCGGCCACGATGCGGCCTTGCTGGCATTCATCGAGCGCTATCGCGAAACCAGTCAGATTGAGGCCGAGACCTGGCTCAGCGACATGCTCGTGCCGTCCGCACTGGCCGCCAAGCTGGCCATCGTCGGTTCTGCGGCATGAACGAAGCGAGCGCGTCCCCCGTCACAGCGCAGGTCGATCGCGACGGCTGCATCCTGCGCGCCGACGACCGGCTGATGCTGCTCCAGCTCGAGGCGGGTGGCCAGCTGCACGGGCCTTTCGCGCTACCGGCGCTGGCGGCGCTGGTGCGGCTCGCACAGAAGCTCGGGACGCCGCTGTCGCGCCCGGTCGAGCTGGCGCGCGATGAGGCCGATATCAGTCTGTGGGCAGACATTCGCCCCGAGGGCGAGACCCTGCAACTCACCCTGCGCGACTGGCAGGAGCGGCGGCCGCGCCAGCCCATGTCGCGCGCCGCGCCGCTGGCACCCACCGCCGATCCCGCAGTCAAGGGCTGGGACTGGGAAGTTGACGACCAGATGCGCTTCGCCAACCTGCATCTGAGCGCCGCGCGCATCGGACATGCCGTGCCCGAGGACGGCGAGACCTTCACCGCCTATTTCTCTTTGCTCGACAGCAGCCCGGACGGGCAGCGCGCCATGCCGATGATCGAGGCGCTGGTGCGCCACATGAATTTCGAGGGCCAGCTTGCCGCTCTGCGCCGCGACGATCAGCTGCGCTATCTGCTGTCCGGCATCGCCCTGTTCGATCGCAACGGCACATTTTCCGGTTATCGCGGCCGCGCCGAACCGGAAAAGACGGCAGCAGTCCTTCCGCAGGCTTCGCAGCCGGCGGTGGCGACCGCGCCGGCAGTCGAGGATGTCAGCACGGACATCGCTCCACCGACGGAGCCGGGCGAGTTCATCGATTCCGCTTTGACCCGGCGGCTTGACGTCGCCCTGCGCCAGCCGATCAGCCGCATCATCGCCAATGCCGGGACTATCGGCGAGCGTTTCGGCGGCCCGTTGCGCCAGGATTATGCCAATTATGCCGGCGACATTGCGGCGGCAGGGCGGCATCTGCTCGCGCTTGTCGATGATCTGGCCGACCTTCAGGCAGTCGAGGGGCCGAATTTCCTCACGACGAGCGAAGAGGTTGACCTCTCCGAGATCGCGCGCCGCGCCGCTGGCCTGCTCAACATCCGCGCGGAAGCGCGCCGGATCACGATCCAGGCGCCCGGGCCCGACGAACAGGTGATGGCGCGCGCCGAATATCGCCGCGTGCTGCAGATCCTGGTCAATCTCGTCGGCAATGCCGTGCGCCACTCGCCGGAGGAAAGCACGATCTGGATCCGCCTCGACGAGATCGACGGCCGCGCGCGGGTGGTGGTCGCGGATCAGGGCGGGGGCGTCGATCAGGCCAATCATGAGCGGATTTTCGAGCGGTTCGAGCGGCTTGGCAATACCGACGGCGACGGCAGCGGCCTGGGGCTCTACATCTCGCGCAAGCTGGCGCGGGCTATGGGTGGTGACGTGACCGTCGAGAGCGCGCTCGGTCGGGGCGCGCGCTTCATCCTCGATCTGCCGGCCTGGTCGGCCAATCGCAACGGCTTCCGGGCGGGCTAGGCGGCCCTCGCCGTTTCGGCGGCATAATAGCGCGCACCGCCGGCGGCCATGTCGCGGAGTTGCTGTGGCGGCAGGAACCGCTCGCCATGCGCCGCGGCAAGCCGGTCCAGCACCTCGACGACCTTGCCCGCGCCGATCGTGTCGATCGCGCTGAACGGCCCGCCGGTATAAGGCGCAAAGCCCCAGCCGAAGATCGCGCCAAGGTCGCCGTCCTGCGGCGTCACCAGCACGCCCTCGGCGAAGCAGCGCGCGCATTCCACAAGCTGGCGGTAGAGCAGCCGCTCGCGCACCTCTTCGGGGGTGGGCTGGGCGGCGGCGAGGGGATAGTCCTGCGCAAGACCGGTCCAGAGCGCCTTCTTCCCGCCGTCTGCCGGATAGTCGTAAAAGCCCTTGCCGTTCTTGCGGCCGAGCCGGCCGAGCGCGACCATATGCGACATCACATCGTCGGCCTGCGTGCCCTTGTATGCGTCGCCCAGTGCCTTCTTGGTCGCCTGGGTGATCTTGTCGGAGAGCTCGATGGAGACCTCGTCCGCCACCGCCAGCGGTCCGACCGGCATGCCGAGCTGCTTGCCGATATTCTCGATCAGCGCCGGGTTGATGCCCTCGGCGAGCATCTGCGCGCCTTCCTGCACATAGGTGGCGAAGCAGCGCGACGTGTAGAAACCGCGACTGTCGTTGACGACGATCGGCGTCTTCCTGATCTGCGCGACGAAATCGAGCGCCTTGGCGAGCGCGGCGGGGCCGGTCTGCTTGCCCATGATGATCTCGACCAGCGCCATCTTCTCAACCGGTGAGAAGAAGTGGATGCCGATGAAATTCTCGGGTTTCGACCAGTTCTGCGCAAGGCCGGTGATCGGCAATGTTGAAGTGTTGGAGCCGAAGATGGTATCCGCGCCGAGCACCGCTTCCACCCGCTTCGTGATCTCACCCTTGATGGCGGGATCCTCGAACACCGCCTCGATCACGAAATCGCAGCCCTTGAGCGCGGCGGCATCGTCGGTCGGGGTGATCCGGGCCAGCGCCTCGGCCATTTTTTCGGGTGTCATCCCCTTGCCGATGCGCTTGGCCATGCTCGCTTCGCAATGCGCCTTGCCTTTCTCGGCAGCGGCCATGTCGCGGTCGAGCAGCATGACCTCGATCCCGGCCTGCGCCGCGACATTGGCGATACCGGCGCCCATCATGCCCGCGCCGAGCATGGCGAGTTTTTTCGTCGGCGATTTGTCGACCCCGGCCGGACGCCGTGCACCGCGCTCCGCCGCCTGCTTCGAGACGAACAGGGTGCGGACCATGTTGCCCGCCTGTGGATCGGCGATCACCCGCGCGAAATATTTGCTCTCGATGCGGATGGCGCGATCGATCGGCAGCTGGATGCCCTCATAGACCGCAGAGAGCAGCGCCAGCGGGCCATTGAGGTTCCGCTGGGTCTCCTTGGCGGTCATGACATTGGCGGCCGCGAAGGTCTGGATGAAGCCGGGATTGAACTGGCCCGATCCGCCGGGGACCTTGAAGCCCTTGATGTCCCAGGCCTGGGTGTTGGCACCGGGGTTGGCCTTGACCCAGGCCTTGGCCGTCTCGATCGCCTTGCCGGGCTCCACCACCTCGTCGACCAGCTTCAGCGCCAGCGCCTCGGGCGGACGGAAATTCTTGCCCTGGAGCATGTAGAGCAGGGCGGTCTGCACCCCGATCAGGCGCGGCAAGCGCTGCGTCCCGCCGGCGCCGGGAAACAGGCCGACCAGCACTTCGGGGAAGCCGAGCGTCACCTTAGGATTGCTGGAGAGGACGCGATGGTGGCAGGCGAGCACCAGTTCCAGTCCACCGCCAAGCGCCAGTCCCTCGATCGCCGCCGCGACCGGCTTGCCGCAGGTTTCGAGACGCCGGAACAGCGCGTTCAGCACGAAGGCCTTGTCGAAGATTGCCGCCATGCTCGGTTTCTCGCCCGGCGCCGGCATCAGCATGGCGCCGAGCTGCTTCAGGTCCATGCCCGCCATGAACGCGCTGTCCTTGCCCGAGCCGATCACCGCGCCCTTGATCGCCGCGTCGCCGGAGATGCGGTCGATGGCTTCGCCAATGTCGGCAATGAATTCCGGCGTGATGACGTTCATCGACTGGCCGGGCACGTCGATGGTGAGGAGGGCGATGCCGTCGGCGTCGATATCGGTGCGGATCGTGGTGGCCATGGCTGCTCTCCTCAAATCCGCTCGATGATGATGCCGGTGCCCATGCCGGCGCCGACGCACAGGTTGACCAGCGCCGTGCCTTTGCCGGTCCGCTCCAGCTCGTCGAGCGCGGTGCCGAGCACCATTGCGCCGGTCGCGCCCAGCGGATGCCCCATGGCGATGGCGCCGCCATTCACATTGATCTGGCTGTGATCGAGGCCGAGCGCCTGCATGTAGCGCAGGATGACGCTGGCGAAGGCTTCGTTGAGCTCCCAGAGATCGATGTCGGCCTTGCTCATGCCCGCCTTGTTGAGCGCCTTGGCGGCGACGCTTTCCGGCCCGGTCAGCATGATGAGCGGTTCGGACCCGATCGAGGCCATGGCCTTCATCTTCGCGCGGGGCTTCAGGCCATATTTCTCGCCCATCGCCTTGCTCGCGACCAGAACCGCGGCCGATCCGTCGACGATGCCCGACGAGTTGCCGGCATGGTGGACATGATTGACCCGCTCCAGTTCCGGATAGCGGATGAGTGCGAGCGCATCGAAGCCGGGCATATTCTCGCCGATATCGGCGAAGCTGGGCTTGAGCGCGCCGAGGCTCTGCATGTCGGTCTCGGGGCGCATATGCTCGTCATGATCGAGCGCGACCGCGCCGATCACGTCCCTGACCGGCACGATGGATTTCGCGAACCGGCCTTCGTCCCAGGCCCGCTTGGCGCGCTTCTGGCTCTCGACGGCATAGGCGTCGACATCCGCGCGGCTGAAGCCGAATTTGGTGGCAATGACGTCGGCGCCGATGCCCTGCGGCGCGAAATAGGTGGCATAAGCGACGGCGGGGTCGCTCGCCCAGGCGCCGCCGTCCGCGCCCATCGGCACGCGGCTCATGCTCTCGACGCCGCCGGCGACGACCATCTCCGCTTCGCCGGTCATGACCTTGGCGAGTGCCATGTTCACGGCTTCGAGGCCCGAGGCGCAGAAGCGGTTGATCTGCACGCCTGCCGTGGTCTCCGCATAGCCGGCGGTCAGCACCGCGAGCCGCGCAATGTCCGTGCCCTGCTCGCCGACCGGCGCGACGCAGCCCAGGATCACATCGTCGACGTCCGTAGTGTCGATGCCATTACGCTCGCGGATGGCCGTGAGCATCTGCGTCGCAAGCTGGATCGGCGTGATCTCGTGAAGCGCGCCGTCCGCCTTGCCGCGTCCGCGTGGCGACCGCACCGCGTCGTAGATATAGGCTTCCATGAACATGCTCTCCCGCGCGGTCGCGCGAAGGGGGCGGGCGCGCCGGCTCCGTCTATATCTGCCTCCTTTACGCGAACGGCAAGGGCAGCGTGCGGATTTGAACGCCCGGCCAAGGTTGCGCGGCGCCTGAACTGGCCCTATCTCGCCGGAAACCGGGGTGCGGATCGGCATGCCCGCAGATTTGAGGCAAGAGAGCGATGTCCACACTCGACGAACCCGATCACGCGATCATCCCGCGGCCGGCCAAGATCGACGTTCCCGAAAACGTCAAGGAAGCGATCCGCACGCTGATCCGCTGGGCCGGCGATGATCCCGAGCGCGAAGGGCTTGTCGAGACGCCCAAGCGCGTCGCGCGCGCCTGGAAGGAATATTGCGAGGGCTATGCCGACGATCCGGCCTATCATCTCTCGCGGATTTTCCACGAGGTCGGCGGCTATGACGAGATCGTGCTCTTGAAGGACATCCCGTTCCAGTCGCACTGCGAGCATCACATGGCGCCGATCATCGGCAAGGCGCATATCGCCTATCTGCCCGGGGATTATGTGGTGGGCATTTCCAAGCTCGCCCGCGTGCTGGAGGCCTTCGCCCGCCGCCTGCAGGTGCAGGAGCGGCTGACCGCGCAGGTTGCCGACTGCATCTGGGAGAATCTGAAGCCGCTTGGCGTCGCCGTCGTCATCAAGGCCACCCATGGCTGCATGACCGGCCGCGGCGTGCGCACCCATGGCACCGACATGATGACCAGCCGCATGATGGGCGTCTTCAAGCGCGATGAGAAGAGCCGCGAGGAAGTCCTTCGTTTGATGGGCGTTTGATGGCAGGCGGGGGCCAAGAAATCGAAACGCCGCCTCTTGCACTGGTGACGGGCGGGCATCGCCGCCTCGGCGCTCGCATCGCCATGCATCTTGCCAGCGCCGGCTATGCGCTCGCCATCCATGGGCGCCACGACGCGGTGCCGCATCGCTTCCTCAAGGAACGGCTCGCCGAGACCGGTGCCGAATGGCACGGCTTTGTCGGCGATTTTCTGGACGAGGGCGCGGTCGAGGAGCTAATCCCGGCCGTCATCGCGCATTTCGGGCGTGCGCCGGACCTGCTGGTGAACAGCGCCTCGCTGTTCGGCGAAAGCGATCTGGCGAGCGTGAGCGAGGCCGAATTGGCGGCTTATTATCGGGTGAACACGTCCGCGCCGGTATTACTGACCCAGGCCTTTTCAGCCGCCGAGCGCCCGGCGGGACAGAATGCGTCCGTCGTCAACATCCTCGACCAGCGGCTCGCCCAGCCGCATGGCGACCAGCTTGCCTATACGCTCGGCAAGGCCGGGCTGGAGGCCTTCACCCGCATCGCCGCGCGCACGCTCGCGCCCAATATCCGCGTCAATGCCGTCTCACCGGGGCTGACGCTCGCGACCTACGACTATACGCCCGATCAGCTTGACCGCCTTGCGCAGCTCGCGCCGCTGGGGGCACTGCCGACGCCGGAAGATGTCGCCGAAGCCGTGCTTTATCTTGCTCACGCCCGCGCCGTGACCGGCCAGACGATCATCGTCGACGGCGGCGCGCACATGAAGAGCTATGAGCGGGACTTCGTGCATCTGGCGGGGGAGTGAGTCATCCAGTGGGCTAAATGGCTGGTGGACCGGCCTCGATTGACCTAGATGACGTAGCGGATCGGGCAAGCTTACCGCAGATGGGGGGAAGGGCCATGTCTCGTTTCTCGAGCGGACTGTCGCGGCGTGACCTGTTGCAATCCGCCAGTGCCGCATGGCTGGTCGCAGCGTTTTCTGGGCCCGCCAGCGCGGAGGGGCTGGTATTTCCCAAGGGCGCAGTCATCCGCACCCTCTTCAGGGACTATTCGCCTGAAGAAATAACGGGCGGCGCCACGCTCTTCCACGAGCACCTGTCATACGGGCCTGATCTGCTCGAGAGGTTCTTTGCCGGGCTTAATGAGGTTCGTCGCGTCGAGGGATTGCCGCCGATTCCGCCTGAGGCGGTGCCGCCGCGCGATCCTCTGGACCCCATGCGCGACGTGAACCGGATGGCGGAGGAGTTGCGCCGTGCGCAGCGCGAGGGCGTCGCCTGCATCGTCGACGCGAGCATGGAAGGCATGGGCATGGACCTGGCTTTCATTCGCAAAGCGGCTCGTCTCTCTGGGTTGCCGATCGTAAAGGGAGCAGGGTTCCATTCCCAGCCATTCTACCCCGAGAAACTTGCCAAGCTCAGCGAGGAGCAGATTTTCCAGGTCATCCTCCAGCAAGCCGATCAATATCCGGCCGGTGCCCTGGGCGAAATCGGATCATGGGACGAAATCAATCCCACCGAGCGGCGCGTGTTCCGGGCTGTCGGCAAGGTGCACCTGGCCACCAATCTGCCGATTTTCACGCACACTGGAATTCCCGGAAAGGCCGCGATCGAGCAACTGGACCTGTTGGAAGATGCGGGCGTCGATCCCAGGCGCGTCGCGATCGGACATCTGGGAAATCTCGTCGATCCGCAGCTCTACGTCCACAAGACGCTGTGCCGTCGCGGCGCCTATATCGGTTTTGACCGGCAAGGGGGCATGGGGCCGGGCGGTGATGACGGCGACAAGGCGGTCGTGCCGATGATCATGGGCCTGATAGAAAGCGGCTTTACCGATCAGATTCTCGTGTCGGGTGACGCCGGGCGCGACTATGCCCGGCCTGTGACCAAGTTCGTTCCCATGCTCAAGGCAGCGGGTGCCAGCGACGAGGTTCTTCGCCGCATCATGGTCGATAATCCGCGCCGTTTCCTCGCCTTCGTTCCCAAGCGCCCCCGCCCAAAGGCATAACAAAACCCCGCGAGACCGAAATCCCGCGGGGTTCTTGAACCTTGCGACGTACCGAGACTTACGCCTCGGCAGCTTCCTCGCCGGCCTCGGGCGCGGCTTCTTCGGCCGGTTCGCCGGCGATCTCGCCCGGCTCGGCATTGGGATCATAATCCTCGGTGAAGCCGGCCTCGTCCTTCTCGAACATGTCGGTCATCACGTTGACGCCGGCCTTCTGCAGGTCGGCTTCCTCGGGCGAGCGAGCGACGTTCACCTGGATGTTGACCGCGACTTCGGGGTGCAGCGAGACCTTCACGTCGAACAGCCCGAGCGTCTTGATCGGGCGCTCGAGCACGATCATCGCCTTGCTGACGATCTTGTGGCCGGACTCGTGCAGGGCCTCGACAATGTCGCGGACCGAGACCGAGCCGTAAAGCTGGCCGCTGTTCGACGACTGGCGGATGAGGACGACCTGGACGCCGTCGACCGACTTGGACGCGCTTTCGGCGTCGCCACGGCGGGCGGCATTGTCGGCTTCGATCTTGGCGCGGTTGGCCTCGAACACCTTCTTGTTGGCGGCGTTGGAGCGCAGCGCCTTCTTGTTGGGCAGCAGATAGTTGCGCGCATAGCCGTCCTTTACGGAGACGATGTCGCCGATCGCGCCCAGCTTCTCGATGCGCTCGAGCAGGATGATTTCCATTTCGGTCGCTCCCTTACTTCACGATGTAGGGCAAGAGGCCCAGATGACGGGCGCGCTTGATCGCCTGGCCCAGCTCGCGCTGCTTCTTGGCCGAGACGGCGGTGATGCGCGAGGGAACGATCTTGCCGCGCTCCGAGACGAAGCCCTGAAGCAGACGGACATCCTTATAGTCGATCTTCGGCGCATCCTTGGCGGCGAAGGGGCAGCTCTTGCGGCGGCGGAAAAATGGGCGTGCCATGGGTCAGGTCTCCTTATTCGCCGTCAAGGTCGTCGCGGTCGCGGCGCGGGCCACGATCAGGGCGGTCGCCGTCGCGGTCGCGGCGGCGCTCGCCACGGTCGCTCTTGCGCATCACAACCGAGGGGCCGGCTTCCAGCTCGTCGACGCGGACGGTCATGTAACGGATGACATCCTCGTTGATGGCGGTCTGGCGCTCGAGCTCGGCGACGGTGCCCGCGGGCGCGTCGATGTTGAGCATGACGTAATGCGCCTTGCGGTTCTTGGCGATTTTATAGGCGAGGTTGCGGAGGCCCCAGCTCTCCACCTTGGTCACCTTGCCCTCCTGGGACTCGACGATCTTGGTGGCGGTTTCCGCCAGCACGTCGACCTGGGCCTGAGCCAGATCCTGACGCGCGAGAAAAACATGCTCGTACAGCGGCATGGTTCGCGTTCCTGTCTTTGGCCGATTGCTGACGAGCGCACCATGCGCACCGCCCCTCCGGCTGTCGTCTCAAATAAAATCGCGCGGCAAAGACGGACTCTGCCCCGCGAAGGGCGCGCCTATGACGGAAATCAGAGGGAAATGCAAGAGCCGAGCGCTGGTGCTTGCCTGTCTTGCCAAGCCAGACTAGTTCGCGGGGCTTTCCAGGGCAACAGGGACGCTTCCTCATGCGTGCATTCATCTTTCCGGGGCAGGGCAGTCAGGCGGTCGGCATGGGCGCGGCGCTCGCCGCAGCCTCACCCGTCGCACGCGAGGTCTTCCAGGAAGTGGACGAGGCGCTCGGCCAGCATCTTTTCCGCCTGATGAGCGAGGGACCGGAAGCCGACCTCACCCTCACCGAAAATGCCCAGCCGGCGATCATGGCCAATGCGATCGCGGTGCTGCGGGTGCTGGAGAAAGAAGGTGGCATCGCGATCCGCGACAAGGCGGACGCGGTCGCGGGTCATAGTCTCGGCGAATATACGGCGCTCTGTGCAGTCGGCGCCTTCGATCTCGCGACGACGGCGCGGCTGCTCAAGCTGCGTGGCCAGTCGATGCAGGCGGCGGTGCCGGTCGGCGAGGGCGCCATGGCGGCCTTGCTCGGCGCGGACATCGAGAAGGCCGAGGCGCTCTCTGCTGCCGCTGCGCAGGGCGAGGTCTGCACCGTCGCCAACGACAATGACCCGGGCCAGGTCGTGATCTCGGGTCACAAGGCTGCGATCGAACGGGCCGTCGAGCTGGTCAAGGATTATGGCATCAAGCGCGGCGTCATGCTGTCGGTCTCGGCGCCCTTCCACTGCCCGCTGATGCAGCCCGCCGCCGATGCGATGGCGCAGGCGCTGGCCGCGACCAACTCGCCCGGCGCGTTCCTGCCACTCTATGCCAATGTGACCGCCGCGCCGGTCAGTGACGCCGCAACGATCAAGGACCTCCTCGTCAGGCAGGTCACTGGCCGCGTGCGCTGGCGCGAGAGCATCCAGGCGATGTGGGACGCCGGCATCACCGATTTCGTCGAGTTCGGCGGCAAGGTCGTGGGGCCGATGGTCAAGCGCACCGCGCCGGACGCGACGGTGTCCAGCATCATCTCCATGGACGATATCGAGGGACTTGTTAAAACGATCTGAGCCCCCGCTCGGAAGGGCATGTGATGGAGAGGATCGCTGCCATGAGTCCCCGTCTCGTGCTGTTGTCGCTGCTGTTTTTTCAATCCGCCGCCGCCTTTGCCCAGCGCGCCGAAATCCCGATCCGGGAGGTCGATCAGCCGAGCGGCCAGCGGCGCTTCGCCTTGACGATGAGCATCGACGGAAAGGCCGTCGAGGTCGCGCTCGATACCGGCTCGTCGGGCTTGCGTGTGCTGGCCCCGCATGTTTCGCCCGAACAACAGGCCGCCGGAGGCCATTCGAGCAGCTATGGCTATGAATCGGGCGCCCTGTTCAAGGGGCAGATCCTCAAGATGCCGATCGCGCTGGGGGCGGTGACCGGATCGGTCGATGTGATGCGCGTCGACGCGATCGCCTGCCGTGAGGGCAAGCCGAACTGCCCGATGAAAGGCGCCGATGTGGCGACCTTCGGGATCATGGGAAATGACGTACCCGGGCAAGGCTGGCCGGCGATCTTCGGTGTGCAGATGAACAGGATCGACATCGACAATCCGCTGGAGGGCCTCGGGATCAAGCGCTGGATCATCGTCCTGCCGCGCTCGGCCGGCGAAACCGGCAAGCTGATCCTCAATCCCGACGATGGCGAGCTCGCGCAATATAAGCGCTTCGAGCTGGACGAGCGCGGCCTCTTCTCCGCGTGCCTGATCGCGGCTGACAATGCGAACCGCAAGATCTGCGCGCCCGGCCAGTTCGACAGCGGCGCGCCCGGCATCCACATCATCGGCGGGGACCCGCCCAAGCTGCAGGATTGGCCGCGCGGCAGCGACGTCCTGCTCGTGCTTGGCGACCAGCGGTCCACGGCCGCCATCAAGGTGACGCTCGGGCGGCGGGATCAGGCGGCGAATCTGTCGATCGAGCCGGGGCCGCCGAAACAGCGTCTGGCCTTCGGTATCGCGCCCTATATGGCCTGGTCCGTCCTCTACGACGCGCAGCGCCACGAGATCGGCGTTGCGCCGCGATGAGCCGGAGATTTTCACAGTTCACGCGGAGACGCAGAGACGCGGAGCGCGCATGAACGATATCGATGCCGTGAGCGGAGATGTTCTGGATGTCGCCTTGCGCATTCACCGCGATCTGGGGCCGGGGCTGCTGGAAAGCGTCTACGAAGCAGTTCTGGCCGGGAAACTTGCGGCAATGGGATATCGGGTCGACCGGCAGCTGCCGGTCGACATCAACTTCGAAAATATGCGGTTTGAATGCGCGTTCCGCGTCGATCTGCTGGTCGATCAGCGGCTGATCGTCGAAATCAAGTCGGTGGAGGCGCTCACCAAAGCGCATATGAAGCAGTTGCTCACCTACTTGCGTCTCACGCACCAGCCCGTAGGGCTACTCATCAATTTTGGCGGCGCGACATTGAAGGAGGGAGTCAGGCGGATCGTCAACGATCATCGGCCCTCCGCGTCTTCGCGTCTCCGCGTGAACAAACAAATTGGAGAATAGAATGTTCGATCTTTCTGGAATGACGGCGCTGGTGACCGGCGCGAGCGGCGGCATCGGCTCGGCGGTGGCGACGGCGCTGGCGGGGCAGGGTGCGCGGCTTGCCCTCTCGGGCAGCAATGTCGAGAAGCTGGAAGCCTTTGCGAAGTCGCTTGGCGGCGATCATGTCTGCGTGCCGTGCGACCTGTCCGATGCCGTGTCGGTCGATGCGCTGGTGCCGCAGGCGCTCGAAGCGCTCGGCGGCAATCTCGACATTCTCGTCAACAATGCCGGCGTCACGCGCGACGGCCTGATCCTGCGCATGAAGGACGAGGATTGGGAGACGGTGCTGCGCATCAATCTCGAAGCCGCCTTCCGCCTGATCCGCGCGGCGTCCAAGCCGATGATGAAGGCCCGCTTCGGCCGCATCGTCTCGATCACCAGCGTCGTGGGAGTCACCGGCAATCCGGGCCAAGCCAATTACGCCGCGTCCAAGGCCGGCCTCATCGGCATGAGCAAGAGCCTGGCGCAGGAACTGGCGAGCCGCGGTATCACGGTCAATTGCGTCGCGCCCGGCTTCATCCGCTCGCCGATGACCGACGCGCTCAACGATGCGCAGAAGGATGCGATCCTCGGCCGCATCCCTGCCGGCGCGTTGGGCGAGGGCGGCGACATCGGCGCGGCGGTCGTCTATCTGGCCAGCAAGGAAGCGGGCTATGTCACCGGCCAGACGCTGCATGTGAATGGCGGCATGGCGATGATCTGAGCCAGCGAGGGTGCCTGATGCGGCAAGCCTCTTGCCACTCAGCGCCCATCGCTCTAGGGCATTTCCGAAATCGAAGAGTTCACTCCATAACAAGGGATTCAGCATGAGTGAGACCGCGGACCGCGTGAAGAAGATCGTTGTCGAGCATCTCGGTGTCGAGGCCGACAAGGTCACCGAGGATGCCAGCTTCATCGACGATCTGGGTGCCGACAGCCTCGACATCGTCGAGCTGGTCATGGCCTTCGAGGAGGAGTTCGGCGTGGAGATTCCCGACGATGCCGCCGAGAAGATCGCGACCGTGAAGGACGCCATCGACTATATCGAAGGCAAGCAGTAAGGGCGCCCGCCCGCCGCGGAGACCGGTCATCGGTTCGTCCGGCGGCAGCGATATGGCCAGCCATGGCAGGATGCGGCTCTCCGGCATGCGGGTTTCCCCGCCGCCCGAGGGCCGCTTCGCTGTCTGAAGGCCGCGATGGATCGAAACGCGCGGCCCGGTTATTGAGGAGATTATGATGCGTCGTGTCGTCGTGACAGGCCTGGGCATGGTGTCGCCGCTGGGCGGTGATGTCGAGACGAGCTGGGCGAACATCCTTGCCGCCAAATCCGGCGCGGGGACGATCACCCGGTTCGATGCCAGTGATTTTCACACCAACTATGCCTGCGAAGTGAAGGCGAAGGACCACGCTTACGGTTTCGATCCGGACAAGCGGGTCGATCACAAGGTGCAGCGCCAGGTCGATCCGTTCATCGTCTTCGGCATCGACGCCGCGGGCCAGGCGATCGAGGATGCCGGTCTCACCGACATGCCCGAGGAAGAACGTTATCGCGCCGGCTGCTCGATCGGTTCGGGAATCGGCGGTCTGCCCGGCATCGAGAGCGAATCGCTGGTGCTGGAGCATAAGGGCCCGCGCCGCGTCTCGCCGCATTTCGTCCACGGCCGCCTGATCAACCTCATCTCGGGCCAGGTCAGCATCAAATATGGCCTGATGGGCCCCAATCATGCCGTCGTGACCGCTTGCTCGACCGGCGCGCATTCGATCGGCGACGCCGCGGCGATGATCGCGCGCGATGACGCCGATGTCATGCTGGCGGGCGGCGCCGAAAGCGCGATCTGCCCGATCGGCATTGCCGGTTTCGGCCAGGCGCGTGCGCTCTCGACCGGTTTCCGCGACGAACCCTGGCGCGCCAGCCGCCCCTGGGATGAGGGCCGCGACGGCTTCGTCATGGGCGAGGGCGCCGGCGTCGTCGTGCTCGAGGAATATGAGCGGGCGAAGAAGCGCGGCGCGAAAATCTATGCCGAGGTGGTGGGTTACGGCCTCTCGGGTGACGCCTATCATGTGACGGCACCGCATCCGGAAGGATCGGGCGCGTTCCGCTCGATGCAGATGGCGGTACGCAAGTCGGGCCTCTCGCTCGGCGACATCGACTATATCAACGCCCATGGCACCTCGACGCCGCTCGGCGACGAGCTTGAACTGGGCGCGGTCCGCCGGCTGTTCGGCAACGAGATCGGCCGGCTTTCCATGTCCTCGACCAAGTCGGCCATCGGTCATCTGCTCGGCGGCGCGGGCGCGGTCGAGAGCATCTTCTGCATTCTCGCCATCCGCGACCAGATCGTGCCGCCCACGCTCAATCTGGATAATCCGAGCGAGAATTGCGCCGGTGTCGATCTCGTGCCGCACAAGGCCAAGGAGCGGAGCGTCAAGGCCGTGCTGAACAACAGCTACGGTTTCGGCGGCACCAATGCCAGCCTGGTGATGAAAGCGGTCTAGGGTTCCGTATTGCTCATGCGCCGCATCGGGCTCCTGATCGTCCTGGCTGTCGCGGTCGGCCTTATCGCCGGTGCGATCACTTTCAGCCGGGACTGGAGCGGCGAGGGGCCGCTGGCCGAGCCGGCCGTGATCAGCGTGCCGGAGGGCGCGTCGCTCCGCGGCACGGCAAAGCTGCTCGCCGAGGCACATGCCATTCGATCAGCCGACGCCTTCCTGCTTGGCGCGAAACTGTTCGGCAGCAAGGGCATCATCAAGGCAGGCAAATATCGCGTGCCGGCCCATGCCAGCGCGGCCCAGATCCTCTACATCCTGCAGGGCGGCAAGACCGTCCCGCTGCTCGTCACCATTCCCGAAGGCATGCCCTCGATCATGGTGCAGGAGCGGCTGATGGCGAACCGGGACCTGACCGGCCCGGTGGACGTGCCTGAGGAGGGCTCTGTCCTGCCCGACAGCTATGGCTATGAGAAGGGCGAGACGCGTGCGGTCGTGCTGGCGCGGATGCAGGGCGCCATGAAGGACTTCATGGCGAAGAACTGGGACGATCGCGATCCTGCCATCCCGACCAGGACCCCCGAGCAGGCGCTGACGCTGGCGAGCATTGTCGAGAAGGAAACGTCGCTGGCATCGGAGCGGCCGACGGTCGCGGGCGTCTATGGCAACCGGCTGCGCCAGGGTATGGCGCTGCAGGCGGACCCGACGATCATCTACCCGATCACCCGGGGAAAGCCGCTGGGTCGGCGCATTCTGCTCTCCGAGAAGCGCGCGCACAACGATTACAACACCTATGCGATGGTCGGGCTTCCCAAGGGGCCGATCGCCAATCCCGGGCGCGCATCGATTCTCGCCGTGCTTCATCCATCCGAGACGAAAGCGCTCTATTTCGTGGCGAACGGGAAGGGCGGTCATATCTTCGCCGACACGCTGGCCGAACAGGATGCCAATGTGAAGAAATGGTACGCCATCCGCCACGCCCGCGGCGAGATGTAGTCCCGGCACCAAAAGGCCGCTCGGACGTTTGACAGGCGAACGCCGCAACTAAACGTCAAAATCGATCACAGATACGATCATTGATCGTTTCAGTCGCTGAATGGAAGCGGCTAGAAACACCTCACTTCGTTATACAGGAGTTTCCATATGATCGGCCAGACCGTGCCCAACGTCTGTCTCAAGACCCGCGTCCGCGACGAAAGCGTCGGTGGCGACAATCCCTTCCGCTGGCAGGATGCGATGACCGGCGATCTGTTCGGCAAGGGCCGGCAGATCGTGTTCAGCCTGCCCGGTGCTTTCACCCCGACCTGCTCGAACAGCCAGCTTCCCGGATTCGAGGGCCTCTACGATCAGTTCAAGGCGGCCGGCGTCGATGACATCTACTGCATCTCGGTCAACGACGCTTTCGTCATGTACCAGTGGGGCAAGGCGCAGGGCGTCCGGAACGTCAAGCTGCTGCCCGACGGCTCGGGCAATTTCACCCGCCGCATGGGGATGCTCATCAACAAGGATCATCTTGGCTTCGGCTTCCGCAGCTGGCGCTATGCGATGGTCATCGACGACGGCGTCATCACGCATATGTTCGTCGAGCCGGGCTGCAACGACTGCGGCGAGGATGCCGATCCTTATGGCGAGACAGCGCCCGAGCCGATCCTCGACTGGGTGAAGGCGCACCCGCGCGCGTCCGCCGACCGCAAGCAATTCGAACCGGCCTGATCTCCCCCTCCCTCACAGGCCGAAAACATGGCCGCGTCCTTGGTCGTTCGACGACTGGGCGCGGCCTTTTTTCTTTCAGGCGAGTTCGACTTCCTTGAGCGGAATCGCTGGATCGGCAAGCTGGGCGAGATCGAGCCGCGCGCCCGAGAGGATATGGGCACGTCCCTGCACATAGTCGCGCGTCTGGTTGACGCAATCGAGCGCAATGACATGGCCCTCGCGCAGATAGACGACGGAAAAGCTTCGCGTCGCGGGGTCGCCCCGGACGATCGCCTGATCATGGCCGGTGGACAGGCCGACCGTCTGGAGCCGGAGATCATATTGGTTCGACCAGAACCAGGGCAGGGCCTCATAAGGTGCGGGCTCACCGAGCAGATGCTGGACGGCAGTCCGCGCCTGATCGTTGGCATTCTGAACCGATTCCAGCCTTATGCGCTGATTGCGCGCGAAGGCATTCTCGTGCGCGGCGCAGTCGCCGACCGCATAGACGTCGTCGAGCGAGGTGCGGCAAAAGCCGTCGACATCGACCCCATCGCCACCGCTGGCGCCGGCGAGCAGCAGCGGCCCGACCTCCGGCACAATGCCGATACCGACGATAATCGCATCGGTGGCAATCAATTCGCCATCGGCAAGCCGAACGCCGGTCGCGCGCTCCTCGGCATCCATCTCGATCGCCTCGACCATCGCGCCGAGCCGCACGTCCACCCCGTGCGCCCGATGTTCGGCGGCATAGAAGTCGGAGATGTCCTTGCCGGCCGCGCGTACGAGCAACCGGTCCTGTGCCTCGATGAGCGTCACCGTCTTGCCGAGCTTGGTCAGGACCGCCGCGGCTTCCAGGCCGATATAGCCGCCACCGATCACCGCGAAGTGGGTGGCGTGGGGAAGCGCGCCGATGAGCGCATCGGCATCGACACGGCTGCGGATTGTGTAAAGGCGGTCCGCTGCCGAACCGGGGCATGAAAGCGGCCGTGCGGCGCCTCCGCCGCCCCAGATCATCTTGCCATAACCGATGGTTCGCCCGGCCGTGGTCGAGACTTTATGAGCAATGGGATCGACGGACGTGACCCGCTCGCCGAGCATCATACTGATCTCCCGGTCCGCCCAGAAGCCCGGCGGTCGCAGCAGGATGCGTTCGAACACCTTCTCGCCGGCGAGATAGTCCTTTGAAAGCGGTGGACGCTCATAGGGGAGGGAGGCCTCGGCGCTGATGAGGCCGATCGTGCCTTCATATTTGAGCTGGCGCAGGAGGATCGCGGCCTGCGCGCCGGCATGGCCTCCGCCAACGATCAGGCAATCGAAACGGGCCATTGCACGCATGCACTCCGTTGGCATCGCCCGTCATCGAATGCTGGTAGCGGAGGAGGGATTCGAACCCCCGACACGCGGATTATGATTCCGCTGCTCTAACCGACTGAGCTACTCCGCCCCATGGCCATTTCGGCGCCGAGGGACCGCCTCAGGGCGATCGGTCGCGGCGCTATACGCAGCAGGTCAGGTCCGGTCAATGGGCTCTTCGGCCGTGCGCAGGTCACTCCGCGGGCGCGACGACCCCGTCCATCACTGCAATCGGCTCGATGATCGGCTTACGCATGATCACTGCGATGCCGACAAGACAAAAAAACAGGATCGCCGGGCAAATCGCCAGCACGGCATAGGTCTGCACCACCGGAATATGACTGGCCAGGACATAGCCGCCGATCGTGGGCCCGAGCACCCCGCCGATCTTGCCGACTGCCGAAGCCCAGCCGCCGGCGCTGGCGCGGATGGCGCTGGGGTAGAAGAGCGCAAGCTGGCTGATCACGGCCTGGTGCGCGCCGCCGATGCCCATCGCCTGCACGATCACCAACGGCAGGAACAGCGCTGGCGCCGCGAGTTTGAAGCCAAGGACGATCAACACCGGCGCGGTGATTGCCGGGATGAGCGCGACGACGATGAGACCGAAACGGTCGGCAAGGCGGATGATCGCGATGCCGGTAAAGGCGCCGAGCAGGCCGCCGATGGACGAGATGATCGCGGCGCTCTGGCGGGGGATTTCCAGTCCTTCCAGCACCTGCGGGCCCCAGTTCGAGGCGAAGAAGATGCCCATCGCGCTGACCCCATAGCCGAACCAGACCAGGGGGGTGAGAAGCGCGAGGCGCCCGGTGAACAGGTCAGGGAGCTTGAAATTGGCCTTGTGCACGCCCTCGTCGCCGAGGATCACATTGTCGCCGACCTGAATGTCGAGCGTCGGCTCCAGCTTGCGCACGGTCTTCACGACCAGCTCGGGCTTGAGGCCCTTGGTCACCAGGAAACGCATCGATTCCGGCAGCCAGAGCGCCAGCGCGAGCGCCACGACCAGCGTACCGGCACCGCCAACGAAATAGACGCCTTGCCAGCCATGGGTCGGCGCAATCCAGTTGGTCAGCGGACCGGCAGCAGAACTTCCCAGGCTGAAGCCCATCATGATGACGGTAATGACGGTTGCACGGAGGCGTCGCGGAACAAACTCGATATTGAGCGCCCAGCCGATGGGCAGCATGCCGCCGATGGCGATACCGTCGAGGAAGCGCATGGTGAGGAGCTGCGGGAGATTGGTCGCCAGCGCAGTGCCCATGGTCAGGAAACCGAAGGCGAGGCCGCTCCAGATCACGGTCGGGCGCCGGCCGATGCGGTCGGCGATGTAGGTGAACGTGAGGCCGCCCACGACCATGCCGAGCGTGCCGATGGAGCCGACATAGCCAAACTGGATTTTGGAGAGGCCCAGATCCTCGCGCATATAGGGGCCGGTGAAGGACACCATCATCATGTCGAGCCCGTCGAACATGGTGATGAGCCAGGAGAGCACGATCAGCACATAGTTGAAGCGCGTGAATTTGCGCTTGTCGATCAGCGCCGCCAGATCGATCGTCCGGGGCGATCTTGCCATGTCCACCTGATGCGTCTCCCTCTCCGGCGCCGTGCTTGGACAAGCGCGCCGTTCGACGTTACCAGCCAAGCGGGCTATTTGGCTATAGGCCGGGCGCGAAAGCTTCGAAATCATTCGGATTCAAGCTTTTCGTGGCAATGGGAAGTGACGACTCGTGCGTGCTGGAGAGAAGGCAGGATGACCCAGGAAAACGACGCCCCGAAGGTGCGTGAGATCAGGCGGAGCGAAGACCGCTTCCTGGGGTCCGACCTGTTCGAATCCGGTGCGCGCCAGCTTCCGCCGCGCAACGGCACCGGCACCGTGGCCGAGGCCGCGCGCGACGTGCCGGTCTATCATCGCTGCCAGGTGCTGGTCGTCGGCGGCGGCCCTGCCGGTACGGCAGCAGCCTGGGCGGCGGCAAAAGCCGGCGCGGACGTCGTGCTCATGGAGCGCTACAACCATCTCGGCGGTCTTTCGACCGGCGGCCTCGTCATCTGGATCGACCGGATGACGGACTGGACCGGGCGGCAGGTCATCCAGGGCTTTGCCGTCGATATCTTCGATCGCTTCCCCAAGGAGGGCGTCGCCGGCCCGCCGCGCGAGGACTGGGGCTCGCGCGATCCCAAAAAAGCGAGCTACTGGGGCCAGCGTACCTCCGCCTTTCACGGCGTCGTCTCCTGGGCGCCGACGCTCGACCCGGAGCGTCTCAAGCTGGTCAGCCAGGAAATGCTGCTCGATGCCGGCGTGCGGCTCGTCTTCCACAGCTGGGCGGCCATGCCCATCGTAGAGGATGGTTGTGTCAAAGGCGTGATCTTCGAGTCCAAGGAAGGCCGCAAGGCGATCCTCGCGGACGTGGTGGTCGACACGACCGGCGATGGCGACATCTTTGCGCGGGCCGGCGGCGAGTTCGACACCGATATCGAGGAAGGCGATGTCCATCACAGCGCCAACACCGCCTTCATCCTGGGCGGGGCGGACATGGACCGCTGGCTCGCCTTCCGCGCCAACGAACCCGAGCAATATGCGCAGTTCGCCGCGCTCGGCCGCGAGAAGCTGGGCTTCTTCCAGCCGCCTTATGTAAGCTGGCGCAATGATATCGGCCTGTTTCTCGGGCCCCGCCAGACCGGCCTGTCGGCGCTCAACATCGACGACCAGACCGAGCTGGAAATCCGCTCGCACCGCTTCATGCAGACTCATTGCGATTTCTTCCGCGACCACGCGCCGGGCTTCGAGAATTGCTACATGCTGCAGAGCGCGCCGCAGCTTGGCGTGCGCCACACCCGCCGTCTCGTGGGCACCGGCAAGATCCTGCGGAGCCAGTGGGGCGAAGGCATAGCGCTCCCCGATGAGGTGGGCGTCAGTCCTTCGGTGAGCCTCAAATTTCCTGTGATCTCCGTGCCATATGGATCACTGGTTCCACGCAGTCTCAACGGACTGCTGGCGGGAGGCAAGCATATCAGCTGCGATGCCAATTCGCATGGCTTCATGCGGGAGATCCCGCAATGCTGGCTGACCGGCCAAGCGGCCGGCGCCGCCGCCGCGCTGTCGGCACGGGCGGGGGTTCAGCCGCGCGCGCTCGATGTGGGTTCGCTACAGGCCGAATTGCGCCGCCAGGGCGTCTTCCTCCATGACCATGCCGGACAGAAGGAAGAAGCGCCGCCCGCTCAGGCCGCAGCCGGCTGAACGAGCCGTTTTCGCCAGGGTCCATACAGATACCAGAGGATGCAGAGCGCCGATGCGGCCGTGTTGGCGATCGGGTAGCTGAGCCAGATACCGAGCAGCCCGAGCGGCGTCATCAGTGCCAGCACATAGGCCGACGGCATCTGGAAGAGCCATTGCATGACAATGGAGATGCTCATCGACTGGCGTGTGCTGCCCGCGCCGCGGAACGCGCCGAGCAGCGCCTGCGGCACCGTCACGATCCCGTAGAAGGGGCAGCAGATATAATTGAAGATGGCGGCCTCGCGCGCGACCTCGGGCGCTCCGGGCGCCAGCACATGCGTGATCGCGGGCACCAGCGGGACGAGCAGGAGGCCCACCACCGTCATGACGAGGAAACCCATGGTCGCCGAAATGCGGGCAGCTTTCTCGGCGCGCTCATGGAGGCCGGCGCCGATATTCTGGCCCACCACGGCGGCGGTCGCGATGGACAGGCCGACCATTGGCGTGAACCAGAAAAAGAGCAGGCGCGTGCCGACGCCGTAGGCGGCAAGACCCACCGTCCCAAAGCTCGCCGCAAGCGACATCAGCAGCAGCGAGGAGAAGGTCCGGATGGCCTGTTCGATGGATGCGGGAAGGCCGAGGCCCGTCGCCACGCGGATATGGGCCCAATCGGGCCGGAACTGATGGAGCTTGAGATGCAGCACAGAGTTGCCGGACAGAAGATGATGCAGGCCGATCAGCAGTGCGCCAATCTGCACCGTGATGGTAGCGAGCGCAGCGCCCGCAACGCCAAGCGCCGGGAACGGCCCAATGCCGAAGATCAGCAACGGATCGAACAGCGCATTCAATATGATGGCGCCGATCTGGACCCGCATGGCAAAACGAACCTCACCGACGGCATTCAGCATGGCTTGCAGCGCCAGGAAGCCGAACATCGGAATCATGCCGACATAGCGGATATGAAGATAGCCGGCGGCGAGATCGTGGATTCGTGGCGCCACGCCGATGAGGCGCAGTACAGGCGTGACGAGCGAGGCGCCGATGATCGTGAAGCCAAGGGCCACCATTGCGACCATCAGAAGCGTCTGAGCCGCCACATGATCGAGCATGTCGGCGCGCTTCGCCCCGGCATATTGGGCGACGAGAACGGCGCCGGCCGTCGCAAGGCCGGAACCGAGCGAGATCAGCACCGAGAAGAGCGGCCCGCTCGCGGCGACGGCGGCAATGGCATCCTCGCCGAGCCGGCCCACCCAGAAGGCGTTCACGATGTCGTATGTCGACTGAAAAAGATTGGTAAGCGCGATCGGCGCCGCGACGCGCAGCAGGATGACCGCGAGCGGGCCTTCGGTCATTGTGATCTTTTCTGGCCGGCTCGCCATTCTGTCCCCCGACACCGGCCTTAGCGGCGGCATGGGGCGTGGGGAAGGGGGCTAACGGCCCTTCCAGACGGCGGCGCGCTTCTCGACGAAGGCGGCCATGCCCTCGGCCTTGTCCTCGGTCGCGGTCAGCAGCTGGAACAGGCGCCGCTCAGCCACAAGACCCTGTGACAGCGCCGTTTCAAAGGCGAAATCGACCATTTCCTTGCATGCAATGGCGGCAAGCGGCGGCATCGCGGCGATCGCTTCGGCGGTCTTCAGTGCTTCCGCGACGAGGTCCGCTGCGGCAACGATCCGCGCCACCAGTCCCGCGCGCTCGGCCTCGGCCGCGTCCATCATCCTGCCGGTCAGACACATGTCCATCGCCTTGGCCTTGCCGACCGCGCGGGTGAGGCGCTGCGATCCGCCCATGCCGGGCGCAACGCCGAGCTTGATCTCGGGCTGGCCGAACTTCGCCGTATCCGCCGCGATGATGAAATCCGCCATCATGGCGAGCTCGCAGCCGCCGCCGAGGGCGAAGCCGGCGACCGCGGCGATCCAGGGCTTGCGGGTGGCCGCGACCTTGCTCGTCCAGTCGGAGAATGTGTCTTCGGCGTAGAAATCGGCGGCCGGCTTGGTCGCCATCTCCTTGATATCTGCTCCGGCGGCGAACGCCTTTTCGCTGCCGGTCAGGACGAGGCAGCGCTGCGCCGGATCGGCCTCATACGCCGCCATGACCGCGATGAAATCGGTCAGCACCTGCGCATTGAGGGCATTCAGCGCCTGCGGACGATTGAGCGTCACCAGCGTGACGGCGCCGTGATGCTCGACGAGAAGCGTTTCGAAACTCATGGCTCAGGCTCCCGGATGGCAATGACCGCCATCCGCTAGCTTATCTCTCGCCGCGTCGCAGCATCATTCAGCGGTGGCGGTCTTCGGCGGGGGCGCCGGCTTGAGCGAGCTGTAGCGGTCCGGCACCGTCCCGACGACATCATAGGACGACGTCTCCGGCGTATAGGGCAGCATGGTCGCGGCCCAGTCAGCATGCGCCTTCTTCATGGCCTCGAACCGTTCCGGCTCCTTGCGGTTGAAATTGGCGCGCTCATGCTCGTCGAAGGCGAGATTGAAGAGATATTCATGCCCGCCCAGGCGCAGATATTTCCAGTCGCCGTCGCGATGCGCCGCCTGGTCGTTGGCCTTATATTCCCAGAAAAGGCTGCGGTTGACCGACGGCGCCCCCATCAGCTGCGGCAGGATGCTCATGCCGTCGGTCGGCGCGATGAAATCCTTGGGCGCGCCCGCGGCCTCGAGGAATGTCGGCATCCAGTCCATCGAAATCGCGACCTGGTCGGAGACGCTGCCCGGCTTGATATGGCCTGGCCAGCGGACCAGCACGGGCACGCGAATGCCACCTTCCAGCAACTCGGTCTTCATGCCTGTGAACGGCCACACATTGGAATAGCGCTCGCCGCCGTTGTCGCTGGTGAAGATGACGATCGAATTGTCGACCAGGTCGAGATCGGAAAGGATTTGCAGCACCTTGGCGACATTGGCGTCGAGCGAGGAGAGCATGCTCTGGAAGATGCGGATATTGCCGTTTTCGGACTGGAACAGCGCGCCCTTGTTCGCTTCGGCAACCTTGAGGTCCTCCGGCCCCTCCCAGGGCCAGTGCGGCGCAGTGAAATGCAGGCTGAGGAAGAGCGGCACGCCATCGGCCTTGGCCTCGCGGATTTCGCGCACCGCGCGGTCGCCCAGCTCGTCGGTCATGTAGCGGTGCTGGCCGAGCAGCTTGTCATTGTCGACGACGCCGGCATTGATGCGCTGGGGCTGGACGAAATAGTCGCCGCCGCCTGCATAAATGCCGAAGAAGCGGTCATAACCGCTCTTGAGCGGTCCGAATTTCGGCGGATCGCCCATATGCCACTTGCCGACCAGCACGGTACGGTAGCCGAGCTTCTGCATGTAGCGCGGCATGGTCGGGACATCGGGCTCGAGACCGATCGCGTCGGAATGGGCACCGGCCGGTTCTTCCTGGCCGATGCGCAGGCGGTTCTGGTAGCGACCGGTAATCAGGCCAACGCGGGTGGCGGTGCAGACCGAGCTGTTGGCATAGCCCTGGGTCAGCTTCATGCCCTCGACGTGAAGCCGGTCGATATTGGGCGTCTCGTAGACCTTGCCGTAGCAGCCGAGGTCGCCATAGCCCATGTCGTCAGCCATCAGGTAGATGATGTTGGGCTTCGATCCGCGCCCGGAGAGCTTGGACGTGTCGGCTGCAAGGCCATCTTTTGAAACGAGCATGGCACCGGCGCCGAGTGCGCCGCCCAGCACACCTCTTCGCGTCATCGGCATTTCAGGAAATCCTCTCTCGATCTTGTTTGGCAACCGAGCATGTCGCCGACGACTCAGAATATGAACAAACTTTCACATAAGCGGCGGGAATGCTAGACCGCTATCCATCCTCGGCAAGGGCCACCATGTTATCGCTTCGGCGGTCCAATTTCCGCGGGCAAGGAGGCTGGTCTTGCCTGAAACGAGACGATAAGAGGGCTTCCATGAAAGCTGTCATCGAGCTTGATCTCCCTCAGCCCCAGCAGTCCCGCAGCTTCAAGACCCGGCAGAGTTTCGTCGATGCGGGCTGGGAGATCCTGCGCAACCAGAGCTGGGAATCCGTGTCGATCACCGCCATCGCCAAGAAGGCGCGGCGCTCGGTCGGCGTCTTCTACCAGCGCTTCGGTAGCAAGGACGATTTCCTGACCGTTCTTCTGAACCGCTGGCTCGAGACGAGCTACAGCTCGCTCAACGCCTGGCCTCCGGCGCAGAACGCGACGGAGCTCATTCACTGGTATCTGCGCGATGCGTTCGATCGCATTCGCGCCAATCGCTATCTGTGGCGCGCGGCGCTCCAGCGCAGCTGGGACAATCCCGCCTTCTGGGAGCCGTTTCGCGAAATGGGCACATATCGGCGCGATGTGCTGGGGCAGCGCCTGGGCGATCTGCGCGGTCGCGCGCTCAGCGACGACGAGCAATATCGGCTCGGCGCGGCGGTCCAGGTGTTCAACAGCGTGCTGAACAATGCGCTGCTCAACGATCCCGGGCCGCTACGCGTCGACCAGCCCGAATTCCTGCCGACGCTGGAAACGATCTTCCTGTCGGTGGCGGGACTTGAGCTGGACTAGGCCGATCGCCACCCCAGCTTCCGCTGGGGCGACGTATCAGAGGATATATTTGCTGAGATCAGTGTCCTTGGCAATGCCGGCGAGCTGGCGGTCCACATAGCCTGCATCGATCCGGATCGTTTCGCCCGAGCGCGTGTCCGCCTCGAAGCTCACATCCTCCAGCAGCTTCTCCATCACCGTCTGCAGCCGCCGAGCACCGATATTCTCGACCTGTTCGTTCACGCTCGCCGCGATCTTCGCGATTGCGCGGATGCCATCGGGCTCCAGCGTGATCGTCACGCCCTCGGTCGCCAGCAGCGCGCCATATTGCTCGGGGAGCGAGGCCTTGGTGTCGGAGAGGATCGCGACGAAATCCTCTTCGGTGAGGCCCTTCAACTCCACGCGGATCGGCAGGCGACCCTGCAGCTCGGGCAGAAGGTCGCTGGGCTTCGCGACGTGGAAGGCGCCGCTTGCGATGAAGAGAATGTGATCGGTCTTGAGCGGACCATATTTGGTCGAGACGGTGGTGCCCTCGATCAGCGGCAGCAGGTCGCGCTGCACGCCCTCGCGGCTGACAGACCCGCCGCGCACGTCGCTGACCGCGATCTTGTCGATCTCGTCGATGAACACGATGCCGTTCTGCTCGGCCGACTGGACGGCGACGCGCGCGACATCGTCCTGGTCAAGGCGCTTGTCCTGCTCTTCCTCAAGCAGTCGCGCACGGGCCGCCGAAACCGGCAGTTTGCGCCGCTTTTTCGGCGGGCCGCCCATCGCCTTGCCCATGAGATCGGAGAGATTGATCATGCCGATCTGGCCATTCTGGCCAGGCAGGTCGAAGGGCATGCTGGGCTGCTCGGCGACTTCCACCTCGACTTCGACCGCGTCCATCTGGCCGGCTTCGATCTTCTGGCGGAAGGAGAGGCGGGTCGCTTCGCTGGCTTCCTTGCCGGTGAGGGCATCGAGCAGGCGCGCCATCGCCGCTTCGCTCGCGGCCTCGCGCACGGATTCGCGGCGCCGCTCGCGCTCCAGGCGCACCGATTCCTCGACCAGATCGCGCACGATCTGCTCGACGTCGCGGCCGACATAGCCGACCTCGGTGAACTTGGTCGCCTCGACCTTGATGAACGGGGCATCGGCAAGCTTGGCAAGGCGGCGGCTGATCTCGGTCTTGCCGCAGCCAGTCGGGCCGATCATCAGGATGTTCTTGGGCGTCACTTCGTCACGCAGTTCGGGCGCGAGCTTCTGGCGGCGCCAGCGGTTGCGCAGCGCGACGGCGACCGCCCGCTTAGCCTCCTGCTGGCCGATGATATGCGCGTCGAGTGCGGCGACGATGGCTTTGGGGGTGAGGGAGTCGTTCATAGGTTCACTTCAAATCCGTTCGTGTCGAGCGAAGTCGAGACACGTTAAGGTGGTTTTGTCCGTCTCTCGACGACGCTCGAGACGAACGGGAAGGGTAGTCAATTGACGCTGTCGAGCGTCTCGATGGTGACATTCTCGTTGGTGTAGACGCAGATGTCGGCGGCGATCTTCATGGCCTTGCGGGCCAGCGTCTCGGCGTCGGTCTCATAGTCCTTGAGTGCGCGGGCGGCGGAGAGGGCGTAGTTACCGCCTGATCCGATCGCGGCGATGCCGTCATTGGGCTCGAGCACGTCGCCATTGCCGGTGATCACCAGCGTCGTCTCCTTGTCGGCGACGATCATCATCGCTTCGAGGTTGCGCAGATATTTGTCGGTGCGCCAGTCCTTGGCGAGCTCGACGGCGGCGCGCATGAGCTGGCCGCCATGGCGCTCCAGCTTGCCTTCGAGCCGCTCGAACAATGTGAAGGCGTCGGCCGTTGCGCCGGCAAAACCGCCGATGACGCTGCCGTCATGGAGGCGACGGACCTTGCGCGCATTGGGTTTCATGACGGTCTGGCCCATCGAGACCTGGCCGTCGC
>Ga0335083_10000445_pt1 | contig 63990 bp, 59 predicted proteins | sample Lox_Sample_42_FD_206716 | JGI IMG/M metagenome (GOLD analysis project Ga0335083, IMG submission 206716) | Soil microbial communities from Loxahatchee National Wildlife Refuge, Florida, United States - Lox_Sample_4.2 | ecosystem: Environmental > Terrestrial > Soil > Wetlands | place: USA...
TGTTCTTGTCCTGGATGTTCCAGTGGATCTCGTCGGTGAGCTGGATGAACCACTCGTTGCGGTCGTTGCCGTGGATCACCGGCAGCATGTGCTCCTCGCTGGTCACGCAGCAGATGCAGGCGCGCGTAATCGAGGTGAACGAGGGATTCCAGGTGATGTCGGCGCGCGCGATGTGGTCGTACAGGTTGAAAGCGTGGATCTGGCCCTCGAAGCCCGGCTCCGGCTCGACCAGCGGCTGGTCGTAGCTCAGGTCGGCGAAAGCGCGGTTGATGGGATGGCCGCTGGCATCGGAGCGCGGCGACACGTCGCCGGGCAGTCCCATCATGCGCCGCGCCGGTTCGAAGCCGCGGATCAGCGGCCCCTTTGCCTCGCGGGTCTTGGCGCCCAGCGGCGAGCCGGTCTCCAGCGGCGCGCGCAGCGGGTCGTAGCCCTCGTTGATCCAGTCCACCGAGATGGTCTCGAAGGCGGCACGCACATCGTCCGTGCTGAAGGTCTCCAGGAAATCCACGCCGGTATCGCGGTGGCCCCTGCTGTAGGTGCCGGCGAAGATGTCCACCGTGCCGTAATGGTTCTGCGTGCCGAACACGTCGTCGAAGAAGATCCAGCCGTAGAAGAAGCCCCAGCCGATGTCGCGCACCATGGCGCGCAGGAAGCGGTCCACTTCGATGGTGTGCGTGCCCCTGGGCCAGCGCACGTGCACGAAATAGGCATCGCGCTCGAAGCTGAAGCTGCCGAAGCGGAACTTGCGGTAACCCAGCACCGGATCCGGCTCGGAGGCGATGACCTGGACTTTCTCTTTCCTCACGGCGTTCATGCTGTCTCCTCGCGCAGGTTCAGGTAGCTGGCGCAGTCACTTGAGCACGCAGATCTCGGACCATTTCTCGACGCTTTCCGGGCCGGCGCAAGTCTGGATCAGCGCCACCGACGGCGCGGCGGCCTTCATCTGGTAGGCGGCACCGGTGGGCAGCAGCACCTCGTGGCCGCGGCGCGCCACCACCCGTCCCATGCGCCTGCCGCGGGGCTCGCCCTGCAGGCGACCGGCGCCGGCCGCATGCGTCGGCTTCTCGGCGTCGGTGAGCTGGAAGAAGGTGAACTCGATCTCCCCGTCCATCACGATGGCGAACTCGTCGTGCGGCGCCGTGTACCAGGGCGAAGTGCCCTCGGCACGCACCGCCTCGGCCGCGTACTCGAGATTAGACACCACCATGACGCGCTCGTAGGGACGCGACTTGCCGCACACCTCGAAGATGTTCGAAAAGGCGTAATGTCGCAGATCATCGTTGAGCTCGATGGTGCCCTTGTCGTAGGACGCCAGCGACGCCACCTTCGTCTTGAAGCTCATGTCATGCCCCCTTCCCGTATGGCGAGGATGCTGCCGGCGGCGCCGCGGCGCAACCTCAGCCGCGCCGCGACACCACGAATGCCTCGTCGTTGAACCACAGTCCGCCGTGCTTCTGCAGCACGGCCTGCGTGGCCTTCAGGTAGGCGCCACTGGCCACCACCGGCTCCAGGCGCTCGTCCTCCATCTGGTTCACATAGGCCGCCGCGTTCCAGGCGGCGAACAGCGTCGAGGTGCCGATGCGGTCCGACAGCTCGGAGGGCAGCGTGCGCATTTCGTAGCGCAGCACCGCCTTGTCCTCGGCCGGCGGCGCCAGGGTGAACTCGCGCGCATCGCGCCCCAGCTCGGCCTTCAGCGCCGCCAGCAGTGCATGTCGGTCCACCTGGAAGGGGTTCTCGCCCGGCCACAGCTTCTGGATGATTTCCTGCGCCGGATCATGGCCCGCCGACTGGATCACCAGCAGCCTGCCCTGCGGCGCCAGCGCGCGCGTCAGCGGCGCCAGCACCCGCGAGACCTTGAATTCCGCCGACATGCGCGCGCGCCACGGCTGCGAGGCGAGGATCAGGTCGTAATGCGGCGGCGGCCGGCCCGGCCGCGGGATCACCCCGTCCAGCAGGAACTTGTGGTCTTCTCGATACACCACCAGCACCGACGGACGGCGGTAGATGGGGTTGCCGGTCTTCTCGCTCGGATGGGTTGACCAGGCATCGGCCAGCGTGTCGGACACCTCCTCGATCTGCTCCTCGTAGGCATGCGCGGAATCGCCGCTGAGCCGGATCTCCTGCCAGTTCAGTGCCGCCGCCAGCTGCATGTCACGCAGCATCAGTCGCGGCGCATCCGCGTAATTGAGGTTGGTGATCACCAGCACCGTCGCCGGATGCTCAGTGAAGCGGTCGGGCATCTTCTCCAGCCCGAGGCGCACGTCCTCGAGGCTGATCTCCTTGGCCACTGCGACCATGGGCACCGCCGGATGCAGGCTGTGCGCGTAGCGCATCAGCCGGGACAGCACCGTGCCGTCGCCCATGCCGGCGTCGAAGATGTTCAGCGCCGGTGGCGTCGGGCGCACCTGCAGGAGCTCCTGCCCGGCGCGCCGCGCGACCACGGCCTTCTCGTTGCAGGTGTTGACGAACGCCAGGTACTTCTGGCGGTTGTCGTAGAAGCGGAATGGCGGCGCCGCCGCCCGCTTCGCCACGGATTCGGCCTTGGTGCCCATCAGGTGCCTCCTCCGGAAAAATCGAAATCCACGCCCGCGGGCACCGAGAAGTCATAGCCCTTGGTGAAACCGATGGTGCGGCCGAGAGTGATCACCGTGACCCACAGCAGGATCGACACCAGGCCCGCGACCCGCGCCGCGCGCGGCGTGCGCAGTGCGCTGTCCCAGGCCGCGACGCCGCGGAAAGTGAGCAGCTGGAACACCGCCATGTTCAGGCCGGCCGCGAGGATGGCCAGCATCTTGTAGCGGAAGGCCGTGTTGAACCAGTAGGTGGTGGCGTTGGCCGAAAAATACAGCGCTCCGGTCAGCACCGCGCCGGCGAAGGCCAGCCAAGTCACGCGCAGCATCTCGCGCGCCACCCGCGTGACCGGCCGGCCGCGGTCGAGCAGGCCCAGCAGGCGCAGGTCGACCACCAGGATGGTGCCGAAGACCAGCGTGATGCACAGCACGTGCGCGGCCTCCACGAAGGGCATGGCCAGTACATTGCCGCGCATCCACTCGCCGACGGCCGAGTGCTCGATGGCATGGATGAACAGCGGCGGCGTCCTCATGTCGATGCGCCCCGCTGCAGCACGGCCGGCGACCAGCTGCCCCAGACGGAGTTGTCGTAGGCGATCGCGCGGCCGAGGAAGATGATGAACAGCCACAGCAGCACGGTGATCACCGAGGCCACGCGCACTGCCAGCGGAAACGGCCGTTCAGCGGCGGCTGCGCCTTCTGCCCGCGCCGCGGCGCGCACGCTGCGGCCGAAGGCCATCGCGCTGACGATGCCCACCAGCAGCAGCGCCATCTTGATGCGGAACGACAATGCCATCACCTCGCGCACCGGCTCAGCCAAGGTCAGCAGCAATCCGGTCAGCGCCATCACCGCCAGGCCCGTCCACAGGAACGGCGCAAAGCGGCGCCACACGTGCGGGAAGGGCTGCTCGGTGCGCACCCAGCCCAGCACGCGCAGCGCGATCATCAGTATGGAGACGAACACCACCCCGATCATCACGATGTGGATGGTCTGCAGCGTGGGCACCACCCAGGGCGTGGCCTGCAAGGTCTGGCTGAAGGCCGTGGACTGCAGCGCCCGCGCCGCGCTCTCGAGGCTCACGGCGTCACCGCCTCACTTGGCCGGTGCGGCCGATGCCGGCGGCGTGGCGGGCGTCGCCGAGATGCCCGGCTTGGCCAGCTCGCCGTTGCCGAAACGGGTGTTGCCTTCCACCGAATCGCAATGCTTGCCGGCTGCGGGCGGGATGCCCTTGCCATCCGCGCGGGACGGGCACTTGAACAACGGACCTTCGCGAAAACCGGCCGGTTCGCCGCTGCGCTGCGGATGCAGCGCCACGCTGAAGACGGTGCCCTGCGGGAAGGCGTTCACGGAGATGCCCTCCTGCGCCGCGGCCGCGGAACCTGCCATGTCCACGGCCCAGATGATGGGTTTGTTGTCCTTGTCGCGCTCGACGTTCTTGCGCTCCTCGTTCATCGGCGCGAAGAAGATCTGCAGGTGGTTGGCATCAGGGTTCACGCGCGTGACCACGCCCGTGAAGACCTGGGTCCTGTTCATGTCATAGGACGCGAATGAATGGTGTGCCTGCACCACGGTGGCCAGCAGGCTCGCCGCGAGCCCCCCGCCCGCCAGAACCGGTACCCATCGATGGAATCTGCTGCTCACGGCTTCCTGCTCCCCGGCGCTGGGGCCGAATCATCGAAATTGAACAGTTCCTCCTGCTTCTTCGCCTCTTCCGGGTCGGTCATGCCTTGTTCCCAGTACTTGTGCCAGATGGCGGCCCAGGGGCGACCGTACATGTCGGGCACCTCGTATTCGATCGTCTGGCCGGGCGAGACCGGAGTGGCCTTGCCCTTGACCGGGTAGATGTTCGGCACGCATTCGATGAAGGTGTACGGATTGCCCGAATCCATGTCGCCCAGGCGATTCAGCGTGCGTACGATGCGGATCGGCTGCACCAGCGACTCGGGATCATAGAAGATCGCCTCCTGGTTCAGGCCGGTGACCTTGCCCGCGGCATCGCGTACCGGCGTATAGATCTCGATGGTCTGCATCTTGCTCGAGAACTCGAACTTGCCGTGCACCATCCAGCCCTGGATGTTGGAGGTCCAGGTGATCAGTGCATCCTTGTCCCAGAAGCCGATGGTGTCGCCATACCAGTGCGGCACGTCGGGGCCCAGGCGCGGCACCGTGCCGGCCATGTTGAAGGTGCGGCCGACATAGATGTTGGTGACGAAGTTGCGCGCCACGCCAGTGGAGATCTGCACCAGCTGCGGCGTGACGATCACATAGTGGTTGTTGATCTGCGTCTGGATCGCCACCGGATCGAAGCGGCGCATGAAGCCTTCCGGCCAGCAGTACTGCGACGGCCACTGCGAGGCGCCATTGACGCCCTCCTGGTACAGCAGTTCGACGAAACGCTTCTGGTACTCCGGCGTCAGCAGCGACAGGATGGTGGGCACCTGGTTGACGCGCATGCTGCCGTACCAGTCGGAAGTACCGCGGAAATCCAGCCCGTAGCGGCCGGTGATGTCGCCGGGCACGGTGGCGTAGGTGTGCTGGGTCGGTCCGCCGTGCTGCTTCGACTCGGCCAGCAGCGCCTCGTAGTGCTCCTGCGCGGTCTTGAATGGATACGGGCTGACGATGGCCTCGCGCGGGTAGTCACGCTCGCAGAACCCCCATGGGGCCTTTTTCGGCTCCTCCGCCAGCGCGGCGCCGTTGGCGCCATGCTGCGATTCCACCGCGTACGGGCTGTTGCAGCGGAAATAGCGCGGGTCGCTCCACAGTGCACGATCCTGGTAGAAGTTTCTGGTGGTGAAGAGATCCACCGGCAGCGGCTTCACGCCCGGCGGCGCTGCGCCACCCGTGGCGCTGGCGTTCACCGCGGTGGCGGCGCCCTGTGATCCGGCCAGCGGCGGAACACCGGCCACCGGCGGTGCCCCGCCGGCCGGACGCGCCGCGGGAGCCGCATTCGCACCCGGCGCGGCTGGCGGTGCTGCAGGAGATCCCGGCGCGCCGGGCCCGCGTGGCGCCCCAGGGCTACCTGCCCCTGGCGGCGGCGGCCCACCGCCAAAACCGCCGAACGCACCACGCTGCGGCTCCGGCCCAACCGTCCAGGGATTGCGCTCCAGGAAGCTCTGCACCGCCGGATCCTTCGGCGTGGCGATCGGCTTGGGATTGGCGGGCGGCTGGCTCATGTCCGCCGCCAGCGGCCAGCCGCGGCCCACGCTCTTGAAGCCGGGATCGGCTACTTTCTGGGCGTCGGCCGCGGTGACCCCCGCCAATGTGGCCGCCGCCACGGCGGCCCACACCAGATTCTTCGTATTCCGCATTCTGCTTCCCCCGCCCCGTTCAATGCTTCAGGGTTTGCGCGCACTGACCAGCGAATAGTAGCCGCCACCGGTGCGTGCCGCCTCGATATCGATGAAGCCGGCCGGCTCAAGGAACTGCCGCAGCTCGCTCAGACTGTACTGCCGGCCGCGCGTTCCCAGCAGCATCAGCAGCGAAAATGCCGCGGCCGGCAGCGGCCCGCAACCATCATCATCGAGCAGGATCTCGTGCAGCAGGATGCGCCCGCCAGGCGCCAGCGCCTCGAAGGATTTGCGGGCCAGCAGCCGGCAGGTGTTGTCCGACCAGTCGTGGAATATGTTCGAGAAGAAGTGCGCGTCGTGGCCGCCCGGCCACGGCTGCGTGAACATGTTGGCCGCATGCGCCTGCACGCGTGCTGCCACGCCGGCCGCCGCGATGTAACGCCGCGCCTCCACGCAGATGGTGTCGATCTCCAGCACCGTGGCCGACAGCTGCGGCCACGCGCGCGCCAGCTCGATCGAAAACACGCCCGAACCGCCGCCAACGTCCAGTACCGAGCGCACTGTGGCGAACAGCGGCTGCTGCCCCACCGCGAGCGAGGAGGCGCGGCTGTGCGCATTCATGAACGCGGTGATCATGCGCGCCAGGTCCGGCGGCATCTCGCCACGTTCCCACTCCTGCGCCACGGAGGCGTACTCGCCGGCTTTCTCGCCGGTGCGCAGCGTCTCCAGCAGCTGCGCATGGAATGGCTGGCGCTCCTTGAACCGGTGCAGCAGCGGGCCGGCGTAGCCATCTGCCTCGGGATGCAGCCAGGTGCGCGTGGCCGCGGTGGCGCGCCACCTGCCCTCGCGCCGTTCCACGAAGCCCAGCGCGGCGAGCATGGCCAGGTGCACCGCCAGCGCGCGCGCATCGAGCTGCAGTTCCGCGGCGATCTCGCCGGTGTCCTTCGCGCGATCGCTGATCGCCGCGAAGGTGCCGACCTCGTCCGCCACCGACACCACCGGGAAATGGAACAGCGACAGCCAGCTGTCCCAGACAATGCGGTCGTCGACGTTGACGGGCAGCGTGCCGAGGTCTGCGGCGCGCGGCGCGGGCCCGGCGGTACGGTTCATCATCATCCCTTCGCCAGGCGGCGCGGCGCGGTTTCCTTCAGGAACAGTGCCACGAGGAAGCCGACCGCGAGACCGCAGGCCGCGAAATACAATGCGCCCTTCAGGCCGTAGCTGCCGGCCGCGATTTTCCCGGCGATGATCGGCGCCGCGCCACCGCCGACGAATTCACCGGCGAAGATGACGAAACCGGCCATCGACGCGAGCATGCCCGGGGGCGCGGCTTCCGCCGCGACGGGCCCGGCCAGGATCGCGAGCGCCGCGAAATTGAACAGCGAGGCGAAGAACAGCAGGATCCACAGCGTGGTGGTGTTGTCGGGGCCGGCCTGCGTGAAGAAGTACAGCGCCACCGCGGCCAGGATGTAGGACGCCAGCGTGGAGAGTTTGCGGCCGATGACGTCGGACAGCGCGGGCAGCGCGAACTGGCCGATGCAGCCACCGATGCCCACGGCCGAGGCGACGTTGCCGGCAGTAATCGGGTCGAGGCCGAGGCCCTTGCCGATGGGCGCCGTGAGATATCCCATGATCATTGCAGCGATCACGAAGATGCCTCCCATTGCACAGACCAGGGTCAGTGGCGCAACTTTCGCGTTGCGGTGCCCGAACATGCCGAGGAAGGGCGTGCCGCCTCCGCCATGGCCGTGATCGACCTGCTTCGCCGGTTCACGCACCACGATCCACATCAGGATGGCCATGATGATGCCGGGCGCGCCCACGAGCATGAACACCGTATGCCAGCTGTGGCTGGCGAGCAGCCGGGTGGCGATGACCGGCCCCAGCGCCAGGCCGAACAGCGAGATCATGCACTGGAAGATGCCGTTGTTCATGCCGCGCCTGGCGGGCTTGGAAGCCTCGACGGCGACTGCAACGCCAGTGGAGGCGACCGGCCCCTCGGCGATTCCCATGATCACCCGGAACACGACCAGCGCCGTGATCGATCCCGCCAGGCCACTGGATGCCGACATCAGCGAGAACACCAGGATGGCCGGCACCAGCACTGCGCGACGTCCGACCTTGTCGGCCAGATAGCCCATCACGAACGCCGAGATGCCCCAGGCCATGCCGAGGTAGCCGGCCATCGACCCCGCATCCTCGATGGTGAGGTCGAGGTCCTTGCCCATCGTGGAATTGGGCGACTGGAGAATGAAGGGCAGCACGAACCTGTCGAGGCCGACGAGCCCGAAGGTGATGCTCAGCAGCAGGATGATCTTCCACTCGTAGGACGTGTCATGACCTTTTGGATCGGACATCTGGACTCCCCCTCTTGTTGTTCTGGCCTGGTTGCCTGAGCCGAGCTAACGCCTTGCCCACAGCCGCTTCGATGCGATCGCCGCGCCATCGACCAGCGACTTGAGTTTCAGCCATACGATGTCCGGATCCACCGGACCGAAGCCCGCGAACGTGCCGAAGCCGCAGTCCGTGCCGGCCAGCACGCGCTCGCGGCCGACGATGTCGGCGAAGCTCTCCAGACGCTGGGCGACCAGTTCCGGATGCTCGACGTAATTGGTGGTGGTGCTGAGCACGCCGGGCACCAGCAGCTTGTCGTCGGGCACCTGCGCGCGCAGGTCGCGGAACACCTTCCACTCGTGCGCATGCCGCGGATTGGCCGCCTCGAACAGGATGGCCTGCGGCCTGGCCTTCATCACCACGGGCAGCAGCTTCTCCAGCGGCACATCGTGGGTATGCGGGCCTTCGTAGTTTCCCCAGCACACGTGCATGCGCACGCGGTCGCCCGGTACGTTGCGCAGCGCGTGGTTCAGCACCTCGATGTGCCGCGCGGCCAGGCCAATGAAGTCATCCTCGGTGCGGTCGCGATACATGGTGTGGCGGCCCATCGCCATGTCCGGCGCATCGATCTGGATCAGCAGGCCCGCCCGCGTCAGGCCCTCGTACTCGGCGCGCATGCCCTCGGCCACCGCCTCCAGGTACGCGTCCTGCGTGGGGTAATAGTCGTTGGGCTGGAACAGCGCAATGGTGCCCGGCGAGGCGGTGTTGATGAAGGCTTCGCGCGGCTTGGCCGCGGCCACCGCCGCGCGCATGTTGGCGATGTCCACCTGCATCGGCCCCAGGTCCTTCACCTTGATCGGCGCCACGCAGCGCGGACGGCGGTAGCTGGCCGTCGAGCCAAGCTTCGCCAGCTTCTGCAGCAGCCGCGGGTGTTCCACCAGGTCCTGTCCCGGCTCGCGCGGCGTGTCGCCATCGAAGCCGGAGAGCCGGTCCTTGATGTAGGTGGCATAGCTGATCTTGCCCATCTCGCCGTCGCTGACGACGTCGATGCCCACCTCGACCTGCTTCTTCACGACGGCGGTCACCGCATCGGCGATGACCTGGTCGGGATGGGGCGGCAGCGGGCCGCTGTTCTCGCGCCCGAACAGCACGTCGGTGACGGCCTGCGAGCGCGGCAGGCTGCCCACGTGCGTGGTCAGGATGCGATCGGCGCTGCGCAGCACTTCAGTGTGCTTCCGAGCGGAACGGGTTGTTGTTGCGGTGGTCGCCCGCCAGCCAGCGCGCCAGCTCCTGGTGCGCGGCGCGGCGGTTCTCGGCGTTGATCCGGTCCGCATCCGGATGATCGCGCGTGAACTCGCAGATCATGCCGTTGGGATCCTCGGCGTACACCGAACGGCAGTAACCGTGCTCGAGCACGTACATCTTCGGTTCGGTGAAACCGGCGGCCTTCAGGCGCTGCTCGATGCCAGCCTGGGTCTCGGCATCGACGTTCAATGCGATGTGGTGGAACGGCGAAGCCGGCATCTGCGGCGCGAACAATGCGGCGTCCTCCTGGTCGGCAAACTGGAAGAACGCCAGCGCGCCGCCGTCGCCCAGGCCGAAGAAACAGTGGCAATAGGTGCGCTCCTTGCCGAAGAGCTCATCCTTCTCGCACCACGTGGCCACCAGCGGCAGGCCGATGATGTCCTCGTAGAAATGGCGGGTGGCCTCGAGGTCCTTCGAGGTATAGGCGGTATGGTGCAGGCGCGACGGCAGTTTTGCGGTGATGGCCATTGTTTCCCGTGCCTCCGTAAGCTGTGGCGGTGGGCAAGTGTATCAGCCGCCGTGCTCCTGGCGGACGATCCGGGCGCCGGCCACCATGGCGTGCAGCTTGCCGTCGGCCACGTCGCGGGGCAGGTATTTCATGCCGCAATCCGGCGCGACGATGATGTTTTCGGCGGGCACGTATTCCAGCGCCTTGCGGATGCGCGCGGCCACCGTTTCGGGGGCCTCGACATTCATGTCGGACAGGTCGATGACGCCCAGGATGATGGTCTTGCCCGGCAACCCCTTGAGCACGCTGCAGTCCAGGTTCGACTGCGCGGTCTCGATGGAGATCTGCTGGCAGGAGCACTTCGACAGCTCGGTGAGGAAGGAATACCCCTCCTTGCCGGGCCGTGCATGGATGATGGCCGCATAGCCGAAGCAGATGTGCACGGCCGTCTTGCCGGTGATGCCTTCCAGCGCCGCGTTCAGCGCGTTGAGGCCGTACTTGCGGGCATCCTCGGGCCGGGCCTGCATGTAGGGCTCGTCGATCTGCACCACGTCGGCGCCAGCCGCGAACAGGTCACGGATCTCCTCGTTCACCGCCTGCGCATAATCCATCGCGGCCTTCTCGCGGCTGCCGCCATAGAAGTCGATCTGCGCCTGCTGCGACATGGTGAACGGACCGGGCACGGTGATCTTGATGTGCCGCTGCGTGTTGGCGGACAGGAACTTCACGTCCTCGACCATGACTGCGTGGCGGCGGCGGATCGGCCCGGTCACGCGCGGCACCGGGTTCGGATGGCCGCTGCGGTCCAGCGCCTCGCCGTGGTTCTCCAGGTCCACGCCATCCAGCGCGGTGGCGAAACGGTTCGAGTAGCTCTCGCGGCGGATCTCGCCATCCGTGATGATGTCGATGCCGGCGGCCTCCTGCGCGCGGATGGCCAGCAGCGTCGCATCCTGCCAGGCCTCCTCGATGAATTCCTCGGGAACCCGCCACAGCTCCTTGACGCGCACGCGCGGCGGGAAGCGCCCCGCGAGCTTCTTGCGATCGATCAGCCATTCCGGCTGCGGGTAACTGCCGACGAGCGTGGTGGGAAACAGCATGGTTTGTCCTTGTGGTGGAATCAGCTGCGGGCCGGCCACGCCGGCGTGCGGGCCAGTTGCGCGCGGATGGCCGCGCCGTGTTCGTTCAGCAGCGGCGCCGGATGCACGCCGTCGGCGCGCTGGCCGTCGAACTGCACCGCCGGCCGCACCGCATGCGTGGCCGCGTGCGGATTCTCCACCGGCACCATCAGGCCGAGGTGGCGCACCTGCGGATCATTCACCGCGGCGTCGACCTTGTTGATGGGTGCGAACGGCACGTCGTTGCCGCCCAGCCGCTCGACCCATTCGGCCACGGTGCCCAGCTGGAAACGGCGGTCCAGCTCCGCGCCGAGTGCATCGTAGTTGTCGATGCGCAGCAGCCGCGTGTTGAAGCGCGGATCCGTGCTCAGCTCCGGCGCATTCAGCGCGGCCAGCAGGCCCGTCCAGAACTTCTCCAGCGACGACAGGTGGATGGCGATCAGGCCGCCGTCCTTCGTGCGCAGGATGTGCGCCTGCGCCAGGCGTGGCCGGTCGGAGGATTTCGGCACCGCTCCCAGCGCGAAATACGCCGCGTACGGCTCGACGGCGAAATGCGCCATGGCCTCCAGCATCGACACCTCCACCACGCGGCCCTTGCCGGTGCGGCTGCGGTCGAACAGCGCGCCGAGCACGCCGTAGGCGGCGTAGATGCCGGTGATGGCATCGGCCAGCGCGGGTCCCAGGAAGCGCGGCCGGCTCTCATCGACCACCACGCTGAGGAAACCCGACAGCGCCTGCGCCACCGAGTCGTAGCTGGGCCGGTCCACGTACGGTCCGTCGGCGCCGAAGCCGCTGATCGAGCAGTACACCAGCTGCGGGTTGAGTTCCTGCAGGCGCTTTGCACCGGCGCCGAGCCGGTCGGCCGTGCCGGGCCGGAAGTTCTGGATGAATACATCGGCCTCGCGGATCAGCGAGTCGAACAGCGCCCGGTCGGCCGGCTGCTTCATGTCCAGCGCCAGACTGCGTTTGTTGCGGTTGTAGGCCTGGAAATGCGGCGAATACTGGCCGCCCTGGTAGGCGCGGTAGGGATCGCCATCCGGGCTTTCGACCTTGATCACGTCGGCGCCGAGATCGGCCAGCATGATGCCGGCGCAGGGCCCGGTGATGAACGTACCCTGCTCGACGATCTTCACACCCTTCAGTACATCCAGGCCCTTCACGTGTCTCCCCGCGTAAAGCCCGGTGGCACCGGGCCGTCATAGTCGATGGCCTTCGCGGCCGCATGCGACAGCACGAAGCCGATGGGCTTCGACTGCTCCTCCAGCAGATGAGCGATCAGGCTGGCGGTGCGCGCCAGCAGCGGCACGCCCTTGAGCGCACCGAGCGGAAAACCCGCGTCCAGCAGCACCGCGGGAATCGCCGCCGACACATTCATCACCAGCGGCTTGCCGGTCAGCTGCGGCAGCAGCGCCTCGATCTGCCTGGCGGCGCGCCGGTTGGCATCCGGCAGCCCGGCCTCGGTGGCCACCGCGAACAGCCGCGTGGCGCGTGGATCCTCACCCTTGTGCAGCGGATGCCCGTAGCCAGGTACCGCCTTGTGCGTCTTGCGCAACTCGGTCACCGCCGCGGTGGCAGCGGCGGCCAGATCCGTGTCGCGCGCGCGCGCCACCACATCCGCCAGCAGCCGGCCCGCATCCTGCGCGGCCCCGAGGATCACCGAGCCGCAGCCCAGAAGCCCGGCGGCCACCGCGCCCTGCAGCGCCTCCGGCGCGGCCGCATAGGTCATGCGGGCCGCCTGCACGCTGGGCACCAGGCCGTGCTCGGCGATGGCCACCAGCGTGGCATCCAGCACGCGGCGCTGCGCCGGCTGCGGCAGTTCACCGCACAGCAGGAACCACAGGTAGTCGGTGAAGCCGACCTGGCCGATGAGCTCGCGGCACAGGTCCTTGCCGCGCACCACGATGGTGTCGGCATTGGACGTGGAAAGCGCCGAGCTGCGATGCTCCTGGCGACCGATCTTCATGGCGCGCTGGACCCCCGAAGGAATGATTCGCTATACGTCTTGGCAAACAGGTTATCGTGAGACGGCAGCGCCGCCCATGTCAACGCCGCAACCGGCCGCCGACCGCTTCCTCGAACACGCCGGTGCGCGCCTGCGCTGGCGTCTCGCCGGCGCCGGTCCCGCCCTCGCCCTGCTGCACGGCTGGGCACTGGACCTCGAGTACTGGGATCCCGTCGCGGCGCTGCTGGCAGCGCGCTTCACCGTGCTGCGTGTCGACCGCCGCGGTTTCGGTCTTTCCACGGGGATTGCCGACATCCATCGCAACGTGCCCGACCTGCTGGCGGTACTGGATGCGGCCGGTATCGGCAGCGTCGCGCTGGTGGGCATGTCGCAGGGCGCGCGGCTCGCGCTGCATTTCGCCGGCCTGCACCCGCAGCGTACGCGCGCGCTGGTACTCGACGGCGCACCGGCCTTCGATGCCGAATCCGAACTGCCGCTGGCGCAGTATGCGCAACTGCTCGCCTCGGAAGGCCAGCCGGGATTGCAGGCCGCCATCCTGCGGCATCCGCTGATGCACTTGCAGACCCGCGACCCCATGGCGCGCGATGTGCTCGCGGCCAGTGTCGCGCACTACAGCGGCCAGGACCTGCTGCACCCCCGGCCCCACGCGGCCGCGCCGGCCGTGGAGCGCATCACGGTGCCGGCATTGATCCTCAATGGTGCGCTCGACAGTGCGTCGCGCCTGGCCGCTGGCGCCGCACTGCAGGGGCAGCTGCCCGTGAACCGTCGTGTCGAACTGCCGCATGCCGGGCACCTGGCGGCGCTGGATGATCCAGCCGGTTACGCGCAAGCCGTGGCGGGGTTCTGCGAAGAACTGCCATAGCGCGGCCAAACAGCGTGGTCGCGGCCGGAGCGCGCGCTATATTGAACAGCAGAACGACAACGGTGAACCGGGGGAGATCGCGATGAACACATTGCGGCTGGGTCTGTGCCTGTCTGGTCTTGCGGTCAGCGCGGCAGCGCTGGCCCAGGTGCCGGCGGATTTCGCCAAGGTCGCGCCAAAGGCGCCGCCGGGACTGAGCCAGCCGCTGGGCGCCGGTCCGTTCAACTATCGCACCGGCGAAGGGCTCAACATCCGCGTCACGGTGCTGGCGCGCCTGCCCTGGCCATACGGGCTCACCTTCCTGCCCAACGGCGACCTGCTTATCGCCACACGCACCGGCAGGATCGAGCGGATGCCGAAGGGCACCACCGAGCTTCACGACGTGCCTGGCGGGCCGGCGGCGATTGGACCGGAGGCCGGCTCCAGCGTGCACGGCTACATGGGCATTGCGGTGCATCCGGACTTCGCGCGCAACGGCACGCTGTATCTGATCTATACCAAGCCCCAGCCCGACAACAAGCGCACCAGTGCCGTGGCGCGCATGCACTACGCCGACGGCAGGCTCACCGATGTGAAGGACGTCTGGGTGGGGGAGAACATCACCGGCGGACCGGAGTCCATCGCGATGACCGCGGATGCGAAACTGTGGATCGGCAACAGCGGCGGCTTCGGCAAGGCCGCGCAGGACCCCACCGTACTCGCGGGCAAGGTGCTGCGGCTGAATGACGACGGTTCGGTGCCCGCTGACAATCCCTTCGTCGGCAGGCAGGGCTACCGCCCCGAGATCTACACCATGGGCCACCGCACCACGCTGGGGCTCACCGTGCGCCCCGGCACCAGCGATGTGTTCCTCAGCGAGATGGGGCCGGATGGTGGCGATGAGATCAACTGGATCAAAGCCGGCAGGAACTACGGCTGGCCCATGGTCAGCCTCGGCCGCAACTATCCCGGACCGTGGCAGGCCGAGGCCAACGAGCCCACGCATCATGGCTATGAAGTGCCGATCATCTACTGGGAGCCGTCGATCTCGGTTTCCGGCCTGAGCTTCTACACCGGCGACGTGCTGGCGCAGTGGAAAGGCAACCTGTTCGTCGGTGGCCTGCGCTACGGCGAGATTCCCGGCACCGGCCGCGTCGACCGCATCGTGTTCAACGACAACCTGCAGGAGATCCGCCGCGAGTCGCTGCTCACCGACCTGCACCAGCGCGTGCGCGACGTGAAACAGGGGCCGGATGGCCTCATCTACATCGCCACCGACGAGGAGCAGGGCGCGATCCTGCGCATCGAACCGGCGCCGTGACGCGAGGTCACGGCACCCCGCCACCGCCGAGCGCCGGCATTACGCCTTGCGCAGATGCTTCGGCCACACGCCGTAGCGACCCGGCGAGAGAATGCCATTCGGATCCACCGCGTCCTTGATGGTTTCGCGGAAACGCGTAAGCGAATGGTTGTTGTAGGAGTAGGCCTTCGCCACCGTATCCTGGAAGACACCGGGCGTGCGGTATTCGCCCCAGCCATGTTCCGCGCACAGCTGCACCCACTTCTCGAAGGCGCCGCGCATCTTCGCGTTCATCGCCTTGTCATGGCCGATCGGGAACATGATCAGTGCCACCAGCGTGCGGTCCCAGTTGGTCATGTACACCGGGCCCTGGAAACGCAGCGTGCCGTTCTCCGACACCGCCGGCAGGTTGTCGCGGTAGAACTGCGCGAACTCCAGCAGCGCCTCGCCGGTGCGCGGCAGGATGGGCGAGAAATCCATGTGGCCGGTGGACACATTGGGGTCGGCCTGACCGGGCGTGCGGCTCAGCATCTGGAAGGTCGACAGGTTCGGAATGCCGAAATTGACCGCGCGTACGCGCGCCAGCGTGGCCTCATCCAGCGGCGTGCGGAACAGCTCCCCTTCGGTGAAGCGGCTGTTGGCGATCCTGGCGAACTTGTCCCTGCAGTACGCCATCTGCTCGCGCACCACCTTCTCGGGCCCGTAGATCGGCAACTGCAGCGACCAGTTGGCGCCGTTGCCGCCGAGCTGCGTGGAACCATTCACCACGTGCTGGTTCTCCAGCAGGTTCAGCGTGTCGATCAGCGGTACCGCATCCTCGGCGCGGCTCACCTGCACCGTGGCCGACTGCATCGCCTCGGGCCTGGGCATCAGGTAGAAACCCATCTTGGTGACGATGCCCATGTTGCCCTGGCGGAACAGGCCATCCACCCACGGTCCGAAACCCCAGCGGTTGTGCTGCCAGGACTTGGCATTGGGCAGCGCGCCCATGCCGGTGCGCACCACCTCGCCACTGGCCAGCACCACTTCCATGCCGCAGTGGGAACCGAAGTGGTCGCGAAACGGCGAGGCCGTCCAGCCACCACCGCCGTCGAGGGCGTTGCCGATCACACTGCCCCAGCCCGGATCCGGTGGGTCGATCCACACGTCCAGCTTCCGGTCCTGGATGTGGTTGTACAGGTCGAAGTAACTGACACCAGGTTCCACCAGCGCATAGGCATTGCGCTCGTTGACCTCCAGCACCTGGTTCATACGCTTCAGGTCCAGCACCACGCTGCCCGAATAGACTGGAGCCGAACCGCCGTAGGCCAGATTGCGGCCAGTGGAAATGGTGTACAGCGGCACCTTGTACTGGTTCGCCACGCGCACCACCGCCTGCACCTGCTCCAGCGTCTGCGGCGCCACCGCGGCGGAGGCGACGCGCTCCTCGGGCTCACCCCAGTAGGGCGAATAGGCATCGCGGTACAGCGCCACGTCCTGCGCCGAGGTGAACACCCACTCGGCGCCCACGGCCTGGCGCCAGGCGGCGAGCACGCGGTTGAAATCCGCGCGGCTGACACCGGGCGGCAGCCGGCTCGGCGCCGCGGCCGAAGTGGCGCGCGCCGGCAGCGGCGCGGAGCGTGCCTGGTCCGCCGCTGCGGCCAGCCGCACTCCGGCCGGCACCATGGCGGCCGCGGCCGCGGCCTGCAGAAAGGTTCTGCGATCCGTCATGAGATCTCCCCCGCGCCTCTTCTGTCAGCGCTTGCCGCCGCCACTCGCCACCCATTTCGACACGGCGGCCAGTTCCTCGTCGGTGATCTCGGTCTTGCGGAACGGCGGCATGGACATCACGCCCTGCCGCAGTGACAGCGCCACGAATTCCGGTGTCAGGTCGGTGCGCTCGAGCAGCACCGCCGGCTCCTTGTTGCCGTATTTCACCTGCAGCGACTGCGTTCCCGGGTTGCCGCGTCCGGCCGAGTGACAGTGCACGCACCAGCGCTGGTACACGCGCTCGCCCAGTTCCGGTTCGGCGGCCAGCGCGGTGACCACCGGACCACACAGAACCAGTGCCGATGCAATGAGAGTGATCTTGCGCATCATGCCTTCCTCAGGTGCTTGGGCCACACGCCGTAACGGCCCGGCGAGAGGATGCCGTGCGGATCCACCGCATCCTTGATGGTCTCGCGCAGCCGCGTGATCGCGTTGTTGTTGTAGGAATAGGTCTTCGCCACCAGGTCCTGGAAGATGACCGGCGTGCGGTACTCACCCCAGCCGCGCTCTGCCGCCAGATGCACCCACTTCTCGAAGGCGGCCCGCATCTTCGCGTTCAGCGCCTTGTCGTGGCCGATCGGGAACATGATCATCGCCACCAGCGTGCGGTCCCAGTTGGTCATGTACACCGGACCCTGGAAGCGCAGCTTGCCGCCCTCGGACACCGCCGGCAGGTTGTCGCGGTAGAACTGCGCGTATTCCAGCAATGCCTCACCGGTGCGCGGGATGATGGGCGAGAAGCCGATGTGCCCGATGGAGGCGTTCGGATCCGCCGCGCCCGGCGTCCGGCTGAGCATCTGGAAGGTCGAGAGATCCGGCACGCCGAAGTTCACCTTGCGCACGCGCGCCAGCGTGGCCTCGTCCAGCGGCGTGCGGATCATCTCGCCGACGGTGAAGCGGCTGTTGGGGATCTTCGCGAACTTGTCGCGGCAGTACTCCATCTGCGCCTGCACCACCTTCTCGGGGCCGTAGATGGGCAGCTGCAGCGACCAGTTCCCGCCGAAACCGCCCAGCTGCGTGGAGCCGTTCACCACGTGCTGGTTCTCCAGCAGGTTGAATGTGTCGATCAGCGGTACCGCGTCCTCGGTGCGCGCCACCTGCACCGTGGCCGACTGCATCGCCTCGGGCCTGGGCATCAGGTAGAAGCCCATCTTGGTGACGATGCCCATGTTGCCCTGGCGGAACAGGCCATCCACCCACGGCCCGAAACCCCAGCGGTTGTGCTGCCAGGACTTGGCATTGGGCAGCGCGCCCATGCCGGTGCGCACCACCTCGCCGCTGGCGAGCACCACTTCCATGCCGCAGTGGGAACCGAAGTGGTCGCGGAACGGCGAGGCCGTCCAGCCACCACCGCCGTCGAGCGCATTGCCGATCACGCTGCCCCAGCCCGGATCCGGCGGGTCGATCCACACGTCCAGTCTGGCCTTGGTGATGTAGTCGTACAGATCGAGGTAACTGACCCCCGGCTCGACCAGCGCATAGGCATTGCGCTCGTTGACCTCCAGCACCTGGTTCATGCGCTTCAGGTCCAGCACCACGCTGCCGGACAGTGCCGGCGCGGAACCGCCATAGGCCAGGTTGCGGCCGGTGGAAATCGTGTACAGCGGCACCTTGTACTGGTTCGCCACGCGCACCACCGCCTGCACCTGCTCCAGTGTCTGCGGCGCCACCGCGGCGGAGGCGACACGCTCCTCGGGCTCGCCCCAGTAGGGCGAATAGGCATCGCGATACAGCGCCACGTCCTGCGCCGACGTGAACACCCACTCGCCACCCACGGCCTGGCGCCAGGCGGCGAGCACGCGGTTGAAATCCGCACGGCTGACACCGGGCGGCAGTCCGGCCGTTGCGGCGCTGGAAGTGGCCGGCTTCGGTGCCGGCGCGGATTTGGCTTCCTGCGCGGCCGCGGCCAGCCGCACCCCCGCCGGAACCGCGGTCGCCGCGGCGGCGGCGACCTGCAGGAATGTTCTTCTGTTCGGCATTGAGACCCCCGGAATGATCCGCGCTGCTTGGTGTCGCCGCGCAATCCTAGCCCATCGCTCGCGCGCAGCGCGCCTTTGCTACTTCGTCAAACGAACCCGCCAGATCTCGCCCTTGTCACCCTCGGTGATGTACAGCCAGCCGGCGCGGATCGCGACGTTGGTGGTGTCGAGGCCGGCGCCCGCGGGCAGACGGATGCTGCCGAGCGGATGGCCCGCGGCATCCCATGCCAGCACCTCGCCGGCGCGGAAATTCGCGGCCAGCAGCGTGCCGTCGCCGCGCATCAACATGCCATCGGGGCCATAACCGGCCTGCGAGGTGGCAAACACCAGCGGGAACTCGAACTCGTTGGTGCTGGCCAGCGAGGGCATCTGCGTGATGCGCTTCAGCGCGAACTCGCCGATCAGCAGCGTGTTGCCATCGTTGCTGAGCGCGATGCCGTTCGGGAAGGCCAGGCTGGCGGCCACCAGTTGCAGATGCTGGTCCTTGCCCGGCGGCAGGTAGAACACGCGGCCGTCGGGTTTCAGCGCGCTCGAACCATAGGGTTCGGTGAAGTACACGCCACCCCGTGCGTCGAACACGAGGTCGTTGAGCCCGCGCAGCTGCTCGTTGTGGAAGTTGTTCACCACTGGCGTGACGGTGCCGCTGCGCGGATCCATCTTCAGCAGGCCCTTCTGCTTGTCCGCGATCCACAGCATGCCATCGGGCGCGAACTTGGCGCCGTTGGGCTGCCCGCCGGTATTGCCGCGCGCCGTGCAGCGGCCGTCGTCGCCGATGGCCAGCACCTTGCCGGACTTGAGGTCCACGGCCCACAGGCCGCCGGCCTTGTCGACCGTCATGCCCTCGAGCAGCCCGCCGCACGTGGCGAACTTCTCGACGCGGCACTCGCCGCAGAGTTCGGGAATGGCCGCCAGCGCCGCGGGCGCGGCCAACAGCAGCAGGCAGAGCATGGAGGGCTGGCGCTTCATTTCATCTTCTCCCGCCGCAACGGCAGCGTCAGCAGGAACCACACCAGCCGCGGCGTCAGCAGCTTCAGCGCGGCACGCGCCGCTTCGGGCCCCAGGCGGGCATCCAGCGGCATCGCGCCGAACACCTTGCCGCGGATCACCAGCCGGTTGCCGGCCCGGGCCAGTTCCGTGACCGTCATCAACTCGCCGCCATCGGCGGACTGCAGCTTCATCGCGCGCGTCCCGGCTTCGAGAAGTCCAGTCCGAGCGCCTCGTAGATCTTCATCGCGGTGGCGCGGCCCGCGCCGAATACACCGCCGCCGGGGTGCTGGAACGGGCCGACCAGGTAGAAATGCTCCAGGCCCGGCACGGTGTACTGGCCCAGCGCCGGCGTGGGCCGGTGCGCCCCCGACTGGTAGGTGGTGGTGGCGATGCCATGCAGGTCGCCGCGGCGGAAGCTGGGCGAGGTGCGCTCCATGTCCACGGGGCTGTCCACGTGGCGCGCCAGGATCGCCGCCGGCACGTTCGCGACGAATTGCGACAGGCGTTCGAGCATGCGGTCGGCGTATTGCTGCTTGGTCTCGTCCCAGCTCCGACCATCGGGACGCTGGTACGGCACGTAGTCCCACAGGTGCAGGATGGCCTTGCCCGGCGGCACGCGCGATGGATCGAACTGCGACAGGCTCCCCAGTCCCAGCAGCGGCACAGGCAGGAACTGGCCGTAGCGCAGTTCATCGAAACCCCGCCGCAACGTCTCGTAGTCTCGCGGCAGCAGCTCCACCATCACCGCATCGACCTTGTCGGGCGTGCGGAACTGCAGCGGCGCATCCAGTGCCGCATGCACGGTGATGCAGGCCGCATTGGTGATGTGCGTGGCCTCGGCATCGGCGCGCACCCTGGCATCCAGGCCGTCGATCATGCCGCCCAGCAGGTGCGGATGGATGGCCCCGATGATCGCGTCCTTGGCCGCGAACACGCGTCCGTCGGTGGTCTCCACCGCGCTCGCGCGCCCATTGCTCACCTTGATGCGCGCCACCTCGGCGTTGGCGATCACTTCGCCGCCGTGGTCGCGGATGCAGGCAACCAGTGCGCCGGTGAGCTGGCCCGCGCCGCCGCGGGCCACGCCGAAACCATAGGCTTCGAGGAAGCCGAGGAACACGTAGGCACCGATGGCGGTGGCCTTCTCGTCCGGCGACACCAGGTTCTCGCCCGCCACGCGCGCGAAATGCATCTGCACCTTCTCGCTCTCGAAGAGATCCGCGAGGTGGTCGAAGCTGCTCATCTGGATGATGCGCCACAGTGCGCGGCCTTCCGCCGAAGAATCGAGCATGGCGTTCGAGGCACCCACCGGCGCCGGCGGCGCGTACAGCGTGGCGGCGATCATCGGCAACCACTCGGCGGCCTGCTTCGACACCCTGAGGAAGGTCTCCGCGTCGCGCTTCGAGTACTTGCCGATCTCGGCGGCCGAGCGCTGCGGGTCGCGGTACAGCTTCAGCGTGCTGCCATCCTCGAACACCGACATCATCGGCACTTCCGGGAAGAGGTACTGGAGGCCGTATTTCGACTTCAGCCCCAGCTCGTCGTTCTTCAGCAGCGGGTTGGCCTGGATGAAGATGTGGCTCATCGAGTGCTGGTCGTGGCGGAAGCCGGGCAGCGTCAGCTCGCGCGACACCACCCCGCCACCGAACCACGCATTGCGCTCCAGCACCACGACCTTGCGGCCGGCCACCGCCAGGTAGGCGGCGGCCACCAGGCCATTGTGGCCCGAACCCACGGCCACGATGTCAGCTTGCTGCATCAGATTCCCCGTCCGCGCGTTGCCGGCGCTCCGTTGGCGCAGACGATACGCGGTGAGCTGTATTAGGATCAATCACGAATGGACACCCGGTACCAGATCCATGCGATCCGCTACGCGCACCTGGAGCGGACCGCGCGCCACAATTTCCTCGACGGCGACCCGCACGACGGCCCGATGCCGCTGGATTACTACGTGTGGACCATCGCCGGCGGCGGACACACCTGGGTGCTGGACTGCGGCTTCGATGCCGCCATGGCCGCCGCGCGCCAGCGCCAGCTCATCCGCCCGGTGGACGAGGGCCTCAGGTTGATCGGCATCGAGCCGGCCACCGTGCGGGACGTCATCATCAGCCACATGCATTATGACCACGCCGGCAACCACGGGCTGTTCCCGCAGGCCCGCTACCACCTGCAGGACGAGGAAATGGCCTACTGCACCGGCCGCGCGATGTGCCACGGGCCGATGCGCGCGCCGTTCGACGCCGCGGACGTGCAGGCGATGGTCGGCCGGGTATTCCGTGACCGCGTGGTGTTCCACGACGGTGATGCCGAACTGGCGCCCGGCCTGACGCTGCACCGGGTCGGCGGTCACACCCGCGGCCTGCAGGTGGTGCGCGTGCGCACGGCGCGCGGCTGGGTGGTGCTGGCTTCCGATGCCGCCCACTTCTATGCGAACTGGCGGCAGCGCCGCCCCTTCCCCATCGTGGAGAATGTCACCGCCTACCTGGAGGCCTACCGGCGCATCGAGGCACTGGCGGACTCGCCACGGCATGTCATTCCGGGGCATGATCCGCTGGTCCTGGCCCGCTATCCTCGGGCGCTGCCCGATGTCGCCGACATCGTGCGCCTCGACCTGGATCCGGTCGGCGACCAGGAAGATTGACCGCACAGACCGGCTACGGGGGATGACTTGGAACGGATAGCGTTCATCGGCGTGGGTCGCATGGGCTCACCCATGGCGGGGCGGCTGCTGGCCGCGGGCCACTCGCTCAGCGTGTTCGATACCAGCCCGGCGGCCGTGGCCCAGCTTGCGGCGCAGGGCGCGCGCGCGGCGAGCTCGGCGGCGGAGGCCGCGCGTGGCGCGGAGCTGGTGATGGTGAGCCTGCCCTCGCCCGCCACGGTGCGCGCGGCGGCGGCCGAGGTCGCCGGCGTATCCGGCGTGTCCGTATTCGTGGATCTTTCCACCTCTGGTCCGGCCGCCTCGCAGGCCATCGCGGCAACCCTGGCTCCGGCCGGCATCGCCGTGGTGGATGCCCCGGTTTCCGGCGGCGTGAAAGGCGCCGCCACCGGCAAGCTGACGCTGATGGTGGCGGGACCATCCGCCGCGGTGAACCGCACGCGGGCGCTGCTGGAGCTGTTCGGCCGCGTGGTGGTGGTTGGCGCGAAGCCGGGCCTGGGCCAGACCCTGAAGCTGGCCAACAACCTGATGTCCGCCGCGTCGCTGGCCATCGCCGCCGAGGCCATGGCCATGGGCGTCAAGGCGGGCCTGGACCCGGCGGTGATGCTGGAGGTGCTCAACGCCTCCTCCGGCCGCAACAGCGCCACGCAGGACAAGATCCCGAAGCATGTGCTGAACCGCCGCTTCGACTTCGGCTTCGCCAATGCGCTGTCCTTCAAGGACGTGCGGCTGTGCCTGGAGGAAGCCGAGGCGCTCGGCGTGCCGATGGTGGTCGGGGCCGCCGTGCGGCAGATGCTGTCGATCACGCAGCAGGTGTGCGGCCAGCAGGCCGACTGCACCGAACTGGTCAAGGTCCTTGAGGAATGGTCCGGCTGCCGCATCGGCGCCGTGGAAGGAGCAAGTCAGTGAGCAACGAGAAATTCGAGCGCGGCCTCGCGCTGCGCAAGCAGGTGCTGGGCGCGGAGTACGTGGAGAAGTCGATGGCGTCGGCCGATGCGTTCAGCATGCCGATGCAGGACCTGTCCACCGAATACTGCTGGGGACATGTGTGGACGCGCCCGGGGCTGGCCCTGCGCGACCGCAGCCTGATCAACATCGCGATGATCAGCGCCTTGAACCGGCCGCACGAGCTGAAGCTGCACGTGAAGGCGGCGCTGAACAACGGCCTGTCGCGCGAGGAGATCCGCGAGGTGATCCTGCAGGTGGCCGTGTACTGCGGCGTGCCAGCCGGCATCGACAGCACGCGCATCGCGCGCGAGGCTTTCGCGGAGCTCGACGCCGCGAAGAAGGCCTGACATGGCCGCCGTCGCGAAGAACCGGGCGGAGCAGACCGTGCTCGATTTCTTCCGCATCCTCTCCAGCGGGGAACTGGAGGCGATCCGCGCCACGCTGCACCCCGACGCCGAGTGGCGCCCGATGGTGAAGGACATCCCCGGCGCCGGCGTGCACGCGCCGCGCGACTACATCGTGGACCAGTTCCTCGCGCCGGTGCGCGGCATGTTCGTGGCCGGCGACCCGAAGACCACGGTGAACCGCATCCTCTCCGACGACAACTATGTGATGTGCGAATCGCGCGCCATCGGCAGGCTGCCGGACGGCCGCGTGTACGACAACCACTATGCCTGGGCGTTCGAGCTGAAGGACGGGCTGGTGTGGCGCATCCGCGAGTACATGGACAGCCACTACATCGCCACGCTGTTCGGCGCCGGCTGAGGAACCGATGGGCGCGCTCGCCGGCAAGGCCATCATCGTGACCGGCGCCGCCGGCGCGATCGGCCATGCCACGGCGCAGGTGCTGGCGCGCGAGGGCGCGCGGCTGATGCTGGTGGACGTTCAGGCCAAAGGGCTCGTGCTGCGCGAGCAGGCCTTGCGTGAGGCCGGCGCGGAGGTGGCCAGCCGGCGCGCGGATGTCGGCAGCAGTGCCGATGTGAAGGGTTATGTCGAGGCCACTCTGGCGCGCTTCGGCCGCATCGACGGGCTGTTCAACAACGCCGGCATCGACGGCCCGATTGCCTCCACCTGGGAATACGACGAGGCCGAATTCGAACGCGTCACGCGCGTCAACCTGAACGGGGTGTTCTTCGGCCTGCGGCATGTGCTGCCGGTCATGCTCGCGCAGGGCAGCGGCGCCATCGTCAATACGGCATCCATCGGCAGCGAGCGCGGCCTTGCCGGGGCCTGCGCCTACAACGCCAGCAAGCATGCGGTCGTGGGGCTGACGCGCACCGCCGCCGCCGAGACCGGCCCGAAGGGCATCCGCGTCAACTGCGTGATGCCGGGCGTGGTGGAAACGGCACTGCTCGAATCGATGCTCGGCACGATGTTCGGCGGCGACATCGCGCTGGGCAAGAAGACCCTGGGCAAGGTGGCGCCGCTGGAGCGCATCGGCCAGCCCGTGGAGATCGGCGAAGTGGTGGCCTTCCTGCTGTCGGATGCGGCCAGCTTCGTGACCGGCGCGGCCTGGGCCATCGACGGCGGGGCGCTGTGCACCATCCGCCACTGAACATTTCATGACGACAACGACCGGGGGAACGATGACCGCCAACAGGAATTACCAGTGGCTGCTGATCGGCGTGCTCAGCCTGCACTTCGGCGTGGTGTTCTTCGATCGCAATGCCTTTTCATTCCTCACCCCGTACATCCAGCCTGAACTGAAGCTGTCGAACTTGCAGATCGGACTGGTGGGCGGCGGCTTCTCGCTGGCCTGGGCGGTCACCGGCCTGGTAATGGGCACCCTGTCGGACCGCTTCGGGCGCCGCAAGGCCATCCTGATCGTGGCGACGCTGGTATTTGCGCTGTCCTCGGTGCTGTCGGGCCTGGCGCCCACCTTCATCATGATGCTGGGCGCGCGCATGCTGATGGGCGTGGCCGAGGGCGGCATCATGCCGATCACGCAGACCCTGATCGCCGCCGAGGTCGCGCCCGAACGTCGCGGCCTCGCGCAGGGCATCACGCAGAATTTCGGCGCCAACCTGCTGGCGAACAGCCTCGGGCCGATCATCGTGGTGTGGATGGCCAAGCACTACGGCTGGCGGGACGCGTTCTACCTGGTGGCCATACCCGGCTTCCTGATGGCGCTGCTGATCGCGCTGTGCGTGCGCGAACCGCAGCAGGTCAAGGATGGCCCGAAACCCACCATGGCCGACGCGCTCAGCCTGCTCGAGAACCGCAACATGCTGGTGTGCGTGGCGCTGTCCATCCTGCTGGTGGCGTACTTCGTCGTGTGGAGCAATTTCATGCCGCTGTTCCTGACGAAGACCCGGGGGTTCGACCCGACGGTCATGGGCAACATCATGTCCGCGATGGGGTTCGCGTCGATCGCCATTGCATTCATCGTGCCCGGATTGTCCGACCGGCTGGGCCGCAAGCCCGTGGCCATCGTCGCGGGCCTGCTCGGTGCGGTCATGCCGCTGGGCGCGCTGTGGATCCATTCCCCCTCGCCCGGGCCCTACTACACGGTATTCGCCATCGGCGCCGCGGTGACCGGCGTGTTCCCCATGGCGATGGCCACGATACCTTCCGAGATCGTGCCCGCCTCGCTCACCGCCACTGCGCTCAGCCTCACCATGGGGATCAGCGAAGTGATCGGCGGGGTATTCGGCCCGCCCGCGGCCGGCTGGATGGGTGATGTCTTTGGACTGGGCGCGGCCATGTGGATCCTCGCCGCCGTGTCGATCGCCGTGGGCCTGGTGGCGCTGCTGCTGCGTGAAACCGCCCCGGCCGTACTCGCGCGACGGACGCAGCACGGCTGAGGCAGGGCGACGATGATGGAGGAATACGACTACATCATCATCGGCGCCGGCACGGCCGGCTGCGTGCTGGCCGCACGCCTGTCCGAAGATCCCGCGGTACGGGTCTGCCTGCTCGAAGCCGGCCCGCGCGACACGCATCCCTTCATCCAGGTGCCGGCGCTGGTAGGCGCCGCGATCGGCCGGCCGCAACTGAACTGGCGCTTCATGACCGAGCCGCAACCGCACCTCGACAATCGCCGCATTCCGCTGCCCCGCGGCCGCGTGGTGGGCGGTTCGGGTTCCATCAACGGCATGGCCTACTTCCGCGGCCAGCCGCTGGATTTCGACGATTGGGCGGCCGCGGGCTGCCCGGGCTGGAGCTGGCGCGAGGTGCTGCCCTACTTCATCCGTTCGGAGAACAACGAGGATCACCGCGACTCGCCGCATCACGGCCGCGGCGGTCCGATCAACGTGCGCCACATCCGGCGGCCGAACCGCCTGAACCAGGCCTTCCTGGAGGCATTCGCCTCGCTGCGCGAATACCCGGCCTGCACCGACCTCACCGGGGCACGCGCCGAGGGTTTCGGGCTGCGGCAGGGAACCATCCGCCGCGGGCGGCGCGATTCCACCGCCAATGCCTACCTGCGCCCGGCGCTGTCGCGCCCCAATCTGACGCTGCTCGCGGATTCGCCGGTCACGCGCATCCTGATCGAGGATGGTGTCGCGACCGGGGTCGAGATCAGGCCCGCCGCCGGTGCGCCGCGGGCGCTGCGCGCGCGATGCGAAGTGGTGCTGTCCGCGGGCGCCGTGCAGTCACCGCAGATCCTGATGCTCTCCGGCATTGGCGATGCCGCCGAACTGCGGCAGCATGGCATCGCGCTGCGGCAGCACCTGCCCGGCGTCGGCGGCAACTATCACGATCATCTGGCCGCCTCCGTGCTGATGGAGACCCGCAACACGCTGTCCTATGGACTGTCCTTCCGCACCGCGCATCGCGCGGTCTGGAACCTGCTGCAGTACCTGGGCTGGCGTGACGGGCCGCTGGCCAGCAACCTGTTCGAATCCACGGCCTTCATCCGCATGGGCGCGGATTCCGACCGCCCGGACCTGCAGATCGTGTTCCAGCCGGCGCGCCGCAACCGCGGCACCTTTCCGCTGCCGCTGGGGCATGGCTTCGCGATCAGCAGCGTCGGCCTGTATCCGCGCAGTCGCGGCCGCGTGCACCTGGCCAGCGCCGACCCCGCCGCACCGCCGCGCGTCGCGGCCAACTTCCTGGCGCAGCCCGAAGACCTGCGGCCGCTGCTGCATGGCCTGAAGCTGGCGCGCCGCCTGTTCGCTGCCGCGCCGTTCCGCCGCTATGGCGCGCACGAAGTGGCGCCGGGTGCGGCGGTCAGCGACGATGCCGGCCTCACCGCCTATGTGCGCCGCGTGGCCGCCACCGCCCACCACCCGGTCGGCACCTGTCGCATGGGCGTCGATGAGCAGTCGGTGGTGGATCCGCAACTGCGCGTGCACGGCGTGACCCGCCTGCGCGTGGCCGATGCCTCGATCTGCCCGCATGTGGTGGGCGGCAACACCAACGCCGGGGTGGTGATGATCGCCGAGAAAGCCGCCGACCTGATCCGCGGCCGCCCGGCCCCTGCGCCGCTCGACCTGCCTGGATCCGCGGCACCCTGACCGGAAGGAGCACTGCATGAGCCTCGACACCATCAAGCACTGGCGCATCGGCGAGGTCGAGATCGCGCGCATCGTCGAGGTGAACGGCTGGGAGGACGACATCACCATGCTGCTGCCGGAGGCCACACCGGCCCATGTGCAGCAGTTCGGCTGGCTGCGGCCGCATTTCGCCACGCCCGATGGCCGCATGATCATCTCCTTCCAGTGCTTCGTGCTGCGCTCGCGCGGCCGCAGCGTGATGATCGACACCTGCATCGGCGCGGAGCGCGAGCGGGAGTTCCCGGTGTTCACGCACATGCAGAGCAGCTTCCTCGAGGACCTCGCCGCGGCCGGTTTCCCGCATGAGTCGATCACCGATGTGCTGTGCACCCACCTGCACTTCGACCACGTCGGCTGGAACACCCGCAAGGTGAACGGCAGATGGGTGCCGACCTTTCCGCGCGCGAACTACTATTTCGGGCGGCGCGAGTGGGAACACTGGAAGCACCTGCGCGACACCAATGGCTACCACCACATGGAACACCTGAAGGATGCGATCGACCCGGTGCTCGAGGCCGGCCTGGTGCAGTTCATCGAGCCGGATTTCCGGCTCACCGACGAGGTGTCGCTGTTTGCCACCCCCGGCCACACGCCGGGGCATGTCAGCGTGCTGGTCCAGTCGGCCGGACAGAGCGCGGTGATCACCGGCGACCTGATGCACAATCCCATCCAGATCGCGGAACCGGCCACCGAGGCGCGCTTCGACATGGACAAGGCGCAGGGTGCGCGCACCCGCACGGAGTTCGTGCGACGCTTCAACGAATCCGGCACGCTGGTGATCGGCAGTCATTTCGCGGATCCGAGCGCCGGGCACATCGTGCCCGACGGCGCGGCCTGGAAACTGAAGGTGGAGTGAGCGCATGCAGCCGGACCTTGCGGACCAGTCGATCCTGATCACCGGCGCCGGACGCGGCCTCGGCAGCGCGATGGCGGGCAGGCTCGCGGCTTGCGGTGCGCGGCTCGCGCTGCTGGACGTTGACGCCGCAAGCTGCCGCGCCATCGCGGAGAAACTGGCCGCGACCGGTGCGCGCGTCGCGCACTACGTGGTCGATGTGGCGCGCCGCGCGGATTTCCTCGCCGCCGCGCAGGACTTCGCGGCGCGCGCCGGCCGCATCGACGCGGTGATCAACAACGCCATGCTGCTGCGCTACGAACCGGTGGAGCAGGTCAGCGAGGAAGTACTCGCCCGCATGATCGGCATCGGCATCCATGGCAGCCTGTGGGGCACGCAGGCACTGCTGGCGCATTACGATGCCGCGCGCGGCGGCGCCATCATCAACATGACCTCGCCGGTGGCCGAGAAGGGCTTTCCCAACACGGCCGCCTACAGCCTGGTGAAAGGCGCGCTGGTGACGCTGACCAAGGTGCTGTCCGCGGAACTCGGGCCGCGCAACATCCGCGTGAATGCCATCGCGCCCGGGTCGGTGCCCACGCCGGGCGCGGTGGGCCTGAACGACCGGGCCGAATACGAGCGGCGCAAGCGCACCATTCCGCTGCGGCGGCTGGGCCACGAGGACGACGTGGCCGATGCCTGCGCCTTCCTGCTGAGCAGCGCGGCTTCGTTCATCAATGGCGAGATCCTGCATGTGGATGGCGGCATCGCCGCCGCGGGCTAGGTGCATGGCGATGAAAGACATACCCGAGTTCGATACCGACATCTTCAGCCACGAGTCGGTGCGCAACGCCAATGCGGTCGATGACCGCCTGCGCGAATTCGCGCCGGTGGTGCGCCTGCCCGGCGAGGATGTGGTGATGCTGGCGCGCTTCGAGCACGTGTCGGCGGGCCTCAGGGACTGGCGCACTTTCTCCTCCACCTCGCGGCCCTGGCACGACCCGAATTCCGTGCGCCCGGAATTGCTGCTGACCGATGATCCTCCAAAGCACACCGGCGTGCGCGCGGTGGTCTCCAATGCGCTGTCGCCGGCGGCGCTCAACCGCATGGCCGAAGCCTTTCGCGCCGATGCGCGCGCCATCCTCGGCAGCCTGCGCGCGCGCGACGGCGAGGTCATCGACGCGGTGGGCGACATCACCCAGGTGTTCGTCTACAAGGTGCTGCCGGACCTCATCGGCCTGCCGCTGGAGGGACGCCAGCACATGCCGGCCTTCGGGCACATGGTGTGGGCCACGATGGGCCCGATGAACGCCCTGTTCCACGAGGCCATGCGCGACACCGGCGGCGAGGTGATCGCCTGGGCCAGCGCCTGCTGCCGGCGCGAGAATCTCGCCGCCGGCAGCCTCGGCATGGCGATGTACGAGGCGGCCGATCGCGGCGAGGTCACGCCCGCCGAGGCGGAACTGCTGGTGGGCATCCTGCTGTCGGCCGCGGCGGATACCACGGTGATGACGCTGGCCAACACGCTGCGCGCCTTCGGCGAGTTCCCGGCGGAATTCCAGCGCGTCAAGGCGGATCCCTCGCTGGTGCGCGCCGCCTTCGAGGAAAGCCTGCGCTGGGATTCCCCGTCGCGCATGGCCGGCCGCATCACCACGCGTGAGGTGGAGATCGGCGACTGCGTGATCCCGCGGGGCACCCGTTGCGGGCTGATGTTCGCCGCCGCCAATCGCGATCCGCGCCGCTGGCAGGATCCCGCACGCTTCGACGTGCAGCGGCAGAACGCCGGTCACCTGGGCTTTGGTTTCGGCGTGCACGCCTGCGTGGGCCGCGTGCTGGCGCTGCTGGAGGCCGATGCGCTGCTGGGGGCCGTGGCCGAAGCCGTGACGCGCATCGAACCGGCGGGCGAACCGGAACCGTGGATGACCACCATCGGCCACGGGCCCGCCAGGTTGCCGGTGCGGCTGCGCTTCGGCTAGCCCCGCCGGTCCGCTTTACTGGAACCGCGGGTCGAGCTTGCGCAATGCATCGCTGAGGTTGATTTCTCCGGTCTGGCGGAGCTCATCGGCCGAGTAGCTGCGCACCCCCGGCGCCGCGTCATCGCAGTCCACCGGCGGGTCATGCCGGATCCGCGACCCCGTCACGTACTCGCACTTCGCCACGGCCTGCTTCGACCTGCCGGTATCCGCCGCCGCCTGCTTCGCCTCACCTTTCGCCGGAGGGCTGGCTGCGGCGGCCGGCAGACCCTGTGCCAGCAGCGCGGCCACAAGCATTGCCCGGCAGACGCGATGTCTCATGGGGACAAGTATATCCCCGTCATCAGGCAAGGCCGGCGTAGGACTCTGCTCACTGCGATTTGCGAAGAATCTGCCTCGTGACCGGCCCATGACCCACCTAGCGTTGAACCCCATGACGCAGCGGACAGCAAGGGCGCGCAGCCTCGCCTCCCGCACCCTCCAGAACTGGCTGGAGGACAGCGCCGACACGCTCGGCGCGGCGCTGGCCTTCTACTGCGCCTTCTCGCTGGTGCCGCTGCTGATCATCCTGCTGACGCTGGCCGGGTGGATCGTGGGGGAGACTTCCGCGCATGCCTTCCTGCAGTCGCAGCTCACCATGCTGTTCGGGACGCAGACGGCAAAAGTGATCCTCGGCGCCATGCGCAATTCGCAGCAGGCCAAGGGCATCGTGGCCGCGGCGGTCAGCACCGTGACGCTGCTGATCACCGCCACCTCGGTGCTCGCGGCGCTGGATGAGGCACTGGAGAAGATCCTGGGTGGTGCCCCGCGCACCGGCTCGGGGATCGCCAACTGGCTGCGCCGCCGCTTGCTGTCCTTCGGCTTCATCCTCAGCCTGAGCTTCGTGCTGCTGGTGTCGCTGACCATCTCCACGGTGCTCGCCGGCATGCGCTCCTGGGTGGCGCAGCGCTATTCCTGGCTGATGGGCGTGATCGGCATGCTGGACCTGCTGATCTCCATGGCACTGATGACATCGGTGTTCGCGCTGATGTACCGCTACGTGCCCGCCAGGCGCCTGCCATGGAAACTGGTCCTCGGCGGCGGGCTGCTGACCGCGCTGCTGTTCAGCATCGGCAAGTGGGCCGTGGGACTGTACCTGGCGAAGTCGACCATTCCCTCGGCGTTCGGCGCCGCGGCATCCTTCGTCGCACTGCTGCTGTGGCTGTACTACACCGCGCAGATCTTCCTGCTCGGTGCGGAGTTCACCGCCTGCCTGGGCGGACTGCGCGCGCGGCCGCCGGCTTCACCGGCAGCACGCACCGGCCCGTAGCTGCTGCGCACTTACTCCGCCGCCGACAGCACCATGTCACCAAGCTTCTGGAAGCGCCGCATGTTGGCGTTGTGCCCCATCACCCCGGCGGTGAGGCAGGCGAAGGTGACATCCCTTTCGGGATCGACCCAGAACAGCGAGGTGCCGGCCCCGTAGTTGCCGAAGGTGCGCGGCGAGGCCAGCGTGCCGAACATGTGATGGCACAGCGCGCTGCCGCGCAGCGAAAACCCCAGGCCCAGGTAGGCCGGTGCCGGGTCGATGCCCTCTTCACGGCCGCGCGCGGCGTACAGCTCGTTGACCATCTCGCCGGTCCAGTTGCGCGTGGCCAGTTCGAGCATGGCCGGCGACAGCAAGCCCGTGCCGCCCGGCTTGCCCACGCGGCGGAAGGAATCCGCGAACCGGAACAGGTCGGGAGTCGAGGCGACGATGCCCACCCAGGGCATTTCGGCCTGCTCGTCCTCGAACGCGCCGTTGGGTCCGGGCGTATTGCGGCTCTTGTGGCCGATGGGATAGTTGCCGCGGAAATCCGGCACCACCTTGCGGGCGCGCAGGTCCGGGCGCAATCCCACCGAGGTATCGCGCATGCCCAGCGGATCCAGGATGTCCTGCTGCACCATGTCGCGGTAGCGACGCTTGCCCGGATCGGTGCGCAGCAGCGCCTCGGCCATCAGCACATGGTTGGCCAGCGGCGAATACGCCACCTTGGCGCAGGGCGCATCGGCCGGCGCCACCTCGGCGATCACCGTCTTGGCGACCGCCGCGAAGTTGTCGATGTACCAGCCCGGCTGCACCTCGAAGAGGATGGGGAAGCCGGCCTGGTGCGACAGCAGGTGCCAGATGAGGATCTTCTCCCGCCCCCGCCCGCTGAACTCGGGGATCAGCGCGCTGATCGGCGTGGTGAGCTGGAAACGGCCCTGCTCCACCGCGCGCAGCACCAGCAGGTTGGTGAAGGCCTTGGTGACCGAGAAGATGTTGAACACTGAATCCAGCGCCAGCGGCTGCGATTGCGCGCCATCCGCGGCCCCGATCGCCGCCTCCAGCGCCACCTGCCCGCCACGCGCCACCTTGATGACCGCGCCGTGGTACAGGCCGGCGCGGATGTCCGCGCGGATCGATTCCTGCATCTCGGCCAGCCGGCCCTGGTTCATGCCTGTCGTCATTGCTCCCCCTCATCCGGATCGTCGGATCCTGGCGGCATAGTGTCGCACCTTCACGCGCTCACGGCAGCCGGCCGGCCAGCAGCTCGCGCAGACCGGATTCATCCAGCACCGGCACGCCCAGCTCGCGCGCCCGCGCGAGCTTGGAGCCCGCCTCGGTGCCGGCCACCACGTAGCTGGTCTTCTTCGAGACGCTGCCTGCCACCTTTGCACCAAGCGCCTGCAGTTTCTCCGTGGCTTCCTCCCGGGTCATGACTTCCAGCGTGCCGGTGAGCACGATGGTGTGGCCCTCGAGCGGCGCGGCCGTGGCAGGGCTGCGCGCTGCGCGCGCCAGCAAATCCTGCAGCGCTTCGCCACAGCGGCGCAGCAGCTGCGCGTTGCCCCGCGCCGCCAGCCATCCGGACAACGCCCGAGCGGCATCTTCCGGCAGCACCGCGGCAAGCCGCTGCGCCGACGCGCCCGCCACCTGTTCGGCTTCCGGCAGTGCCTGCGCCAGCTGCCGCGCACGCAGCTGCGTCAGCTTCGGAATCTCCAGGTCCACCAGCAGCCTCTGCAACTCCTCGCCGGTGCGCAGCTTCGCACTCGGCGCATGCGCATCGGTCACGTGCACGCCACCCTTCAGCAGCGCGTCGATCACCTTCTGGTTGCCGCGCTGGTCGAAGAAGTGTCCGAGCGAGCGGGCCACCTCGCCGCCGATGTCCGGCACGCGCTTGAACAGCGGCCAGGGGAGCCGGCGTATGAGCTCCAGGTCGCCGAACCACAGCGCCAGCGCCTTGGCGGTACTTTCGCCCACCTGCTCGATGCCCAGCGCGAACAGCAGCCGCTCCAGCGTGGTGGCCCGGCTGCGGTCGATGGCGGCAATGATGTTCTCCGCCCAGCGGGTGGCGACCTTGCCGGCCTTGACGGTCTCGGGTGTGGTGCCGTCGCGCTCGTCCGTGCGGCGCTTCATTTCCAGCAGGTCCTGCAGCTTCAGGCGGTACAGGTCGGCCACCGACTCGATGTAGCCCAGGTCGCTGAGATCCTCGATGAAGCGTTCCCCCAGGCCCTCGATGTCCATCGCGCGGCGCGAGGCGAAGTGGCGGATCGTCTCCTTGCGCTGCGCGGGACAGGACAATTCACCCGAGCAGCGCCACGCCGCCGCGCCTTCCTCGCGTACCAGTTCCGAGCCGCAGATCGGGCAGTGCGCCGGCATCGACCAGCGGTGCGTGCGCGCCGGCCGCTTGTCCAGCTCCACGCTCACCACCTCGGGAATGACGTCACCGGCGCGGCGCACGATCACCATGTCGCCGACCCGCACGTCCAGCCGCGCCACCTGGTCGGCGTTGTGCAGCGTGGCGTTGGTCACGGTGACGCCGGCCACCTGTACCGGCGCGAGCCGCGCCACCGGCGTGGCCGCGCCGGTGCGGCCGATCTGGATGTCGATGCCTTCCACGCGCGTCGACTGCTCCTGCGCGGGGAACTTGTGCGCCAGTGCCCAGCGCGGCGCGCGCGACACGAAGCCCATCTCGCGCTGGCCGGCGATGTCATCGAGCTTGTACACCACCCCGTCGATGTCGAACGGCAGCCGGTCGCGCCGCGCACCCATGCGGTGGAAGTAATCGAGCAGGCCGTCGGCGCCGGTCACGACCTCGTTCAGCTCGTTCACCGGCAAACCCCAGTGCGCGAGCGCGGCCAGCTGCGCCGCTTGCCTCCCCGGCAGGTGTCCGCCCTGCACTTCCCCCAGGCCGTAGGCAAAGAAAGACAGGGGCCGCCTGGCGGTGGCGCGCGGATCGAGCTGCCGCAGCGAACCGGCGGCGCCATTGCGCGGATTGGCCAGCACCTTCTGCCCGGCGGCGCGCGCCTGCTCGTTGTACTTCTCGAAGGCGGCGCGCGGCATGTAGACCTCGCCGCGCACCTCCAGCACCGCGGGCCAGTCCTTGCCGGCGAGCCGCAGCGGCACGGCCTTCACGGTGCGCAGGTTGGCGGTGACGTCCTCGCCGCTGGCGCCGTCGCCGCGGGTGGCGCCGAGCACGAACACGCCCTTCTCGTAACGCAGGCTGATGGCCAGGCCATCGAGTTTCGGTTCGGCGGAAAAGCGCGGCGCAGTGGTGCCGAGCCGCTCCTCGATGCGCCGCACGAAGTCACGCACCTCGCGCTCGCTGAACGCGTTGGACAGCGACAGCATCGGGACGGCATGGCGCACCTCGGCGAAGCGGCCGGCCGGCGCCGCGCCCACCCGCTGCGTCGGTGAATCGGGCGTCACCAGCTCCGGGTGCGCCGCCTCCAGCTGCTGCAGCTCGCGCATCAGCTGGTCGAACTCGGCGTCGGTGATCTCCGGCGCATCCTCGCGGTGGTAGCGCTGGTTGTGATATTCGATCTGCGCGCGCAGCTCGCTCACGCGCCGGCGCGTGCCGTCGGTCACGGCGGCGCGCCGCCGGTGGCAGCGCCGCTGCCTTCCGGCAGCGAGCGGCGCAGCTCGCCGAGCCGCGCGCCGTCCAGGTCGGCACCTTTCTCATCCTGCACCACCGCCCCGAGGCGATGCGCCACCGAACGCGCGGTGGCCACCAGCTCCTCCAGCATCCGCACGGCAGGCAGCGGACCCGGCAGCACGCTGAACAGCGACAGGCCGCGGTAATCGGAAGTATCCATGTGCGCCGGATCGAGCACGCCCGGCTGCACCAGGTTGGCGGCACTGACGATGACCGCGCCGTCGGCGGTGGCGCGATGGAATATCGATTGCGGCCCGCTCACCAGGCCCGCGCCTTCCAGCGCCGAGCGCAGCGCGCGGCCGGCCAGCGCCTCGCCGCCGGGCCGTATGACGCGCAGGGTCAGCACCCTGTGTGCCTCGCGCGGCGGCCAGCGTATGGCCACCGGCGGGCGCGCGGCCCCTGCCGGTGCGCTCGCGCCCGCGGCCGGGGCCGTCGCCGCGGACATGGCCGCACCGCCGGCATCCCGCGCCGCCGCCGGCACATCGACCGCGGTCTCCGGCGCCACGGGCAGCGGTTCGATCGGCAGGATGGTGGGCACCTCGAACTTCTCGCCCGGATAGGCGGCCCGCACGCCCTGCATGTCGCCCAGTCCCGGCTCCAGGCGGCGTGGACGCTCGCCGGCCAGAGTGATGTCCGGAGCCTGCGGCTCGATGCGCGTGGTGCCACCGGGCAGGCGGCGCGAACGGCGCCATTCCCACAGCGCGAGCCCGACGAGGAACAGCAGCCCGAGGCCGAGCAGCGCCCAGCGCAGTTCCGTATCCACGTGGTTCACACGGCCGCCAGGCGCACCGCCTCGTCGACGTCCACGCTGACCAGCCGCGACACGCCGGGCTCGTGCATGGTGACGCCCACGAGCTGCTCGGCCAGCTCCATCGTGGTCTTGTTGTGCGTGATGAAGATGAACTGCACGCGGCTGGACATCTCGCGCACGATGTCGCAGAAGCGGCTGACGTTGTGCTCGTCCAGCGGCGCATCGACCTCGTCCAGCAGGCAGAACGGCGCCGGATTCAGGTCGAAGATGGAGAACACCAGCGCCACCGCGGTCAGCGCCTTCTCGCCGCCGGAGAGCTGCGAGATGGTGCTGTTGCGCTTGCCCGGCGGTCGCGCCATCACCGCCACCCCGGCGGTCAGCACGTCATCCCCGACCAGCTCCAGGTAGGCATGCCCGCCGCCGAACAGCCGCGGGAACTTCTCCTTCAGGCCGTCGTTGATGCGCTCGAAGGTGGCCTCGAAGCGCGTACGCGTCTCGCGGTCGATCTTGCGCATGGCCTCCTCCAGCGCGGTCAGCGCCTCGGTGAGATCCTGCCACTGCGCATCCAGGAAACTCTTGCGCTCGCTCTGTTCCCGGAGCTCGTCGATGGCCGCGAGGTTCACCGCGCCGAGCTTCGCCAGTTCCGCCTGCACCTGCGCCAGCTGGTCCTCGCGTTCCACCATGGTGGCCTCGGCCGCAAGCTGCGCCTGCACCTCGGCCAGCTCGAAACGCGTCTGCGCGAACTGCTCCACCAGCGACTCGCGCCGCAGCCGGGTTTCCTGGGCGGCCAGGCGCGCCGCCTCCAGCACCTCGCGCGCCGCGGCCACCTCGTGCTCGGCCAGCAGGCGCTTCTCGTCCAGCTCGCGCAGGCCGGCGTCCACGGTTTCCAGGTCGCGCCGCGCCGCCTGCAGGTCATTCTCGATCTCGAGCCTGCGGGCCAGCAGTTCCTGCAGGGAGCCGGTGAGCTGCACGATGGGTTCGTCGCCGTCGCCCAGCTCGGTCTCCAGCTGCAGCTGGCGCGCGCCGAGCTGCGCGCGCTGTTCCTGCATGCGCGCCAGCGTCGCGGCCAGCGAGCTCTCGGAGGAGCGACGGCCCTCGAGCTGGATCAGCAGCTCGCGGGCGTGGGCGCGGGCCTGCTGCGCGGCCTCGCGCGCCTGCTGCGTCGCCGTGCGCCGCTCCTCGCGTTCCTCTTCCAGCTCGCCGCGCCGTGACTCGAGCAGGTCCAGGCGCGCGCTGGCCTCATCCAGCGCCGCGCGTGAACGTGCCAGCGACTGCTGGTTGCGCTCGCGCTCGGCGGCGATCTCGAGCGCCTCGCGCTCCAGCCGCTCCAGCCGCAGCGCCGCCTGCTGGTGGCGCGCGCGCGTGGCTTCGAGCTGGCCGCGCGCCTCGGAATACTCGCGATGCGCGCCCTGGATGCGCGCCTGCAAGCCATCGCGGGCGGCTTCAGCCTGGGTCACCTCGGTGCGCACTTCGCGCAGCCGCTGCTCCAGCGCCAGCACATTGGCATCGCAGCCGTCGCTGGCCAGGCGCAGTTCGCGGATGCGGCGCTCGCGCTCGAGCACGCCGGCCTGTGCGTTGCGGCCACGCGCCACGCGCAGCCAGTCGCGGCCGACCCAGATGCCTTCGGGCGTGACCAGCGAGTGGCCCTCGGGCAGTTGGTGACGCGCGCGCAACGCCTCCGCCAGCGAGGTGGCCGTGCCGACGCGCGCCAGCCGGCGCATCACCAGCGACGGGGCACTGCGGATATGCGCGCCCAGGCCGCCACTCGCGGCGCCCGGCGCACCAGCTTCCACCAGCATGACATGGCCGCTGCTGAGCTCCTGCAACCGCCCGGCCACCTCGTCCAGGGACTCCACCTGCACGGCCTCCAGCGCATCGCCGAGCACCGCCTCGATGCCCCGCTCCCAGCCTTGTTCGACCTCCAGCCGCGTGGTCAGGCGCGGGCGTCCGGCCAGGCCGGCGGCCGCCAGCCAGCGGCCGGCATCACGATCGGCATCCCCGAGGGCGGCCTTCTGCAGCGCTTCCAGCGAAACCATTTCCGCGCGCGTGCGCTCGCGCTCGCCGCGCGCCTGCTCCAGTCCGGTCTCGGTGGCGTGCTGGCGCGCACGCAGCTCCTGCAACCTCGCCAGGCACGCCTGCAGCTCGCCGGCCAGCGCCTCGTCGGCCGCATGCGCGCCGCGTTCGCGCGCCTCCAGTTCCTGCAGCGGCGTGCCGGCCGCGCTCTGCAGCAGCTGCTCGCGCTCCACCGCCAGGCGGTCCGCATGCGTGCCCGTGCGCCGCAGCTGCTCATCCAGCTGCTCGATGCGCGTGCGCTCGACCTGGGTGGCCTGGTGCGTGCCGCCATGCTCGCGGTTGAAGGCCTCCCAGCGCTCCTGCCAGTCCCGCAGCTCGGCTTCGGCGGCTTCCAGGCGCTGCTGTGCCGCCCCTTCCGCCTGCTGTGCGGTGGCGGCGCCCGGGTCGAGCGCCGCGATCTCGCTGCGCAGCTGCTCCAGGCGCGTCTCGTCCCGCGCCAGCTGCCCGGTGACTTCGGCGAGCATCTCCCGCAGCTGCGCCAGCTCGCGCCGCTGCCGCTCGCGCAGCTCGCGCGTATGGGCGAGCTGCTGCTCGGCGCGCGCCACCTCGGCGCCCTGCTGGTAGAAGGCGCCCTGCACGCCGGACACCCGTTCGCTGGCCGCGAACTGGAATTCGCGCTGCTTCTCCACCGCCGCCTCGGCCGCGCGCAGCCCCGCCACGTGCTGTTGCAACTGCAGGTCCGCATCGCGCATGGCGCGGTCGTTGATGGCCGCGCCGCTGTCGATCTCGCGCAGCCTCAAGGCCAGCACCTCGGCCGACAGCCGCCGCTCGTCGTTCTTCAGCTCCTGGAAGCGGCGTGCCTGGTTGGCCTGGCGCGTCAGGTGGCGGATCTGCTTGTCCACCTCGTCGCGCACATCCTGCAGGCGCTCCATGTTCTCGCGCGTGTCGGCCACGCGCGCCTCGGTCTCGCGGCGGCGTTCCTTGTAGCGCGAGATGCCGGCCGCCTCCTCCACGAAGGCGCGCATGTCCTCGCTGCGCGCCTCGATGACGCGCGAGATCATGCCCTGTTCGATGATGGCGTAGCTGCGCGAACCCAGGCCGGTGCCGAGGAACAGCGTGGTGATGTCCTTGCGGCGGCAGCGCGCGCCATTGATGAAATAGGCGCTGTTGCCGTCGCGCGAGACCACGCGCTTGAGCGAGATCTCGTTGTAGTTCGCGTAGCTGCCGCCGATCTTGCCGTCGCTGTTGTCGAACACCAGCTCGACCGAGGCGGTGCCCACCGGGCGCCGCCCGCCCGAGCCGTTGAAGATCACGTCGGTCATCGAATCCCCGCGCAGGTGGCGCGCCGACAGCTCGCCCATCACCCAGCGCACCGCGTCGATGACATTGGACTTGCCGCAGCCATTCGGCCCCACCACGCCGGTCAGATTGGACGGAAACGGGACATTGGTGGGATCCACGAAGGACTTGAATCCCGCGAGCTTTACTCTGGTCAGGCGCATCAGTGAGGAATCGGCATACCGGCAAAAATTGAAGTCCCGTAGTGTAGATTAGTGCACCGATCATGAGCACCCAGCCCGCGACCGCCATCGAGACCTTCCCGAATCCCTCGCCCGGGCGCGACTACACCATCCGCATGACCATGCCGGAGTTCACCTGCCTGTGCCCGAAGACCGGGCAGCCGGATTTCGCCACGCTCAAGCTCGAATATGTGCCGGATAAGCTCTGTATCGAGCTGAAATCCCTGAAGCTGTACCTGTGGTCATTCCGCAATCGCGGCTGCTTCCACGAGGCGGTGACCAACGAGATCCTCGGCCAGCTCGCCGGCAGCGTCACGCCGCGCTTCATGCGCCTGACCGCGGAGTTCTTCGTGCGCGGCGGCATCTACACCACGGTGGTGGCGGAGCAGCGCCTGCCCGGCTGGCAGGCGGCGGCCGAGGTGCGGCTGCCCTGAAGCCGCGCGCGGCGGCCGCCCGGTCTGCAATTTTGCGTCCTGTACACACCACCCCGGGCCGGTATAATCCCGGCCCCTTTTGGTAGAGGCCCTTTCGAGGGGTCGATACGGGAGCTCCAGATGGCCGCGAAGAAGTCCGCGCCCAAGACCGCCAAGGTGAAGAAACCTGCGGCCAGGGCCAGTCACGCCGCGACGAAACCGGCGCCCCGCAAGGCCGCTCCCGCCGAGCGCAAACCGGCTCCGAAGGCGGCCGCCCCGGCTCCCCGCAAGGCACCGCCCCGGCCCACGCCTGCGCCGGTCGCGGCGGCTCCGGAACGCAAAACCACCGCCACGGGGCCAGCCGCACCGAGCATGGCCTCTGCCGGAGCGCGCCTCGAAGCGCGCCGCCCGGCGGATGCCGCCGGCGAGGATGGCGATACCACCGAGAGCCTGCTGGCCGGTCCGCGCAATGTACAGGCCTATGTCCTGAAGCGCGGCGAGCAGTACATGAGCAAGGACCAGCTCGAGCACTTCCGCCGCATCCTGCAGAGCTGGAAGCAGGACCTCATGATGGAAGTGGATCGCACGGTCTCGCACATGAAGGACGAGGCCGCGAACTTTCCCGACCCCAACGACCGCGCCACGCAGGAAGAGGAATTCAGCCTCGAACTGCGCACCCGCGACCGCGAGCGCAAGCTGATCCGCAAGATCGACGAGGCGCTGCAGCGCATCGAGGACGGCAGCTACGGATACTGCCTGGAGACCGGCGAACCGATCGGCGTGAAGCGCCTCGAGGCGCGGCCGGTGGCCACGCTGAGCCTGGAGGCGCAGGAGCGTCGCGAGCGCCGCGAGAAGCAGTACGGCGACCGGGACGACCGCTACCGCTAGCCGTGCCACGGCGGCGCCCGTGAGGCGCGCCTATCGCGGGCGATTCGCTCCCTCTCCCACCGGCCCGCTGCATCGGGGCTCGCTGCTGACCGCCGTGGCAAGCTGGCTCGATGCGCGCGCACAGGGCGGCGCCTGGCTGGTGCGCATGGAGGACCTCGACATCCCGCGGGTGGTGCCCGGCGCCGACGCGGACATCCTTGCAACCCTGGCGCGCTTCGGGCTGGAGCCGGACGCGCCGGTGCTGTACCAGTCGACGCGTGCGGTGGCGTACCGCAAAGCACTGGACAGCCTGGCGGCGCGCGGCCTTGCCTACCGCTGCCGTTGCACGCGCAGCGGGATAACGGGTGTCTACGACGGACATTGCCGCGAACTGGGCATCACCGACCCGGATTCGGCCTGGCGGCTGCGCCTCGCCGAGGATTCGATCCTGGCGTTCGAGGACCGCATCCAGGGACGGGTGGAACTGCGCGCCGCCAGCCTTGGCGATCCGGTGCTGATGCGCCGTGACGGCATCGCCGCCTACCAGCTCGCGGTGGTGGTGGATGATGCCTTCCAGGGCATCACGGATGTGGTGCGCGGCGCGGACCTGCTCGACAGCACGGCCTGGCAGATCGCGCTGGCCAACGCCCTGTCCCTGCCCGTGCCCCGCCACGCCCATGTGCCGCTGCTGACCGAGCCGGACGGCACCAAACTCGCCAAATCGCGCCGGTCGCTGCCCGTGGCAGGGCTGCAGGCCGCGCCGCTGCTGGTCGGGACGCTCGCGCTGCTGGGCCTGGAGCCGCCGGCGGAATTGAAAGCTGCTGCGGTCAGTGACATCCTGCACTGGGCCGTGCAACACTGGAGCCTGCGGGCAATGGCAGGGATGCGTGCCGTGCCGCTGCCGGACGGATCGCAACTCGCGTGAGGACAGGGATGAGCGAGTCCAGGATCATCAAGAAATACCCCAACCGTCGCCTCTACGACACGGTGGAGAGCCGCTACATCACCCTCGCCGACATCCGGCGCCTGGTGGTGGAACGCGTCGACTTCATCGTGATCGACAAGAAGACGCAGAGCGACATCACGCGCAGCATCCTGTTGCAGGTGATCGCCGAGCAGGAACACGGCGCGCAACCCATGATGAGCCGCGAGTTCCTGGCGCAGGTGATCCGCAGCTACGGCACGCCGGTGCAGAGCGGCATGGCCGGCGCGCTGGAGCAGTCGGTCAGGCAGTTCGCCTGAAAAACTTCCTGCGCGGACAAAGCAGCAGCAGCGCCAGCAACAGCAGGTCGCGCGCAGCCACCGCGCCACCGCCGCCGGCAGGTGCGGCGGCCACATTGATGGTGACCGTGGCAGGGGCCGAATTCACCTTGCCGTCGCTGGCACGGAAGGTGAACGAATCGGAGCCGGAAAACCCGGAGTTGCTCGTGTAGACCAGGTTCGGCGCAGTGCCGGACAGCGTGCCGTTGGCGGGTGCAGTCGCCACCGCGAAGCTCAACGCATCGTTGTCCACGTCGCTCGCGGAAAGCCCGATGGCTACGGCAGCGCCACTCCTGCTGGCCACGGACTGCGCATTGGCGACCGGAGCATCATTGACCGCCGCGATGTTGATGATCACGGTCGCCGCGGATGAAGTCACCCCGCCGCTGGAGACCTGGAAACTGAAGCTGTCGGTGCCGTTGGCGTTGGCGAACGGCGTGTAGGTATACAGCACTCCGCCGGAACTGGTTGGCGAGGCGCTGGTGGCCAGGGTGCCCAGCGCAGGCGCGCCCGAGAGGCTGTAGGTCAGCGCCCCGCACGATGCGGCCGTACCGCGCAGGGTGATCTGCGCCGGCATGTCTTCCACCGCCGCCACCGTCTGGGGAGTTGCCGCGGGCTGAACCGGACCGTCGCTATCGGGGCAGTGCGTGCCGGTCCAGCCCAGGCCTTGCAGCACGCAGCCGGTGATGTCCGTCAGTCCCCTGGGGTTGGGGCGCAGGAATGGTTCCATCAGCAGGTCGGGCGTGGCCACCGTATCCCAATGGGATACAGAAGAGCCGTCGGCCCAGATGGCCGGCGCATAAAGCCGCAGATGACCGTTGACGACACCGTCCGTCATCGCGCAGATCTGCTCGTTGACGGCTGCATGGTTCCAGGTCAGGGCACCGTTGCTGATCGACGCGGCGGCGCGCTCCGCATTGCTCATGGCGGGCCAGAACTTGCCGGTGGTCTCGGAATAGATGTACTGGTCGAAAATGCCGAGCTCGCCGTCGGACGCCAGGCTGGCGCCGTTCTGGTCCGTCAACGACTCGAACCCCAGGCCATGACCTATTTCATGCAGCAGCGTGGCAAGCAGGTCGATGCTGCTGCCGTTCTGATGGTCGAGCCCGAGGTAAAAGGAATGCCCGCCCAGGCAGCCCGGATCGGTACCGACGGTGCTGTTGACGGTCATGACGATGTCGTCACGGCTGTTGTTGTTCTGTCCCGTCAGGGCATCAGCCAGCGCCGCCGGATACAGTACGCCGGGCAGCGGCAGCGGACCGCCAGTGAAAAACGTGAGAGGCCGCGCGGAGGCCAGCGTGCCGGAAGTCGCGGTGCAGGTTTGTGCGGCGAACTGGGCATCGATCACGATCACCTGCGAGCTGCTCAGCTGCTCGCCCCAGATCCTCGCCGCCTCGTTGATCACGTTGAGGCGGGCCTGCCCCAGCGTCGTGGCGTTGTTGCCGCCGACAGGCGTGAACGGCGCGGGGTCATTGAGGCCGACGCCGGCACCGTTCTGGTTGACGACGTTGAAAGTAGCCGCGTGCGCCGCCACGCTGGCGAGCAGTGCCGCCACCACGGTCATCACGCGGATCGATGCCATGGTCACGGCGCGGTCTGTTTCGCGCCGCTGGCCGGTTGCACCGCCTTGCTGGGTGGACAGGCGCCCACGGAACCATCCTTCTGGAGGCAGACCACTTCCGTCATCTCGGCCTGTTTGCCGATGCGGACCTCCGTCATGCCGTTCGGCAGCTGGATTTGCTCTGCCGGCTCGCCACGCACCGCGGTGGCCTGGGGCTGGGGCTGGGTCGCCCGTCGCGCGGCTTCGGCGGCCAGCTCGGCATCAGTGGGGTCGCGCGGCTTGCCGGTCACCGGATCGATGAACATGCGCAGGCCCTGTTGCGGAGCCGCCGGCGCCGACCTCCCGGATGCCCTGCTGCCTGCCGGCTTGTCGGGCAGCGCGTCGGCGGACGCGGCCGCAGTTGCCTGCGCTGCGGCGGGCGGCGGCGACGCGACACGGGCGCAGGCTCCGAGCATGCCGACGCCAAGCAGCAGCCCGGTGCGTACGGACATGAGTCCCAAACTGCCTCCCCCGAATTGCCGGACGATCCCTGTCGACGGCTTTATGGGCCGGCAGCCTAGCGCACACCTTGCGGCATGCGCAATTGCGGCCGGTCGACTTCGAGCACCTTCACGCGCACGTAGCGCGGTCTGGCATCGTCGTACTGACTTCCTGAAGTTCAGACTGGACCGCCCAGGAGATGGTCCAGCACGTTTCCGTCAACGGCACCTGAGCCTGCGCGACGTGCTGACCAAGGAGGTCGCCGAACTCTCCACGCATCACTGAATGGTAATCGGCGAACGGCGATCCGCGGCGGCTCTTGTCAGCTGCTGCCGTCGATATCCTCACAAGCGGCCGCATTCAACGTCGCGAATTTCTCCGTATTGGGATTACCGGAATAGATGAACCGCTGAAGCCGCCGCAGCAATCCCCATGCTTGTCTGTGATCCACGAGAACAGCACGTACATCAGGTTGTCCCCGCAATCGTGAGGAGAACCAGTTCGTTGGACATGTGGTGACCAAACACTTCCCTGGCGATGTCCTTCTTGCAGGTGACGCCATCAAAATCAAAACGACTGGGCACTTTCTGAGTAAGCGAAGATTTCTGTGCTTCGAACCGAAAGGTACGGGCTGCCCCGGCGGAAGGCGGCGGATAGCTTCAAACGACCCTCCCGTCCGAGTCAATTCGTGCAAGGGGTCTCAGGCCGGGACACTGATTGCCCCGGCCCACCGCCCCTGGCCGCCGCCATTCCGGCACAAGCGCAGTCGGCTCCAACGCCGCGTCGCAAAAAAAAACGCCCGTGCAATGACGGGCGTTTCCTGGCAGAGGTGAAAAGAAGACTCAGCCGTCGACGTTGCGCATCGACAGCCGCACGCGGCCCTGCCGATCGACCTCGAGCACCTTCACGCGCACCAAGTCGCCTTCCTTGAGCTTGTCGCCGACGTGCTCGACGCGCTCGTCGGAGATCTGCGAGATGTGCACCAGGCCGTCGCGGCCGGGCAGGATGGTGACGAAGGCGCCGAAATCCATCAGCCGCGCCACGCGGCCCTCGTAGATGCGGCCGACTTCCACGTCCGCGGTGATCAGCTCGATGCGACGCTGCGCCTCACGGCCTGCCGCGCCGCTCACCGAGGCGATCTTCACGGTACCGTCGTTCTCGATGTCGATGGTGGTGCCGGTTTCCTCGGTGATCTGCCGGATCACCGCGCCACCCTTGCCGATCACGTCGCGGATCTTCTCCGGGTCGATCTTCAGCGTGATGATGGACGGCGCCCACTCGCTCATCTTGGCGCGCGGCGCAGGCAGCACCTTGTTCATCTCGCCGAGGATGTGCAGGCGGCCATGGTGGGCCTGCTCCAGCGCGACCTTCATGATCTCCGGCGTGATGCTGTCGACCTTGATGTCCATCTGCAGCGCAGTGACGCCCGTGGCGGTACCGGCCACCTTGAAATCCATGTCGCCCAGGTGATCCTCGTCGCCGAGGATGTCGGTGATCACCTTGAAGCGGCCGCCCTCGAGCACCAGGCCCATGGCCACGCCCGCCACCGGCGCCTTCACCGGCACGCCGGCATCCATCAGCGCGAGGCTGGTGCCGCACACCGAGGCCATCGACGAGGAGCCGTTGGATTCCAGGATCTCGGACACCACGCGCATCACATACGAGAACTCTTCCATGGTCGGCAGCACCGCGCTGATGCCGCGGCGGGCGAGGTTGCCGTGGCCGATCTCGCGGCGCTTGGGCGAGCCCATCATGCCGGTCTCGCCCACCGAGAACGGCGGGAAGTTGTAATGCAGCATGAACGGTTCGCGGCGCTCGCCTTCCAGCGCATCGATGATCTGCGCGTCACGCGAAGTGCCCAGCGTGACGGTGACCAGCGCCTGGGTCTCGCCGCGCGTGAACAGCGCCGAGCCATGGGTGCGTGGCAGCGTGCCCACCTTGATGCTGATCGGGCGCACCGTCTTGAAGTCGCGCCCGTCGATGCGCGGCTCGCCGTTGAGGATGCGCTCGCGCACGATGCGGCTTTCGAGATTGAACACCTGCGTGGCGATGTCCTGCGCACTCCACTTCGGCGCGCCATCGACCTGCGGCACGGCGGCGGCCAGCGCCGCCTTGATCTCGCCGACACGCGCGTAGCGGTCCTGTTTGACGGTGATGCGATACGCATCGGACAGCGGGCCTTCAGCCTGCTGCTTCACGAAGCTCACCAGATCGGCATCGGGCGGGGTCGGCTGCCAGTCCCAGCTGGGCTTGCCCACCTCGGCCGCCAGCGCGTTGATGGCGTTGATCGCCACCTGCTGCTGCTCGTGGCCGAATACCACGGCACCCAGCATCACGTCCTCGGGCAGGCTGTCGGCCTCGGATTCCACCATCAGCACGCCGGCGGCGGTGCCCGCCACGACCAGGTCGAGCTGCGAGCCTTCGGCTTCCTTCTTGGTGGGATTCAGCAGGTACTTGCCATCCTTGTAGCCCACGCGCGCGGCACCGATGGGTCCACCGAAGGGCACGCCGGCGATGCGCAGCGCCGCCGAGGCGCCGAGCACCGCGGGGATGTCGGCCGGAATCTCCGGGTCGAGCGAGACCACGGTGGCGACGACCTGCACTTCATTGAAGAAGCCATCCGGGAACAGCGGGCGGATCGGCCGGTCGATCAGCCGCGAGATCAAGGTCTCGCTCTCGGTGGGACGGCCTTCGCGACGGAAGAAGCCACCGGGGATGCGCCCCGCGGCGTAGGTCTTCTCCTGGTAGTTCACGGTCAGCGGGAAGAAGTCCTTGCCCGGCTGTGCGGCCTTGCGGGCCACGGCGGTGACGAGTACCACGGTGTCGCCCATGGAAACGACGACGGAACCGTCTGCCTGGCGGGCAAGTTCGCCGGATTCGAGGGTGACGGTCTGCGAGCCGAACTGGAATGATTGTCTGGCGATGGCCACGATTCTTACCTCAAGCTGTATACGTTGCGCGCGCCGGGATCATCCGGCGCCACATGCAAATCGGGCCGCACGTGAGTGACGGCGGCCCGAGGGTCTTGTCAGCGGCGCAGTCCCAGCCGCTCGACGACTTCCTGGTACTTCTGCGGTTTGGTCGACTTCAGATAGTCCAGCAGCTTGCGGCGCTGGTTGACCATCTTCACCAGCCCACGGCGCGAGGCGTGGTCGCTCTTGTGCGCGGTGAAGTGACCGCCGAGGCTGTTGATGCGCTCGGACAGCAGTGCGATCTGTACTTCGGGAGACCCCGTATCCTGCGGGCCGCGGCCATACTGCTTGAGGATGCCGCTCTTGGTGTCGGTAGTCAGTGCCATCTCGTGGTGTATCTGGTCCTTGTAAAGAGCCGCGCATTCTACCCGCGCCCCTGCGCCCCCTCAAGTCGGCGTGGGGCCTAAATCGTTGAAAAGACGGACTGGCCGCACGAATCCCGCCCGGTCATCGCCGAGCGGCTGTCCGATGCCGAGGAACACTGCGCCGGGCGCATACAGGCGCACCAGCGCCGCTCCAGGATCGGTCCCGTCACAGCGGACGGCCTGGCCCTGACGCAGCCTGGCCACGTCGGCTTCCTGCAGCCGCACCGCCGGCAGTTGCGGGAGCGCCGCATCGGCCGCCAGCAGAACGGCACTGCGCGGGTCCGCCTCCAGCGCCGCCAGCGCCACCATGCCGCCGGCTGGAAACGGCTCTACTGCGGTGCGGCGCAGCCGCGTCAGGTGCGCACAGCTGCCAGCCGCGCGGGCCATATCCTCGGCCAGTACGCGCACGTAGGTACCTTTCGAACAGCGCACGCGCAGGGATGCCTCATCACCCGCCACGTCGAGCAGTTCCAGCGCATGAATGGTGAGCGACCGTGGTTCGCGCTCCACCTCCACGCCCCGGCGGGCGAGGCGGTACAGCGGCTCGCCATCGCGCTTGAGCGCCGAATACATCGGTGGCACCTGCTGGATGGCACCGAGGAAGGCCGGCAACACGCCCTGCAGGGCGAGCCGCAGGTTGGCGGGCACGGGACAGTGCTCGATCTTCGCGCCTTCCAGGTCGCCAGTCGCCGTGCGCGCCCCGAAGCGCATGGTGAATTCGTATTCCTTGTCGCCGTCGAGCAGGTAGCCCGCCACCTTGGTGGCCTCGCCCAGGCACACCGGCAGCATGCCCGTGGCCAGTGGATCAAGGCTGCCGGTATGGCCGGCCTTCACGCGTCCGAAGGCGCGCCGCACGCGCTGCACGGCGGCGCTGGAAGACAGCCCGAGGGGTTTGTCGAGCAACAGGATGCCATTGGTCATATAGCGAAAATCCACTGGCGGGCTGCCGCGACATTACGCAGCCCGCGGGTTCGTGCCAATATCGGGCCCGCCGTTCGACCGGACGGAAATATGGAGGATCGGAACATGAAGACCATCCGCATCATCAGGGGCACCGCCGCACTTGCCGCGGTGAGCCTGGCTGCTTTCGCAACGAACATTGCGCTGGCCGACGGTCCACAGGCCATCAGCACCGCTGCACAGCATGCGGGCATGGCGGCCAGCAGCGCCGATCTTGCCGGCGCACAGCGCCACCTGCACCACGTACTGAACTGCCTGGTGGGTCCGGGCGGCGAAGGTTTCGACGCGGCGCCCGGCAATCCCTGCGCGGCCGCTGGCGGGGCGATTCCGCAGACCTCCGATGCCGCGACGAAGGACAAGCTGCAGAAGGCTGCCGGCGAAGCCCGCAAGGCCATCGCCGGCACGGATCTGAACGCGACCCAGAAGGCCGCGAGCGACATCCAGAACATGCTGAAGTAATCGGCGCGCCGCCGCGGCAGCGCGCCTTACTCGCGCGGCTTGTTCGCGGCGGTGATCAGCGCCGACAGCTCCGCGGCCCGGTCGAAGGAATCATCCAGCACGAAGTTCAGCCGCGGCGCGTGCCGCAGGCCGACGCGCCGGCCGACCTCGCCGCGCAGGAAGCCGGCGGCAGCGACCAGACCGGCCAGCGCCTCGGGGTGGCTGCCCGCCTTGCCGAACGGCACGAAGTACACCTGCGCCTGCGACAGGTCCGGCACCAGCGCCACCTGCGTGATGGTCACCGGTCCGACGCGCGGATCCTTGACCTCGCGCGGGATCAGCTCCGCCAGCACGCGCTGCATCTGCGACTCGATGCGCTGCAGGCGACCGCTGGCCTTGCGCGGCGCCTTCATCCGCATCCCGCCTTCAGATCGTGCGCGCCACTTCCACGCGCGCGAAGCATTCGATCTGGTCGTTGACGCGCACGTCCTGGTAGTTCTTCACGCCGATGCCGCACTCGGTGCCGGCGCGCACCTCGCCCACGTCGTCCTTGAAGCGGCGCAGTGATTCCAGCGCGCCCTCGAAGATCACCACGCTGTCGCGCAGCACGCGGATCGGGTTGTTGCGCTTGACCGAGCCCTCGATGACCAGGCAGCCGGCGACCACGCCGAACTTGCTGGAGCGGAACACCTCGCGCACCTGGGCCACGCCGAGGATCTGCTCCTTGATCTCCGGGGCGAGCAGGCCGCTCATCATCGCCTTCACGTCATCGATGGCCTCGTAGATGATGCTGTAGTAGCGCACCTCGACGCCGGTTTCCTTCATCGCCTCGCGCGCCGACGCATCGGCGCGCACGTTGAAGCCGATCACCTGCGCCTTGGAGGCCGCCGCGAGCTGGATGTCCGAGGCGGTGATGCCGCCGACGTTGGAGCCCAGCACCTTGACCTGCACCTCGTCGGTGGACAGCTTCGCCAGTGCGTCACGCAACGCCTCGGCGCTGCCCTGCACGTCGGTCTTGACCAGCACCGGGATCACGCTGGCCTTGGCTTCCTCCATCTGCGAGAACACGTCCTCGGCAGTGGCCGACATGCGACCCGCCACGCGCACGTCGCGATGGCGGCTCTGCCGGTGCAGCGCCACCTCGCGTGCCTTGCGGTCGCTTTCCACGGCCAGCAGGTCATCGCCGGCATTGGGCGCGCCCTGCAGGCCCAGCACCACCACCGGCATGGACGGCAGCGCCTCCTTCACGGCATTGCCGGTTTCGTCGAACATGGCGCGCACGCGGCCGAACTGCTGGCCCGCGAGGATCGGGTCGCCCATGCGCAGCGTGCCGCGCTTCACCAGCACCGTGGCCACGGCGCCGCGGCCCTTCTCGACGCTGGACTCGATCACCACGCCCGAGGCGAGGCCAGTGCGCGGCGCCGTCAGCTCCAGCACCTCCGCCTGCAGCAGGATGGCCTCGAGCAGCTCGTCGATGCCCTGGCCGGTCTTGGCCGAGACGGGCACGAAGATGTCGCTGCCGCCCCACTCCTCGGAAATGACTTCCTGCTTGGACAGCTCGGTGCGGACGCGGTCCAGGTCGGCCTCCGGCTTGTCGACCTTGTTGATCGCCACCACGATCGGCACGCCCGCGGCGCGCGCATGCTGGATCGCCTCGATGGTCTGCGGCATCACGCCGTCATCGGCCGCCACCACCAGCACCACCACGTCCGTGGCCTTCGCGCCGCGCGCGCGCATGGCGGTGAACGCCGCATGGCCCGGGGTGTCGAGGAAGGTCACCATGCCGCGCGGGGTTTCCACATGGTAGGCGCCGATATGCTGGGTGATGCCGCCGGCCTCGCCCGCCGCCACCTTGGTGCGGCGGATGTAGTCCAGCAGCGAGGTCTTGCCATGGTCGACATGGCCCATCACGGTGACCACCGGCGGACGCGGCAGCTCCTCCGCCTCGCTGGTCTCGCCCTGGATGTCCTCCTCGATCTCGTTTTCCTTGACGATCTTCGGGGTGTGGCCCATCTCCTCGATCACCAGCACCGCGGTGTCCTGGTCGATCGACTGGTTGATGGTGGCCATCACTCCCAGTCCCATCAGCACCTTGATGACCTCGGTGGCCTTCACGGCCATGCGCTGGGCCAGCTCGGCCACGGTGATGGTCTCGCCGATCGCCACCTCGCGCTTCTGCGGCGCGGTGGGCATCTCGAAGCCGTGCCGGGGTTCGCCCTCGGCGGCCATCGGCCGGCCGCGCAGCCTGGTCTTCTTCTTCTTGAACCGGCCCGCATCGCCGGCCACGTGCAGTTCCTGCCGTCCATAACGGGTGCCGGCGGCCACACCGCCCTCGCGCGGCTCGCTGCGCTCGGTCTTGCGGTGCGCGGGCGCATGATCCGGCTTGGCCGCCGGCGGCACCTCGGCGGGGCGCTGCGTATCGGCCGTGCGGCGCTGCCGCTCGCGCTCGGCGTCCTCGCGCTCGCGCTGCTCCTGCGCGCGACGGCTCTCCTCGGCCTGCCGTGCGCGCTGCTGCTCCTCCTCGACGCGGCGGCGGTTCTCCTGGTCCAGGCGCTCCTGCTCGCGGCGCTGCGCCTCGGCCTTCTCGGCCTCGGCCTGCTGCGTGGCCTCGATTTCCTTGCGCTTCTGGTCGGCCACCTCCTGCTGCGCCCGCGCCTGTTCCTGGATCACGTCGCGCTTCACGTAGGTGTGCTTCTTGCGCACCTCGACCGAGACCGTGCGCGCGCGGCCCTGCGGGCTCGCCAGCTTCAGCTCGCTCTGCTGCTTGCGCTTCAGGGTGATCTTGTTCGGCGCGGTGGCGCTGTCCGCGCCGCTGCCATGGCTGCGGCGCAGGTGCGTCAGCAGCTCCATCTTCGCCTCGTCGCTGATCTTGTCCTCAGCGCCGGAGACGGTGATGCCCGCCTGCTCCAGCTGCACCAGCAGCCGGTCCACGGGCACCTTCAATACATCGGCAAATTGTGCGACGGTGACGTCAGCCATGCAGTAACTCCGTAGCGCTCACTTCTCCGCCTGGAACCAGTGTTCGCGCGCCGTCATGATCAATGCGCCGGCCTCGGCCTCGTCGAGCCCCTCGATGTCGGAAAGCTCGTCCACCGACTGCTCGGCCAGGTCCTCGCGGGTGCGCACGCCGCGTGCGGCCAGCGCCAGCGCGATGTCCGGGCTCATGCCCGTCAGCTGCAGCAGGTCGTCGGCGGGCATCTGGCTCTCCATGCTCTCCTCGCTCGCGATTGCCTGGGTCAGCAGCACGTCGCGGGCACGGTTGCGCAGTTCCTGCACCAGCGTCTCGTCGAAGGCCTCGATCGAGGCCAGCTCCGACACCGGCACATAGGCCAGCTCCTCGATGGTCGAGAAGCCCTCCTGCGCGAGGATGCTGGCCACGTCCTCGTCGACGTCGAGCTGCTTCATGAACATCTGCACGACCTTCTTGGCCTCGGAATCGCTCTTGGCCTCGGCGTCGGACTCGGTCATGACGTTCAGCTCCCAGCCGGTGAGCTGGCTGGCGAGGCGGATGTTCTGGCCGCCGCGGCCGATGGCCTGCGACAGCTTTTCCTCGGCCACCGCGATGTCCATGCTGTGGGAATCCTCGTCCACCACGATGGACTGCACCTCGGCCGGGCTCATCGCGTTGATGACGAACTGCGCCGGATTGTCGTCATGCGGAATGATGTCCACGCGCTCGCCGGCAATCTCGTTGGAGACGGCCTGCACGCGCGAGCCGCGCATGCCCACGCAGGCGCCCACCGGATCGATGCGCGGTTCGTTGCTGCGCACGGCGATCTTGGCGCGCACGCCCGGGTCGCGCGCCGCGCCCAGGATGTCGATCAGCCCCTGGCCGACCTCGGGCACTTCCAGCCGGAACAGCTCGATGAGGAATTCCGGCGCGGTGCGCGACAGGAACAGCTGCGGGCCGCGCTGCTCGGTGCGCACGTCCTTCAGGAAGGCCTTGACGCGGTCCTGCGGCTTCAGCGCCTCGCGCGGGATCATGTCGCTGCGCGAGATGAACCCTTCGGCGTTATTGCCCAGGTCCACGTAGATGCCGTTGCGGTCCACGCGCTTGACCACGCCGGAGACCAGCGTGTTCACGCGGTCCTTGAACAGGTCCACCACCTGCGCGCGCTCGGCCTCGCGCACCTTCTGCACCATCACCTGCTTGGCCTGCATGGCGGCGATGCGGCCGAAGGCCACCGATTCCATCGGCTGCTCGACATAGCCGCCGGGCTCGGCCTGCGGGTCGATGTCGAGGCCATCTTCCAGCCGCAGCTCGCGGTCGGGAACCTCCAGCTCGGTGGAATCGTCGGCGAACACCTTCCAGCGGCGGAACGTGTCGTAGTCGCCGGTCTTGCGGTTGATGGCCACCCGCACGTCCCATTCCTCGCCGTGTTTCTTGCGGGTAGCCGCCGCCAGCGCGGCCTCCAGCGCCTCGAAGATGATTTCCTTGTCCACGCCTTTCTCGTTGGAAACGGCGTCGACCACCATCAGGATTTCCTTGTTCATCGTCTCTTTCCTCGCGGCGCGGCCCGCTGCCATTCCGGCGCCAGGCGGGTGCGTCCCACCTCGGCGTAACGGACCGGCACCGCCGCACCATCCACGTTCAACTCGAAACCATCCTCGTCGGCACGGGTCAGCGTGCCGGTAAACCGCCGGCGTCCACCGCGCGGCACCCCCAGTTCCACGTGCGCGCGCTGCCCGACCTGCCGCCGGTACTGCGCCGGCGTGCGCAGGATGCGGTCCGCCCCCGGCGAGGACACCTCGAGGTGGTAGGGCACCGGGATCGGGTCCTCCACGTCGAGCAGCGCGGAGAGCTCCCGGCTCACGCGCTCGCAATCCGCAACGCCGATGCCGTCGGGGGGCCTGCTGCCATCATCCGGCAGCGCAGCCACTTCCTGCGGCTTCACACCATCCGGCCAGTCGATGTACACCCGCAGCGTCGCCTCGGAGCGCGTCGCGGCGTAGTCGACATCCACCAGCTCGTATCCCAGCCTCGCCAGCAGCGGTTCGGTCAGGGCAATCAGGCGCTCGCGCAGCACGATGTCCCTCCTCGATATCCGGCCGCCGGACAAACAAAAAAGGGCCGGACCGGCCCTCCATCAGCAAAAAGGCCCCTCGCGGGGGCCTCTTCTCCAACCTGATTCCTGGCCCGCCTGACCCTCCAAGCGGGAGCGCGATTCTAGGTAGAGTCGGTGCGGGTGGCAAGCCCCGGCACGCCCCGCAGAGCACCGGGCGGGGCCGGTTTTCCGGTTCCCGCGCCCGTCCTGGCCGGGAAGCCTCTACTTGAACTGCGTGTAGCCGTCCGACCCGACCGGGTTGCGGTCGTTTTCGGCGCAGATGAATTCCATGAGGTTCCAGTCGCGCTGGCGCTTGTAGGTGAGGGTGCGGTGGTAGGGCGCGGCCAGGGCTTCGGGGTCTTCCATCGTCATCTCGTCGACCAGCGTGTCGGCATCGTCCCTGGCCAGGTGGATGCGCTCCACCACGTGCAGCTTGTCGCTGTGCTTCATCCCCTGCGCCAGCTCGGTGACCGGCTTGATGCCCACGGTGTCGACCACCAGCGTGTCGCCGTCCCAGTGGCCGATGGAATGCCCGAAGATCCCCGGATCCAGGTCATCGGGATGGGGGCGGCCATCGGTGAAGATGGTGCGCGTCTGCATCCACGCTTCGTGCAAGGTGGTCACGCGCCCGGGCGTGAACAGGAATTCGATGGGGTACTGGGCCGAGCCCATCATGCCGGGCATTCCCGGCGGCATGCAGTTGGAGGTTTCCTTGCGGACCGCGCCGTTGTGCTCGCGCGTCTCCTTCTGCCAGGCCTGATAGGCCGCCAGGTAACTGCCCTTGAGCTGCGGCTGCTCGGGCGCGGCGGCGCCCGGGACGGGCCGACCGCGGCCCAGCACCCATACGCCGCCCCAGTCCGGCAGCCGGTCCAGCGCGGCGTAATGCCCCCTGGGCCATGCCGCGCCCGCCTTGGCGGCCGGCGCCTCCGCTGCCGGTGCCCCGCCCGCGGCCAGCAGCCAGGCGGCCGTGCCCACTGCCATGCACCTGACGAATGCCCTCATGATGTCCCCCGCAACGCGATGGTCTTCTACCCGTTGCCGCCAAGAGTACAATCCTGCGCAGTCGCATGAAACAAGTGCCGGGGGACGAATGAGATTACTGCGCAACGCGGTGACACTGCTGGCGGTCGCCCTGCCCGCCATCCCCGCCCTGTCGCACCACTCCTTCGCCATGTTCGACCAGTCGCAGCGCATCACGCTGAAGGGCAAGGTCAGCGAATTCCAGTGGACCAACCCGCATGCCTTCATCGAGCTCGACGTGCCGGCCGCCGACGCCAACGCCGGCCACTGGCAGGTCGAGCTCAACAGCCCCAACAACCTGAAGCGCCAGGGCTGGAAGTCCGGCAGCGTGAAGAGTGGCGACCTGGTGACGCTCACGTTGTTCCCGCTGCGGGACATGTCCGATCACAAGGGCGGCCTGTTCATCTCGCTCACCCTGGCGGACGGCACCGTGCTGAAGGAAGCGGCATTCGCCGGCAGCAACGGTCCGGTGAACGTGCCCGGCGCCGGGTACGGCAAGTAAGGCACGCGAGGTCCTCATGAAACTGCGCCACATGATTACGCTGCTCGCCGGACTGCCGGGGCTGGCCCTCGCCCACCACTCGGGCGCCATGTTCGACATGTCCCGGACCGTGACCATCGCCGGCACGGTCACCGAATTCAACTGGACCAATCCGCACAGCTCGTTCAAGGTCGAGGTGAGCGGCGCGGACGGCAAGTCCGAGATCTGGGCCATCGAGATGAACAGCCCGCAGAACCTGATCCCCACCGGCTGGAAGCGCACCACCATCAAGAGCGGGGACAAGGTGAGCGTGGTCATCCATCCGCTGCGCGACGGGCAGCCGGGCGGCTCCTACATGTCCATCACGCTGGCCGACGGCCGGGTGCTGAACGCCGCTCCGCCCGACAGCAAGGGCGGCGCGCCGGCCTACTGAAACCAGCGCACCGCGCTCGGCGCGCCGGTCATTTCTTCTCGCGGTCCTGCATCGCCTTCTGTCCTTCCGGCGTGCTGGGCAGGTTGGCATTGAGATTCGGCAGGCATTCGGCTTCGGGAATGTCGCTTTCGTGCTGGCGGATCCAGCGCTTGGTGCTCTTCCACTCGCCCTTCCACATCTTCGGATCGGTCATCGTGTAGTCGATGCGCAGGGTCTCGCCCTTGTCCTCGAGCGTGTAGCGCTCGGTGATCTCGAACTGGTCGCTGATGGGGATGCCGGAATCGATGTAATGCTGGTTCGGCTCGATGTATTTCGTCTGCACCACCAGCGCGTGCTTTTCCCAGTGCCCGATGGATTCGCCGTTGTAGGTGTACACCGCGATGTCCGGATCGGTGAACTTGCGCCCGTCCAGGTAGATGAAGCGCATGCTGCTGGTGAAACCGAACAGCTCGTACATCACCGTCGGCAGCTGGATGCTGCTGAACGGCCACACGCGCGTCATGATCATCGGCATGCCGGCCGGGTAGCACTGGCCGATGGAATCGCGGTAGGGCTGGTTGGCGGCGCGCGCCGCAACCGCTTCCTTCATGGCGGTCTGCCCGGGTTCGAAGAACTCCGGATAGGGCGGACCAAAGCGGAAATCATTGAACGAGTGCCGCAGGTTGATGAACCAGGTGCCGGTGAGATCCAGCGGCGGTTTGGCGCGCTTCTTCGCCAGATTCTCGGGCGCCAGCGCACCGGGATAACCGGGATGCTGCTGTGCCAGCGAGGCCTCGCGGGTCTTGTCGAGGCCGCCGCCGGCAGTGCGTCCGGCGGCTGGCGCCGCGGCGGGAGCGGGGGCATCCGCGGCCAGCCCCGCCGTGGCCAGACCCAGCAGCAGGGACAGCGCGATCGGGGTACGGACTTGGAACATCATGGGTGGGTCTCCGGATTTGAGCGCGGTGGCGCCTTGATGAATTGCAGCACCGGAGCACTCAGCGAGGTGCCGGCGGTGCCGATGGCACGGGCTTCGGACAGGTGCGAATGGGTCTGCGCATGAATCCCCCCGATGTTTGATGCATTATGCGCCCGGACGCCGCGCGGAGTGCACACCCATGCTGTCCAGGCTCGAACACTTTCTGGTGATGACGCACGACGTCGACGCCACGCGCGATTTCTATCGCGACGTGCTGGGTTTCAGCGAGGGATTCCGGCCGGACCTCGGCTTCCTCGGCCACTGGCTGTACCTGGGGGCGACCCCGGTCATCCACATCGCCGACTGGACCACCTACACAGCCCACAGCAACCGACTCGGCATCCCGGTCACGCGGCCGGCATCCGGCACCGGTCCGCTGGACCACGTGGCGTTCAATGGCGAGGATGCCGGCTACGCGGGGCTGCGCGAGCGGCTGGACCGGCACGGCATCGGCTACCACCCCCATGACTCACCCGCCATCGGGCTCCGGCAGATCTTCCTCGACGACCCAAACGGGTTGAAGCTGGAGTTGAACTTCTGGGCAGGCTGAGCTGTCTTGCACTGCGATGTGCAGGGAACAGGCATGAATCTGCTTCGCAGCGTGGCGATCCTGGCAGCTGCATGCGCGGTTACCGCTGCCACGCCCGCGGCCCAGTCGCGTGTCGAGAAGCTCATATGGTCGCCGCTCAAGCCTGCTCTCGGGCTGTATCTCTCCGGGCCCGACGGAACCCATCAGCGCCCTTTGATGGCCGAGCTGCAGCCGAACTACAATCCGGCCTTCTCCCTTGACGGGCAATGGATCACCTTTACATCCGAGCGGTTCGGATCTGCGGATGTATTTCGGGTTCATCCCGATGGCTCCGGCCTCGAGCGACTGACAGACAGTCCGTCCTTTGACGATCAGGGAGTCCTGTCAGCGGACGGCCGGACGCTCGCCTTCGTTTCCACACGGAAGGGCGGTACCGCCAATATCTGGCTGCTGGATATCGGGACCCACCGCCTGCGCAACCTGACACGGAACAAGGCAGGCAACTTCCGTCCCAGCTGGTCTCCTGACGGCAAGTGGCTCGCCTTCTCGTCGGATCGCGACATGCCGCGGTTGCGCTTGATCCGCGACTGGGGACAGGCGTGGGAGCTCACGCAGAGGACTGCGGTCTACATCGTCCATCCCGATGGCAGCGGGCTCAGGCGCCTCACCCCTCTCGCCGGGAGCGCCGGAACTCCCCGCTGGTCGCCGGACAGTCGCCGCGTGATCTTTGCCGAGGTGACGGACGTCGAGGCCCTGCGTCACGCCCACATCAAGACCCGCATCGTATCCCTTGACGTCTACTCAGGCACGCGCGCGACCCATTCGGACGGCATGCAGTTCGCCTGGTCCCCCGCGTATGTCACCGGGACGGACATCGGCTACGGGCTGGGCAATCCTGTGCTCCCGGGGGCCGGCCTGACCTACACATCCGGGCGCACCGGGCCGTCCAATGCACTCAGCCCTTCGTGGTCGCCGGACGGTTCGCTGCTGGTGTTTGACCGGGAAGTGTCCGCACCAACCCCGGCGACGGAGATCATCCCGAGCCGGGATCCGCGCTATGAACTGATTGGTGGATCGGGGTTCAACAATCTGGTTTCGTTCACGCGCACCGGTGACGAGTTCGTCTACAGATCATCGTCATCCTCGCCGGTACTCAAGCTGGTCCGCCGGAACGAGCCGGATACGATCCTCTTTGATGGCGAGGCGGCAAAACGTCGACTCGGCGACACCGTGGCTGTCTCCGCCGACGGCCGCCGGATCGCATTTTCCATCACCGAATCCCCGCGACCGGAAGAGGTCGGGCAGATCGCGGTCATGGACTGCGATGGCTCTGCCCTCCGGGTGGTCACACATGATACCGGTCACGACGAAGACCCCGGTTTCTCGCCAGACGGCACGCGGCTCGTTTATCGTGCCGGGGCTTCCTACGAGAGGCTGCACACGCAGCACGGACTGCGTATCGTGTCCCTTGCCGACGGGAAGATCACGCAGCTCACGAACGGGTGGGACGACTTCCCGGCGTGGTCACCGCGAGGAGACCGCATTGCCTTCACGGGCTTCGCGACCGGTGATTACGAGATCTACACCATCCGCCCGGACGGCACGGGACTGCGCCAGCTGACCCACACGCACGGGGACGATGCGCATCCGGTCTGGTCGCCCGACGGCAAATGGATCGCCTTCGCCAGTTCCAGGATGGGATGGAAGGACGAGGCCATGATCAGCTTCGGAAGCCAGCCCTATGGAGAGATATTCGTGATGCGCGCGGACGGCACGGATGTCAGGCAACTGACGGATGATCAATGGGAGAAGGCGGTAGCCAGCTGGCCTCCGGCCTCACTCGATGCCGCGTTCATCAGCGCAGCACTGCACGGGTCAGTTAAATCCCGCTAACGCGTCAGCAGCGGTTCCGGCGAAAGTGGCGCCGCCACCATCAGGTGCCGGCTGGCCTGGCCTGCTTGTCCAGCAACTCGTGCAGCACGGCGGCGACTTCCGGATGCTTCTCCGGGCCGGAGGCGCCGGGCCGCGCCGCGGTGCCCGAGCGGCCTTCCGCGATGTCCAGCGCCGTCATGCCGGTGCGGTCCTTGGCGTCGAGCACCGCGCCACGCTCGCCGATGAAGCGCACGAAATCCTTCATGTCCATGCGCGCCGCGGCGTGGAGCGCCGTCTGGCCGTTCTTGTTCACGGCATTGATGTTGGCTCCGGCCGCGAGCAGCATCCGCGCCATCTCGATGCAGTCCTGCTCGTTGCGGAACCGACCGCGGGTGTCGGTGATGGCCCAGTTCGAACCAGCAACCACCAGCAGCGGCGTGAGGTCCAGGCTGTTGGGCAGATCGGCCTTGGCGCCGCGCGCCAGCAGCAGTTTCGCTGCCGGCACGTCGCAGGCCTTGGCGGCGCGCAGCAACGGTGTCGAGCCGGTAGTCAGCAGGGAATCCCCACCACGATCAGGCCCGAGCAGGCGGTACGGCGGGAAGGCCTTGAGCTGGAAATCGATCTCGGCGCCATGGTCCAGCAGCAGCGCGGCGATTTCCAGCGGCGTGGCCACATCCGATGACGGGCGGTCGGGACGCCCGCCGCGGGGCACCGTGTTGTAGTCGATCGCCGAATAGAGCGGCGCCCGGCCCCACTTGTCCGCGATGTTGACGTTGGCGCCGGCCTCGATCAGCACCTTCGCGCTATCGAACCGCGCATTGAGTATGGCGAACAGCAGCGCGCTGATGCCGTCGGGACTGGTGGTATCCAGCTGCGCACCGCCCTTCACCAGCTCGCGCGCGCAGTCGGCACAGCCCTCGCGTGCGGCGAGCTGCAGCGCCGTGAAGGCGCCGGGCGGACGCCACTGCGGCCGCGGCTCGGCGGTGGTGGTGCGCGCCCAGTTGCGCAAGGACGAAAGCACGTTCGGGTTCGCTCCCGACTGCAGCAGCAGACGCACCATGCCCGGATTGCTCTGCGAGGCGGCCCACATCAGCGCCGTCTGGCCGCGCCAGGACTCCACGGCATTGACGTCGGCGCCCGCCTTGATGAGCAGTCGCGCCGCCTCCACGCTGCCGGTGCGCGCCACGGTCATCAGTACCGTCTCGCCATCGTCGTTGACCGTATTGGCCTTCGCGCCCGCCTTCAGCAGCGCCTTGACCAGCCCGGGGTCGCCGCGCTCGGCCGCTTCCTGCAGCGGCGTGGACCCGTAGTCATTGCGCGCATTCGGATCGGCGTGGCGCTTGAGCAGCTTCTCGAGCAGCGGCAGATCGCCATTGTGCGCGGCCCAGTGCAGTGGCGTGGTGCCGTCGGAACTGGCCTCGCGCGCATCGGCGCCCTGGTCCAGCAGCTTCAGCGCGGCGGCCGCGTCATCGGCGCGCGCCGCCTGCAGCAGCGGGCCTGCCTGGCCCAGCGCCGGCAGGCATCCCAGCACCAGCAGCATCCGGATCCGCACCGCGCTCAGACCTCGGTGAACTTCATGGTGCTGTCGCCGAAGCTTTCCATCGGTACCCCGATGCGGTCCAGGATGGTCAGGTGCATGTCGGCGATGGGGGTCTTGTCCGGGTAGCGCAGGTGGCGGTTGCCCTTGAGCCTGCCGGCGCCGCCGCCGACGATCGCGGTGGGCAGCGGGAAATGGTTGTGCAGGTTGGAATCGCTCATGTTGCTGCCGAACAGCAGGATGGAGTTGTCCAGCATGTTGTTCTCGCCATCGGGCAGCGACTGCAGCTTGGCCACGAACTTGGCGAACGCGCCGGTGTTGTAGGCCTGCACCTTGGCGAGGTTGGCCATCTTGGCCGGGTTGTTCGCATGATGTGACAGCGGATGGAAGGCGTCGGCGATGCCGATGAAGTTGTACGGCTGGTTGCTGACCTCGGCCGCCATCATGAAGGTCACCACGCGCGTCAGGTTCGCCTGGTAGGCCAGCGCGATCAGGTCGAACATCAGCGCGATGTGCTCGTCGAAGCGGGACGGAATGCCCGCCGGCGCATCCGGCAGCTTCATGTCCGACAGGTCGCGGTTCGACAGCTGCTGCACGCGGCGCTCGATCTCGCGCACCGTCGAGAGGTAGTCGTCCATGGCCGCCTGGTCGCGCACGCCGAGGGTGCGCCTGAGGTCGTTGGCCTCGGAGGACACCAGGTCGAGGATGCTGCGGTTCTCGCGCGCCAGCTGCACGCGCTCATCGGCGGTGTCACCGGCGCCGAACAGCTGCTGGAACAGCTTGCGCGGGTTGTGCTCCATCGGCAGCGGCGTGGCCGGATCGCGGAAGGCGATGGTCTTGCCGTAGCTGCAGCCATAGTTGCGGTCGCAGGAGCCCTCCCCGCCACGCTCCTCGGTGGCCACTTCCAGCGTGGGCAGCGGGGTGTCCTGCCCGATGTGCTTGGCCGCGATCTGGTCGATGGTGATGCCGCCATAGGGATCGTGGCTGATGCGCGGCGGCACGCAGGACAGCCAGGTGCCCGGCGTGATGGCATGCACCGGCGCGGCGATCGCCGACTTGTTCTCCATGCCGGAGATGATGGTGAGCTGCTTCTGGAAGGGCTTCAGCGGCGCGATGATCTGCGGGAAGTCGAAGTCCGGGCCTTCTTTCTGCGGCGTCCACTGGCCCATCACCGCGCCATGCGGGAAGTACACGAAGGCCATGCGCAGCTTCGGCGCCGCGGCGGTGTTGGCCAGCGCCGTGGCCGCCGGGATCATCGCGTCCAGCAGCGGCAGGGCCACCGAATAGCCGGCGGCCTTGAGCACCGTGCGGCGGGAAATGTGCTTCCTGGTGATGTACATGCCCATTACCTCGCCGTTTGCGTGGCGTTCGCGGTGAGGGTCGCCGCCTTCTGGACCGGGACCGTGTCATAGAGGAAAGCCTGGCTGTTCACGATGCCGAGCACCAGCGCCGAGAAGCGGTAGTCCTGCCTGCCGGCGTCGCGCACCAGCTTGCGCACCAGCGGCATGTCGTAGTACTGCAGCGGCCGGCCCAGCGCATAGATCAGCAGGTTCTGCGTCAGCGTCTGCACGAACAGGTCCGGGCGCGCGACGAGATAGTCGCGCAGCGCCGCGACGCCATTCACCGGCGTGCCGTCGGCCAGTTTGCCGCTGGCGTCGATGGCGACACCGGCATCGATGTCCTTCTCACGCCATTGGCCGATGGCGTTGTAGTTCTCGAGCGCGAGCCCGACGGGATCGATGACGCTGTGGCAGGCCGCACAGGATTTCTGGTTGCGATGCGTCTCCAGGCGGCTGCGCACCGTCAACGCCTCATCGCCTTCCTGCGTCTCCTTGAATGCCCCGACACCGGGCGGCGGCGAGGTGGGGGGCGTACCCATGAGGTGCTCGAGGACGTAGGCGCCGCGCACCACCGGTGAAGTGCGGTTGGCATAGGAAGTGGCCATCAGGATGGCCCCCTTGCCCAGCAGGCCGCGACGGTAATCCTCGCCGAGCTGCACCTTGCGGAACTCGCCGCCGCGCACGCCGCGGATGCCGTAATGGATGGCCAGGCGCTCGTTCAGGAAGGTCCAGTCGGCCGTCAGCAGGTCGTTGACGTTGCGGTCCGCGCCAAAGATGCTCCACACGAATTCGTACAGCTCTTCCTTGAAGGCCGGGATCAGATCGTCGGTGTACTCCGGGAACAGCAGCGTGTCGGTGTTGACCAGATCGAGGCCATCGACGTTCAGCCAGCGCGAGGTGAAGTCGCGCGTCATGACCTGCGCGCGCGGATCGCGCAGCATGCGTCGCACCTGCGCCTCCAGCACCGCCGGGTCCTTGAGCCTGCCGGAAGCGGCGACATCGATCAGCTCGTCATCGGGCGGGCCGCTCCACAGGAAGAACGACAGCCGCGAGGCCAGGTCCATGTCCGGGATGCGGAACACGTCGCCGGGCTTTGCGCCCGCCGGCGGCCGATGGGCCCGGAACAGGAAATTCGGGCTCGACAGGATGGCCATCACGCCCTTCTGGATGCCGACATCGAAGCTGCCACCCTGCTGGCGGGCATCGGTGTAGAAGCCCATGGCGCCGGCGAGGTCGTGATCATCCACGGGGCGGCGGAAGGCGTGCCGGGCGAAGGTGGCCAGGATCTTCGTGGCGCACGGGGCCTCCTCGGCCGCATTCGCCGGATGACAGATGAACAGCTTGCGGCGACTGGGCGTGTCGCTCACCCCACCCTTGGCCAGCGGGCCCTTGATCTCCACATTGCTCAGCCGGTAGCCGTCGGAAAAGGCCGCGCCACTGAGGTTCTGCGACATGCCGCT
>Ga0335083_10000446_pt1 | contig 63888 bp, 69 predicted proteins | sample Lox_Sample_42_FD_206716 | JGI IMG/M metagenome (GOLD analysis project Ga0335083, IMG submission 206716) | Soil microbial communities from Loxahatchee National Wildlife Refuge, Florida, United States - Lox_Sample_4.2 | ecosystem: Environmental > Terrestrial > Soil > Wetlands | place: USA...
GCCGGTCTGCGGCACATATCGCGGCTACAGGATCTGCGGCATGGGCCCGCCCTCCTCCGGCGAGATTACCATGCTCATGATCCTGAAGCAGATCGAGCGCTTCGACATAGGCAAGCTGGGCCGCAATTCCCCGGTCGCCTGGCACCTGATCGCGGAATCCGAGCGCCTCGCCTATGCCGACCGCGACATGTATATCGGCGATCCCGCCTTCGTCTCGGTGCCGGTCGCGGGGCTGCTCGATCCCGCCTATCTGGCGTCACGCTCGGCTTTGATATCGCCGGACACGACCCTCCCGGCCGTCGAACCCGGCAAGCCGGCGGGAGCGCCGCAGCGCACCCGCGCGCCGTTCAAGGACGATCCCGGCACCACCGATCTCGCCGTGGCCGACGCCGCCGGCAACGTCGTGGAGGTCACCAACTCGATCAACGGCTATTTCGGATCGGGCGTGATGGTCGACGGCATGTTCCTCAACAACACGCTGCCCGATTTTGACGCAGCGCCGGTGCGCGACGGCTTCTATGTCGTCAATCGCGTCGAGGGCGGCAAGCGGCCGCGCAGCTCGATGGCGCCGACCATCGTCTATGGGCCGGACGGCAAGGTGCGTCTCGCCATCGGCGCGGCCGGCGGCGCGACGATCATCGCGCAGGTCGCCAAGGCGATCATCGGCGTGGTCGACTGGAAGCTCTCCGCACAGGACGCCATCGCGATGGGCCTCGTCTATGCGCCGGGCAGAGGCGGGCAGATCGAGCAGGGCACCGAGCTCGAGGCGTTGCTGCCGGGCCTGCAGGCGCTCGGCGAGCAATTGCGCATCGCGCCGATGGGTCTCAAGGCCAATGCCGTCGAATATGTCGACGGACATTGGCGCGGTGCCGCCGACCCGCGCAGCGAAGGCGTCGCCGTCGACACCGCCGGCCATGCGACCGAGATCAAGCGGCGCGAGAATGATCTCAACGGCACGCGTGAATGAAGCCCGGCCGCAATAATCCATAGGCGAGCGCCGCTCCGTTCATTATAGAAAAACCAAGGAAAGCCGCGCGAGACGGTCCGAAATTGTCATGAAGAGGGGATCAGCTCCAGAGTGCGCGCCGACGAAATCTTTCCGAGCCTCACGGCCCTGTTCTTCGCGCGTGCGGCCGAACTGGGCGACAAGCCTTTCCTCTGGACGAAGCATGACGGCGCCTGGCAGTCCCTGAACTGGACACAAGTCGCGCAAGCCGTAGCGTCACTTGCCGCAGCCTTACGCGCCCATGGCGTCATGCCCGGCGACCGGGTCATGCTGGTGAGCGAGAACCGTCCCGAATTCTGCATCGCCGATCTGGCGATCATGGCGTCCGGCGCGGTGACCGTTCCGACCTATACGACCAACACCACGCGCGACCACCAGCACATCATTTCGGACAGTGGCGCGCGCGCGGTGATTCTCTCGACCGCGAAGATCGCCAAGGCGCTGATGCCCGCGCTGATGCAGTCCAACATGGCGCTGGCGATCAGCATGGAGCCGCTCGGCCTCATGCAGACCGGGCCAATCCATGTCTGCGACTGGGCCACGCTGATCGCCGAACACAGCAATGATCCGGCCGCCGATGTCGCGGCCTGCGCCGCTGCCCAGACGGCGACGCGCGGCGACCTCGCCTGCCTCATCTACACCAGCGGTACTGGCGGCGCGCCGCGCGGCGTCATGCAGCATCATGGCGCGATCCTGCACAATGTCGAAGGCTGCGTGGAGATCATCGCCGAGGATTTCGGCTGGGGTGACGAGGTGTTCCTCTCCTTCCTGCCGCTCTCTCATGCCTATGAGCATTCGGGCGGCCAGTTCCTGCCGATCGGCCTGGGCGGCGAAATCTATTATGCCGAGAGCCTTGAGAAGCTCGCCTCCAACATCGCCGAGGCGCGCCCGACGATCATGGTGGTGGTGCCGCGCCTGTTCGAGCTGCTGCGCGCGCGCGTCAGGAAGGCGATCGAGCAGCAGGGGTGGCTGCCGGCCCTTCTGCTGGAGCAAGCCCAGCAGGTCGGTTCACGCCGGGCGGCGGGCAAAGCCGGGCTCAAGGACTTGCTGCTCGGCGCGGTGCTCGAGCGCACGATCATCCCCAAGGTGCGCGGCCGCTTCGGCGGGCGGATGAAGGCACTGGTCTCGGGCGGCGCACCGCTCAATCCCGAGGTCGGCACCTTTTTCCAGTCGCTCGGCCTCACTTTGCTGCAGGGCTATGGCCAGACCGAGTCGGCGCCCGTTGCCAGCGTCAACCGGCCGCGCGCCGGCATCCGCATGGATACGGTCGGCCCGCCGCTCAGGAACACCGAAATCCGCATCGCCGACGATGGCGAGATTCTGATCCGCGGCGAGCTGGTGATGAAGGGCTATTGGCGCAATGACGCCGAGACGGCCAAGGCGCTGAAGGAAGGCTGGCTACACACCGGCGACATCGGCGAATTCGACAAGATGGGCCGGCTCAAGATCACCGACCGCAAGAAGGACATCATCGTCAACGACAAGGGCGACAATGTCTCGCCGCAAAAGGTCGAGGGCATGCTCACCCTGCAGAACGAGATCGGCCAGGTCATGGTCTATGGCGACCGGCGGCCGCATCTCGTCGCCCTGGTCGTACCCGATCCGGAATGGATGAAGCACTGGGCAGTGGAACGCGGCAAGACCCCGACCATCGAGGCGCTGCGCGACGACGCCAATTTCAACGCCGCGATCCGCGCCGTCATCGACCGCGTCAATGCCGACCTGTCGGTGATCGAGAAAGTGCGCCGCTTCGCCTTTGCCGACGAGCCCTTCACCATCGACAATGAGATGATGACGCCCAAGCAATCGATCCGCCGCCATGTCATCCGCGCGCGCTATCAGGCGCGGCTCGATGCGCTCTACGGGAACCAGCCCTGAGCTAGCCCGCCCCGCCCGCCGAATAGGGCACGAACTGGCCGAGCGTGCAGCTGCCATGCCAGGTGCCGGTGGTCAGATCGACCATGTTGGCGATGTCGCCACGGCAATATTGATCGCTCTGAATGTGCACCACCAGAGCATCACCGGCGAAGCCGCCGCAACTGCCCAGAACCTCGTTGCGATAGACCAGCTTCTTGCTGACCCGAAAGAGAATGGTGTGCTCGCCGACCGCGTGCAGACTGTTGCCCCTGAAGGTCGAGACGCAATCGATCGGCTTGCCCGGCACCTTGCCGGCGAGCGCCGTCGCCAGCTCCTTCTCGGCCTGGGGATCGGGCTTCTGCGCATCGGGCGACTTGGCGCTGGACGTCGCCGCGAGGGCGGCCAGCAGCAGGGCGGCGGTCATGGTCTTCATGGGCGTGACTCCATCCTTCCCTGTCGAAACGCGTCTAGCACAAGCCGGCTCCCGTACCCATCTCCTTCACGCCTCCAGCGCGGTCCGCTGCCGCTTCGACAGGCTCTCGCGCACCAGTTCGTACGAGCCGCGCGCCAGGCTTTCGATCTCATCGGCCGGCACGTCGCTCTCGAGGTCAATGGCGATCCATTGACGTGGATCGAGATGGGTGCGCTTGCCGACGCCCGTATATTGCTCGCGCATCATGTCGCAGACGAAGGGCGGTGCCTTCAGCACGACATAGAGGTAGCCGCGCAGGGTCAGCACCGCGAACATCTTGCCGCCAACTTTGTAGAGGATCGAGAGCGGCGAGGTGCCGCGCGGCGGCGTCCAGGGTTCGCCGATCGCACCCGGCAGCGCATCCAGCACCGCCCGGAGCGCGTCGGGGGTCATCCCTTGTCCTTCTCCGCGCGGCGGCGGGCCAGTTCCTCGACGCTGCCGGCGCGCATGAAGGGATTGGTCGCGCGCTCTTCGCCGATGGTCGTCGGCACGGTCGCTTCGCCCCGTGCGCGCATCGCTTCAACCGCCGCCAGCCGCTGCACCAGCGCCTGATTGTCGGGCTCGACGCGGATCGCATATTTGGCATTGGAGAGCGTATATTCATGCGCGCAATAGGCCCGGGTCTCGGCGGGCAATGCGGCGAGGCGCGCCATATTGCGGAACATCTGCGCCGCCGTCCCCTCGAACAGCCGCCCGCAGCCCATGGCGAACAGGGTGTCACCGACGAAGATCACGCCGTCATCCGCGAAATGATAAGCGATATGCCCGGCGGTATGGGCCGGAACTTCCCAGACGGTCGCCGCATGATCGCCGAGGCGGACGACATCGCCCTCCTTCACCGGCCGATCGACATTGGGGATTTTGGCAAGCTCGGCGGCAGGCACGGTCACCTTGGCGCCGGTCGCGGCGACGATGGCCGCATTGCCGCCGATATGGTCGCCATGCCAGTGCGTGTTCCAGATCTGCGTGATCCGCCAGCCGCGCTCCGCGGCCGCATCGAGCACCGGCTGCGCCACAGCGGGATCGACCACCAGGGTCTCGCCGCTCGCGCTGTCATGGATCAGCCAGACATAATTGTCGGCCAGCACGGGTACGCGCACAATCTCCAACGCCGCCATCAGGCCTCCTCTGTCGCGGCCTGCCCGAGCAGGCGCTCCGCTTCGTTTATGAGTGTCTCGATCCGCTCGCTTGCAGGAAGCGGCTTTACCAGCAGCGACGCCTGCCCAGCCCAGAGCGACGAGAAGCCCGCATCGCCCTGCGCCTCGGCGGCGGCCTTGAGCGGCGCCAGCGCCGTCCCGGCATGCGGGAAGGGCGGCGCGGCGGGATTCATCGCGCCAAGTTCGCGCATCAGCCTGTTCGGGATGCCGCGCGCCGCCCGGCCGGTGAACAGCCGCGTGAACCGGGTCTGCGCGGCGTCCGGACTGGCGAGCGCGGCGCGGTGCATCGGCGTGATCTTGCTTTCCGGGCCATGCAGGAAGGCAGTGCCGATCTGCACCGCGCTAGCGCCGAGAATGAAGGCCGCCGCGACACCGCGCGCATCGGCAATGCCGCCCGCCGCGATAACCGGCACGGACGCCGCATCGGCGACCTGCGGCAGCAGCGCGAACAGCCCCATATGCGTCTCAGGCGATCCGTCGAGAAAATAGGAGGCATGGCCGCCGGCCTCGGCACCTTGCGCGATCACCGCATCGACGCCCTGCGCCTCCAGCCACTGCGCCTCGCGCACCGTGGTCGCCGAGGCGAGGATGAGCGCGCCGGTCGCCTTCACGCGGGCGAACAGCGCCGGCCCGGGCAGGCCGAAATGGAAGCTGACGATCTCCGGCCTGATTGCCTCGACGGCAATGCAGGCTTCTTCCGAGAAAGGCAGGCGCATGACGCCTGGTCCTTCGGGCGGCGCGACCCCGAACGCCTTGTAATAAGGCGCGAGCAGCGCCCGCCAGCCGCTCTCGTCGACCTCGTCGGGCATGTCATGGCAGAAGAAATTGAGATGGACCGGACCGCCGGTCGCGGCGCGAATTTGTGCCGCCTGCTCGCGCATCTGGTCGGGGCTCAGCAATGCGCAGGGGAGCGAGCCCAATCCGCCCGCCTTCAGCGTCGCGATCGCCAGCTCCGGCCCGGCCGCACCGGCCATCGGCGCGGCGATAAGCGGATGCCGCACGCCGAGCCGTCTGGCAAAGGCGTCGCGGCGCGCTTTCATCTCGACGCCTCGACAGCCGCGTTCTTCTCATAGTGAGCCAGAATTGCCCAAGCTTTGTCGATCTCGCCCTCCGGCATCGCTTCGACCACATTGCGCAGCGCGTGGAATTCGCTCTCGCTCCGCAGCCGCCCGCGTTTGAGGATCGAGCGTACCTTGGTCCAATGGCGCGCCTTGACCTGCGTCAGCGTCGGCAGTCCGGCGCGAAGAAGCCCTTCATCGAAGGCTTGCGTTTGCGCTTTACCGATATCGGCGAACAAATCGACCAGGTCGCCGATCGCGAGGGCAAGGCTTGCGTGCGCAGCTTTGGCAGACTTCTGCTCCGCCGCCTCAAGCAGGATCATGGGATGGCGCCCGGCCCGCAGTCCAGCCGGAAGCGGCATCCCATTGTCGAGCATCCAGCCGAAGAACGCCTTCATCGGCGCATAGTCTTCGGCTGTGATTTTCATCTCACCACTCGCCCGTGTTGGGCATCGACGCCCAGGGCTCGGCGGGCTCGAGATGGCCATCCTGCAAAAGTTCGATCGAGATATTGTCGGGGGTGCGGATGAAGGCCATGTGGCCGTCGCGCGGCGGGCGATTGATGGTGACGCCGGCGTCCATCAGCCGCTGGCAGGTCTCATAGATATTCTCGACGCGGTAGGCCAAATGTCCGAAATTGCGCCCGCCGCCATAATTCTCGCCGCCGCTGCCATCCTCCGGCGGCCAGTTGTAGGTCAGCTCGACCTGCGCATCCTCGTCGCCCGGCGCCGCCATGAACACCAGCGTGAAGCGGCCCTTCTCATGATCGAAGCGGCGCACTTCCTTGAGGCCGAGCAGCGCGAAGAAAGCGGTCGTCTTGTCGATGTCGGTGACGCGGATCATCGTGTGGAGATATTTGGGCATGTCGCTCTCTCTTCCGGGGCTGGACTCGTCGCCGCCGAGATAGGCGCATCGCCGCGGGAGGGGAAGGGTCTAGCGCCCGGTCGCGTCCTTCGCCGGCGCGGCAGGCACCGCCTTCTCGTCCGCCGGCGCCAGCTGCGCCAGATAGGCGGTTGCCTTGGCGGGGATGGCGCTGCCCTTGGGCGCGGTCTCCCGGGCGCGGGTGAAGGCGGCGCGGGCCGCTTCGTCGCGGTCGCCGGAGAGCGCATAGATGACGCCCTGCTCCAGCGCGATATCGGCGTCGTTGCGCGCCAGGCTCGCCGCCTTCTCGATATGGTTGCGCGCCATGGGCAGGTCGTCCATGCGCCGCGCCAGCGTCGCCGAGAGCAGCCAGGCGAGCGGATCAGCCGGCGCCATGTTGAGCGCCTCGTTCATGTCGTCGCGCGCGCCCTTGAGATCGCCCGAGGCGACCCGCGCCCGCGCCCGGTCGAGATGGATCTCGCCGGTGGAGAGGGTGCGGGGGAGCGGCTGGCCGAGCGCCAGATCGAGATCGGCCCGGGCCCGCGGCACATCCCCGCCGGCCAGCGCAGCATTGCCGGCCTGCGACCAGAGGCGCGATTGCGTAGCCACGTCGGTGCCGGAGATCGATGCGCCGGATTCGAATGCGGCGGCGGCTTCGGTGAGACGGCCGGCCTTACCGAGTGCATAGCCCTTGCACTGCGCGGCATAGGCGCCGCCATTCTCGCCCGCCCATTTCTGCGCCTCGGCGAGGCCGTCGTCGGGCCTGGTATCGGCGGCGGCGAGGCAGGCGGAAAGCCGCTCGGCGGTCTCGCGCGGCATGACCGAGGCGAGCGATTTGTCGTCCGCTTTGGGCTGCAGGAGCACTTGCGCCTGCGCGGCGCGCTTCTCGTCGCGACGGCGCAGCAGCGCCTCGATCTCCGGGTCATAGGGGCTTTGCGCAAGCGCGAGCGCGGCGAGAAACAGCATCAGACGGGCTCCAGAAGCGACGCAATGGTCGCGATCAGCAGGGCGATATCCCACGGACGCGACAGGCGATGATCGCCGTCCTTGACAAGGAGAGTCTGCACATCGGCTGAACGCAACCGCTCCGCGATGCGCAGCGCCGTGTGCCAGGGCACGTCCGGGTCGGCCTGCCCCTGCAGCAGCCGCACCGGCGCGTCGATCATGATCTCGCGCTCCAGCAGCCGCAGCCTTTGCCCGGATTCCCAGAAGGCGAGCGTCGTCACGATCGGACGGTCGCCATAGGGCGTCGGCTCAACCAGCCTGCCGTCGCGGCGGAGTCTTGCCTTGCGCATGTCCTCGAAGCCCCATTCGGTGAAGTCCGGCGCGGCGGCGATGCCGACGACGCCCACCAACCGCGCGCGCATCGCCTCGGCGAGCAGCAGCGCGATCCAGCCCCCCATCGAGGAGCCGACGAGGATGAGATCGCGCCCCGGCACGACCGCTTCGATCACATCGCTGGCATCGTCGCGCCAGCTCGCCAGCGTGCCGGCCTCGAAATCGCCCTCGCTCTCGCCATTGCCGGCATAGTCGAGGCGCAGCAGAGCGCGGCCATCCGCCGCCGCCCATACATCCAGCGCCACCGCCTTGCCGCCGGCCATGTCCGACATATAGCCGGGCAGGAAGACGATGACCGGCCCGGCGCCGTCGCGGAAACGGTATGCGAGGCGGGGTCCGTCGGCGCGGTCGAGAAAGGACGGGGAATCGGTCACGGGACTGCATTGGCCGATGGCGGCGCGCCCGTCAAAAGTTCAGGGGCGCGCCGCGCTCTCAGTCCCGCTGGAAAATCTGCTCGATCGTCATGCCGAACAGATCGGCGATGTTGAAGGCGAGCGGCAGCGAGGGATCATATTTGCCGGTCTCGATGGCATTGACGCTCTGCCGGCTGATCTCCAGCCGGTCGGCGAGGTCGCCCTGCGTCCAGTCGCGCTCGGCGCGCAGCACCTTGAGGCGGTTCTTCATGGTCAGCATCCGCCCCAGCTTCCGAGCGTGATCCGGTTGAACAGCGAGCCGAAGCCGAAGCCGCCAAACCAGAGGACGGCCCAGTAGAAGGCGTCGAAATGCACGACCAGGCCGAAATTCTCGAGGAAGCCCCAGACGGTCGCCACGGTCAGGGTGATTGCCGTCGCGACCAGGATCTGGCGGATGAGCAGCAGCCGGAGAAATTCGTCCTTCTGCTCGATGACCAGCATCGCGACCGCATAGAAGGCGCCGACAATGGCGAGGCCAGGTAGGAGGGCGAGCGGCCAGACCGCCCAGCCCTGGACGAGATGATGCTGGATCAGATGGATGGCGGCGAACAGCGACGCCAGATAGATGCCCATCGCGATGAATAGCCGCGCCATATAGCGGCGTATCGGCGGCTTCATGCCCCCCGGAACCGACGCCGAAGACGCCCGCACCATCGGGATCAGCAACAGCAGGGGCAAGAGCATGGCAATCGTCCCCCAAGGCGGCGGGACCGCGAGGCCCCGCACTGCGAACGGCATGCCGAGCATGGCGATCACGAAGGCGGCGGCCCACGCCCCGGCGGCGCGCTTTGCCGAAACCCGCGCGGCCTCGTCTGACGCGCGTTCGGTCATTGCGCTATTCTCTTCCGGCGCAGCAGATGGCAGCCGCGCGACCGATCCATGGTCGCGACCATCAGCGCGGGGATGACCGCGAACATTGTAGCCGTGGTCGTGTGGTCCATCCAACCCAGCCTGGCCAAAAGGGCGATCAGCAGCATGGCGACGGCCCATGGAACGGCTCTGAGAACAGCTTTCATGTCAAACTCCTTGAATGTGTGGCGGATCGGCAGCGGCGCTCAAAGGCGACGAAGCTGGATGTGGGCGGCGATCCGCTCGACCATCATCCAGATGACCGGCACCCAGTTGAGGCTGAACAGCGGAAGATTGCCGAAGGTCTGCAGGAAGCCGTCGATCACGGCGATGGCGAGCGTCACATTGGTCGCCTGCACGATGCGCGCGGTGGCGAGGGCGCGGAGATATTCGTCCTTCTCCTCGGCGAGATAGCGGCTCCAGCTCGAGAACATGAAGACCATCGGCGCGGAGGCGGCCAGCGCCACGAGATAGGTCCATGGCGCCGCCAGCAGATGGCGCGAGGCCACATAGGCGGAGGGGATCAGGATGACGGCATAGCAGAGCATGGACCAGCCGATGCGGCGGACATGCGCCTGCTGGGCCGGGTTTCGCGCCGGCGGAGTGGCCTGGGTGGAAGCGAGAGTCATCATGTCTATGTCCTTTGTCATATTGACAAGTGACCTTTACATCGCGAGTCGTTCGATGTCAAGGTTCCTTTACTGACAGGATTATCAGCCAACCCGGCCGTTTTGAGGTGCTATGCGCTCATGATAGGGAGCGGTTGCGAAGGAGAACCCTGATGCCGGTTGCAATTGGCCTTAGCCCACAAGAGCGCCAAGTGCTCAATTCGTTGGCTGTGCCGCCGCCTATTGAAGCCATGGTTGCCGATGGGAGGCTGGTGCTCGACGACCAGCAAGCCCGTGATCTCCGTGAGCGTGTTCTTGATCGGCTTCCTGTGGTCGGATTCGATGCCAATTACGCCCTGACGGATGAGGGTCGAGTTCTCGATGGACTTTCAGACAAACTCTTTATTCCATAGTCAGTCGCTAGGCATATTGCTGTGCCGCGTGCGCTACCAAATCCCCGGCAGCAGGCGGCTCCGAACCTTGGCCTTGTAGGCCGCATAGCCGGGCAGGTCCGCCAGCATGACGCTCTCCTCGTCGCGCAGGCGCACCCCCAGAATCGGCAGGTTGAGCGCAGCCGGAACCAGCGCCCACCACGAGCCGAGCAGCAGCGCCACGCCGACGGCAAGGGTCGTGAACGCGGCGTACATCGGATGGCGCACGATGCCATAAGGTCCCCTGTCGCTCAGCACCTGGCCCTGGCTGACCTCGACCGTGGCGCGCGCATAGCTGTTGGACCGGAGCACCCACATCATCAGCGCCTGCCCGGCGAGGAAGACCAGCGCGCCGACGAGATTGAGCCAGAGCGGCATGTGCGACCAGCCGAAGCGCCGGTCCCATGCAGCAATCACGGGAAGCGCCGCCCAGATGACCAGCATCAGCCATATGACGATCTTCTGGACAGCACGCGGCTCGGCCTTGACCCCGCCCCGCCGCCGCCGCGCGAGCAGTTCCGGATCGCGCCGGGAGAGATCGATCATCATGGCGATCTGGCAGGTAAAGGCGAGCGCGAGATAGAGCCAGGCCTGCCAATAGTCCACGGTGCCGGCGCCGGTGAACAATAAGACGGCCACGATCGCCACGATAACGACGGTGGAGACGAGCGTGCGCATGAGCATGGATGAAGTCCTCCCCGGAAATATGTTCCTACCCTATGGGGCGCGGGCGCATAGTGACTTCGCAACCTCTTGCGCATATATCACCGCCCATGCCGAAGCCGTTCGCCACTCTGACGACGACCACGACCACCACCCGGACCACTCCGGGGGGCCTCGGCACGCGCGCCACGATCTAGACGCGCTTTCGCCAGAGGCCCACCGGGACACGGATGGGCCGACACGCGAACCCCATCCGTCCTCCTCGCCTCTTTTCAATTGGGCCGCGCTTGCCTAAGCGCTTGGCGGCCGCAGACAGGACAAGACGATGACGGAACTGCTCAAGATCACGCTCCCCGACGGCTCGCAGCGCGATGTCCCGCGCGGCACCACGCCGGCGGAGATCGCCGCCGCCATCGGGCCGGGCCTGGCGAAAGCCGCGCTTGCCGCCAAGGTCGACGGCGAGCTCTATGACATCATGCGCCCGCTGGAGGCCGATGCGCAGCTGGCGCTGGTCACGGCGCGCGACGAGGCAGATGCGCTGGAGCTGGCGCGCCACGATTATGCGCATGTGCTCGCCGAGGCCGTCCAGGCGCTCTATCCCGGCACGCAGATCACCTTCGGCCCCTCCACCGACGACGGCTTCTATTATGACTTCGCGCCCGCGCCGGACCGCGGCCCCTTCACCGAGGAGGACCTGCCGGCGATCGAGGCGAAGATGCGCGAGATCATCGCCGCCGATAAGCCGCTGAAGCGCGAGGTCTGGTCGCGCCAGCAGCTCATCGAGCGTTGGTCGAAGCAGGGCGAAAGCTTCAAGGCCGAATGGGCGCAGGAGCTTCCCGAGAATGAGGAACTGACGGTCTATTGGTCGGGGGCGCCAAATGCTCAAGATTCTTGGCTGGACATGTGCCGGGGGCCGCACCTCGCCTCGACGGGCAAGCTCGATCCGCAGGCATTCAAGCTGACGCGCGTCTCCGGCGCCTACTGGCGCGGCGACCAGCGCAACGCCATGCTCAGCCGCATCTACGGCACAGGCTGGCTCAACAGGAAGCAGCTCGACGCGCATCTCACGCGCCTCGAGGAAGCCGCCAAGCGCGATCATCGCAAGATCGGCCAGGAGATGGACCTGTTCCATCTCCAGCAGGAGGCGCATGGCAGCGTCTTCTGGCACCCCAAGGGCTATGTCATCTGGCGCGCGCTCGAGGCCTATATGCGCCGCCGGCTCGACAAGGCCGGCTATGAGGAGGTGAAGACGCCGCAGGTCATGGACGCCCGCCAATGGGAGCAGTCGGGCCACTGGGGCAAATATCGCGAGAATATGTTCGTCATCCCCGACGAGGTGCCCAATATCGAGGATGAGGGCCCGCTGGTCTCCGACGCGGCCGAGTGGATGGCCCTGAAGCCGATGAACTGCCCGGCGCACATCCTCATCTTCAAGCAGGGCATCAAGAGCTATCGCGACCTGCCGCTGCGCATGGCCGAGTTCGGCTGCTGCCACCGCAACGAACCGCATGGCGCGCTGCACGGCATCATGCGCGTCCGCCAGTTCACGCAGGACGACGCGCATATCTTCTGCCGCGCCGACCAGCTCGTCGAGGAGGTTCGCAGCTTCTGCGACCTACTCGACAGGGTCTACAAGGATCTCGGCTTCGACCAATATGCGATCAAGCTGGCGCTGCGCCCGGAGAAGCGCTTCGGCAGCGACGAAATGTGGGACTGGTCGGAGCAGTCGCTGCGCGATGCCGTCGCCGCGACCGGCCGCAACACCGCCGAATGGGGTTGGGAGGAGTTGCCCGGCGAAGGCGCCTTCTATGCGCCCAAGCTCGAGTTCCACCTGACCGACGCGATCGGCCGGACCTGGCAGGTCGGCACGATCCAGACCGACACGGTGCTGCCCGAGCGGCTCGACGCGAGCTATGTCGGCGAGGATGGCGCGCGCCACCGCCCGATCATGCTCCATCGCGCGATCCTGGGCACGTTCGAGCGGTTCATCGGCATCCTGATCGAACATTATGCCGGCAAGTTCCCGCTCTGGCTGGCGCCGGTGCAGGCGGTGGTCGCGACGATCGTCTCGGATGCCGACGATTATGCCAGGCAAGTGGTCGAGAAGCTCGCCGCCGCCGGCATCCGCGCCGAGACGGACCTCAGGAATGAGAAGATCAACTACAAGGTGCGCGAGCACAGCCTGGCACGCGTCCCCAATCTGCTCGTCGTCGGCCGGCGCGAGGCGGAGGAAGGGACAGTGGCGCTGCGGCGCCTGGGCTCGGAAGAGCATCAGAAGGTGATGAGCGTCGAGGATGTGATCGCCGCGCTCAAGGCCGAAGCAACGCCGCCGGACCTGAGATAGGGACGGCGGCGGGCACAGGATCGCGGCCATGGCCCTGTTGCGCCGCATCCTCCGCATCCTGATCCTCGGGATTGTCAGCCTGTATCTGGCGGCGATGGCGCTGCTCGCCTTTGCCTATTGGGAAGCGGCTTGGCGTCCGCCGATCGTGCGCCGCACCGATATCGCACTGGCCGACTGGCCGAAAGGCGCGCCACCGGTGACGGTCCTGCTGGTCTCGGACACCCATGTCGCCGGGCCGGACATGCCGCCCGAGCGGCTGGCGCACATCGTCGATCGGCTGAACGGTCTCAAGCCCGACCTCGTCCTGCTCGCCGGCGACTATATCAGCCAGAAGCATTATGCGACGCGCTATTACACGCCGGGGCAGGCCGTGGCGCCGCTCGGCCGCTTCAGGGCGCCGCTGGGCGTCGTGGCGGTGCTCGGCAATCACGACCACTGGGCGAATGCGTCGGCCTTCACGGACGCGCTGGCTGCCCGGGGCATCACGGTGCTTGCCAACAGCGCGACCCGGCGCGGCCCGCTCGTCATCGGCGGCATGGATGACGCGTTTTCCTATCATGCAGCCCCGCTTGCGACGCAACGCGCCATGGATGCGCTCGGGCCCGGACCGCGCATCCTGCTGACGCATCAGCCCGACGTGGCGCGGCGACTCGGCTTCAAGGTCGATGCCGTGCTTGCCGGCCACACCCATTGCGGGCAGTTCGTGGTGCCTTTCCGCGGTTCGCTCGGCCGCGACGATGAGCGTTTCCGCTGGCTGCCCTGCGGCAGAGTCGATCTTGACGGCACGCCGCTCATCGTCACCGGCGGCCTTGGCACCAGCGGCGTGCCGCTGCGTTTCAATGCGCCGCCGGACGTCTGGCTGATCCGCTTCGAGGGAAAGCGCTAGCGGCCATTGCGCGATGGCCCCACGCACCCTAGATGGGATGTTAACCCGACTGTGGCAAATGCGCCGCACCCGGAGGTGCGCCCGTCGCGCCAGACCTTTCCGTTGCCGCCCAAAACCGTTAAAGGAAGCGGCTCGCCCGATTGAGATTGAATACAGGAGAACTCGCTATACGTCCCCCGATGATGCGCCGCCCGCTGGCGCCGCCCCCGCCCATGAACGGCCCCCGTTACAATGAATTCATCACTGTGCCCAAGGTGCGCGTGATCGACGAGGAGGGCGAAAATCTGGGCGTGATGTTCACGCGCGAAGCGATCGAGCAGGCCGCCGAAGTCGGCCTCGACCTGGTCGAGGTTTCTCCCAATGCCGACCCGCCGGTGTGCAAATATCTCGACATCGGCAAGTACAAGTACGAGGCCCAGAAAAAGGCCAATCTCGCCCGCAAGACCCAGAAGACGCAGGAGATCAAGGAGATCAAGATGCGTCCGAACATCGACGATCATGATTATGATACGAAGATGAAGAAGGTCCATGACTTCATCGGCGAGGGCGACAAGGTGAAGATCACCCTGCGCTTCCGCGGCCGCGAGATGGCGCACCAGCAACTCGGCATGCAGTTGCTCTCGCGCGTTGCCGAGAACACCGCTGAGATCGCCAAGATCGAGGCCCATCCGCGCATGGAAGGCCGGCAGATGCTGATGGTGCTCTCGCCGAAATAAGGCGCGGGCGTTTTGCGCACATGGTGTTGACCGCAGGCGCGCGTCCGATCAGATGACGCGCCATGACCGAGTCCGTGCCGCTCCGCCTGTTCAACAGCCTCACGCGCAGCCTTGAGGATTTCGTGCCCGTCCATCCCGGCGAGGCGCGCGTGTATAGCTGCGGCCCGACGGTCTACAACTATCCGCATATCGGCAATATGCGCGCCTATGTGTTCGCGGACACGCTGGGCCGGGCGCTGAGCTTCAAGGGCTACCAGCTCACCCATGTCATCAACATCACGGACGTGGGCCACTTGACCGACGATGCCGATGCCGGCGAGGACAAGATGGAGAAGATGGCGGCCGAGAAGGCCCAATCCATCTGGGACATCGCCGAGCATTACAAGCAGGCTTATTGGGCCGATGTGAGAGACCTGAACATTCGTGGGCCGATGAAGGACGATAAGCCTTCCGACGCGAACTGGACCATCGCGACCGACTATGTCCCGCAGATGATCGACTTCGCGAAGGGCATCGCGGAGAGGCATTGCTACGAGCTGGAGAGCGGCCTCTATTTCGACGTCTCCACGGTCGCGGACTACGGCCGGCTGGCGCGCACCACGACCGACGAGGGCGAGAGCCGCATCGACCCGGTGGCAGGCAAGCGCAATGCCGCCGATTTCGCAATCTGGCGCAAGACGCCGCCGGGCGAGACGCGGCAGATGGAATGGGAGTCGCCCTGGGGCCGCGGCGCGCCGGGCTGGCATCTCGAATGTTCGGTCATGTCCGGCGAAGTGCTCGGCTTCCCCTTCGACATCCACACCGGCGGCATCGACCATCGCGAGATCCATCATCCCAACGAGATCGCCCAGAACCAAGCGCATTGCTGTACCGACGGTCTCGATGACCCTCGCAACAGCGGCGCCAAGATCTGGATGCACAATAATTTCCTGGTCGCCAAAACCTCCAAAGACGCTTCGGGCAAGATGAGCAAGTCGGCGGGCGAGTTTTTGCGGCTGCAACTGCTCATCGACCGCGGTTTTCACCCGCTCGCCTATCGGCTGATGTGCCTGCAGGCGCATTATCGCAGCGAGCTGGAATTCTCGTGGGAGAATCTGGCGGCTGCGTTCACGCGGCTGAAGCGGATGGTGATGGCGGTGGAGAAGGCGCGCGCTCAGGCCGCATTGGAGGTCGAAGAGGCCGTTCTTGTTGGCGATTTTACGGCGCGCTTTGGAGAATGGATTTCGGATGATCTAAACACGCCACAAGCGTTGACGGAGCTTGAACAGATTCTGTTCGGTAAGGTGCCGCAGGGAAAGGCTGCGATAAAGATCATTGAAGAAATGGACGCCGTCCTCGGCCTCAACCTGCTTTCACTCTCCCGCGCTGACCTCCGCATCCGTCCCAAATCCGCGACCCTCACCGAAGCCGAGATCGAGGCCGCGCTCGACAGGCGCCAGGAGGCTCGCGCCGCGAAGGACTTCGCCGCCTCGGACGCGATCCGCGACGACCTCATCGCCAGGGGTATCGAGGTGATGGACGGCGATCCGCTGCGCTGGGACTGGAAGCCGATCATTGACTGATCCTACCGTCATCGTCGCGCCGGCGCGGGTCCGCCCGCTGCTCGAGCCGATGATGCCGCCGCAAGTCGAGACGCACTGGTTCGCGACCAATGAGGAGGCGATTGCCCTCGCGCCGCTGGCCGATATCTTCTGGGTCGACCAGTTCACGCTCAACGATCCGCCCGATGCCGCCATCGCCGCGACGAAAGCACGCTGGCTGCACACGACGCTCGCCGGCCTGTCCAATATCCCGGTCGATCTCGCCCGTAAGCGCGGCGCCATCGTCACCAAGGGCACCGGCCTCACCTCGTCCGCCGTCGCCGATTATGGCCTGATGGGCGTGCTCATGCTCGCCAAGCGCGTCGACGAGCTTGTCCGCGCACAGGACCGGCGCGATTGGTTGCCGGGTCCGCCCTGCGACGACGATCTCGAAGGCGCGAGCGCGCTGATCGTCGGCTATGGCGCGATCGGGTCGCGGCTGGGCGAGCGCCTGAAGGCCAGCGGCATGGTGGTGACCGGCGTGCGCCGTCAGGCCGACCCGGCACAGGCTATCCTCGCCGCCGACCAGTGGCAGGCGCGCCTCGGTGACTATGACTATGTCATCCTCGCCGCGCCGGGAACGGACGCCACGCATCACATGATCGGTGCGGCCGAGTTCGCGGCGATGAAGCCGGGCGCCCGCTTCGTGAATATCGCGCGGGGCTCGATGGTCGATCAGGAGGCGCTGGTCGCAGCGCTGGAGAGCGGCCATCTGCGCGCGGCATTCGTCGACGTGACCGATCCCGAGCCGCTCCCCGCCGACCATCCGCTCTGGGACGCGCCGAACATCATCATCACCATGCACATGTCCGGGCGCGGCAATATCCCGACTTTCCAGCGCGCCTGCGCGCGCTTCGCCGCCAATGTCCGCCGCTTCCTCGCCGGCGAGCCGCTGGAGGCCGTCGCAGACCTCGGGCGGGGCTACTAGTCCGCTTCCCCGGAGCGCGCCACCGCCATCGCCTCTGCGCATGTGGCCCGGTAGCGGGCATGAGGCGGCGTCACATGGTGCGCGACCAGCACATGGCGCACGGCCGGCCGCGCCCCGGCAATGTAGAGCGCGGCACCGCGCCGGGTGACCTTGCGCGCGAAGCCCTCGACGATCGCCGCACCGGTCGAATCCAGCATGGGCACGTCGGTGAGGTCGATGACATAGGCGCGCGGATGCTCGCCGAGGCGATTTAGCGTCGCCGAAACGATCCCCGCCGAGCCGAAGAAGAAGGCACCCGAAATGCGGCAATAGGCGATGTCGGGATCGCGTGCGGCGCCGGTCTCGATGGTCGGCGCATTGTCGCTGTCGGCGCGGTCGCCCTCGATCATCGGCGCGCCCTGCTCCACTTCGATCGCCTGCGCCATGCGCTGCAGGGTGATGAGCGTGCCGAGCGCGAAGCCGACGAGGATGCCCATCGAGAGATCGCGAAAGATCACGACGAGGAAAGTGACCGAAAGCACCAAAGCCGCACCGCGCGAGGCGCGGAACAGGGCGGCGATCTGCTCGCGCTCGATCATGTTCCAGCAGACCGTGGCGAGCAGGCCGGCGAGCGCCGCCAGCGGAATGTAGCGGGCAAGCGGCGCTGCGATCAGGATGAAGCCGAGCAGGAACAGTGCGTGCAGCATGCCCGAAACCGGCCCGCGCGCCCCGGCGCGGACATTGGTCGCGGTGCGGGCGATGGTGCCGGTCACACAGATGCCGCCGAACAGCGCACTGGCGATATTGGCGGCGCCCTGCGCCACGAGCTCGCAATTGGAGCGGTGCCGCCCGCCGCTCATGCTGTCCGCCACGACGGCGGAAAGCAGGCTCTCGATCGCGCCGAGCAGCGTGAAGCTGAGCGCCGCAGGCAGCAGCTGCACGATACGGGCGAGCGAGAGGTCCGGCAGGTGCGGCGCGGGCAGCGCGCGGGCGATGCCGCCGAATTTCGTGCCGATCGTCTCGACCGGCAGGTGCAGCAACGCCGCGCCAAGCGCGGTAACCGCCACCGCGATCAGGAAGCTCGGCCAGTGCGGCCGCCACATCCGGCAGGCGGCTATGATGGCGATGGCGGCGAGCGCCACGCCGACCGCCGCGCTGTTGACGGTGGGCAGCGCCTCGCCCAGCGCCACGAGCTTGGGCACGAGGTCGCCCGGCTCCTTGCCCGCCAGCGTCAGGCCGAGCAGGTCCTTCACCTGGCTCGCGAAGATGATGACGCCGATACCCGCCGTGAAGCCGACTGTCACCGGATAGGGAATGAACTTGACGAAGGTGCCGAGCCGCAGCCAGCCGGCCGCCATCAGCATGAGGCCGGAGAGGAACGCTGCCGTGGCGAGCCCGTCCGCGCCATATTTGGCGACGGTGCCGGCGACCAGCACGATGAAGGCGCCGGCCGGCCCGCCGATCTGGAAGCGGCTGCCGCCCAGCAGCGAGACGACGAAGCCGCCGAAGATCGCAGTGTACAGCCCGCGCTCGGGCGACACGCCGGACGCAATTGCGATGGCCATGCTGAGCGGCAGCGCCACGATGGCGACGGTGAGGCCGGCAAGTGCGTCGGCGCGCAATCCGGCAAGGTCATAGCCCTCGCGCCACACCGTCACGATCTTGGGCGTGTAGAGATCGGCGAAGCTGGGCCTGGCGGCGGCGCTGGCCATCTCAGCCCCGCATCATTCCGCGCGCCGCGCCGACTGCTTGAACCGGATACCGCGTCCGCCGGCGAGGCTCGGCATGTCGTCGCCGATCAGTTCGATGCCCGCCCGGTCGAACGCCTCGATCACCTTGACGAGGCTGTCGACGAGCCCGCGGACATTGCCGTCGCTCGCTTCCATGCGCTGGATGGTGGGCAGCGAGACCCCCGACAGCTCGGCCAGCTCGCGCTGGTCGATGCCGAGCATGGCGCGCGCGCCGCGCATCTGGGCGGAGGTCATCATGGCCATTCAGATACAGGAATTGATAACTGATGTCTAGAACATCAGAATTAGCGTCGTGGGCTGCGTTATGGCTGTGAGAACCATCGACGTGCCTCGCCTTGAAACAGGCGGCCACGGTTCCAACCTTGCTTCAAGCCCTGCAAGCGCGTAGGGCGTGCGCCCTCGGTCGCGCGCGGGAATCGGGCGGATCGGGAGCATTTCAGGGAGTTTGGGCGCCATGGCGGCGGACTGGACGCCAGCAAGCTGGCGGGATCATGAAGGGCGGCAGATGCCCGATTATACGGACGCGGCGGCGCTCGCCGCGGCCGAGGCGCAGCTTGGCACTTATCCGCCGCTGGTCTTTGCCGGCGAGGCGCGCGCGCTCAAGGCCGATCTCGGCAAGGTCGCCGCCGGCGAGGCTTTCCTGCTCCAGGGCGGCGACTGTGCCGAGTCCTTCGCCGAGTTCCATCCGAACAACATCCGCGACACCTTCCGCGTGCTGCTGCAGATGGCGGTGGTGCTGACCTATGCCAGCAAGCTGCCGATCGTGAAGGTCGGGCGCATGGCGGGCCAGTTCGCCAAGCCGCGCTCCAAGCCGACCGAGACGATCAAGGATGTCGAATTGCCGAGCTATCGCGGCGACATCATCAACGACATCGGCTTCACGAGCGAATCGCGCATTCCCGATCCGCAGCGCATGGTCCGCGCCTATAACCAGTCGGCCGCCACGCTCAATCTGCTGCGCGCCTTCGCGGCCGGCGGCTATGCGAACCTGCACCAGGTCCATGCCTGGACGCTGGATTTCATGGGCCGCAGCCCCTGGGCGAAGAAGTTCAGCGAGATGGCCGACCGCATCGGCGAGGCCCTCGACTTCATGCGGGCCTGCGGGATCGATGCCGACACCGTGCCGCAATTGAAGGCCACCGCCTTCTACACCAGCCATGAGGCGCTGCTGCTCCCCTATGAGCAGGCGCTGACCCGCCGCGATTCGCTGACCGGCGACTGGTACGACACCAGCGCGCACATGCTCTGGATCGGCGACCGCACCCGCTTCGCCGGCTCGGCGCATGTCGAATATATGCGCGGCATCGGCAACCCGATCGGCATGAAGGTCGGCCCCAGCCTCGACGCGGACACGCTGCTGCGCCTGCTCGACGAACTGAACCCGGCGCGCGAGGCGGGCCGCATGACGCTCATCACCCGCTATGGCCATGACAAGATCGAGGCCGGCCTGCCGCCACTCGTCCGTGCCGTCCAGCGCGAGGGGCATCCGGTGGTCTGGTCGTGCGATCCGATGCACGGCAATGTCATCACGGCCCCGAACGGCTACAAGACGCGCCCGTTCGAGCGCATCCTCGCCGAAGTGCGCGGCTTCTTCGCCGTGCACCGCGCCGAGGGCAGCTTCGGCGGCGGCATCCATGCCGAGCTGACCGGCCAGAATGTAACGGAATGCACCGGCGGCGCGGTCGACGTGACCGAGCAGAGCCTGGCCGACCGCTATCACACCCATTGCGATCCGCGCCTCAATGCGGCGCAGAGCATCGAGCTGGCTTTCCTCCTCGCCGAGATGGTGAGCGAGGAGCTGGCCGAGCGGCGCAAGGCGGCGGCCTGATCCTACTTTAGCCCCTCCCCTTCAGGGGAGGGGTGATTTATGGCGCCTTCTGCCTTGCGCCCGCCACATTCTCTGCCAAATAAGTTGGCATGCTTTCGCAACGCACCCGCTATTCGATCCGCGCGCTCCAGCATCTTGCGCGGCATTATGGCAAGGGGCCGATCCAGCTCAGCGAAATCGCCGGCGCGCAGAACATTCCGGCCAAGTTCCTGACCGTCATTCTCTCCGAAATGTCGCGCGCCGGGATCGTGGCGACGATGCGCGGGCGCGACGGCGGCTATTGGCTTGCGCTTCCGCCGATCGACATCCGCTATGGCGACATCTTGCGCATGACCGACGGCGCGCTGGCGCTGGTACCCTGCGCAAGCCGCTATGCGCACGAGCCCTGCAAGAACTGCCTGCCCGAGGAGGAATGCGAGCTGCGGCGGATCATGATCAAGGTGCGCGACGAGACCGCCGCCATCCTCGACAAGCTGACCCTCGCCGACCGTTTCGAGCTGCCCGAAGAAGACCGGCGGCCATGAGCGAGTCCATGCGCCGCATCCCCATGACCGTCACCGGCGGCTGCCAGTGCGGCGCGGTGCGCTACCGGACGGCGGCGCTGCTCGACAATGCCCATATCTGCCATTGCCGCATGTGCCAGAAGGCGGTCGGCAATTTCTTCGCGGCGCTGGTCGGCACCAATAATGATGATCTGGTCTGGACGCGCGGGGCGCCCGCGACCTTCGCATCCTCCGATCTCGTCGAGCGGGGCTTCTGCGCGCGGTGCGGCACGCCGCTCTTCTACCGTCGCATCGGCGGCGTCCGCACCGGGCTCACCATCGGCTCGTTCGACGATCCGTCCCTTGCCCCGCCGCAGCTGCAGGTCGGCATGGAGGGCCGCTACGCCTTCATGGACGATCTGCTGCATCTGCCGGACGAAGGTACGACCGAAGAGGATATGGCCGATGAAGTGCCGTTCATCCGCGAGACCAATCACCAGCATCCCGACCATGATACGGAGAGGTGGCCGGCATGACGGCGTCATCACCGCGAAAGAAGCTGCTCGGTGGCGTTCGTTACATTCTGCCCGTCATCGCTGCGGCGCTATATGTGCTGGTCGTATTGGACGCAAAGTACGAAGAAGGCTGGGCCGATGCTCAAGGGTGCAATCGAAACGCAGGATGCGTGATCGGTCAGTTCAATTCAGTCGAATTTGCGGTCCTGGGTGCCTTGGTCATAGCCAGCTTCGTGCTTGTTCAGCGCCGCCAGCCTCGTTGGGGAAATGGCGTGGCTTCGTTGATGGCATTTCTGATGGGCATTTATTGGATATCGAGCCGAGTATAGCGGCTGTGAATGGCAAAGGACCGAGATGACCCTTACCCTCCACGGCATCCCCAATTGCGACACGGTCAAGAAGGCGCGGACCTGGCTGGAGGGCCGGGGTGTCGCCTATGATTTCCGCGACTACAAGAAGGCGCCGCCGAGCGCCGATGAGCTGCAGGGCTGGGTGAAGGCGGTCGACTGGGAGCCTTTGCTCAACAAGGCCGGCACGACCTTCAAGAAGCTGCCCGACGCCGACAAGACCGACATTGACGAAGCCAGGGCGATCGCGCTGATGGTCGCCAATCCGTCGGTCATCAAGCGGCCGGTGGTGACCGGGGCGAGCGCATTGCTGGTCGGCTTCAAACCGGAGCAATGGGAAGCCGTGTTCGGCGGATAACACTGTTTATAGCCCTCTCCCGGAGGGAGAGGGAGAAAGCTGCTTTCGGATTTGACACCCCCTCCCAATCGTGAAATCGGGCACCCCTGAAAAAGGAGAGCCCCAATGCCCGGCTTGCGCCCCGATATCGATCCCGATGGCCTGCTCGAATTCTCGGTGGTCTTCACCGACCGTTCGCTCAATCATATGAGCCTCGCCTTCCAGCAGGTGATGCGCGACATTCACGAGACGCTGTGCGGCGTCTATCGCGCGAGCCGCGCCGTCGTCGTTCCGGGCGGCGGCACTTATGCGATGGAGGCCGTCGCGCGCCAGTTCGCGACGGGCAAGAAGGTGCTGGTCATCCGCAACGGCTTCTTCTCCTATCGCTGGACGCAGATTTTCGAGGCCGGTTCGATCCCGAACGAGGAGATCGTGATGAAGGCACGCCGCATCGGCAATAAAGGCGCCGACGCGCCCTTCGCGCCCGCGCCGATCGACGAGGTCGTCGCTACGATCCGCGCCGAGAAACCCGCCTTCGTCTTCGCGCCGCATGTCGAGACCGCATCGGGCATGATCCTGCCGGACGACTATATTCGCGCCGTCGCCGCGGCCACGCATGAGGTCGGCGGCCTGTTCGTGCTCGATTGCATCGCCTCGGGCTGCGTCTGGGTCGACATGGCGAAGAGCGGCGTCGATATCCTCATCTCCGCGCCGCAAAAGGGCTGGTCCGGCCCGCCCTGCGCCGGGCTCGTGATGATGAACGAGACCGCGCTGGAGCTATGCCGCGCAACCAAATCGACCAGCTTCGCCTGCGATCTCCTCAAGTGGAATACGATCATGGAGGCCTATCTTAATGGCGGCCATGCCTATCACGCCACCATGCCGACCGATTCCCTGCGCGCTTTCCACGCCTCGATGCTGGAGACCAGGGCGCTCGGCTTCGAGCGGCTCGCCGCCGCGCAATGGGAGCAGGGCAATGCGGTGCGCAAGATGCTCGCCGAGCGCGGCATCAAGTCCGTCGCGGCCCCCGGCTTCGAGGCGCCGGGCGTCGTCGTCTCCTTCACCGACGATCCCGAGATTCAGGCCGGCAGGAAGTTCCTCGCGATGGGCTATCAGATCGCCGCAGGCGTGCCGCTGATGGTCGACGAAGGGCCGGACTATAAGAGCTTCCGCCTCGGGCTTTTCGGTCTCGACAAGCTCAAGGATGTCGATGCCAGCCTCGCGCGGCTGGAAACGGCCTTCGAGAAGCTGTTTTGAGCCACGGTAGTTGGTTAGTTTGAAATTCTACGATTGCGGTCAGCCCGTAGTTTCGCTCGAAAGCCAAGTAATAACGCAAGCGGGTGGGTGACGAAGAGGCTAGTTGCGTGAATCTTGCTATACTCAAAGACCGAGCGCGTTACTTCGGTGTAAGTTCCATGGCTGTTGAGAAAATAGTGGCCGTTCTCCACCTTGCCGTTCAAGGCATCTCCTCCGAGCCAAAGAGAAATCATTACGAACGTCGCGAAATTGATAATCGCGACGCCGAAGACGATTTTTTCCCATCGCACAAACTTCAAAGTCAGGCCTTTTTGTAGGAACCCCGTTTGCCCTGCCTCTCTTCGGCTTGTTCGATCAGCTTAGCAACATTCGCGAGGCATTATCGAAGGCGCTCTACGCCTTGACGATTCGGTCTCTGGCCGCTAATGGCCCGGCCTTCGCGCGGGGCTCGGCTGCATGACCATGCAGAGTCGCGCCGCGTTCCGTGCAACCGATTTGAACATATTCGAGGACTTTTGAATGGCCAATACGCCTCAGGCAAAAAAGCGCATCCGCCGCAACGAGCGCCGCGCCGAGATCAACGGCAGCCGCATCAGCCGCATCCGCACCCTCGTGAAGAAGGTCGAAGCAGCGCTTGAGGCCGGCGACAAGACCGCTGCGCAGACCGCACTCACCGCAGCCCAGCCCGAGCTGGCGCGGGGCGTCGCCCGCGGCGTGCTCCACAAGAACACCGCCTCGCGCAAGTTCAGCCGCCTGACCAAGGCGGTCGCCGCGCTCTAAGACGAATTCCGGTTGAAGCCGGGGAGAAAAGACGGCGCCGGGTCATTCCGGCGCCGCTTTTCGTGTGTGCGGCAAGGCTGTAGTGAACTGCCGCCATGAGAGGATTGTCGACGCTGGGCCACGCGGCCTTGATCGCACTGGCGCTTATGGGCGCGCGAGCAGCCTTCGCGGCCGGCGGCACCTACACCAACCCGATCCTCTTCGCCGACTATTCCGATCCGGACGTGATCCGCGTCGGCCGCAACTATTACCTCGTCGCCTCCAGCTTCCATTTCTCGCCCGGCATCCAGGTGCTGAAGTCGCGCGACCTCGTCCACTGGACGATCATCGGGCATGTCCTGCCGAAACTGCCGTTCGGCCCGCTCTACGACATGCCGGGGCCGCATATGCTCACCGACAAGATCTCCAAGCCGATCGGCGGCACCAAATATGCAAGCGGCGTCTGGGCGCCGGCGATCCGCTTCCACGCCGGCAAGTTCTACGTCTATTTCCCGACGCCCGACGAAGGCATCTTCATGGCGACCGCGACCGATCCGGCGGGGCCATGGTCGGCGGCGGTCCAGGTCATCGCAGGTCCCGGCTATGAGGACCCTTGCCCTTTCTGGGACGATGACGGGACTGCCTGGCTGATCCACGGCAAGGTCGGCGCCGGGCCGTTGATCCTGCATCGGATGAGCGCGGACGGCACCAAAGTGCTCGATGACGGAGTGATCGTCGCGCAGGACAAGGACAAGCTGCCGGTCCTCGAAGGACCCAAGCTCTACAAGCGCAATGGCTTCTATTATATCTTCGCGCCGACCGGCGGCGTCGGCACCGGCCCCGAGATGGTCGGGCGGGCAAAAAGCATCGCTGGCCCCTATGAGTGGCGCGAGGCGCTTCGCCCCGGCAACAGTCTCGCCGGGCCCCATCAGGGCGGCTATGTCGAAGCTGCCGACGGGCTGGGCTGGTTCATCCATTTCCAGTCGACCGGCGCGTTCGGACGCATCGACTATCTCGAACCCGTCGCATGGGCCGACGGCTGGCCGGTCATGGGCGACAAGGGCGTGCCGGTGTCGCGCTGGGACGTGCCGAAGACTGGCGCGGTGGCGGCCAAGGACCGGCTGCAGGACAGCGACGCGTTCGCCTCACCGAAGCTTGGCCTGCAATGGTCTTGGAACCATAATCCCGATGACAAGGCCTGGAGCCTGACCGAGCGACCCGGCTGGCTGCGGCTTCGCGCACTGCCCGCCGAGCATCTGGTGACGGCGCGTAACACGCTGACGCAGATCCTCCAGGGGCCGGGCTCGACCATCGAGGCGCGCTTCGATGTGAGCCACATGGCCGATGGCGAGCGGGCCGGGCTCAGCCTGTTCGGTGTTCGCCCGAGCTGGATCGGTTTGGCGCGCGAAGGCGGTGCTACGCGGGTCACACTGTCCATCGAGGGCGACGAGACGGCGGGACCGGCACTGACCGGTTCGACAATCGAGCTGCGGGCGACCGTCTCGCCCGATCAGACAGTACGCTACGCCTGGCGCGCCGATCCGAAGGGCGAATGGCAGGCCATGGGCGGCGCGATCCCGCTCGCCCAGTTCAGCTGGTGGAAGGGCTCACGTCCGGCCTTGTTCACTTACACCAACGGGGCGCCCGGCGGTTTCGTCGATATCGACTGGGTGCATGTGAGGGTGGCCGCGCACTAGCCCCACAGCATCGCCGCGCCGCGCACGCCGGAGCTGTCGCCCCATTTGGCCTGCACGATCTCGCCCTGCCAGCCATCCGAGAAGGCATAGGTTTCCACGAGCGCCGGCAGCGCGTCGTAGAGTTCGCCGACATTGGACATGCCGCCACCCAGCACGAAGCAGGCCGGATCGGCGATATTCGCGACAACAGCGAGGCCGCGCGCAAGCCGGTCGATATAGGCGTCGAGCGCAGTGCGGGCCTCGGCATCGCCACCTCGCGCCGCCGCGACGATCTCCTGTGCCGCAAGCGCACGCCCCGTCGCAGCCTTGAAGGCGCGCTGGAAGCCGCTTCCGGAAACCCAGGTCTCAAGGCAACTTTTCATGCCGCACCAGCAGTCGGGTCCGGGATATTCGTCAGGCTTCGGCCAGGGCAGCGGCGCGTGGCCGAACTCCCCGGCGATGCGCGAGGCGCCCGTGACCAGCCTGCCGTCGATCACCAGTCCGCCGCCGCAGCCGGTGCCGATGATGACACCGAAGACATTGCCCTTGCCCGCCGCCGCGCCGTCGAGCGCTTCAGAGAGGACGAGGCAGTTGGCGTCATTCTCGATGCGGATCTCGCGGCCGATGGCGGTCTCCAGATCTCCCTTGAAATCCCGGCTGTTGAGCCAGGTCGAATTGGCGTTGCGGACGAGGCCGGTGCGCGGCGAGATCGAGCCCGGAACGCCGATGCCGATCGTGCCGGTCGTGCCAAGCTCCCGCTCGGCGGCGGCGACCAGATCGCGTACGGCGAGGACGGCCGCATCATAGTCGCCGGGATTGGCGACGCGCTCGCGGAGCAGGAAGGCGCCCGCGTCATCGAGCGCCGCGATCTCGATCTTGGTGCCGCCGAAATCGATGCCGAGGCGCATGGCGAGGATGCTGCTCAGCCCCTAGAGGCTGGCCCCCGAAGCGATGTCGGGCTTCTTCTTGAGGCCCGGCTTGTCCGCCACGCCGCCTTCCAGCACATAGCGCCGGTCGCAATAGCCGCAGTCGACATAGCCATGCTCGTCGATCTCGAGGAAGACGCGCGGATGGCCGAGGGCGGCGGGGATGCCATCGCCCGAACCGTCGCAGGCGACTCGGCGGGCGTGGACGCGGATGATCTCGGGCGGTGCTTGCATGGTTCCTGCGGTTAGCATCGGCTCCGGGTCCGGGCAATATGATGTCGCGCGGCGCATCGCCGAGAATATGTCCATGACCTGCCTTGCATGCGTCGCCCGGTCTCCGGCGACCGGAACATGGATGAAGGCGACGGGCGGGGTCTCGGCCTGCGTTTCTGCCCAGCGCAGCCCGGCCCAATAGGCGGCATTGCAATAGTAGGCGCCGATGCCGGAGTCTTCGGGTCTGGCGCCCAGGCTCGCCGCGAAGGGCGAGAAGAGCCGGTCCGGTCCGGACGGATCATCGTCCGGCACGAGTTGGCAATGATCGGCAAAGGGCTCCAGCACCACCCTGTCGCCGGGCAGGCGGCCCGATTCGCCCATGGCCAGCAAAGCGGCGGGCTTGAACTCGGCGAGCGCCGCCTTCAGCCGGGCGATCCCGGCATTGCCGACCTCGAGCCGCATGAACCGCACGTCGTCTTCGCCGAGCCGCGCTTGCAGCCGCGCCATCACCTCCAGGCTGGCGTTGCGGCGCAGCAGACGGCCACGGACGAAGCCGAAGGGCTCGAAGGCGGTCACGAGAATCATGGGTTTGACGGGCTTAGCATGGCGATTGCCCGCCCCAAAATGATAGGGGGCCGCCCATTCAGGCAGCCCCCCTCCCACATTATCCCTGTGCGAGCGCTTAGCGCTTCGAGAACTGGAAGCTCCGGCGTGCCTTGGCGCGGCCGTACTTCTTTCGCTCGACGGTGCGGCTGTCGCGGGTCAGGAAGCCCTCGGCCTTGACCGCGCTGCGCAGCGCCGGCTCATATTTGCTGAGCGCCTGGGCAATGCCATGCTTGACCGCGCCGGCCTGGCCGGAAAGGCCGCCGCCCTTGACGGTGCAGACGACGTCATACTGGCCCTCGCGCGCGGTGACGCTGAACGGCTGGTTGATGACGAGACGCAGCGTCGGACGCGCGAAGTAGATTTCCTGATCGCGGCCGTTGACCGTGATCTTGCCGTTGCCGGGCTTCACCCAGACGCGAGCGACGGCGTCCTTGCGGCGGCCGGTCGCATAGGCGCGGCCCTGCTTGTCGAGCTCCTGGCTGCGAAGCGGCGCGGCCTGGGTGACGACCGGGGCCGCGGCCTCGACGCCTTCACCGAGAGTCTGCAGGTCGGAAAGCGAATTGACGGTGTCGGACATTAGGCACCCACCTTGTTCTTGCGGTTGCGCGACGCGATGTCGAGCACTTCGGGGTTCTGGGCTTCGTGCGGATGCGCGGCGCCGGCAAAGATGCGCAGGTTGCGCATCTGCTGGCGGCCAAGCGGACCGCGCGGGATCATGCGCTCGACGGCCTTTTCGAGCACGCGCTCGGGGAAGCGGCCTTCCAGCACCTTGGCTGCGGTCACTTCCTTGATCCCGCCGGCATAGCCGGTGTGCTTGTAATAGACCTTGTCGGCGAGCTTGTTGCCGGTGAACTTCACCTTCTCGGCGTTGATCACGATGACATTGTCGCCGCAATCGACATGGGGGGTGAAGCTCGGCTTGTGCTTGCCGCGCAGGATATTGGCGATGATCGTGGCGGCGCGGCCGACGACGAGGCCCTCCGCGTCGATCAGCAGCCACTTCTTGTCGACGGTGGCCGGGGTCGCCGGCTTCGTCACCTTGGTGAGCGTCTTGATGGCCATGGGCCTCTGTTGACCTCCGAAATGGAAACTTATGAATAACGAAAACGGCACCCGTGCGGATGCCGCTGTTGCGCGGCCAATGACGATTCGCGGGCTGGAAGTCAAGCAAAAGCGCGGCTTTGCTGACGGGTATCATGATACCCTATCAAGCTGCGGCGGTCTCCGCCTCCACCCATTCGGCATAATCGTCGGTCGTCGCGGCGGTCCAGCTGCTGATCGCCGGCAGCTCATAGTCGTGCGCCGCCGCGATCTCTGCCATCAGCGCGCCTTGCCGCGCCAGGCTCGTCTTGAAGATAACCGGGGTTTCCTCCGATCGCTCGGCCTCGCCTTTCCAGCGATAGAGTGAGAGGCATGGCGACTGGACGTTGGCGCAGGCCGCATATCTGCCCTCGACCATCGCCGTCGCCGCGCGCTCGGCGGCCTCGCGGCTGCCATAGAGCACATAGACGATCGCGATCTCCTTCATGCCGCCCGGCCAGCCCGGTGCGCGCCGATGACCGCGGCGCCGAGCAGCATCGCACCGACCAGCTGGTGGCAGACGGCCAGCGGCAGCGCGACGCCGGTGATCACGGTCGCGATGCCGAGCATGATCTGCAAAGCCACGAGCGCAAGGATGGCGGAGGCAATCCCTCTGGCGTCTGCCCCATTCAGGCGCCGCGCCAGCAGGACCAGCGCAAGCGCCACCGCCCAGGCCCACCAGCGATGCAGGAAATGGACGAGGAAGGGATCGCTCGTGATCGTGCGCCAGAGACTGCCCCACCACTGGATTCCGTCAGGCACAAGATGATCGTTCATCAGCGGCCAGGTGTTGGCGACCTGCCCGGCATGCAGGCCCGCCGTGATCGCACCCAGCAGGATCTGCACGAACAGCAGCACCAGCGCCACGCCGCCAGCGACTGTCAGCCGCGCCTTTCGCACGGCCCCCCGCGCCTCGTCGAGCAGGTCGCAGGCCGTCCACAGCACCGCCGCCATCAGGACGAGCGCCATGCCGAGATGGGCGGCGAGCATCGCCGGCTCGACATTGACGCGATCCGTCAATCCACTCTGCACCATCAGCCAGCCGATGCCGCCCTGCGCGCCGCCGAGCAGGAACAAGACCACCAGCCGGACGACATAGCCCTTAGGCACCGCCCGCTTCACCAGGAACCAGACCAGCGGCAGCGCGAAGGCGACGCCGACCAGCCGGCCGATCAGCCGATGCAGATATTCCCAGAAATAGATGTGCTTGAACGCGACGAGGGTCATGCCCCGGTTCATCAGCACATATTGCGAGCTGTGCCTGTAGGCGTCGAACTCGGCCTGCCAGTCGGCCTGGCTCAAGGGCGGGATGGCCCCGGTGACCGGTTTCCACTGGGTGATGGAGAGGCCCGATTCGGTGAGGCGGGTGATGCCGCCGATCACCACCATCAGCAGGATGAGCCCGGCGATCGCGAACAGCCAGTTCGCCAGCGCGCGCGGCCGCCCCGAATTCGCCGTCCCGTTGCCTGTCCAGAGCCCGCTTGAGGGGCTGCCCTGCGCTGCCTGTGTCATCGGCGGCCCCCATGCGCCGGGGCGCCGCGCGATGCAAGCCCGCGGTACAGCGAGCATCGACAGGCACAAATTGTTCAGTGTGATGTTGTATCTTGCCCTCGAAAGGACTAGATCGCCCTCGCAATGCCGACAATCGCATCCTCTCGCTTCGGGAATCTCGACCGAATCGCCATGGGCCTTTCCGGGGTCTGCGCGATCCACTGTGCGCTGACCGCGGTCGCGGTCGTGCTGCTGTCGTCGGTTTCGACCTTCCTCACCAATCCGCTGATCCACGATGTCGGCCTGACCATCGCCATGATCCTCGGCGCGATCGCGCTTGGTCATGGTGCCCTGCATCATGGCATGCTGCTGCCGGTGGCGGTGGGCGCGCTCGGCCTCGGCATCATGGCCGGCGCGATGACGCTCGATCATGGTATTCCCGAGAGCGCCTACACGATCCTCGGCGTCTCGCTGCTCGCCTTCGGCCACGAGCTCAACCGCCGCGCGCATTGGTAGCCGGCCGCCGGTCGCCCGGCAAAAAAACTCAAACTTGTTTCACCGCCGTCACCCCGGCCCTGAGCCGGGTTCAGAAGAGGCGCGTGACTCTTCTGAACGCTTCTTTTTTCGATCGAAGAAAGCGGGATCCCGGGTCAAGCCCGGGATGACGAAAATCAATAAGGCTTCTTCGGATTTCGCGGACTATTCCCTCACGAGCATATCCGGCCCCACGTCCGCGATCGTCTTGCAGCCGGTCAGCGCCATGCCCGTGCGCATCTCGGCGGCAAACAGGCTCAGCATCGCCGATACGCCCGCCTCGCCGCCCGCCGCCAGCGCATAGGCCCAGGGCCGCCCGGCAAGCACGCCCTTCGCCCCGAGCGCAAGCGCGCGCAGCACATCGAGACCGGAGCGCACGCCGCCGTCCATTAGCACGGTCAGCCTGTCCCCGACCGCATCGGCAATGGCGGGAAGTGCCTCCGCCGTCGCCATCGAGCCATCGAGCTGGCGCCCGCCATGGTTCGAGACGACGATGCCATTTGCGCCTTCGTCCGCCGCCCGCCGCGCGTCCTCTACATCGGTAATGCCCTTGATGACGAGCGGGCCATCCCAATGCCGGCGGATGAAATCGAGATCCTTCCAGCTCACTGACGGATCGAAATTCTGGCCGCTCCAGCGCAGGAAATCGGCGAGCTTGACCCTGCCCTTCATGATCGGCGCGACATTGCCCAGCGCATGGGGCCGGCCGAGCAGGCCCACATCGAGCGTCCAGCCGGGATGGGCGAAGATCGAACGCCAGCGCCGCCACTGGCCCAGCGGTCCCTGCGGGCCGGACAGGCCGGAGCGCTGGTCGCGATAGCGAGGACCGGGCAAGGGAAGATCGACGGTGAGGAACAGCACCTTGCAGCCGGCCGTTTTTGCTCGTGCCAGCAGATCGGCGCAGAAAGCGCGGTCCTTGGCGACATAGAGCTGGAACCAGAAGGGCGCCGGCGAGGCGGCGGCGACTTCCTCGATCGGGCAGACCGAGGTGGTCGAGAGGATGAGCGGCACGCCATGGGCAGCGGCGGCGCGCACCGCCTTGGTCTCGCCACGCCGGGAAAGAAGCCCGGCCATGCCGACCGGCGCCAGCATCAGCGGCATGTCGAGTTGCTCGCCGAACAAGGAGGTCGAGAGATCGACGCCCGCAACATCGGTCAGTACCCGCTGGCGCAGCGTCACCGCATCGAGCGCCGCGCGATTGCGCCGCAGCGTCGCCTCATCGAAGCTGCCGCCGTCGACATAGTCGAAGACGAAGCGAGGCAGGCGCCGCCGCGCCGCCTCGCGCAGGTCCGCGAAGGTTGCCGGGCCTCTCATGACCTCTCCACAGCGATCACGCTTTCCGTCCTTGCCGCCCCACCAGCGCGCTCTTGTGCGAGCCGGACGGCGATCCGTCAACCGCGCGCTGTTGGACGCAGGTCATGATCGGGATTGCACCGGCCCGCGCCATGGGCGATCACGCTTGCCTGAAAAATGGGGAGAGGATGGATGGCGAACGCACGTTCCGTTCGTATCGCGCTGGCGGCACTGGCATTGTGCATGGCGGGCACGCTCGACGCCCAGACGCGCAAGCCCGGTGATTATCCGCTCGGACCGGACTCGCAGGTCAATCCGTCCATCGCCCATGGCCAGCTGCTCGGGCCGTTCGAATTCCGCAGCAAGATCATCAAGGGCACGGTGCGGCGCTACTGGGTCTATGTCCCGGCAGGCTATAGTGCCGATGCCGCGCAAGCGCCCAATCTGCTGGTCTTCCAGGACGGCCAGCGCGCGACCAGCCCCAATGGATCGCTGCGCGTGCCGACGGTGCTCGACAATCTCATCGCCAGGGGCGACATTCCGCCCACCATCGGGGTCTTCGTGACGCCGGGCAATCTCTCCGAGCATTTCCCCGACAAGCTCGATGCCGGCGGCAATCCCGATCATCGCTGGCAGGAATATGATGTCCTCACCGACGATTATTCGCGCATGCTGCTGCGCGAGTTGCTGCCGGAAGTGGCGAAGCGCTGGCGCTTCACCGACGATCCGGCGCGGCGGGCGATCGGCGGCACCAGCAGCGGCGCCATCGCTGCCTTCACCGTGGCCTGGCGCCATCCCGAGGCCTTCCGCAACGTGATCTCGGCGATCGGCAGCTATACCGCGATTGCCGCGCAGAACGGCGATCCGGAGAAGCCGCCGATTCCGGCCGGCGATCTCTACCCCCGCCTCATCCGCAAGTCGCCGATCCGGCCGCTGCGCATCTTCCTGCAGGACGGATCGAACGATCTCGACAATGAGCATGGCAACTGGTTCCTCGCCAATCAGCAGATGCTCGCGGCATTGAACTGGGCGAACGCCAATGCCGATGCCAACAAGGCCGGCGGCCCGCGCTACGACGTCGCCCATGTCTGGGGCGATGGCGGCCATAGCGACCAGCATGGCGGTTCGCTGTTGCCGGACATGCTGCGCTGGATCTGGCAGGACCGCAGATAGCGGAACCGCTCATTTGCCCTGTCCCCTAGACAGGAAGGCAGGCGTTCACGCCCCCGCCGGCCAGACGAAGTCCGGGCGCAATCCGGCATAGACCGGGCGGCCGTCGTCGGGCCTGGCATAGCCCTTCGTCTCGTCCCAGAATGCATGATAGGTCGCCTTGGGGAATGTCGCGTCGTCATAGCCCATGACATTGGGCACCGCGACGCGGATGCGCTGCTGCTTGTCGTCGAGCATCAGCACGGCGCCGCATGTCTCGCAGAGGCAGATTTCCAGTGGCCCGTCGGGATTTGCGGCGTTGAACGGCACGCGCTTCATCGCGGCTTCATTGTCGGTCGCGAGATCGTCATGATTGAAGAAGGCGACATGGGTCGACTGCTGGCCGGTGACGCCCTTGCAGACATTGCAGTGGCACTCGTGATTGTCGATGGGTTCGGCGGAGGCGCTGACCGGATGATGGGCACAGCCGCCCGAATAATGTGCAGACATGGCATCGACTCTCCCTGATCGTTGTTTGGCCAAGGGATTGGCGAACCAGTTTAGCGCATTTGCAATCTCGGCACTAGCAGCGGTCGGGCCGTTTCAGGGACTTTCAGGAGTCTCCTCAATGGAAATCCCGCGAGTTGGGCAGCAGCCGGACATTGCGCGGATGGGTATGCATGCGGGGTGCGGCGATGTGGCGCGGATCGGCGGGGTGCAGGAAGACGTCGGCGCGGCTCAGCGTCGTCTTGGGCTCGTGCAGCTCTGAAAGCCGCGTGAGCAGATCGGTGCGGTCGGTGACGCGGCTGCCCATGACATGGATGACGCCTTCCCTGCTGCGCTGGAGCTCGCCGTCGACGATCATGAGCCGCGCGCCCATCACCGGCCGGCGATAGCGCTCGAAGACCCGCGCCCAGAGCAGGATGTTGCAGATCGCCGCCTCATCCTCGAGCGTGATGAAGATCGCATTGCCCTTGCCCGGCCGCTGGCGGACGAGCACCACGCCGCCGACCCGGACCTGCGCGCCGTTTTTGGCGGTGCGCAGGTCAATGCTCGGCATGACGCGCTCGGCATCGAAAAAGGGCCGCAGCAGCTTCATCGGATGCGCCTTCAGGGACAGGCGATGCGTCTGGTAATCGGCGGCGACATGCTCGCCGAGCGTCATCGCCTTGAGCGCGATCGCCGGTTCGTCGCCCAGCTCGCGGGCACGGGCGGCCGCGAAGAGCGGCAGTTCGTCGGTCGGGGTGCGCCGCACTTCCCACAGGGCCTGGCGCCGGTCCTGGCCGAGCGAGCGGCAGGCATCGGCATCGGCGAGCAATTGCAGCGCGCGCGAGGGCAAGCCGGCGCGGCGGGCGAGATCCTCGATGGAGGTGAAGGCGCCGCCGGCGGCTCGCGCACTTTCGATGGCGCGGCCCCAATCCTCGCTGAATCCGCCGATCTGGCGGAAACCGAGGCGCAGGGCGAGAGTGCCATCATCGCAGCGTTCCAGCCCATTGTCCCAGCCGCTCGCGTTCACGTCGATCCCTCGCACCTCCACACCATGCTCCGCCGCATCGCGGACCAGCTGCGCCGGCGCATAGAAGCCCATGGGCTGCGAATTGAGGATCGCGCAGGCGAACACCGCCGGATGGTGGCATTTCATCCAGGCTGAAACATAGACGAGCCGCGCGAAGCTCTGCGCATGGCTCTCCGGAAAACCGTAGGAGCCGAAGCCCTCAATCTGATGATAGCATCGCTCGGCAAAGTCGCGTCGATAACCGCGACCAACCATGCCTTCGACCATCTTGTCCTGATAGTGGTGAATGGTTCCGGCGTTGCGAAACGTCGCCATCGCCTTGCGCAGACCATTGGCGTCCTCATTTGAAAAACCGGCCGCCGTGATGGCGAGCTTCATCGCCTGTTCCTGGAAAAGCGGCACGCCATAGGTATTGCCCAGCAGCTCGCGCAGCTCATTGGGGTCGTGTGGCCAAGCGGGCGAAGGATAATCGACAGCTTCCTCGCCGCAGCGCCGCCGCAAATAGGGATGCACCATGTCGCCCTCGATCGGGCCGGGCCGGACGATCGCCACCTGCACGACGAGATCGTACAGATTCCTGGGCTTCAAGCGGGGAAGCATGTTGATCTGCGCCCGGCTCTCGACCTGAAAGACGCCGATGCTGTCGCCCTTGCACAGCATATCGTAGACGGCAGGATCTTCCGACGCGAGATCGGTCTCCAGATCGTGATCGCCGAGTCCCTGCTGGCGCATCAATTCATAGCCCTTGGCAATGCAGGTCAGCATGCCGAGCGCGAGCACGTCGACCTTCATGAGACCGAGCGCGTCGATATCGTCCTTGTCCCATTCAATGAAGGTGCGGTCCTCCATCGCGGCATTGTGGATCGGCACCATCTCGTCGAGCCGGCCCTGCGTAAGGACGAAGCCGCCGACATGCTGAGAGAGATGGCGCGGCAGATTGAGGATGCGCTGCACGAAATCGTTCAATCGGGCGATGTCCGGACTATCGGGATCGAAGCCGCTCTCGACGACGCGGTCACGCTCATAGGTCGAAGCATAGCTGCCCCAGACCGTACTCGACATGCGCGATGTGACATCCTCGCTGAGGCCGAGCGCCTTGCCGACTTCGCGCACGGCGCTGCGCGCGCGATAATGAATGACCGTGGCGGCGATGCCGGCGCGGTGCCGGCCGTAGCGCCGGTACATGTACTGGATCACCTCCTCGCGCCGCTCATGCTCGAAGTCGACGTCGATATCCGGCGGCTCGCCCCGGTTGTCGGACAGGAAGCGCGTGAAAAGCAGCTTGTGCTTGGCGGGGTCGACGGACGTCACGCCGAGCAGGAAGCAGACGATGCTGTTCGCAGCGCTGCCTCTACCCTGACAGAGAATGGGCGGATCGCATTGCCGGGCGTAGCGGACGAGGTCGTGCACGGTGAGAAAATAATGGGGATAGTTGCAAGCCCGGATGAGCTTGAATTCCTCGTCGATACGCGCCTGCACATTGTCGGGAAGCACTGGCCCATAGCGCCTGTGCGCCGCTTCGATGACGAGATGTTCGAGCCAGTCCTGCGCTTCCCAGCCATAGGGCACGGGTTCGTGCGGATATTCGTAGCGCAGGTCCTCAAGGCGGAACGTGATCCGCTCGAAGAAGGTGCGGACTTGCAGCATGGCGTCCGGACAGGCCGCAAAAAGCCGCAGCATTTCCTGCGGAGGCTTCAGGTGCCGTTCGGCATTGGCGAGCAGATCGCGACCCGCCTCCTTCACCGTCTTGTTCAGACGGATCGCGGTCATCACATCCTGCAGCGGACGGTCTTCGGGCGCAGCATAAAGTGCATCGTTGAGCGCGAGGACCGGAACGCCAGCTTCGCGAGCCACGATCTGCGCGCGCGCCAACATGCGCGCATCTCGGCCCGCACGGTTCATGACCGCGCCGAGCCAGACATTACCCGGCGATGCTGCATTCAGGCGCTGCAGCAATTCGAGACTTGCGCCGGGTAAAACGACAAGCAGCAGCTCGTCGAGATGCTTGAGAAGATCATTGAGTTTGAGAATGCAGTCGCCCTTATCTGCACGTAAATTTCCCCGACTGAGCAAGCGCGTCAGCCGCCCCCAGCCATGACGTGTCGCGGGATAGGCAATGATATCCGGCGTTCCGTCGGCGAACACGAGACGCGCGCCGCTGACCTGCCGGAAGCCTTCCGGGAGCAAGCCTTGCTCCCGCAATTGGTCGATGGCGATCTTGGCGCGGACGACGCCGGAGACGGTGTTGCGATCGGCAATGCCGATGCCCTTGTGGCCGAGTTCGATCGCCCGATGCACCATCTGGGCCGGCGAGGACGCGCCATGGAGAAAGCTGTAGGCCGTGGTGCAGGCCAGCTCGGCATAGAAGGGCACGTCCCCGTTCATGCGAACAGTCCATGGACATACCATGCCGGCTGCGCCGTCTCGCGCTCGTAAAGGCCGTGGCGGAACAGCCAGAAGCGCTGCCCGGCCTCGTCCTCGACGCGATAATAATCGCGGGTCAGGCCCGGATTGGAATCATGGCCGTTCGGGCGGCGCCACCATTCAGGCGCGATCCGCTCGGGGCCTTCCTGCGCGACGATGCGGTGCACGGCCTTGCGCCAGCGGAACTGACGCGGCGGGCCGTCCGGCACTGCGGCAAGCACGTCGATGCGCTCCGGCGGATCGAACAGGGTCAGGGGCCGCAGCGGCGGCTCGCCGGGCTGGGCTTGATCCCACAGCCCGGCGTCACTCCCGGCGACCGGAATGAGCTGCATGGCGCGCTCGGGCACATGGCTGCCCTGTGACAGAAGCCGGCAGAAGCGTTGCGGACCCAACCGCGCGCCGAGCCGATCGAGCAAGGCCGCCAGCTCATGCGTCCCGCTGCGGCCGCCGATGAGCCCGGCCTGCTCCGCCGCCAGCGCTTCGGTCTGCGGCACGGCAAGGCGGATCATATCGAAGCCGAAGCCGGGATCGAGCGGGTCGGACAATGCCTCGATCCGCTCGTCGATCAAGCGCAGCACGGTCGCGGCATCGCGCACCGGGGTGCCGGTCTCGACGGCGAGATCGCGCACCGCGCCGTCGCTGCGGAAGAGGCGCACCGCGAAACGTCGCCCGCCTTCATGCCGCTCGCGCAGCGTCTCGCCGACCGTGCCGAGCAGCTCGCCCAGCACGATCATGATCGTCTCGACCCGTGCCACCGGCTCGGCAAAGCGGCGCTCGGCGAAGATCGGCGGTAACGCGCGGCGTGGGATGATGCGGCTGTCGGTTCGGCCAAGCAGCCGGTCCAGCGCATCGACGAGCCTGTTCCCGAACCGCGCTGCGAGCGGCGCCGCCGGCAGCTCGGCGAGATCGCCAAGGGAGGTGAAGCCAGCACGGCGCAGGGCGAGCAACACATCGGGTTCGGCGCGCAGGGCGAGCAGCGGCAGGCGACGGATCGCCCTGGTCTCGTCCCGCTCATTGCCTTTGTTGAAGCGTGCCAGCGCCAGCGCCGCCTCGGGCGTGTCGGCACGGGCATGAGCGACGCGCATGCCTCGCCGCGCGATGAAATCCGCAGCCTCCTGGGCGAGCCGCCCCTCGCCGCCGAACAGATGTGCGCAGCCCTCGATGTCGAGCACCAGCCCCTCGGGCGGATCGATCGCGACCATCGGCGTGAACCGCTCGCAACTGTCGGCAAGCCGCCGCATCAGCGCTGTCTCGCCCTCCGGATCGTGCGGCAGGTCCACAAGATCCGGCACCCGCGCCCGTGCATCCGCCAACGGCATGCCGGGCTCCAGCCCGAGCGCCAGCGCGCGCTCGTCCAGCGCATGCAGGCGCCAGGCCCCGCGCTGCTTCACGGTGAAGACATAAGGGACTTCAGCCGGCGAGGCGCCGGCGCTCGCCTTCGCCTGTAGCCGGAACAGGTCCGCTGCCAGCCAGGGGAAGATAAGCGCCAGGAAGCGCCGCCGGCCTGCCAATATTGTTGAATCGGCCTGCGTCACGATCCCACTCCAATGTCCATTCTTGTCCTGCCGGGCGGCCGCGCTGGCGCAGCAAGCTGACGGCCAGCATCGGATGGCCGGGTGCATCCGCTTCGAGCCGCTGCGATGGCGCGGGCGCAACCGCCCAGCGCGTGCGCGCCGCGCTCGGCATCGGTCTGGCGTTTCCGGTCCGCAGCAGCAGCAAGGTCATGCCCGAGCTTTCCGCCGCCAATGCCATGCGCCGGCTCGCGGTCAGATCGAGCAGCGGCGGGTTGCCCGCCATTTCGAGCAGCACCAGCCCCAACGCGCCCTTGCAGCGCAGCGCATCCACGCTCGCCCGCAGCAAGGCCTTGGCATCCGGAAGCACGCCGAGGATCAGCCGCGCCGGATCGAGGCCAAGATCGGCAAGGCCCGGACCGCTCAGGCCTGCGCGGCGCTGCGCCTTTTCCTCGCGCAGCCAGAGCATGGTCTGCGGTCCTTCCCGCATGAGCCGCTGCGCCAACATGACGACAAAGCCCATCGCGCTGGCGTCAGCTCCAAAAACTTCATGACAGGCGCCGATGGCGAGGCCGCCGCCCAGCACCCGGTCGACTGTCTCTACCCCGAGCGGACGCAACCCGCCTTCCGCCAATGCGCGCGGCGCCGACGCGGCAAGTGCCCGCCTGAGGGCAGGATGAAGGCGACTCGACTCATACATGTTCCCTATATGTTCTCATGCAGGAACGGACAGAGTCAAGGCGGGGGTTCTAGCCCGGCTTTCGGTCCCAGATGCTGATCGTGCCGGCGTCGCCATCGACGCGGACCCAGTCGCCGGTGCGGATCACCTCGAGCGGATCGGCGTCGCAGTCGGTGACGGTCGGAATACGCATGACTACCGCCCCGAGCGCGATCTTGGTGGTCATGACGGTGAAGACCATCGCCAGCGGCGCAGTGCCGCGCAGGCGGGCGAGGTGGAAGGCGTTCGACCAGCCGGACGAGCCCTTGGCGCCGGGGAAGACGAGAATCTTGCCGGCGAAGCTGACGCCTTTCAGCTCGTGCCGGCTCTCGATGACGGTGCCGCTGTTCGAATCGATGCCGCCCCAGCCGGAAATCGTCTCGCGCGTCACCAGCGCCTCGCCCTCGGCGACGCCACCGACCACCTTGCGACCATGGATGACGAGGCGCGGCTTCTCGATCGTCTCGCTCATGCCAGCCGGCCTTCCAGCCGCCCCCGCCATTTGCCGGTGCAGGCCGCGTCGATGCACTCGGCGGTCGTGCCGTACCAGCCCTCGATGCCCATCATCGCGGGCAGATAATGGACCTGCTTGGCGCTATCGAGCGCGGCGACTTTCGTGCCTTTCGGGACAGCCTGGCTGATCGCCGAGCAGGTGTCGGTCATCAGGTAACCGCCGGCATCGCGCAGAATCTTTGTATAGCCGCTCGCGTCCGCCGCGGCCTTGACCGCGCGGCTGGTGAACACCCAGAGCGCCGAGTTGACGCTCACCTTGCGGCCCTCGATCAAAGCCGCGATCTCGGCGATCTGCTCGATCGAGGCATGCGGGCAGCCGAGCATGACATAGTCGACATCGGTGCTCGTCCCGACGCTGTTCAGCACCTCATAGATGCGCCGCCGCGCCGCCGCGTCATAGACGAAGCGCTCGCCGCGCGCGCTTCCACCGAACGCCGCCTCGACGTTCGGCGCCTCGGGCGTGATGCCAACCATATGGTACATCTCGACCCCGCCCGAGCTGGCCGCCGCCGCGCCGAAATGCTTGTGGCGGATGAGGTTCGCGTCACTGAGTGCGCCGGTGATGACCGGAATACTGTCCTGCACCGCGTCGCCGACATAATAGCCGAGCATGCCCCATTCGAAGATGCTGTCGACCGGTACCTCGACCGAAACCGAATGATGGCCGAGCCGAAAATCGTCGCGATGGAAGCCCCAATCGGGGATGCGCCTGGCCAGCATCGCCGCGCTGGTCGATTCTCGGCCCTCGCAATTGGTCCGCGCGCCGACGACGCTGTTGGCGAAAACCACCGCGCTCGATTCCATCCAGGCGCAATGCTCGCCCCTCACCGGCATGTTCCCCGCCAGATAGGGCGTGCAGGTCTTGAGCAGCTGGATGCCGTGCGCCTCCACTTGCGCGCTGTCCGACACGAAATTGGCGTGCGCCGCCTCGCTCATGCCCTGCTCGCGCCAGAACTCCGGGTCCATGCCGCCCTGCAGATGGCAGGAGAAGGCGTTCATGCGCGGCACGTCCACCACCTCGTCGGAGTCAAGATCGTAACGCGAGAAGACGGCGCGATAATCGCCGCCGTCCGCCGCATAATGGTCCTTCACCCATTGCGGCGAGGAGCCGGGCACGCCGGCGATATTGTTGGTCTCGACGAAGCGCTCGGCACCGAGCGCGTCGGCATAGCGCACCAGGAGCTCCATCGCCTTGGCGACCGCCGCGCCGGACTCGCCGCCGAGCATGGCCTCTTCTTCGGCAGTCAGTGAGACCATGGAATATGTCCTACTTGCCGTCGCGCGCCCTGGTGGCTGCTTCGCGCATGGCCGCAAAGCGCGGGCTTGTCGAGGTTATGAAGCCGCGCAGCTGGATATTGCCCTCGTGGCAGGCATATTCGAAAATCTGGTACTTGTCGTTGCGCGTCCAGGGAAAAGCCATTTTGAACGGCGCGGTGAGATCTTCGGGGTCTTCGACACGGATCTCATATTGCAGGCTGTTAGGACCGGTCGGCGTCAGCCGCTCGACGATGTGCATCGACCGGCTGGTCGGCACGGGCTCATTGCTCGGCCCGACGATCACCATGGGCGACTGGCCGTTGAAATTGGTGGTGTCGATGACGAGCGTATTCCCCTCGAAATGACCGCGCGAGCTGCCGAGCCAGGTCTGCATGGTCCCCGGCAGTTTCGGCCGTCGGTCGAGCGGAATGATCCGCGTCTCATGGACGATCTCCAGGCTGATCACGACATAGCCGGGCGCCTGGAAGATCTGGACGCCATTATTATAGGGGAAGGGCACCATCGAGGCGGGCATGCCACGGGTGATGCAGCGGTCCAGCGAATTGAAATCGGCAATGCTGTCGAACGTCTTTTCCGACCAGCTGCTCCGCATGGCCGCCGCGCGCTGCTTGCCCAATGCCGTCATCGGCGGCACGCGGCCATTGGCCGGCTCGACGATCAGCGAGGTCTGGCGCAGCGGCTGGCCCCATTCGAACCAGTGCCCGTTGCCGAGCTTGTTGGTCTTTTCCTCCTGCTCGGCGCCTGCCGCCCGCTGCGCCGCATCCTTGAGCGCGGCCGCATATTCCTCGTCGGTCAGCGTCGCGCGGTCGCCATAGCTCGCGGGGCGCTGCATCGGTGTCCGGCCCACCGAGTCGAGCGGCCACATGCCGCGCAGATCCGGATCGCCCCACGGGGTACGCGGCACCGTCCAGCCTTTCTGCAAGGACGGCGATGCGGAGTGCGCGAAAGCCGGGACGGCGGCCGTGGCGAGCAGAGCGGCCGCGACCGCTTCGACCGGCCTCAGCCATTTCCTGAAATCGGGCTCGACTGCCGCTGCGATTTGAGCGTTCGGCATGGCGCACTCCTCTCCCGTCACCGCGATCATGTCACCATGCGCGGATCGCGACGAGATGTGATCCGCACTTTCATCGAATGCAAGGTGAGGACGGCCCTCCAAAGTGAATTGCCGGAATGGGCAAAGTCAACTACGACTCGTCCGAACGACCTAGATCGGGAGAGGATCATCATGAAGCCGAGGATATTGCTCACAGCGCTCACGCTTGGCGCGCTCGTCGCAACGCAGGGCTCCACGCAGCCCCGCGGTGGTGGCGGCGGTGGCGGCCTGCCTCCGCCGGAAGCGATCCAGCACATCACCGGCAATGTCTACAAGATCTTCGGCGGCGGCGGGAATACGCTGGTCGTCGTGCAGAAGGACGGCGTCGTCCTGGTCGACACCAAGATGCCCGGCAATGGCCCCGCCATCATCTCCGAGGTCAAGAAGATCACGGACAAGCCGATCAAGATCGCGATCAACACCCACAGCCACCCCGATCATATGGGCAGCAACGACTATATCCGCGAGCAATATCCCGATGTGAAGATCTACGCCTCGGAGGCGACCCGGGACGAGATCGCGGCCAACAAAGGCAACAAACCCGGCACCATACCGAACATGACGTACAAGGATCGGCTGACGATCGGCAAGGGCGAGGACCAGATCGAGCTCTACACTTTCGGCCCGGCCCATACCGGCGGCGACACCTTCGTCTATTTCCCGGCCACGCATGTGCTGTTCATGGGCGATGTCATGGCCTGGAACATGGCGCCGTTCCTGCCGAGCGGCGGCGCGAGCACATTGCCCGGCGTCGAGGAGAAGCTGGTCGCGGCGCTCCAGAAATCGAACGTCAAATATGTCGTCGAGGGCCATGGCTATGTCGACACCTGGAAGGACCTGGTACGCATCACGCATTTCAACCGCGACCTGGTGACCTTCGCCAAGGCCGCCTATGACCGGGGCGATCCGCCGAGCGTGGCCGTCGCCCAGCTCGCCAAGAACCCGGACTATGCGCCGCTGCTCGAAAAGCAGATCAAGGACGGCCTGCCCTATGGCAACACGCCCTTCGCCCGCGCCAACATGAACGTGAACGTCGCCTATCTCGAGTTCGCGGGCGAGCCGATCGGCTTCGGCGTCGCCAACGGCCAGGCGCTGAAGGAGACGCCCAAGCACAAGGGTTCGGACCCGGCCGACACCGCCGCGCCGCCTCCGGGCTCGCCGGTCAAGCCGCGCCCGCCGATCCCGACGGTCAAGTAAGGACGAACAGTTCAGAGGAGGGAGCGGCGCCATGCCGCTCCCTTTTTCATGCGCGCGCCTAGCCGCCGATTTCCTTGAGCAGCGACGCGCCTTCCGGCCCGGTCCAGTCGAGCCCGCCGATCACCCGCGCCACTTCCTTGCCCCTGGCATCATAGAGCACCGTGGTCGGCAGCGTCGTGCCATAGGCAAAGCCCAGGCCCGTGTCGGGATCGAGATAGCGCGCGAGATTGGCAAGCTTGTGCGTGGCAAGGAACGGGTCGACCTGCTTGGCACCCTCTGAATCCTGCGAAATGGCGATGACCTTGACGCCCTTCGCGGTTTCGGCGCCCGCCATCTTGTCGAACGCCGGCAGCTCGGCGACACAGGGCGCGCACCAGGTCGCCCAGAGATTGACGGCGAGCGGCTTGCCCCCCGCTTCCTTGGCCAGCGTCGTCGCCTTGTTGTCCGTGCCCATGAAGCTGTTGGCCGGCATCGCTTCGCCTTTATGACTTCTGTCGACGATGTGCTTGAAGCTTTCATTCGCGCCCGCCGCGCCGCCAGAGACATTGCCGGATGGCGGCACTTCACCGCTCTTGACCTCACCGCTCGTCGCTTCTCCGCTGGTGACGCCGTTTCCCGCGCCCTGTTGCGCGGCCTGTCCGGAACGCTTATCGCAGCCGCTCAGTGCCAGCGCGAGGCCGGCAAGCGAAATCAGGGCAAGAAAAGGACGCATGGCAGACTCCGAAGGCAAGAGCGCGAACAGCATGTGGGGCGGCCGCTTTGCGGCTGGGCCCGCCGCGGTCATGCGCGAGATAAATGCCTCGCTGCCCTTCGACAAGCGACTCTGGAAGCAGGACATCGCCGGCTCCATCGCCCATGCCAAAATGCTGGGCGCGCAGGGCATATTGAGCCAAGGCGACGCGGTGGAGATCGTCGCGGGTCTTGAGGCTGTTGCCGCCGACTATGCGGCGGGGAACCTGCCCGACAATCTCGATCTCGAAGACATCCACATGGCAAGCGAATCCCGCCTGGCCGACAGGATCGGCACGGTCGCGGGGCGGCTGCACACCGCCCGCTCGCGCAACGACCAGGTCGCGACCGATTTCAGGCTCTGGGTGCGCGATGCCATCGACGAGGTGAGTGCGAGCCTCATCGGCCTGCAACGCGCCCTCCTGGCCCGCGCCGCCGAACATGCCGATGCGGTCATGCCCGGCTTCACCCATCTCCAGTCCGCCCAGCCGGTGACGCTCGGCCATCATCTCATGGCCTATCATGAGATGATCGCGCGCGACCGCTCGCGTTTCGCCGATGCCCGCGCCCGCATGAACCTCTCGCCGCTCGGCGCCGCCGCTTTGGCCGGCACCGGTTTCCCGATCGACCGGGACATGACCGCCAGGGCGCTCGGCTTCGACGGGCCGACCCGCAACAGCCTCGACAGCGTCTCGGACCGCGACTTCGCGCTCGATTATCTGATGGCCGCGACGCAATGCGCGCTGCACCTTTCGCGGCTCGCGGAGGAGTTCGTCATCTGGGCGAGCCAGCCCTTTGGCTTCATCAGCCTGCCCGACGCCTATTCGACCGGCAGCTCGATCATGCCGCAAAAGCGCAATCCCGACGCGGCCGAACTGGTCAGGGGACATGCCGGCCGGATCATGGGCTGCATGAGCGCGCTCTGCGTCACCATGAAGGGGCTGCCGCTCGCTTATTCCAAGGACATGCAGGACGACAAACCGCCGGTGTTCGAGGCGCACGACCTGCTCGGCCTCTCGATCACCGCCATGACCGGCATGATCGAGACGACACGCTTCCGCACCGACCGGATGCGGGCGCTGGCGGAGAGCGGCTTCGCCACCGCCACCGATCTTGCCGACTGGCTGGTGCGCGAGGCGAACGTCCCCTTCCGCGAGGCGCATCATATTACGGGCCGCGCCGTCAAGGCGGCCGAGCAGGCGGGCTGCGCGCTCGCCGAGCTGCCGATCCACGAACTCAAGGCCATCGACGCGCGGATCGATGAGCGGGTCTATGCCGTTCTGACGGTCGACGCGTCGGTCGCCAGCCGCAAGAGCTATGGCGGCACGGCGCCGGAGCAGGTGCGCGCGCGCATCGCCGAGGCGCGCGCCGCGCTGGATGCGGAGACCGGGCAATGAGACGCCTTCTGATTGCCGCGATGCTGGTCGGCCTGCTCGCCGGCTGCGGATCGCGCACCGAATTGAAGCCCAAGCCCGGCATGAGCGTCGTGCCCAAGGCCGAGGCGGCCAAGAAGCCCGCCACGCCGACCCAGCTCATGACGCCGACGACCCAGGCTCGCCCCGACCGCAAGGCCGATCTGCTCACCCAGTCGGACGCGCGGCCCGACGATCCCTTCGACCTGCCGCCCGGCCCCAATAACGGCAAGCAGGGCGCGAGCCCGCAGGGCCAGTAACGCCATGGACCATTTCAACTATCGCGGCGGCGTGCTGTACGCCGAGGACGTGCCGATGAGCGCGATCGCCGATGCGGTCGGCACGCCGGTCTATGTCTATTCGCGCGCGACGCTGGAACGCCACGCCCAAGTCTTCCGCGAGGCTCTCGCCGGCCTGCCGCGCACGCACATCGCCTTCGCGATCAAGGCCAATCCCAATCTCGCCGTGCTGAAGGTGCTGGCGCGCCAGGGCTATGGCGCCGACATCGTCTCGGGCGGCGAGATGAAGCGCGCGCTGGCGGCCGGCATGGCGGCGAAGGACATCGTCTTCTCCGGCGTTGGCAAGACGCGCACCGAGCTGCGCGATGCGCTGGAGGCGGGCATCGGCCAGTTCAACATCGAGCTGGAGGAAGAGGGCGCCGCGCTCGCCGAAATCGCGGCGGCGCTGGGCAGGACCGCGACCGCCGTCCTCCGCGTCAATCCCGATGTCGATGCCGGCACCCATGCCAAGATCTCGACCGGCATGAAGGAAAACAAGTTCGGCGTGCCGATCGACGAGGCCGGCACGATCTTCGCGCGGCTTGGCAGCCTGCCCGGTCTCGCGATGCGCGGCCTCGCGCTGCACATCGGCAGCCAGCTGTTCGATTTCGCGCCGATCGAGGCGGCCTATGCCAAGGTCGGCGCGCTCGCCATGGCATTGCGCGGGCAGGGCCAGACCATCGACCGTGTCGATCTCGGCGGCGGCCTCGGCGTCCCTTATGAACGCGGAAAGGTGCCGCCCACGCCCGCCGATTATGGCGCGATGGTCGAACGCGTGACCCGGGGCTGGGACGTGACTTTGATGTTCGAGCCCGGCCGCGTCATCGTCGGCAATGCCGGCGTGCTGCTGACCCGGGTGATCTGGGTGAAGCCGGGCGTCGCGCGGCCCTATGTCATCGTGGATGCCGCGATGAACGACCTCGCCAGGCCCGCCATGTACGACGCCTGGCATGATTTCGAAGCGGTGGCGCCGACCGGCGAACGCATGGTCGCCAATATCGCGGGGCCGGTTTGCGAAAGCGGCGACACCTTCGCGATCGGGCGCGACATCGATGTCGTGAAGTCCGGCGATCTCGCGGTGTTCCGGACCGCCGGCGCCTATGGCGCGACCATGGCGAGCACATATAATTCGCGGGCACTGGTCCCCGAGGTGATGGTCGATGGCGACCGGTTCGCGGTCGTCGCCGAACGCGTTCTGCCCGAGACGCTGATCGCCGCCGAGCGCGTCCCGGATTTTCTGAGGGATCGCTGAAATTCCCCCTCCCCTTCAGGGGAGGGGTGTAGGGGTGGGGTGGGACGTCGTGTCACCTCCAAGCCGCAATCCATTTTGGCAATACCCCACCCCCGTCCCCTCCCCTAAAGGGGAGGGGTGGTGTATGGCGCAGCCATGCACAGCCTCCCCCTCTTCGTGAAGATCGCAGGTGAGCCCGTCATCCTGATCGGCACGGGAGAGGCAGCGCAGGCCAAGCGCCGCCTCATCGAACGCGCAGGCGGCATTGCGGTCGGCGAAGATGACCCGCGCGCCGGACAGGCGCGGATCGCCTTCATCGCGCTCGAAGAGCCGGAAGCCATTGCCGCCGAACTCAGGGCCAGGGGGCTACTGGTGAATGTCGTCGACCGCCCGGACCTGTGCGATTTCACCACGCCCGCGATTGTCGACCGCGACCCGGTGCTGATCGCCATCGGCACGGGCGGCGCGTCGTCGGGCCTCGCCGCCGCGCTGCGCCAGCGCCTCGAGGACCTGCTGCCGAGCGGACTCGGGGCACTCGCAAACGCGCTCAAGGCCGCCCGCAAGGCGATACGCGGCCGCTGGCCGGATTCGGGCGTGCGACGTCACATGCTCGCTCGCGCGCTGGCACCCGAAGGACTTCTCGACCCCTTCGGCGACGATCCCCATGTCGACGAATGGCTCAACGCGCCGGACGAGCCGGTCGCGCCCGAGACCGTCATCCTTCGGCCCAGCTCCGCCGACCCGGATGACCTGACCGTCGGCGAGGCGCGCGCGCTGGCGCTGGCCGATCGTATCGTGCATCCACCCGAAACGCCGCCCGCGATCCTCGCCCGCGCCCGCACCGACGCGCATCGGCTGATCCATCATGCCGGCATGCATATTCCCGACGCGCCGGGCCTGACGGTGGTGATCGAGATTGCGGTGATCTAGCGCACCGAGTTCCTCGCCCCCTTCAGGGGGAGAGGATACGCAGCCTTGTCGCGAAGCGACCTAGGCGGAGTTGGAGAGGGGGACTCTGCGTCCATTCCCCTCTCCAAGCGTCGCTAACCGGCCCTTCGGTCCGGCAAGCTATGCTATCCTCTCCCCATTCTGGGGCGAGGATAGAGCGCGCCCATGATCTGCCCCGCTTGCCCCGACTCGGGAAAAGGCCCATGCCTCATTCATGGCAACGCAGACCGTCGAACTGGCGCTCGATGCCCGGGCCGAGCTGGGGGAGGGACCGCGCTGGCATGGTGCCGAGCGGCGGCTCTACTGGGTCGATATCGCCCGCAACCAGCTTCACCGCTTCGACCCCGCGACCGGTGCCGACGAGCATCGCGCCTTCGATGCCCCGGTCGGCTGCTTCGCCTTCCGCGCCGGCGGCGGCCTCATCCTGGCGATGAAAGATGGCCTTGCCCTGCTCGACCATTGGGAGGGCGTGCCCCGTCCCTTTGGAGAGCAGCTTTTCATCGACAAGCCGGACCTGCGCTTCAACGACGGGCGCACCGATCCCGCCGGGCGCTTCTGGGTCGGCAGCGTCAATATGGCCAAGAGCGCGCGCGACGCGGCCCTCTACCGCGTCGATCCGGACGGCGGCATCGACTATATCGAGGGCGGCATGCTGACCTGCAACGGCGCGGCCTTCAACGCCGATGGAACGAGCTTCCGCCATGCTGACACACCCAGCCACGAGTTGCGGGCCTATGATGCCGATCCGGTCAGCGGCACGCTGTCGCATCGGCGCATCGTCCGGCGCTTTCCCGAAGGCAAGGGGCGCCCGGACGGCGGCAGCTTCGATGCGGAAGGGGCCTATTGGTCGGCCCTGTTCGATGGCGGGCGGGTGGTGCGTCTCAACGATGAGGGCGAGATTCTGATGACGGTCGAGCTGCCGGTTACGCGCCCGACGATGATCATATTCGGCGGGCCGGACCTGCGCACCGCCTATGTGACCAGCGCCCGCACCGGGCTATCGGACGAGCAACTCGCCGCCCAGCCCGAGGCCGGCGGCATTTTCAGCTTCCGGGTCGATGTGCCGGGATTGCCCGAAACAGTATTTGCGGGGTGACGACGATGAACCAGCCGCCAAATCCGAACGCACCCAAGCCCTGGTTCAGGGCCAAGACTTACGGCTATGGCGCCGGCCTGCCGATCGCCTGGCAAGGCTGGGTGCTGTGGTTCGGCTTTCTCGCCGTCTTCCTCACGCTGCTGCGGCTTTTCATGCGCTTCATGGGCGATGGCAGCATCCTCGCCCTCCTGCCGGCAGCCGGCATGATCGGCGCGCTGCTCCTGTTCGTCCGGGTTTCCGAGCGCCGCTCGGACAAGGACTGGCAATGGCGCTGGGGCGACGACGAGAAGTGAAGCTCAGCCTTTCGGCTCGGCAAAGGCCTCATCCAGCAGCCGTGCCAGCCGCAGCCCGCCCCTGACGATCTGCTCGCGCACCGTCGGGATCAGTGCCTCGATCTGCGCTTCGCTGAGCGCGCCATGAGCCTTGCGCGGCTGCTTGCAATAGTCCGGGCCGAGCGCGGGCTCATAGGCGGCGCTGCGCGCCAGTTCCCAGCTTTCCCGGCTCCAGTCCTCGACCGTGCCCGCGGAATAGCGCGCTTTGTCCGCCGCCGAATAGGCATGGACAAGCGAGCCCGGCGTCGAAATCGCGCGTTCGGCGAGATAATTGTCCCAGATCTTGTGGAGGTTGATCTGCGCGCCATGGGCAATGCCATAGCTGGCAACGACGCCGTTGCCGCCGCCGTCAGCGGCGCGATCGGCCGCGTGCAGCGGCTGGTGCAGATCGCCGACGAAATGGATCAGGAAGATGAGCGCCACCAGCCGGTCGCGCTCCGGCAGGCTCTTGTCCTTGAGCAACTGAGCCTGCTTGACGATCTGCGCGGAGACGCAATTGCCGTCCTTGCAGGGCGCGGTGAGATCGAACGGCACGCAGACATCGACATCCTGCTGGTGCCAGGGGCCCGAATATTTGAAGGCATCGTCCCGGCGCACGCAATCCGCCCAGGTCGATGCCCGCTCAAGGGTCCTGGCCGAGCATTTCGGGGTTTCGAGCAGTGCTTCCTTCTGGAGCAGTCCCATGACCGCAGCCCGCGTCGCCGGCGTGACATTGGCCATCGCGATCTGCGCCACCGTCTCATGGCCGTACCAGGACCAGGCCATGGCCGGCCCGGGTTGGGCAAGAAACAGAAGCGCGAGAAGGGCGAGGGCGAGTCGGCGAAGGACGGGGGGCATGGCTCCCGTTAGGAAACTGCCTATATCGCCGCAACAAGGATGCGACGAGCGACGCATGGCTTTCGCAAAGCCGCGCCAATCCCTATAAGCGGAGCTGCGACCCACGGAGTTTCATGAATGTCCGACCATAATCCCGGCCTGCGCCCCTGGCGCGACATCATGCGCCGGCAGAGCCGCCAGATCATGGTCGGCAATGTGCCCGTGGGCGGCGGCGCGCCGGTGACGGTGCAGACCATGACCAACACGCCGACCAGCGACGCCAGGGCGACGATCGACCAGATCCGCCGCTGCGAGGAAGCGGGCGTCGACCTGATCCGCATCTCCTGCCCCGATGTCGAGAGCACGGCGGCGCTCAAGCAGATCGTCCGCGCGGCGCGGGTGCCGGTCATCGCCGACATTCATTTCCACTATAAGCGCGCGCTCGAGGCCGCCGATGCCGGTGCCGCATGCCTGCGCATCAATCCCGGCAACATCGGCTCCGAGGCGCGCGTCAAGGAAGTGGTCGAGGCCGCCAAGGCCAACGGCTGCTCGATGCGGATCGGCGTCAATGCCGGCAGCCTCGAGAAGGACCTGCTCGAGAAATATGCCGAGCCCTGCCCCGAGGCGCTGGTCGAGAGCGCGCTCGATCATATCAAGCTGCTGCAGGACCAGGATTTTCACGAGTACAAGGTCGCGGTCAAAGCCAGCGACGTGTTCCTCGCGGTTGCGGCCTATATGCAGCTCGCCGACGCGGTCGATTGCCCGCTGCATCACGGCATCACCGAGGCCGGCGGCCTGATCGGCGGCACGGTCAAGAGCGCGATCGGCATCGGCAACCTGCTCTGGGCCGGCATCGGCGACACGATCCGCGTCTCGCTCTCCGCCGAGCCGGAAGAGGAAGTGCGCGTCGGCTACGAGATCCTGAAGTCATTGGGCATCCGTACCCGGGGCGTGCGCGTCGTCTCCTGCCCGAGCTGCGCGCGCCAGGGCTTCGACGTCATCCGCACCGTCGAGGCGTTGGAAACCCGTCTCCAGCATATCCACACGCCGCTCTCGCTCTCCGTGCTCGGCTGCGTCGTCAACGGCCCCGGCGAGGCGCGCGAAACCGACATCGGCATCACCGGCGGCGGCAACGGCAAGCATATGGTCTATCTCTCCGGCGTCACCGATCATCATGTCCAGGATGCCGACATGATCGAGCATATCGTCCGCCTCGTCGAGGCCAAGGCCGCCGAGATCGAGGCCGCCAATGCGGAAAGCGCGGTTGCGGCGGAATAGTCTCTCGCCGCTGCTTCCAGCAATGCTGGCGGCTGGCTTGAGTGCCTGCTCGGCCACCTCTTCACCTCCGCCACAAGTCAAGGCGGTCCTGCATTGCGGGCCCGACGGCAAGCCGGACCGGCTGACGGTCGATGGCAAGGCGTTCGCATTTCCGAGCGAAGGCGATGATATTGGCCCACTTTCTACCGCGCTGGGCGATGGCCGACTCCAGGTTCACCTGATCGCCGACAACAAAGACTCCTATCGCTGCATGGGCAGCGCGATCTTTGCGCTTCAGCGGAACGGCTTCAGCAAGTTCGGCTTCATTGCGGACCCAGCGCCGGACGACAAGGAGAAGCCGTGAGCAATGCCCCGATACCGAACAAGGATAGTCGCCCCCTCAAAAGCTCGGGTGGACGCGGCGCCGTCGCGACCGGCGCGGATGTGACGGGTGCCGCTGCGACAGGCGCATCGGCGACCGGCGTCAAGCTGCTCGGTTCGGCCGCGCTTGGCGCGTTTGCCCTAGGCGCGTTTGCCCTAGGCGCCTTTGCCATCGGGCGACTCAGCATCGGCAAGGCGCGGATCAGGAAACTGCGGATCGACGAGCTGGAAGTAGGGAAGATCACGAAGCTCGGCGAGGAGTGAAGGAGCAAGCCTAACGTTCGTATCGTGTTCCTGCGAAAGCAGGAACCCAGTGCGAGATTGAACTACTGGGCCCTGGGCTCCCGCCTTCGCGGGAGCACGAGGGAGGCTCAAACCTCGGCGATCTTGCGTTCTTCCTCGACCGCGCCGGGCACGATCTGCTCCATCAGGTGCCGGAGGTCGACGGCCTTCTTGTAGAGCTTGAGTTCGCCGAGACGCCCGTCGCGAATCTTGTTCACGAAGTCGGCATTGGCGATGTGCATCCGTCCCACGCCGACCAGATCGAACTCGCCCGCCGCGAAGCGCCGCACCAACTCCTCGAGATCGGCGGCAATGGCGAGGCCGGGGTCTTCATTCTCGAACAGGTCGGCGAACATATCCTTGGAGAGGCCGATGCTGCCGGTGGTCATGACCGGCAGGCCGGAGAGCTTCCTGGTCCAGCCGGCAATGCCCAGCGCCGGGTCCTGATCGGGCCATTCGGGCTTGCCGAAGCGGCGCGAGGAGACGTTGAGCATGTCGATCCCCGCCTCCCGCGCCAAGGCGCCGAACCGCTCAAGCTCGTCGGGCGTCGCGAACACACGCGCGCCATAATCGACTTCCTTGAACTGGGAAAAACGGAAGGACAGCAGGGCATCGGGCCCGATCGCCTGACGCAGCGCGGCGGCGATGCGCAGCGGATAACGCGCGCGATCCTCGATCCTCCCGCCGCCATGGCCATCCTCACGCAGATTGGTCTCGGCCCAGAGGAACTGGTCCATGAGATAGCCATGGGCGGCATGGACCTCGACGCCGTCGGCGCCGATCGCCATCGCGTCCTCGGCGGCGCGGACATAGGCTTCGGCGAGGTCGTCCATCTCATCGGCGGTCATCGCCCGGCCGCCTTCGCGCTCGGCAGCAAGAAGCCCGGAGGGGCTGAGCGTCGGCGCATCGGCATGCGCAAAGCCCTCGATCGCGCGGCGCTGGCCGCCCGGATGCCAGAGCTGGACCGCAAAGGCCGCGCCGGCGCCCTTGACGGCATCGCAGAGCTGCGCCCAGCGTCCCCGCGTCTCGCTATTCATGACGCAGAAGGCCGCTTGCCAATAGCCGCTCGGATGATCGGGCGCGCAGCTCTCCGAGAAGATCAGCCCGGCGCCACCCTCGGCGCGGCCGCGCAGATAATCGATCGTCCGCTCGGACGGCCCGCAATTCTCGGTGAAGCCGATCTGCATGGCGGGCATGACGAAGCGGTTGCGGATCGTCACGCCGCGCAGGGTGAGGGGGGCGAACAGGGGGGAGAGATCTGGACCGGTCATGATGCGATCCTGCCGGGAGAATGGGCGCTCGGCAAGTTGCACCATTCTGGTTGCAACAGCCTGGACCGAGGCTCGACCATGCCCCCTCCTTCGCGCATGTCATCCGCATGCCTTCGCGCGGCGCGAACCGGCATGAAGGTCCAGTCATGCCAACCATGCCCACGATGCGACAGGTCCTCTGGGCAATCACGCTGCATAGCGGCCTTTCGGCGACTCGCCGCGCCCGCTGGCTGAAGCGCCTGCCCTTTGTCGAGCCTTCGCCCCTGCTGCCGCGCCTCATCCATCAGACCATTTCGTCGCGCGCGCGGATAACGCCGCTCATCGCCGACAATATCGCGGCGCTGGTCCGGGACAATCCCGACTGGAGTCATCGCCTTTATGACGCCGAAGAGCGCAGCCGGTTCATTGCCGAACATTATGGACGGGAGGTGCACGCACTCTACGCCCGTATCGATCCGGCCTATGGCGCTGCGCGCGCAGACCTGTTCCGCTACCTGCTGATCTACCGGCTCGGAGGCGTCTATATCGACATCAAGAGCAGCTTCACCTGCCCTCTATCCAAGGTGCTGAGAGACGACGAGAAATTCGTGATCTCCCATTGGGACAATGATCCCGATCCAGCGCGGCGGACATTCGGCAGACATCGCGAGCTCTCCCGGTACGGTGGCCGCGAGATCCAGCAATGGCATGTCATCGCCCAGGCCGGCCATCCCTTCCTGCGGCACGTCATCGCGCGAGTCCTGGCCAATATCGAGACCTACAATGCGCGCCTCGATGATGTCGGCCGCAATGGCGTCGTGCGCACGACGGGGCCTATCGCCTATACGCATGCCATCGCGCCGCTGCTCAGCCGTCATCCGCATCGGGTGATCGGGAGCACGGCCGACATCGGCCTCGACTACAGCATCGCCGGCTATGACGGTGGAGCCGTGCTGGGGACGCATTATTCCCGCCTGACGTCGCCGGTGGTGGTGCGCAAAATCTTGCGGGGGCGGGATTTGTCACCAGCGACGGCGGTCTCCGCCGCTCTCGACGGTTCCGGCTGATCAAGCGCCCGATCCGTTGGCTGCGGGAGCGCACACCGGATGGCTTATGGGCGGCCTGTCACGATTTTGTCTCGCCGACGAAGGGCGCCGATTTAGGCGGCCGAAGCAGCGGTCCCGTGTTCCGCACTCCGGTCCGTACGGCGAGGTTGGGTCGGTTCGCCGGTGGCACTATAATAGACCAGTTCGGCAATGTTGGTCGCATGATCGCCAACACGTTCCAGGTTCTTGGCAACGAAGAGAAGATGGGCAGCCTGGGTCGTCGTCTGCGGATTTTCGATCATGTAGACGAGCAGGGACCGAAACAGGCTGTCATAGAACTCGTCGACGGACCGATCACGCTGGATGATCTCGAGCGCCAGATCGACATCGCGATCCATGTAACATCTCACTGCATCGTCGATCATTCCAACGACCAGCTCGGTAATGGTCGGAATCAGAACGGCCGGCTCGACCGTCGGCGTCTCCGCGATCGCCGGCGTCCGTCTGGCAATGTTTTTCGCATAATCGCCGACACGTTCCAGCTCGCCGGCAATCTTGATGGCCGACACCATCTCGCGCAAATCCTCCGCGAGGGGAGCGCGACGCCCAATGGTCGCAATGGCCTCCCGCTCAGCTTCATCGCGCAAGGCATCGACCTTCTCGTCGAGCATCTCGATCATGCCCGCGGTCGCCACATCCCTTCGCATCATCGCGTTGATCGCGTCTCGAATCTGTCCGGCTGCAAGCGTCCCGCATTGCTGGATGAGGGAGCGGATACGCTCCATATCCTCATCGGTTGCTTTCAGCGTATGGGGTGTGCGTTCGTTGCTCATGGTTTTGCCTCAGCCAAACCGCCCAGTGACATAGGCTTTCGTGCGCTCGTCCTTGGGAGTGATGAAAATCTGATCGCGTGCGCCGACTTCCACCAGATCGCCGTCCAGCATGAACGCCGTGCGATCGGCAATGCGCGCCGCCTGCTGCAGATTGTGGGTCACGATGATGAACGTGAAGTTCGCGGTCTGCTCGGTCACCAGCTGCTCGATCTTGGCAGTCGAAACCGGGTCGAGCGCCGAGGTCGGCTCGTCAAGCAGGACGATCTCCGGGTTCACGACAAGCGTACGTGCGATGCAGAGGCGCTGTTGCTGTCCGCCCGAAAGAGCCAGCGCCGAGCGATTGAGCTTGTCCTTGACCTCGTCCCACAGCGCCGCCTGGGTCAGCGCCAGTTCGACCCGCTGCTGCACCTCCGCCTTGCTCAGGCGCTCATAGTGACGCAGGGGGAACGCGATATTCTCGAAGATCGACAGACTGAACGGCGTGGGCTTCTGGAAGACCATGCCCACCTTGCTCCGCAGCTTTGCGAGCGAATAGGAGGCGTTGAGGATATTCTCGCCGTCCAGCAGGATTTCGCCGGTCGCCTTCTGCTCCGGATAAAGCTCGAAAATCCGGTTGATCGTCCGAAGCAGGGTCGACTTGCCGCAGCCGGACGGGCCGATGAGAGCGGTCACGCTGTTGGGGGGCACGTCGAACGTGATGCCGTGAAGCGCGCGGTGCTTCCCATAGAAGAATTCGAGATTGCGCAGCGCGAGCTTGAGCGACGCGTTGGCGGTCTCGCTTCCGTTATCCTCGGTCTCAACAGACATGACAGCACTCATTTGAAATTCCTCGGTCGGAGCACAAGGCGGACAGTGATGCTCAATCCGAGCACAAAGGCCGTGACGACGAACGCTCCGGCCCAGGCCAGCTTGTGCCAACTGTCATAGGGGCTCATGGCGTATTGAAAGATGACGACGGGGACATTGGCCATCGGCGTGCGCGGATCAAACGTCCAGAATTGGTTGTTCAACGCCGTGAAAAGGAGGGGCGCGGTCTCGCCGCTGATGCGCGCAACGGCCAGCAAAACGCCCGTCGCTATGCCGGTGGACGCAGAGCGATAGACAATATTGAGGATCACCTTCCACTCAGGCAGTCCCAGCGAGAGGCCCGCTTCCCGCAAATAATGCGGCACCAGGCGCAGCGCCTCGTCCGTGGTTCGGACAACGACCGGCAACAGGATCAACGCCAGCGCAAAACCGCCCGCATAGCCGGCGAAATGTCCGATCGGCCGGACCACCAGTTCGTAGATGAACAGGCCAAGCACGATTGAGGGTGCGCTCAGGAGGATATCGTTCAGGAAGCGGATCACTTCCGCCAGCACCGACTTGCGCCCGCGCTCGGCCAGGAAAGTGCCAGCGAGAATGCCGATCGGCGTGCCGATCACCACCGCGATCAGGATCATGAGCGCACTGCCGTAAAAGGCATTCAGCAGGCCGCCATCAGAGCCGGGGGGCGGCGTCATCTCGGTGAACAGGCGGGGACTGAGCGCGGCGGCGCCCTTCGTCAATGTGGTCCAGAGAATCCACACCAGCCAGACGAGGCCGAACAGCGTGGCCAGGGTTGCCGCGACCAGCGCGATCATATTCTTGATTTGGCGGCGTTGAACGACGGAGATCATTCGCTCTCCCTTTCCAGTCTCATCAGCATGAGGCGCGCAATGGCCAGCACGATGAAGGTGACCACGAACAGCAGGAAGCCGAGCGCGATCAACGAGGAGAGATAAATTGGCGAATCCGCCTCGGTGAACTCGTTGGCGATCGCCGCGGCAATGGAATTTCCGGGCATGAGCAACGACGTTGAGAAATCGTGCGCATTGCCCAGCACGAACGTCACCGCCATGGTTTCACCGAGCGCGCGGCCGAGACCCAGGAACGTGGCGCCCATGACCGCCGAACGGGTATGGGGAAGCACGACCCTCCATGTGACTTCCCATGGCGTGGCGCCGAGCGCAAAAGCCGATTCCCGGAGCTCCTTGGGCACGGCCTGGAACACGTCGCGCATGATCGACGAAATGAATGGAATGATCATGATGCCAAGGATGATGCCGGCGGTCAGCATGCCGATGCCGATCGGCGGCCCGTTGAACAGCGGCCCGATGATCGCGAGATTGCCGAGATGGTCATTCAACCAGGGCTCGACGATATCGGCCATGAAAGGCGCGAAGACGAACAGTCCCCACATGCCGTAAATGATGCTGGGGATTGCCGCGAGCAACTCGATCGCAATGCCGATCGGCCCACTCAACCATGGGGGAGATACTTCGGCGAGAAAGAGCGCGATGCCGAAACTGACCGGCACGGCGATGAGCATGGCGAGTGCCGAGCTGACCAAAGTTCCGTAGATCGGCACGAGAGCGCCGAACTGATGATTGACAGCGTCCCAGACGTCGCTGGTGATGAAGTGCCAGCCGAAGGTCTGGAAAGCCAGCCGGCCACCCCAGGCCATCGACAGGGCGACGCCGAGAAGAAGAATGAGGACCAGCCAGGCCGCGCCCGTCGTCAGGAAACGGAAGATCCGGTCCCCCACGACGTCCGCGAAAGCGGATTCGCCTTTCGGCGAGGCGCTGGCCGATTCTGGGCTATTGGCGACGCGGGCCATGACTGGTCCTTCTTGCACGGCGACTTACTTGATCGTCGCGGCCATATAGCCTTCGATCTTTTTCACAAGCGGCGCGGGCAGCGGCACATATTGCAGCGCAGTCGCCTGCGGCTGGCCCTTTTCAAGCGCCCAGCGGAAGAACTTGAGCGCGGCAGCCGAGCGGCCCGCATCCTTCGGCTTCTTGTACATGAGGACAAAGGTGCTTGCCGTGATCGGATAGGAGTCGGCCCCCGGCGCATTGGTCATCACCAGATAGAAATCGTTGGCGCTCGACCATTCAGCGTGCGCGGCCGCTGCCTGAAAGCTCTTGGCGCTCGGCACGATGAATTTTCCGGCCGAATTCTGCATTTGAGCGAATATCATCTTGTTCTGAACGACATAGGCATATTCGACATAGCCGATCGAGTTCGGGACCTGGTTCACATATTGCGCCACGCCCTCATTGCCCTTGCCGCCGATACCGGTCGGCCACTGCACCGACGTGCCTTCGCCGACGGCCGATTTCCAATCCGGGCTCACCTGTCCGAGATAATGGGCGAAGTTGAAGGTCGTGCCCGAGCCATCCGAACGGTGGACCACCGTGATGTTGGCCGAGGGCAGTTTCACGCCGGGGTTGAGCTTGGCGATCGCCGGATCGCCCCAGCTCTTGATCTTGCCCTGGAAGATGGCCGCCAGAACCGGACCCGAGAAACGGAGCTGGCCCGGCTTGATGCCGGCGATGTTCACGACCGGAACCACGCCGCCGATCACCACGGGGAACTGGCCAAGGCCGGACTGTGACAGCTCGGCAGGCTCCAGCGGCTTGTCGGTCGCGCCGAAGTCAACCGTCGCGGCCTTGATCTGCGCGATGCCGCCGCCCGAACCGATCGACTGATAATTGATGCGGTCGCCGACTGACTTGCTGTAGTCGTCCGACCATTTGGAGAGGATCGGATACACGAAAGTCGATCCGGCGCCGGTAATATCGTTGGCATGGGCGGCTGTCGCTCCGGTCAGGCCAAACAGCACGACAAGGCCGAGCGTGCGCGAAAAGTTCCTCATTTTGAGTCCCCCTAAAGTTCAATCGCCGCGATTGCGGCCCTGCTGACGAATGGCAATCCATCGTTCAAAGGGGGCTCTAGAGAGCTAGCATGACAGACTTGTGACACTGTAACAGGCGCGGAAATCAGGCGTTTCTTGGGTCGGGCGCGGGTCGGAAAGCCGCTCTTCGCCCTGTTCGCACGAGTCGATCGAGATGCGCTTTTCAACATTTGCCATGGCAGGCAAAGAGCCCTGAGCGAAGCTAAGCATCGCGATTTCAAGGCTTTTCATGAAAAGGGGAGCGCTCGGTGCTGTCCCAATGGTTACTCGAACTTATTGGCGACTCTATGAAGGTCATAGGTTTTTCGCGTTTTCGACGATTGTAGATAAATCCCTGACCCAAGAAATTTGCAAATCAAATCAATTTGATATCGAATAGTTGTTGCACTTATCTCACGTCATGAACCTGCAAGATAAGCTACGTAAAACTGTCATATTTATTATCTAACAGCTCCCCCGAAGCCGCATGTGCGGCCTTCCTAAAAGGGGGACATCATGAAATACGCCACCATTCTGGCTGCAACGGTCGCCGTGGGCGCGCTGTGCGGCGTCACTGCGCCGGCACAGGCGAAGGCCGTCAAGAAGAAGCCGGCCGCCGTCTCGGCCGAAGCAGCGGAAGTCAAGGAGTTGCGCGCCGAAGTGGCCGAGCTGAAGGCTCGCCTCGACGCCCGCGACGCGGCTGCGGCCAATGCCCCCGCTCCGGTCGCCGTGGCTCCCTCCGTCCCGCCAGCGACCACCGCCGCCATCAACAGCGCGGCGACTCAGGCAACCTCGGCGCAAGCCAGCGCCGACAAGGCCCAGGCCACCGCCGACAAGGCGCAGGCCGCGGCGGACAAGGCGACCACGGATGTCGGCGCGCTCGACAAGGTCCTGGGCTGGGCCAAGGACACCAAGATCAGCGGCCGCATGTACTTCAATGCGAGCAACATCACGCGCGAAGTCAATGGCGTGAAGACCGGCAGCGACAATGGCTCGGGCTTCTCGATCAAGCGCTTCTATGTGGGCATCGACCACAAGTTCAGCAACACGCTGAGCGGCAACATCACCACCGACGTCAGCTCGATCTCGGGCGTCGGCCAGGCGCTCTACATCAAGAAGGCCTATCTCGACATCAACCTCGACAAGGCCTTCGACATCAAGCTCGGCGCGACCGACATGCCGTGGATCCCCTATGTGGAAGGCGTTTACGGCTACCGCCACATCGAACAGACCGTCGCCGACCGCACCAAATATGGTACCTCGTCCGACTGGGGCATCCATGTCATGGGCAGCCTCGCCGATGGCATCATCAGCTACCAGGTCTCGGCGGTTGACGGCGGCGGTTACCGCAACCCGCAGTTCACGCAGACCATCGATCTCGAAGGCCGCGTCTCGCTGGCCTATATGGGCTTCAATGCCGCGGTCGGCGGTTATACCGGCAAGCTCGGCAAGGACGTCTATGGCGTGACGACGAACCACACCGCCAGCCGCTTCAACGCGCTGCTCGACTATAAGGGCAAGATGTTCCAGATCGGCGCGGAGTATTTCCACGCCAGCGAGTGGAACCAGGTGACCTCGGCCACCGCCGACTCGTCGGATGGCTACTCGTTCTTCGGCAACGTCAATTTCGTGCCCAAGTGGAGCGCCTTCGCCCGCTATGACTGGGTCAAACCGAACAACAAACAGAACAACGCGTTCAGGGACGAGTATTTCAACGTCGGCCTTCAGTACAGCCCGGCCAAGATCGTCGACCTCGCCCTGGTCTACAAGCGCGACCGCGCCGCAAATGGCGCAATCAACACCGGCAACGGCGTGATCGGCTGCTCGAGCAGCGCGGCGATCACCTGCACCGGTGCCGGCACCTACGACGAGATCGGCCTGTTCGGCCAGTTCCGCTTCTGATCGGACCGACTGACCGGCGATCCAGGACGATCGCCGGAGCCGGCTCCATCGACAAGCCAAGCCGGGCATCGCCGAAAGGCGGTGCCCGGTTCTTTTTGGGCGCGCGCGCTCTTGAACATCTTGTCCGGCGGAACGGCGGCCTGATCGGCCAAGCCTCCGATCCGTCGCGCGAACCTTGCTGAATTCGTTATTTCCGCTATAATAGAAATATGGAATCGATCGACCCGGTTACGGCATTGTCCGCTCTCGCGCACGAGAGCCGGCTGTCTGTTTTCAGGATGCTGGTTCAGGCTGGCCATGAAGGCATCGCAGCCGGCGAAATCGCGCGGCGACTCGACATGCCGCCCAATACGCTTTCGTCGAACCTCAACATCCTCCTGCATGCCGGGCTGGTCGCCAGGCGGCGTGAGAGCCGCTCCATCATCTATTCGGCGCGCTACCAGACCATGGCGCGGCTACTCGAATATCTGATGCAGGACTGTTGCGGCGGCAATCCCGACATCTGCGCGCCCCTGGTCAAGCTCGCCGGGAATATCGCCCGCCCGGAATGCCCGACAATTTCGATGGGAGAAGCCTGAATGGCGATCGACATCATCATCTATCACAATCCCCAATGCGGCACCTCGCGCAACACGCTGGCGATGATCCGCAATGCCGGCATCGAGCCGCATGTCGTCGAATATCTGAAGACGCCGCCGTCGCGCGCCATGCTCGAGAGCCTCATTATCCGGGCCGGCCTCACGCCCCGCGGGCTGCTCCGCGAGAAAGGCACGCCCTATGCCGAGCTTGGTCTTGGCGACGAGAGCCTGTCGGACGAAGCGCTCATCGACGCGATGATGGCCCATCCGATCCTCATCAATCGCCCGCTGGTGGTGTCGCCGCTCGGCGTGAAGCTCTGCCGTCCTTCGGAGGAGGTGCTCGACCTCCTGCCCGCGCCGCAGCGGGGCGCATTCGCCAAGGAAGATGGCGAACAGGTCGTCGATGCGGACGGCAACCGCATGTCAAGCCCGGCCGCCTCATGAATCCATTCACGCGCGCCGCGTGGGCGGAAGCCGTCGGCAGCTTCTTTCTCTTCGCGACGGTGATCGGCTCGGGCATCATGGCCGAGCGCCTGTCCGGCGGGAATGTCGCGATCGCCCTGCTCGGCAACACGCTGGCGACCGGTGCGATGCTGTTCGTCCTGATCACCATGCTGGGCGCGATCTCCGGCGCACATTTCAACCCGGCGGTGACGCTCGTGTTTCGCCTGCGCGGCGAGATTGGGACGAATGCCGCGCTCATGCATATCATCGCGCAACTGGCCGGCGGCGTCCTTGGCGTCTGGGCTGCCCATCTCATGTTCGACGTGCCGATCCTGCAGGTCTCGGAGAAGCTGCGCACCGGTACGGGGCAGTGGGCGGGCGAGTTTGTCGCGACCTTCGGTCTCGTACTGACCATCCTCGGCACGGTGAAAACGCGGCCGCGATGGATCGCCATGAGCGTCGCGCTCTACATCACCGCCGCTTACTGGTTCACCTCGTCGACCAGCTTCGCCAATCCGGCCATCACCATCGCGCGGTCACTGAGCAACAGCTTCGCCGGCATCGCGCCCAGCTGCGTTCCCGGCTTCATCGTCGCGCAATTCGCTGGAGCCCTGGCGGCGTGGTGGGCAAGCGAGCGGTTGTTCGCTGACCTTTCCAGCGACCGTCCCGCGAATTGAGGTCGGAATTGATCGACGGGTAGGCCGAGCTGCTTCGCGCGAAGCGCGAATTCAGGGTCTGGTTCGATCGAAAGGACGCTTGGGGCCCGGATCAGGTCCGGCGGCAAGTTTGCGGGAGCAGGATTTATCGCCCGCGGCGATGGTCTCCGCCTTGCAGGCGGCTCCGGCTGAACGAGCTTCCAATCAGGAAGCGCCCATGACCAACAAAAAACCCCGCCGAAGCGGGGTCCTTTTGTTGGTTGCGGGAGCAGGATTTGAACCTGCGACCTTCAGGTTATGAGCCTGACGAGCTACCGGGCTGCTCCATCCCGCGCCAACCTGGGCGACAAGGCCCGAAAAGCAAAAAGGCGGCCGCGGCGGGCCGCCTTTTGACATGTGAATGGGTTTTCCTTCGGATCTCATGAGCGCCGGCTGCAATGCCTGGCGACGACCTACTCTTCCAGTGCTTGAGCAATAGTACCATCGGCGCAGTCCGGTTTCACGGCCGAGTTCGGGATGGGATCGGGTGGGTCACAGACGCTATGGTCACCAAGCAATGAAGCAGGCGCTCACGAGCGATTTCTCTGGGAAATCGCGCCACAAAAGTGGCGAGCGAAGGGTTTTTAATCGATTATCCGTGCATGTTGGTTTGTTATCGGGCGTCGGACTTTCAACATCGCATCGCCTCGACGAACATCCTGTTCCCAGGACTGTCGATGATGATGGGACTCTCGAAAGCGCGAAAAGAGCAATTAGGACCAGTTAGCTCCATGCGTTACCGCACTTCTACACCTGGCCTATCAACGTGGTGGTCTTCCACGGCTCGATGATAACTTATCTTGAGGGAGGCTTCCCGCTTAGATGCTTTCAGCGGTTATCCCGTCCATGCATAGCTACCCTGCTGCGCGGCTGGCGCCACGACAGGTACACCAGAGGCATGTTCAACCCGGTCCTCTCGTACTAGGGTCAACTCCTCTCAATTATCGACGCCCACGGCAGATAGGGACCAAACTGTCTCGCGACGTTCTGAACCCAGCTCACGTACCACTTTAATTGGCGAACAGCCAAACCCTTGGGACC